>ERZ836877.176-NODE-176-length-111865-cov-7.077006_pt1 | contig 111865 bp, 88 predicted proteins | sample MGYA00519469_ERZ836877 | MGnify/ENA primary metagenome ERZ836877 (study PRJEB31850, sample SAMEA3708809) | human gut metagenome | biome: human gut; feature: human-associated habitat; material: faeces | place: China | collected 2014 ...
CGAATGCCAGTCGATAAAACCTTCGAAATCAACAGCGGCGCGTTTGCCGAATATCTTATCGAATAATTTCATGAGTCCTGTCCGTGACAGGTTCGGTAAGACGCGAATCTATCCTTATTTTCCATTCGACCCCTTGATTGTCGATAAGCCGGAGACGATATATGACTCCGGTTTCTTTCGCGTCCATGATTTTTAGCAGTTCGCCTTTGTTGCCTGCAAAAGCGCCATCGATTATTCTTATTACATCGCCGGGCTGAGGCTTTATAGAACCGATGGGGCCTATTTCATAGTCATCCGTGAAGCTGCCGACAGCTCTTTGGAATTGTTCCATGGAATCTTTTGGAATAGCGGCATAAGCGCCTGTTCCGTTGCCCGATCTGTAACACCATGCGAGATCGCCGATTTTCGTAAACAGCGGATATATATCGGTTATCCGGCTTTTGAAAAAAATAATATCGGAAATAACCGGAACTTCCTTAAGCAAAGTTTTTTTTCCTATGCGTCGGGCTATTTCTCTGCTCGGGTAGAAAAATTCAGGCTGGATTATTTCAGAGCCGACCATTTCCAGTCTCTTCTCTATGTCATTGATCGAGACTCGCGGACGTAGCCGCATGGCATACCATTTGGCCGGATTGAACAAAAATGTTTCGGCGATTGTTTGTATTATTGACTCCTTATCTTCTATCCCCTGGATAGGATTATTCTTTATACCGATCCCGGGAAAGACTTTTGGGTATGAGCCGAGAATAGAGTAGATGGCCGATGGTGGAAGGCCACATTTCATGGCGGCGTATGCCCAGTAGCTTTGTATGGTGTCGGTTAGTGTTTCGAAAATCTTTATCCCTTTGGAAATCAGTGAGGCTGTTATGCCGTTTGTAAGATCCCGCTCAAGTTGTCGAGGAGTCTTTTCTGACTGCGACAATGGGAATATGTATTTGCGGTTGCTGTTGCAGTAACGTTCCAGTATCGCGGATATTTGTGGCGATTGATAAGATATCTCATCTTTTTTCATCATCGCTATTTCCATGATCGGTTTGCAGCCAGTCAGGATAGCCAGAAAGAAAATATCGATGAATATTGCAGCCTCTTTGGGTTGGTTCGTCCGGACACATGCGAGATGTCGCAGTCTGGAATATTCATCTTCGCTGATCCGTTGTTGTGTTTTGGTTGATTCGGCTGTCCGTATATTTGATTTTACGGTGCGGAAGACATCGGTATGTTCTACGAGTCCTTCATTTGCCGCCGCACTGTACAGACCGGATATTATATCTATATAATGAGATACGGTTTTTTTTGTCATTCCGGTATTCATCAGATATATGCACCATTCCTCTACCAGTTCTACAGATGGTCCGACAAATGTTGTGGCATCGCACGGTATGAAACCGGCAAGAAAAGCAAGAACCCTGGTATAGTCCTTTACCGAGTTTTCGGTCAGACTATCGATTCTGCATCGGAAAAAATCCAGAATGTCGGAATTGCTAATTTCCTTTGTTGTAGATGATTGTATCGACACAACTTTTATCTGAAGCCAATTTTTCAGACAATTCCAAAAGACCCCTCAATTTTGGGAGCTTTTCCCGAAAATCAAGGGTCCTAAATTGATATGTCGAGCAATTTTCATATGAAAATGCTTGATTTTGGTAGAGTCAATAATCCTTGATATGTAGCTGATTGTCGTGACCGTATTCACAGAACAATCTTCAAGCATCCGATGGCATCGATTCGTTCTAAGGAGATCTTACCGTAACAGTAATCTTCCGATTATCGAAAAATAATTATGCATTCCATTAAGTAACTCAAAGAGAGGCATTTGAATGGTTTGCAGACAAAATCCCTTATAACGTCAATCTCCATTGGTCTATATCAATGTCCTATTGACCTAAGCGGCTCTTGTGTAAAAGAGCTTTATTCGATTTGCAAAATTAATCATTTTCCTGCATATGAGCAAATAAGAACACCGCGTCTCTGGTAAAAGAATCAAAAAATATAGTCAAAAAATTGCTGTGATGATTTATTGTGTAAATAAAACCGGGGGGGGTAATTTACTGATTATGTGTCGATTATGTATTAATTGACTACAAGGAGCATATTCGTAATTTTTTTCGATAAAATTACAATGAGAAAAACATAACAATATAAAGTAATGCAAGGCAGTAGAAGCTTATGTCTCTGTTGCCTTGCATGAACTTTATTTATATGTTTTGTAAGAAGTCTTATAGATCGTGTGTCTTTAGCCAGTCTAGCATTACCTGATACATTTTTTTACGGATATCTTTTTTCGATAGTGCCAGATCATGCAGTCCGCCGATAAAACTGACTTCTGTAACATCCTTGCCAAGTCGGTTACCGTATCTGGATATTGCATTTACGTCGAGTATCGCATCGGCCTTATAATACTTTTCTTTAGGATCACCTTTTTTCACAGATTCGGCAGAATGCATGAGCAATACAGGAACATTTATTTTACCACGGTGCAGATCGCGTTGGGCTGTATGTATGGCCCTTACCCATCCCATGTCTGGATCAGGCAATATGTCGGGTTTCCAGTCTTTTCGATAGACCCATTCGCCACCGTAGTCGATCGACAGTGTTTCTGCATATCCTTTGTCTGGCTTCTGATGGACCCTTACTTCTGGCATGTAGCGTCCTAATATGCTCACAACAGGCATTACGACTTTTTTCATCAGTGGCGACAGATTCCAGTCGAGGAACGGACTGTTAAGAATCAGGGCATCGATCAACGGAGAGGGCTTCTCTGACATGTAGAGCGATGTGGTTAGACCGCCTGTCGAATGTCCCATAAGGATTATCTTTCCGATCCCGTCATTTTCCATTATGGATATTGCTGCATTGATGTCGGCGAAGTATTCATGCATGTCTCTGACTTGAAACATCTTTTGTCCCGGCATCAGTGAGCGGCCGTATTTTCTCAGATCCACGGCATAGAAATTATAGCCGTTTTCAATAAATTTCTCTGCCATTTCCTTTTGTAGGAAATAATCACTGAAGCCGTGTACATAAAGAATTGCCTTTTTGTTTTTTTGTGAAGTCTGTTTGCGTATTACTGTGCAACGGACTTGTCCGCTATAATCGTCGGGTTGGGTTACATATCTCATTTCGAAACCGGATCCGAAATGATCCGCTTTCCACTTGTCTTTAAGATTTGTGGGATTCATATCAGTTTAGTAAAGTTGGCAATTGTGTCTATATATTATAAGTACATTCGATTCGGTATTGTTTTGGTCTTGTTCCGACCTGTAGCTTGAAATATTTGCCGAATGCCGATTGCGTCGGGAAATTCAGACTGTTTGATATTTCCTGTATTGTCATCACCGTATATCGCAGCATCATTTTGGCTTCAAGAACTACATAGTCGTTAATCCAGTCTAAAGCGCATTTTCCGCTGTATGCCTTTATCTGACCTGATATGTATTTGGGTGTCAGACCATAGCACATGGTATTTTTAAGAGGGTTTAGCCGCCATGTTTTTAACATTTGTCCAAAAGTCATGTAGCAGGTTTACATAGCCGTATCGAAAAATGCTTATTCGCTGTACATTCCAGCTTTTCATCATCGGAATCGGCAAAGACTCAACTTTGAAAGGCCGTCTATGAATACGGCTGCAAATGCAATCATCAAAAGAGTGAGCATGTTTTCAAAACGTTTTTCTCCAAGATGGGTCTCCTCCATGTTGAATCCGGCGGACCTCAGCGCCCGGAAAGCGGTCTCAAGAGTCCAACGCTTGCGATAGAGCACCCCGGTGTAGTCGCACTCCAATAGAGTATCCATAAGGCGTGTGATTTCCTGGATTTTTTATCACTCTATTAACAAAGGAAGTCCGCGCCTTCTATTTATCGTTTTGATTTATTGGCTTTTGAAGGATATGCTCTATTCAAGCCTTTTTAACGCGACATTGTTACCATTTCATTGTGTTTATCTGGCAATCAACGCATAGTCTTAGCGGGAGAAAAATGTCATGTGCTATGCGTTATTGCCTAATTTTGCTGTCATGAAGTATGAGCGAAAAATTCCTGTCGATCTCACATGTGGTGTCACTGTCTATGATATTATGGCGGGAGGCAAGTGGAAACCTTATCTGATCAACTGTATCAATCGCGGTGTGAGGCGCCCGGTGGAATTCCAGCGGACCATTCCCGGTGCGACGAGACGTGTCCTCAGACAGCAATTGAATGAAATGGAAGAAATGGGGCTGATAGAAAAGAAGACCTTTCCGGAAATGCCCCTCAGGGTAGAGTATACTTTTACACCGCGTGGCGAATCCCTGATTCCTATAATAAGAATGATGGATTCCCGGGGACTGCGGCACTCGGATCTGTTGGATGATTTTGGAAATTTCATAGGCGGATAGTGTTTCCGTATGGCAACATGTTTTTAGTATTGCCAAAAAGGTTATATATGTGGCCATTCGGAGATGTATGATCGGGATGTGCTTGACCGTTGGTTGAATATTGAGTATCTTTGAGGTAGCTAAAACCGTTTGTAAGTGCGTTTCAATATTTTTTCAACTTTCATAATTTTGTTTTGTCTCTTTGTTGCAGAACAGACGCTAAATGCCCGAGTGTCGGCGCCGGGTTATCCGGAGAGAGAAAATGTCAAAAATCTGGAAGACAAGTTCCGCTGTCCTCCTTCAGGCTACGGAGAAGTCCCGTTCTATTGGTGGATCGGCGATACACTCACTCGTGAGCATATCGCCTGGGAACTTGACCAGCTTTCCGGCCGACATATCAGCAGTCTTCAGATCAATTATTGCCATCGTGATACGGGTGGTATCATATACGGCCTGACATACCCCTCTCAGCCGGCTCTTTTTTCGGAAGAATGGTGGTCCTTGTTCGGCTGGTTTATGGATGAAGCCGGTAAGCGGGGCATGACGGTAAGCCTGAGCGACTATACTCTTGGACCTGGACAAGGTTCTTACGTGGATCGTATGCTTGAGAAAAATCCGTCGCTCAACGGCTATGAACTGCATTTCGACACTTTGCGTGTGGCAGAGGGCGATTTGGTGCGTCGGCGATATGATACTTTGCCACTGTCACTGAATGCCTATCGGTTGACTGAGACCGGAGCCGTCGATTCATCTCTGAAGCCTTATCGCCTTCTTGAAACCGCTCTTGGCCGAGATATCAACTGGAAAGCGCCCTGTAATGTTATTGTTACCGAAGTTAAAGCCGTAAGAAAAATACCATCTGTCAACCCGATGCATCCGCTGTCGGGGCGTTCGTATGTCAATAATTTTTTTCAGATGTTCGAGGACCGCTTTCCCGGGGCGGCCGGAAAAGGACTGAATTTTTTCTTTTCCGATGAGTTGAATTTTGCGCTCGAAGGCAATATCTGGAGCGATAATTTCCGTGATGAATTCCGTCGTCGCAAGGCTTACGATATCGTACCGTTTATAGATGCCCTTTTTATGGAACTCGGTGATCAGACACCCAAGATTCGCATGGATTATAATGATGTCCGTGTGTCGCTCAGCGAGGAGTATTTCTTTAAGCCGATATATGAGTGGCATCAGAAACACGGCCTTATTTATGGTTGCGATCACGGTGGGCGCGGTAAGGACGTAAGTGAATTCGGCGATTATTTCCGGACGCAGCGGTGGAATCAGGCTCCGGGATGTGACCAGCCGTTTCTTGAACGCGATATAGTGAAAAATAAGGTGGCATCTTCGATTGCACATCTGTATGATCGTCCCCGTGTATGGCTTGAAGGCTTCCATAGCAGCGGCTGGGGTACGAATTCAGCTCAGCTGACCGATGCAATTTTTGCCAACTTTGTCATGGGCCACAATCTGTTGTCTCTCCATGGATTATATTATACGACAAAAGGCGGCCGTTGGGAGTGGGCGCCTCCATGCAATCATTTTCATGAACCTTACTGGGAAGACATGGGGATATTGCTTGAGTGTACTGAGCGTCTGAGTTATATTCTTGCGCAAGGTTACCATGTCGCTGATATAGCCGTGCTTTATCCTGTAGAACCGGTGGTGGCCGGCTATGGCGACAGTTCCGTGAAAACGGCTTTTGCAGCAGGCGAGAACTTGTATCGTGATGGCCTTGATTTCGACTTCATGGACTATGAGTCGCTTGCACGTGCTACTGTCAGAGACGGTGCTTTGTGTGTGTCCGGCGAACGTTATCGGGTGATTGTTATTCCCGATATGCAGGCTATACAGCATGTGTCGCTCGAGAAGATCCGCCGTTTTGCCGCGCATGGAGGAATCGTAGTCAATATAGGCGAATTACCCGAAGCGACGGCCCTCGAAGGTCGTCACGGGAAGACAATGAAACGTGTGCTTGATGATATTTTTCATAAAGGTCGCCCCAATGTCTGCCAGATTGTAGATGTCGACAAGATCGCCGAGACGGTAGGAGCTGCCATTCCTCGGGATTTCACTATTGTCGAAGGCAAGCGGGATGGTGAATATCCGTGTGTAATGCATCGTGATATAGACGGACGCGATCTGTATGCCGTATATAATGTAGCACGGGGCTCGCTTTGCCGTTTCCGGACAGTGGGAGCTCCGAGGCTTCTCGATCCGTATACCGGCGATAGCCGTCCGCTTGAAGTCGTATCGGTAGGCGGTGGATCGACGGTGATACGTATGCCTCTGGACGCAACAGAAATACATCTGATACTTTTCGATCCTGATGAAAAAGCTGTGGTTGCAGATGAAGCTTCCCGGTCTGATAAGACAATGAAGGTCATCGAGCTTGATGGCGAATGGACTTTTTTGCCGGAGCCTGTGCTTGACAACAGTTACGGTGACTATCTTTGGCCCGGGACGCCGGAGAATATGGGCGTATGCACATATGGCGCGGAATATCAGCGGCTCGACGCGACCGGAAAACCGTCCGGGCTTCCGAGATATCAGGTTTTCGGTTATGGTGAAAAGTTTTTGATGCTCGCTGCCCCTGAAATGGATATGAATTATGTCATGAAGCATCTTCCGGGTGCCTCGTCTCCTGAATCCGGCGGTAAGAAATATGAATGGACTCCATACGATTACTCGTGGCGGTGGGGTGTTCATGGCGATTGCGGACATCAGGGGTGGCACGGACAGAAAGGCGAGATAGACGATAATTTCATTCGCCTGGGTAAGATAGTGCGTGAATTCAACGGTACCGTGCGGGCTGCCGATGATACTCCGGTGACAGACTACTACTTGTATACTTGTGTCGATGTCCCGGCTGATGGATTGTATGACGCCGAATGGGGTGGTATTCTTCCGTTAGATTTCAGGGTGAACGGTAAAGATGTCACGCCGTCAGAGAAGATCCTGCTTAAAGAGGGTTTGAACAGGATCGTGCTTCATTATGACAGTCATGGAACGGGGCGTTTTGTCCTGCGTAAGGCCGAACCGGCGTTTATCGCTGATCTTGCGTTCGAGCGTCCTTTGACTATGAAATATCGCGGAGATGCTTCATTGTTGCTCTTTGATTCCCGTGACGAGGCTTGCGGCAAAGCTTCATTCCGGTTTCAGACACCTCCCGGACTTTCGGAAATGGAGTTTTATTCTTATGGGATTCCGGAAGTATGTGTCGATACCGTTGCCGGAGAGGTGCTATGTCTCGAGACACGGGCCGACGGAGCTTCTCACTATATAGTATCGTTCCCTAAAGTATGCCAGAAGGAAGCAATTGCGACTGTCACTGTACCGGAAATATGGGGATATACAGGTGGTGCCTTGATCGACGGACCGATAAAATTCGGATGTTCGGCCGGCATTTTTCATCTCGGTGACTGGTGTACGAACGATGCTCTCCGCACATATTCTGGTGCTGTAAGATATGAAAAGATATTTGAGATGGGCCAGACTCTGCCAGAGACAGCTGTGCTCGACCTTGGAGAAGTCGTGTCGTCGGCCCGAGTGTCGATAAACGGGCATGAGGCGGGCATACGGCTTGCCCCTCCCTATCGTTTCGATATTACGCCATGGCTGCAATCCGGTGTGAATAAGGTTGAAATACGTGTTACGAATACTTCGTCTAATTTCTTCCTTACAACACCGACTACATACGGAGGTTCGACTATCTCGGGGATTATCGGGCCGGTGAGGATTTCATATCCCTTATAATTAAATGACTTCTGATCTGCACGGATTCTTATCGGGATTGAAACGGATATGACATTTCATAGTGATACATTTGCAGTCTGATAAATAGTTTTGTTCTATGAAATTATTGCATTTAGGTCTTTTGGCATGTGCCGTAATGCTTGGCGCATATACGCATGGTGCAGACAGCGGATCCGTGAGCGATTCGGCCGCTTCTGCTTACGACAATATTCTCACACGGACGAGTATCCGTCAGTATACAGCCGAAATTGTGTCGCGCAGTGCTGTTGATTCGCTCCTCTATGCAGGCATGGCGGCTCCTACCGCTGCAAATAAGCAGCCATGGTGCTTTGTGGTGCTTGATCGCCGCGATTTGCTCGACAGCGTCGCTACGATGGCTCCGGGATGGCGTCCGGTCGGTCGCGCACCTCTGGCGATAGTAGTTTGCGGAGATCTTGCCAAGACTCTCGATGGGGAGGGCGCCGATTACTGGATACAGGATTGCTCGGCTGTGTCTGAGAATATTCTTCTTGCCGCGCATGCCATGGGGCTTGGTGCCGTATGGTGCGGTGTCTATCCTGTGAAAGAGCGCACGGAGGCACTTTCATCTTTCCTTGGATTGCCTTCGGCTGTTGTGCCGTTGAGTCTCATAGTGATAGGTCATCCTGCCGAAAATCCCGAACCGAAAGATAAATTCGACAGTACAGCCATATATTATAATCAGGGACTGCCCTTCTGAGCATATCATATATAGTACGATGATAGACGAAATACTTGAGTATAACCGGCGTTTTGTCGCCGAGAAACAGTACGAGGCTTTTGCCACTTCAAAGTATCCCGACAAGAAGATTGCCGTGGTCACATGTATGGATACACGTCTTACTCATCTTTTGCCTGCAGCTCTCGGTATAAAGAACGGCGATGTGAAGATGATAAAAAATGCAGGAGGAACAATCATCAATCCCTTCGATTCTACCATGCGTTCGCTTCTTGTGGCGATCTTCGAGCTGGGTGTCAACGAGATAATGGTGATTGGTCATACCGGTTGTGGCGTGCAGGGTATGAATGCTTCTGAAATGCTCGGCCATATGCGTAAGAGAGGTATTTCAGAGGAGCATATATCTCTTATGCGCCATTGCGGTATCGATCTCGACAGCTGGCTGCATGGTTTTGATGATACTGAGGGGGCGGTACTTGAGACCGTAGATCTCATTCGCAATCACCCTCTTGTTCCGGCTGATATTTCTGTGCGTGGCTTTATTATAGATTCACTGACTGGCGAGCTTTCTCCCCTCGGCTGAAACAAAGCGCTCCGATATTTGTTAAGAGGTTGTGGATGATTTTTTAACGCCTCTTGATTGTGAGCGGACAGAAGCGACATGATACGATGCACGAGGCTGTGCGAATTGCCGGCAAGGTGTTGAAAGTGTTGGTACCCATTGGCGTATCGGCAGTATTGGTGTTGTGGCTGTTTCATAAGGTTGATGTAGATAAAGTCAGGGCCGTTATAGAGCGGGGTGTCGATTACCGGTACCTTGTGCTTATGATGGTGATCACCTTGCTTTCCCATATAATACGCGGAATCCGTTGGGGCATTCAGCTTAGGACGGCAGGTATTCCCCGCATTCCTGTCGTAGCCGAAAGTGTGTCGATTTTCGGTGCCTATGCTCTCAATCTGCTCTTTCCTTTTCTTGGTGAGGCGTGGAGATGTGTGTATATTTCCCGGCGGGAAGGCTGCAAACTGTCGACTGTCGTTGGAACCGATCTTGGCGACCGTGCGAGCGATGGTATTATGATCGGTCTCCTGTTGTTGCTCATGCTTGTAGTGGCCCATCCGGCTTTCGTGCGTTTTATGGAGCGCTATCCTTTGGGTGAGGCTGTCGACCGTTTTGTTTCGGACGGGGCGGTATGGCTGTGTATATTGGCTGTTATCCTGATTCTGTTTGTTCTCGACAGGATATTCAGGCGCAGGCCGTTTGTACGCAATTTAAATGATTCCATAAGCCGTATATGGGCCGGTTTTGTAGTGTTGTTCCACATGAAAGGAACCGGCATGTATATCTTGCTGACATTCGGTATATGGCTCTGCTATTATCTTGAGACATATGTATGCTTTTTCGCGTTTCCTTTTACTCGTGTGCTTATAGAAAACAATTGGGGGCTTGTACCGGGTCTGGTTGTATTTGTATTTGGATCATGTAGCATGATAGTTCCGTCAAACGGTGGTCTTGGACCTTGGAACATAGCGGTTATGTTCGCTCTTGGACTGTTCGGAATAAGCCAGAGCGATGGAGCGGCCTATTCGCTCGTCTGCTGGAGTTTCCAGTCGGCTACTCTCATTGTCTCCGGCATCTTCAGCGCGTTCTACATCATGTTGTCGCGTCGCAGACGAGCCAGACGATCGGCCTGACGTGCCTTCCGGTGTTTATAGAACAGGAACAGCCGGCTTTCGGGGCCGGCTGTGATGGAATGTAAAAGTCGATTGTAAATGTTTTTATGAGCCGAGATAACTCTTGAGAAGGCGGCTTTTCTGGCCTTTGAGACGGCGGATAGCTTTTTCTTTGATCTGACGCACACGTTCGCGTGTAAGATCGAATTTTGCTCCGATTTCTTCAAGGGTCATTTCCTGACAGCCTATGCCGAAGAACATCTTCAAGATTTCGCGTTCGCGCTCATGGAGCTGCCGGAGGGCACGTTCTACTTCATTAGAGAGCGATTCCTGATTGAGGGCAGCGTCTGCCATGGGGCTGTCATCGTTGGTGAGCACGTCGAGAAGGCTGTTGTCCTCACCTTCAACGAAGGGCGCATCTACTGATATGTGGCGTCCGGAGACCTTGAGCGTGTCGGCGATTTTTTCGACAGGAACATCAAGACTTTCGGCAAGTTCTTCGGGCGACGGACGACGTTCGTTCTCCTGCTCGAATTTCGAAAGAGCCTTGCCGATTTTATTGAGCGATCCGACCTGGTTGAGAGGAAGACGCACTATACGGCTCTGCTCCGCAAGTGCCTGGAGAATGGACTGGCGGATCCACCATACGGCATAGGAAATGAATTTGAAACCACGGGTCTCGTCAAATTTTCGTGCGGCCTTTATGAGACCGAGGTTACCCTCGTTGATAAGGTCGGGAAGAGAAAGGCCCTGATTTTGATATTGCTTGGCCACCGATACTACGAAGCGCAGGTTGGCGCGGGTCAGCTTTTCGAGAGCAGCCTGGTCGCCTTGCTTAATGCGCTGTGCCAGTTCAACCTCTTCTTCTACTGAAATTAGCTCTTCGCGGCCTATTTCCTGGAGGTATTTGTCGAGCGAGGCGCTTTCGCGGTTGGTAATCGACTTTGTGATTTTAAGTTGTCTCATGTGTCTGCTTTGAACCGGTTGTTTTGCAATTAGCTTGCAAAGATACGAAAATATTTTAAAAGGTGCAAGTGCGCCTTGTCGTCGTGGGTGAGAGGTACTTTGCGGTTCTGTAATAGCAGATGCCGGCCGCAGTGTTCTCTGCTTTCGTTTTGAGTAAACGCAGACAAACTCCGGACGTTGGCGCTTCAGTCAGGTTTCTGGTGTTATTTATATTTATTTAACGTATAAAGCTATGACTTAATAAGAAGAACAATCAATAGGATTTGAGAGGTGGGTCGAAGGCGTCGGGGATATGTTCGAGGCGATAGTTTTCGGGTGTGCCGTTGATAGCGAAGAGGTCGAAGCGTGGATATTGGCGCAGTTCGGGATGAATGGCGAGGTAGGCGTCGGCGGCGTGAACCATATTGGTTATTTTACGGCGGTCTATGGCTTCAAGGGGGTCCTCGTCCATATCGGTACGGGTTTTTACTTCAGCAAAGACGATGGTTGTGGCGTTGACGGCTATTATGTCGAGCTCCAGATGTCCTTCGCGCCAGTTGCGTTCGGCTATAGCCCAGCCTTCGGAGGTGAGTTTGTCGCAGGCGAGGGTTTCGCCCCATTTGCCGAGTTCGTTGTGCTTCAAGATTATGAACTATGAAATTATGTCAGTATAAATTTTAACTCCTTGTTTCGGATTTCTGACTGATATCATCTTCTCCAGAATGCCGGTGTGAATAGGACAAGGACAGTGAAAATTTCAAGACGGCCCGTAAGCATCTGGAACGATAGAATCCATTTGGCAGTATCTGGCAGGATATCATAGGAGTTGCCATAGCCTGTTATACCGGCTCCAAGTCCGGTGTTTGACAGACAGGAAAATGATGAGAAGAATGAGTCTACCAGCGGCACACCGCAGGCTGTCAAAGCCATGCCTCCGGCGACTATCAGGAGCATGTATATGCACAGAAAGGCGATAACCTTGCTTACAAGCTCGGGATTGACCACACGGTCGTTGACTTTTACCGACATTATCGAGTTCGGAAACAGGCAACGGTAGAGCTCATTATGCGCGTTTTTGAAGAGATAGAGAATACGGTCGATCTTGGCACCGCCGCTGGTGCTTCCGGCGCACGCTCCGAAAAACATCATGACAAATGTGAGCGACAGGACAAATGGCCCCCAGGCCTCGTAGTTGCTGGTGCTGAAACCTGTCGAAGTTATGGTCGATACTATCTGGAAAAGCGGATCGATAACGGCCTCTATCCAGTTCGATGCCTGCCCCCTCAGAAGTATGGTGGTGGAAAACAATACGAGCATTGTCAGAATCACGGCAATGTATGTGCGGAAGACATCGTTTTGTTTCAGCGATTTGAAATTTCCACGCAAACATTTGTATATGAGGCCGAAATTGACCCCGCCAAGGAACATGAATATTATCAGCACCACTTTGATATAGAGCGAGCTTGTCCAGGCTGCGATGCCGTTGGCGTGAGAGGAGTATCCTCCGGTCGATATTGCGCCGAAAGCATGGCAGAAACTGTCGAACAGATCCATCGGTCCCGCCCACAGAAGCAGTATCAGCACGGCTGTGAGACCGATGTATATCAGCCATAGGCTCTTGGCTGTCTGGCTGATACGGGGCTGTATCTTGTCGTGTGTTATGCCTGTTACCTCTGCATTGAACATCTGCATGCCTCCTGAATGATTGAGCATCGGAATCACGGCAAGCGTAAATAGGATAATACCCATGCCTCCGATCCATTGCATCAGTGCGCGCCACAGGTGTATTCCGTGACTCATACCTTCAATGCTGTCGAGAACAGAAGCCCCTGTGGTCGTGAAGCCGGACATAGCCTCGAAGAAGGCATCTGGCACGCTTACCGACTTGGTGCAGAACAGGAATGGTATCATTCCGAACACAGAGAAGACTATCCATACCATTGCTGTCAGGAGATAGCCGTCGCGTTTTCCTATATATGAGCTTGAAGGGCGTGCGAAACGGGCACATGCGGCTCCAGCTGCAAGCGTAAGGGCTGAGGTGGCTGCAAATGGTTTCCAGTCACTTTCTCCATATGCCAGACATGTACCTGTCGGTACGAGCAGAAACACGCCTTCGATTAAGAGAAGCCAGCCTACTATCATGCCGAGCATGCGCCAGTTTATGAAGTGTCGATGCGAGAAGGAGAAAATGGCCATCAGTTGAAAAGTTTTTCTACTTTATGCAGGGCGCCCGACAGGCAGAATACGAGTACGTGGTCACCGGGCTGGAGCACGGTGTTACCGGTGATCAGCATCCCTTCGTCGTTGCGTATGAGACCGGCAAGAGTCATGTCGTGCGACAGCCGGAGGTCTTTTACCGCGGAACGTGTAATCTTGGAACCTTCGTGAACTTCAAGTTCGGCGACTTCGGCATCGGCAAGTGCCAGACATTTGGAAGTGGAGGAGTCTGCATCAAGAAGCAACTGGAAGATAGTACTCGATGCGAGCAATTTCTTGTTTACTACAGTGCCTATATTGAGATTTTCTGCCTGGGATATGAACTGTATGTTCTCGACATCGGCCACAGTCTTCTTTATGCCCATTTCCTTCGCCGTCAGGCAGGTGAATATGTTGGTTTCGGAGCTGTCCGTGAGTGCCACGAAGGCATCCATATCGTGGATGCCGATATCGGCGAGGAGATCGGCGTCGCGGGCGTCTCCGTGTATGATTTCGCAATCGGGGCATTTCTGAGGCAGTTTCCGGCAGATCTCGAGGTTGTTTTCCACGATTTTGAATTTGAACCGGTTGCCGGCAAGATTTACAAGTCGTATCGCTATTTTCGATCCCCCCATGATCAGCACACGCTTGATCTTGTGCTCGGTTTTGCCGGTGAGCACAAGCAGATCATCGATATGGTCGCGGGTCGTGGTGAAGTAGAGTATGTCGCCGCTTTCCATCTGATCGTCGCCGCGAGGTATTATGGTTTCGTGGTTCCGTTTGATGGCCGACACGTGGAAGTGACGGTTTGTAAAAGCGAAATCCTTGAGCTTCATTCCCGTGATGGGTGCGCCCTGCCGCAATTTGACTCCGGCGAGAATTATCGCGCCGTTATGCAGTTCAAACCAGTTGCGTATCCACGATCTGCTGAGCGAGGTTATGATTTCTTCGGCTGCTACGTGTTCCGGATAGATCACATGGTCGACACCGATATGACGCACATGCTTGGAGTTGGCCGGATTCATGAAGTCGTACGACGTGATACGTGCCACGGTGGTCTGGGCACCGAGATTTTTTGCTATGGAGCATGCCACTATGTTGTTCGATTCATAGGGCGTGACTGCGATGAACAGGTCGCATGAGCCGGCGCGGGCTTCACGCAGGGTGGCGAATGAAGTCGGATCGCCGACGACAGTCATGAGGTTGTAGTTGGCATCGAGAATGGCGAGACGCTCGGTATTTTCGTCTACCAGAGTGATGTCCTGTTCTTCTGCCGAGAGAAGTTTGGCGAGATGTGAGCCGACCTCGCCTGCACCGGCTATCACAATTTTCATTTTCCTGCGGTTTTGAGTATGGCTTCAAGAATACCCTTGGTGTCATATCCGCATATTGCCTGAAGCTGTGCGGGTGTCCCCTGTGGTATGAAGCGGTCGGGCATTCCGAGGCGCACCACTGTACGTGGCGTGCCGTTGGCGGCAAACCAGTCGGCGACAGCGCTGCCCATGCCGCCATCGACCGTTCCGTCTTCTACAGTTATTACCGGACAATTCTTTGCAGCAACTTCAGCGAGAATATCCACCGGTAGCGGTTTTACGAAAATCATGTCGTAGTGTGCTGCTGCAACACCTTTTTCCCGAGCCTTGGTTACGGCTTCTGCTGCAGCGGCGGCCACCGGGCCGATGGTCAGTACGGCGATATCCGAACCGTCTGTCAGTCGTTCGCCCTTGCCGATCGGAAGTTCGTGCATGTCGTTATGCCAGTCAGTCAGTTTGCCTGATCCTCGAGGATAGCGGATGGCGAATGGGCCGTGATCGGTCGCCTGCGCAGTATATAGAAGGTTGCGGAGGGCATGTTCGTCGCGTCCCGACGCTACTATCATTCCCGGTACGGTACGCATATAGGCTATATCGAATGCACCGTGGTGTGTTGCACCGTCCTCACCTACGATCCCTGCCCGGTCTATGCAGAATGTCACGGGAAGACGCTGCAGGGCCACATCGTGTATTATATGATCGTAGCCGCGCTGGAGAAAGCTGGAGTAAATGCCTACGAATGGTCTAAGGCCTTCTTTTGCAAGACCGCCTGCGAATGTCACGGCATGCCCTTCGGAGATTCCGACGTCGAAAACGCGGTTCGGCATCTCGCTCTGCATGGTCGAGATCGAAGTACCTGAAGGCATGGCGGCTGTGATGGCTACGATCTTGTCGTTTTTACGGGCAAGTTCAAGCAGCGTATTTCCGAATACGTCCTGATATTTAAGTGGAGGATCTGATTTCTGACATTCGCGTTTGCCGGAAGCCGGATCAAACCGCCCCGGAGCATGCCAGGAAGCCGGATCAGCTTCAGCAGGAGCATACCCTTTGCCTTTTATGGTGCGGAGATGGAGTATTCTCGGGCCGTCCATGTCGCGTATATCGGTGAGTACGCGTACTATAGTGGCTATATCGTGACCGTCGAAAGGCCCGAAATAGCGTATGTTCAGTCCTTCGAACAGATTCTGCTGTTTTGAAAGGAGCGATTTCAGACTGTTGTTGAATCGCAAGAGTGCACCTTTGCGCCTGTCGCTGACAAGATGGAGTTTTTTGAGAGACTTGAATGCTTTATAGCGCAAGTCATTGTAAATGCGTGAGGTCGTGAGGTGTGCCAGCTGTGAATTGAGTGCTCCGACATTCTCGTCGATAGACATGTCATTGTCGTTTAGCACGATGAGAAGATTGTTCGGAGTATTTGCCGCGTTGTTGAGGCCTTCGAAAGCCAGGCCGCCGCTTATGGAGGCATCTCCTACGACGGCGACTACATTGCGGCGCGGCTCGTCTTTTTTCATTATGGCGGCTATGGCCATGCCGAGAGCCGCTGATATTGAATTGGAGGCATGTCCTGCCGAGAATGTATCGTAGGGGCTCTCGTCAGGATTGGGAAAACCGCTCAGACCGCCTAATTTACGGTTGGTGGCGAATGCATCCCGGCGCCCGGTCAGCAGTTTGTGTCCATAGGCTTGATGTCCGACGTCCCATACGATGCGGTCGTAGGGGGTGTTGAAAACATAGTGCAGACCCACGGTCAGTTCCACTGCGCCCATGCTGGAAGCAAAATGGCCTGGATTAACCGAAAGTGAATCGATAAGAAATTGCCGTATTTCGGAGCAAAGCTGTGGAAGCTGTTCTATTGAGAGCTTCCGTAGATCGGCAGGGCTGTCTATTGTGGCGAGCAGCGAACCATTGTTGGTGGCGGTGCTCATTTGCGTATATATTTTTTATACATCGGTACGAAAATGATGATGGCCGATGCGAATATTACAAAGATAGTGTATAGCGTTATTTGCGCATGAGTCAGTATGTAGCCCGCCAGTCCGAGCCACAGCAGCCCCAGAATGATAAAGCGGATGATAACCGATATATTCATAAGCCAATACTTTCTTAGACCGCAAAAATACAAAAAAATGCACATTTCGGCAAACCTTGGTTCTGACCAAGGACCCAGGCTTTGTTTAGAGGCTGTGGAGTGGAACGCAGTTGGTCAGATAACGTCGTAGTTCTCCCCAGGGATATATTGTCGCGCTATCACCGTTACGCAAGGCAACAGGACGTTCGTTAAGCTCGACACGCATGTAGTATTTTCCTGATTTACGGGCTTTGAAAAGTACGAACTGCACGTTGGCGGCCATCGGTACAACGTCGAAATCACGCCAGTGTTGTGCAACTGTATCGAAATAGTTTGTGAGATAGTTGCAGCCCGGCACACGTATCAGAGACAGGAGAGGCATAAGGGTTTCGGCATGACCGAATCTGAGTACGGCACATGTGGCTGCATCGCTTCCCGATATGAATGCGTCGGTGGTCTCTATGATGTTGAGAACCAGATCTGATGCTATTTCGGCCGGGATTGTTGATACGGTAGTGGCTGTGCGTTGCAGATACTGGCGCAGGTTGAAGCAGCTCCATAGCGCGTTTGCCTCGTTTTCGGAAAAATAGCTTGACATTTCCGATGGTTCGCCCATTGCTTCGAGACCGGCGACAACGTAATATTCAACCAGCGCGAGACTGCGTTCGGCTTTGGCATCGTCATGTGGATAATTCTCGCCGAGCACACGGCGTAGAGCACTTACCGGGCAGAATTCGGATACGTAACTTTCGTAAGGCGGTTCCCAGGTCTTTTCTTTGCGGAAATCGAGATAGGATTGTACGGTATCGAACGGCCTCATGAGAGATGAATTGATACGTCCTGTTGATGTAGTGAATGTAAGGCGGTTGTTCATTCTGTCGAGCTGGTGGGTAAAGGCATACATACTCATCATGGCTCGTGGTGAGTACGACGAGAGAGCCTGTACTACGCCGCCTTCGCTGAATATTTCGGTATAGTTGTAGAACATTCTTGTGGCAATACCCTGCTGTTCGGCTATTCCGAGAGAGTCGAGCGCTCCCCAGCGGTTGTTGCTGAGCTCTATAACTTTTTCATTGAGTTTCTGTAGCCGTCGTCCGAGCGGAGTTATGGTGCCGAGACTGTCGGCGCGGTCGAGTGCTTTGCGGAGTGTGAGGCAGTTGGCCGCCGAGGCCGGATAGCGGGCGCCGTGCCGTCCTACATGGTTGATGAAAACAGGCACGAGAGAATCTGGGTAGGCAGGTTCCTGAGCAGGTTCGGGGTATGGGGTGAGCGATCCTTCGCATTGACGCATGGAGTAGCGTGTGGCCATCGGGTCGGCGCCGTTTGCGGTAACGGCGATGACTGCCAGGATAAGCGCGAGCATATATTTTATAGTCTTCATGGGAGTATTTATTTCCTATTAAACGATTTGTCTCTATGGTTTAAATGTGTTTTAACTTTCTTTGGTTTAGATGTGCAGAAATGGCGCCCAGCTGTGTGCCTACTTTTGCAATGTAAAGCTGATTCATAAACTCTCAACTCTTATAATCATGGCAACAGTCTCTTCTTCCGATATTCTTTGTGCGACGGCGTCATTCCGTGGCCGTCAGCTTGCCCAGTTTACCTCGAGCGGTTTCAATTCATTTGCCGAAGTGCTTCGCGCCATACGATGTGCTGTCGGATCAGTCGCAGGTCTTATAGAACTCAGCGTTCTTAATACCAGTAGGGGATGGCGCGAATGCCGCTCGATGTATATCGCCCCGAGTGCCCCGGGTGTGCAGCTCACTCTTTTTTAGGACGATAGTCAAGCGCTTCCAGCAGGCTTTCGAGTTTGCGGCGCACACTCTGGAGGCGGCTTATGACCTCATGGGTCTTCTCTACAGCCCTGCGGTTTTTACGCAGATGCTCGCGTGCGGCATCTACCTTCAGACCCTTGTCCTTGATAAGATATTTGATAATGCGCATACGTTCTATATCGGCCGGCGAGTACATGCGCGAGCCGCCTGATGTACGTCGAGGTCTTACTTCGGGAATGTTGTTTTCCCAGAAGCGTAGCGTCGATTGCGGTAGCTCGAGTAATTCGGCGACATCGCCAATGCGATAGAATTTCTTATCTAAATCCATTGTGGAATTATGAATTATGGATTATGAATTAAGTTTATTATCAGATCATTTGGGTGATATGAGAGAAGCATAACTCATAATTTGGAAAAGAATTAGTCCATGACGTGGCCGGCGTTTTCGGCGAGGCGGATTATTTCGTCATATTGTTCCGGAGTGAGATCGAAGAAATAGTAATTAACAGGATTCTGAGGCGCACCGCGATATCTTACCTCATAATGGAGGTGTGGGCCTGTCGATTTTCCGGTATTACCTACTTCACCGATGAGATCTCCGCGATGAACTGTCTGCCCCGGGCGTACATTTATTTTTGAAAGATGAGCGTAGCGGGTGATATAGTTGTATCCGTGCTTTATTTCGATCATGTTTCCGTAGGCTCCTTGCCAGGAGGCAGATGCTACGGTGCCGTCGGCCGTGGCATATACCGGAGTCCCGGGCGGGGCCGAGAAATCCATGCCTTCGTGGAACTTTGTCGTGCCATATACCGGGTCTACACGCATGCCGTAGCCTGATGCCATTGTGCGCAGATATTTTTCAGGTACGGGTTGTATGGCAGGGGTATGGGCTATACGGTCTTTCTGTCCGCTTGCCTCTTCTGCAAGAAAATCGAAAGATTGTATCTGAGAGTAAATCATTCGGTCCAGCTGGTCGAGTTTATTTTCGACCGTACCGACAAGGCGCGAGTCGCTCAGGGAGTCGAGACGGTCGAAATTTCGGCGACGTTCGAGGCCGGCCAGTCGGCGTGATCGTCCGAGAGGTTCTGCCTGCATCATGACGCGATAGAAGTTGTTGTCGCGTTCGGCAATGTCTTCCATTACGGCAAGAGCCTCGTCAGCCTGACGGTTGAGCACTTCCAGTCGTGCTTCAAGCCGTTCGTTCTCTTCTCTTAGACGGCGTTCACGCGGAAATTCGAGCAGGCTGAAAAGAACGGCCACAAGGCCGATAACCACGGCTGCAATCCAGCCGAACTGCTGCAAAAGTACCATTGCGCGCCGTCGTGCCGAAGGGTAGACGCGCTCGTATTGGCCTGTCACAGCATTATATCGGTAGAATGTTTTTTGGCTCACGTGGTTGAAAATTTGCGAAAGCGCGAAATTTCAAGTAATTTTGCGCCTTGATAGCGCAAAGATAACAAAATTTTCGCAGAACGCTGCGTTATCCTATTATCAGGCAAAACGACATTTATATATTATATGCTTACCGCCAAAGAAATACGCCAGTCTTTCAAAGACTATTTCCAGTCTAAAGGGCACCGCATAGTACCCTCGGCTCCGATGGTGATTAAAGATGATCCTACACTTATGTTCACCAATGCGGGCATGAACCAGTTCAAGGATATAATTTTGGGAAACGCTGTGCCTAAATCGCGCCGCGTAGCCGATTCGCAGAAGTGCCTCCGTGTGAGCGGCAAGCACAACGATCTTGAAGAAGTCGGTCTCGACACCTATCATCATACAATGTTCGAAATGCTCGGCAACTGGTCGTTCGGCGACTATTTCAAGGCTGAAGCCATCGACATGGCATGGGAATATCTTGTCGACGTGCTCAAGCTTGATCCGGCCAGACTATATGCCACTGTATTCGAGGGTGCGCCCGACGAAGGTCTCGCCCGCGACGACGAGGCTGCCGGCATATGGGCCAAGCATCTTCCCGCCGACCATATCCTTAACGGGAACAAGCACGACAATTTTTGGGAAATGGGCGATACAGGTCCCTGCGGTCCATGCTCGGAAATTCATATCGACCTTCGCTCCGACGAAGAGCGCGCCGAAAAGCCCGGCCGTGAACTCGTGAACCACGATCATCCTCAGGTAATCGAAATCTGGAATCTCGTGTTCATGCAGTATAACCGCAAGACAGATGGTTCGCTTGAGCCGCTGCCTGCGAAGGTAATCGATACCGGCATGGGATTCGAACGCCTCTGCATGGCGCTTCAGGGTAAGACTTCCAATTACGACACCGATGTCTTCACTCCTCTTATCGGAAAGATCGCCGATCTCAGTGGCAAAAAATATGGAGAAGACCATCATGTGGATGTGGCGATGCGTGTTATCGCCGACCATGTGCGTACAATTGCATTCTCCATCGCCGACTCGCAGCTCCCCTCCAACGCTAAGGCCGGTTATGTGATCCGTCGAATCCTGCGCCGTGCCGTGCGTTACGCCTATACTTTCCTGGAACAGAAAAAGGCTTTCATGTATCGTCTCGTCGATACCCTTATCGACAACATGGGCGAGGCGTATCCGGAACTTCCGGCTCAGCGAGATCTTATTATAAAAGTTATTAAAGAGGAAGAGGACTCGTTCCTGCGTACGCTTGAGAATGGTATCCGTCTGCTCGATGACGCCGCTAAAACCGCCAAGGCAGAGGGTAAGACCATGATTTCCGGCAAACAGGCCTTTACGCTTTATGACACCTATGGATTTCCCCTTGATCTCACGCTTCTAATACTCAAAGACTACGGCATGACCATCGATCAGGCTGAATTCGACAGCGAGATGGCGGCCCAGAAGGCTCGTGCCCGCAGTGCTGCCGCCGTCGAGGCCGGCGATTGGGTTATTCTTGCCGACGGTGAAGAAACTTTCGTGGGTTATGATTCGAATGTGGCTGAGACAAAGATACTCCGCTACCGTCATGTGAAACAGAAAAACCGCGAATTCTATCAGATTATCCTTGCAGAAACGCCTTTCTATGCCGAAATGGGTGGTCAGGTAGGCGACCGTGGCACTCTTACGGACATTGAGAGCGGCGAAGTCATCAAGGTCGTAGACACGAAACGCGAAACCGGCACAGCCGTTCATATCGTAGAGACTCTTCCTTCGAATCCTGAGGCAAAATTCGTTGCCGCTATAGATAAGGAAGCACGTGCGGCTGTGTCTCGCAATCACTCGGCCACACACCTGTTGCATCAGGCGCTCCGTGATGTCCTCGGTACGCACGTAGAGCAGAAAGGCTCGTTTGTCTCGGCCGACGTACTGCGTTTCGACTTCTCGCATTTCCAGAAACTCACACGCGAGGAAATAGAGGCCGTAGAGCGTCTTGCCAACCGGCGTGTGCGTGAGGCTCTTCCTCTCGACGAGCATCGTTGTGTGCCTATTGCCGAAGCCAGAGCAATGGGCGCCATGGCTCTGTTCGGAGAGAAATATGGCGACGAGGTCCGTGTGGTCCGCTATGGTGATTCGATCGAACTTTGCGGCGGCACGCATGTGGCGAATACCGGCAATATCGGCATGATAAAGATCACGTCCGAATCGAGTATCGCGGCCGGTATCCGTCGTATAGAGGCTATCACCGGCCCTGCTGTCGAAAACATGATATATGAGGCTCAGGGCGCTCTGCGTGCTATAAGCGACATGTTCAATAACGCTCCCGACATCGTTGCTGCTCTCCGCAAGCAAGTAGAGGAAAATCAGGAACTGCGCAAACAGGCCGAAGAGTATTTTGCCGAGCGTATCGATACTATGGCCAAGAAGCTCCTCGAAAATGCATCTTTCAATGAAAATGGTGTGAAGATTGTAGAATTGAGCGGTGTCCGTATGCCCGATGTGGTGAAAGCCGTGGCTTTCCGTGTGCGCGAGCTCGCGCCAGAGAATACTGTGGTGATTGCTGCAACTTCCGACCCGTCGAAGAAGCCTCTCCTAACTGTAATGGTCGACAATAACCTCACGGATACATATAACGCCTCCAAGATTATACGCGAAGCTGCCAAGAACATCAAGGGCGGTGGTGGCGGTCAGCCCGGATTCGCACAGGCCGGCGGTAAAGATGCCGAAGGTCTCGGTTCTGCCTTACAGGCTCTTCGCGACGCTTTCAAATAATTGATATAACACATATATCGTATACACAATCAAGCCCGGTCATTTCTCTATGGCTGGGCTTGATGGTATGAATCCGCTTCAATATTTCATCTTCCGCTTTGTTGCGCTCTATATAATCGTGAAATTCGTAAAAAAATAAGTCCGTTTCAATGGAAGAGTGTGAAAAATGTTTATCTTTGCAAAAATCAAAGTCCACTTTACTTTATATGAACGACATGTGTCCGGCAGCCTTCGATTTGTTCCGCTGTATGACCTCGCGGGACTATGCTTTCGTTAGCTATAGCTCGGAAGACACATCTTTTGTATGCCGTGTTGTGGCCGGATTGCAGCGTGCCGGCTATAACTTATGGATAGATGAGGCGAATCTTGATAAGAGTAAACCTTCGTGGAAGTCTGATGCTCTCCGTGCCATAGAGGATATATATTGTGCTGTAGTCTTGTTTTTCGTTAGCTCGTCTTCTCTTAAAAGCAGAGCTTGTCTGGACGAGATATTACACACTGCCTGCGCGGAAACCCGGACTTTACATCTTGGTCAGGAGGTACCTTTGATTGTTGTGGAGGTTGAGCCGATACAGGATATAACCGATTTTATTGCTGAAGTTGCTCGATCCGTCAGAATATCGGACAAGACAAAAGAACAGAAGACATCGCAGATGGCTGTTGTGTCGACGTTCAGAGAACGGTGGTTTCCGGATAATGAGAAGGTGCGTATACGATCCGAAAAGTTGCATGGGCGTCGTGGAAAGCTTGAAAATGACATTGCGGTGCAATTAAATAACCACAATGTAATGGCTGATGATATAGAATGGTGTATATTGGCTCTTGACTACGTGTATCGCCATGAGGTAAAGTCTGCACTGAAAATTATGGATATCCATAAGCCGTCTGTCAATGAAGGAGAAACTTTGATGCAGGCGGCTCGCAGACACTCGATTGTGGGCGAATTCCGTCAGGGGCTGTTATGCTATATGGCAGAAGCTCTGACTTGTGGATCCGGGGAAGCCTATTTCCGTGCTGCACAATGTTGGTTGCGTTTGGGACGAGTTTCTGAAGCGCTTAGATGTCTTGAACTTTCCGATTATAAGGATGCCCATATATTTTATAAGAAACTTGTGCAACTGACTCCTGAGGAGATAAGGAAGGCGGTTGACAGACTTAAATGAGAATCATGGAAAACAATAACTCTACGAAAGCCGGAACCTACGCCCCGCCTCATAGCGCAGATAAACAGCCTGATGGTGTCGTTCCGCTCATGGCATTGGTGAAAAGAAGGCGTATTTTGATATTTGATGCGGCTGCGATTACAAGTGCTAATTTTGAAAAATTTACTTCTCGTTATCGTAAACTGTTGGCAGGACAGGCACGCGGTATGATGAAAATCCCTAAATTTGAGTCGGACAGACTCAAAGACAACGCCCCTGTTGGCATAATGCCTTTAATTGAGATATTGCCATATGGTGAGCCAGAAGGATACAAGGAACTATTGAAGGGATTGAAGCCGTCAGTTTCGGAAAAAGGATGTTTCTGTTTTATAACAGGAAGTAATGCTACGCGTCGCAATGTTATTGCCGCAGCTCGCGAGGCAGGTATATATGTGCAGATATTTGTGCTGAATGAAGATGGAGAGATTACCTTCCCGCAGAAAGATAAATCATCCCAGTCTGGAAATAAACCATCGGGAGACCGTAGACCGGAACGGACACACCCTGCAGAAGCGAAAAAAACGAAAAATCAACAGTCTTCGCCTTTTCACATTATTCAGCAACCGGAAAGAATCAAGATAGAACCGCTATCTACTGTGCTTCGTCCGGCTTCGGGAATAACGGTATATGACAGCCGCCGTCAACCCATATGCCTTGGGCAACAGATTATGACTCACTCCAATGCTTCTACATATTCATGTGATAGAGAGGGGATGAGCGCCAAGATATATAACCCGAAAACTCTTACGACACTGCTTAGAGACAAATGTCTACGCATGCTCGGCGGTCATCTTAAATATAAGGGGCTCTGCTGGCCTGTCGAGGCGCTGTATGATTCAGTAGGCGTATTCGTTGGTTATCTATTGCCTACTCCTAAAGGAGAACCTCTGCATCTGAGTGTTTTCAAGCAAGCTGGTATGCAGAAATCATTCCCTTGTTGGAACAAACTTAATCTGTGCCGACTGGCGATGACTATATTGCGTATAGTGCAGTATCTTCATTCGAATAATGTGCTTATGGGGTGCTTGAACCCTTCGGCTATTCGCGTAGTAAGTGATACGGAGGTATATTTTGTAGACACAGATAACTATCAGGTTGATGGTTTTCCGTCGCTGCTATATAATACGAGCTTCACTCCACCGGAACTGCTCGGGCGTCCGATGTATCTGGCGTCGTTGGCAAATGAGAATTATGCAGTGGCCTTGTTGACATTCATGTTGATGATGCCAGGCAAAATGCCGTATATCATTGCTCCGGACAGACCTCCGGAAGACAGTATACGTCAGGGACGATTCCCGTTTCCGTTTGGAAATGTTCACGGTTATCACGCTAATCCAGGGGTATGGCGCTTCATGTGGAGTCATTTGTCTCCTTTCAAGAGTTTGTTCTACAATACGTTTCAAAAAGGAGGTAGTCTTAATGCTCCTGAAGCGCGTAAGCCAGTGGGGGCTATAATAGGTACTTTGAGGTATTTCATGGAGGAACTGGAGAATCCGACGGATCCCGAGAGCCTCAATCTGGTGCCGAGAACATTCAAGCGAAGCAAAGGTGAGACGTTTTATGCCTGCAGCTGTTGCGGTGTCGAGTATCCTCAATTTTATTTTTATAAGGATAAGGTCGGGAATAAGGGAGTCTGCAATAGCTGTATAGATAAACGTTCTGATGTCTCGTTTACTTGTCATGCCTGTGGTAAGACATATTACTATTCCAACCGTATGGCCTCATTCCACAGTATGATGAGAGAACAGAATTCTTCGTGGCGTAAGCAGCGTTACTGCAGTGACTGTAAACAGCGAACCGAACAATGTGTGCGTTGTGGCAAAGAGGTGCCGGAGTATGCTCTCGACAAGGCCGGGCGGTGCCGTGATTGTGTTGAATTATTCAGGAATGAGGCTTATGCCACCCGCGAATGTTGCGACTGCGGGCGTGATTTCGTGATTACCAATGGAGAACATTCCTTTAATACTGAAAAAGGATTCTCTGATCCGCGGCGTTGTAAGGCATGTCGCGAAAAACGTAAGAAAAATTGAAATATCATGGAATACAACGATAATAAAGACACTTTAGGTGCACACACTCTTGAATATTACGATCAATACGAAAGTACAATCTCCAATGGTGAGGCACGCATACCTATCTGTATCTGTGTCGACACCAGTTCGTCTATGAATTTTCTGATTAATGACAACTCGGAGGTTGAAGTTATAGAGGGCACGGAAAAAACAGAAGATGGAAATCGGGTACGTTCCGTACGCGCCAAGTATGATTGGGTTAAGCTGACGTCACGTATTGATGAACTTAAGAAGGTGTTGGGAAAGATGATAGTCAAAATGCAGTCTAACGATCTTTTGCGTCGTTCAGCTGTCATTTGCATAGTCACTTTCGACAAATTTGCCAATTGTTTTTGTGAGTTCTCTGATATTAGCAAGGTCTCGCCAAATAGTCCTCGAAATATCAGTGTCGGGCGAGATTCTACGAATATGAGTAAAGGTCTCCGTATGTCCCTCGACAGGCTCGACCAACAGATTGCTCTTGGACATGAAGCCGGTAATGACAGCTATCGTCCGGTGTTGATATTTATGAGTGACGGTTCGCCTACAGACGGAGTTGATGCTGATAAGCTCCGCAGGGAGGTGCGACGTCGAGCTGACAATAATACTATTAAAGTAATTCCAATTGGTATTGGGCTTGGGTCGTATAATGATGCTCGCTTGTCATGGTTAAAGGATATGTCGCCCGACGGGAAGGTTTACAGAATGAATGTCGAGAGTGAGTTTGAGGAGGTGTTTGATGCTATTACAACGCGAATACAGCGAACATCTCAAGTAATAGCGGTAGATGACATTGATACGAACATCGCTCATAACTCCGAAGAGGATGATAACGGAAGTGCCGACTCAACACGGTATGGGATTCAGACTCCGGAAGATGTGATAAGTGATTTCTTTAATTCATGATTGGCTAAGATCCGGTTTGACTGCGCGAACACTAAGCCTATGGTTGGTGTTTGAAATATAGCACTAAACTACTATATTATGAGTTATAAAATCGAAGAAATCGAAGGCATCGGTCCCGCTTACGCCGAGAAGTTACGTGGCGCAGGCATATCCACAACTGAGGATCTGCTTGAGAAATGTGCCACACGCAAGGGTCGTGAGTCTGTTGCCGAGGCTACGGATATCAGTGAGAAACTGATCCTTAAATGGACGAATCATGCGGATCTTTTCCGTATCAAGGGTGTTGCAGGCCAGTTTGCCGAACTTCTTGAAGCTGCCGGTGTCGACACTGTTAAGGAATTCCGGCATCGTGTCGCCGCCAACCTCTATCCGCGTCTGGTAGAAGTTAACGAACAGCGCAATCTCTGCAATCGGGTGCCCTCCATGGCTGAGCTCGAAAAAATGATAGAGCAGGCCAAAGCTCTTGAACCCAAAATCAGCTATTAGAAAACTGAAAAAGCTCCGGATTATAGCCTGAAAATTTATAATCCGGGGCCTTTCTTATTTTCTTATATCGTGTTGCCGCGGAGATCGTCGGCGTATTCGGCTATTTTTTTGAGGCGCGTGGGTATAGGAATGCCTTGAGGACAATGCGATACGCACGCGCCGCAGATTATGCATCTGTCGGCCTGACGCAGCCGCGGTATGGCGCGGTCATATCCGAATAGGAACCGCCGTCGTGCGGTGCGGTAGTTCGGATCGCCGCTGTCGCGCGGCACATTGCCTTCGTTGATACAGCGGTTGTAGTGGGCGAATATTCCGGGAATGTCGACTCCGTAAGGGCATGGCATGCAGTATTTGCAGTCGGTGCAGGGCACATCGTCGTTCTGGAGTATTTCGAGTGCCATACGTTGCAGAAATGCATCCTCATCGGCATTTATAGGGTCCAGAGGCGAGTAGGTGTTCAGATTGTCCTGAAGGTGTTCCATGTAGGTCATTCCCGAAAGAACAGTGAGAATGCCTTCGGGCGTTCCGGCGTAGCGAAAAGCCCATGAGGCTATTGAATCGTCGGGACGTCGTTCTTTCATCTTGGCTGCCACGGGTTTCGGTGTCGAGGCAAGACGCCCGCCAAGTAGCGGTTCCATGATTACAACGGGTATGTTGCGACGGTGAAGCTCGTTATAGAGATATTCTGCGTCTGTATTGCGGGGGTTGATTTCTTTGGCGTGCCTCCAGTCTAAATAATTGAGCTGTATCTGCGCGAAGTCCCAGTGAGCCTCGCCTCGATCCATCATAGCCAGAAGATGGTCGAATACTTCTATGTCGCCGTGATACGAAAATCCGAGATTACGTATGACTCCTTTTTCTTTCTGCTCCTGAAGATATTTGAGAATTCCGTTGTCTTCATATCGTCCACGGTAAGCTTCCATTCCACCCATGCCGATACCGTGCAGCAGGAGATAGTCGATGTGGTCGGTCTGAAGATATTTCAGAGAGTTTTGAAACATCTCTATCGATTTCTCTCGCGGCCATGTGGATTCGGCGAAGTTCGACAGCTTTGTCGCTATGTAGTAGCTGTCGCGCGGATGTCGGCTGAGAGCTTTACCCATTGCTTCCTCTGAGCGCCCTTTGCAATATGCCGGCGATGTGTCGAAGTAGTTTATTCCATGGGCAAGAGCGTAATCAGTCAGTTCGTTGACAGCATCCTGATCGATCTCATCGTCGGTCTCGACGCCCGTTTTTAATTTCATGGTCGGCAGGCGCATGCATCCGTATCCGAGAATGCTGACACTGTCGCCTGTATTGTGGTTCAGGCGACGTGTCATTTCATGAGGCTGTTCTTTTTTGCTGTCGGTTGCCTCCGACGGACGCACGCCACAGGCCGCAAGAGCTCCGGCTACTGAAAATATGCCGGCATTGCGGAGAAAACGTCGCCTGCTTATGTCGAATTGTTCGTTGCTCATATTGTGGTGTGTACTTTAAGACCTTCGACGTGGATTGCAGCAGTTTCAGCTGAAATCTGCCCTGCGGCCCCGGAGGGACAGTGATATTCGCATGAGCCGCAGCCTATGCAACGGCTTTCGTCAACGGCAGGACGCTTGTTGCCTGATTCGGTTTTGACCATAGTGATGGCATCGGCAGGGCAGTGTCGTGCGCAGTTGCCACAATGCTGTCCGTATGCGGCTGAAATGCATAAATCCGGATTAACAACGGCAGTACCGATCTTGATGGTGGTTTTTTCTTCGACATCAATCGGTCTGATAGCTCCGGCCGGACATACGTCGGCGCAGGCTGTACATTCCGGTCGGCAGTATCCTTCGGTAAATACCATTACCGGCTGCATGAAGTTGCTGAGATCTGTCGACGGTTTCAGAACGCCGTTAGGACATGCGCTGATACATAGCTGGCATGCTGTGCAGTGACTGCGCAGGTGGACGACACTTATAGCACCCGCAGGAACGGCGGCTGCCGAGCCTGCCACTCTTTTCTTCTGCCGGAGAGGTGCCAAACCACCGTCTGTGGCCTTGTCGGCGGCTTTCATGGCGAGCGAACCGGCTACAATGGTCGAACCTACCAGGAATGCACGGCGAGTCGTGTCGGTTTTAACGGTGTCGGAGATTGGTTTCTTACGTTTGTAAGAGAATGATATGGCGTGCTGCGAACAAGCACCGATGCAATCCATACATGTCACACATCGGCTTAGGTCTACCAGATGGTTCTTGGTGTCGATACACTCGGACTTGCATTTGCGGCCGCATGAGCCGCATCGGTTACAACGATCGGTATCGATAGTCACGCGGAAAAGGGCGTGTCGCGACAGAAAACCGAGGATAGTGCCAACAGGACATACTTTGTTGCAGTATGCCCGTCCGCCGGTCGATGCCATGGCCGTTGTGACGATAAATGTGATTATCGCTACGGTGAAAACACCTATGTTGAATGCCGCGGCTGCCGGATAGCTGTCGATTATATAATGGCCATGGTCTGCGGCACTGTCGGCAGCGGCAGAAGCTCCTGCACGCCATATAGGTACGGCGAATTGTCCGGCCATGCGGCCGAATGCGCTGTATGGGTCGAGAATACCTGCGAATGATGTCGCTATAACACCGAAGAGTCCCAGAATCAGCAGTACGGCGAATACGATCAGAAATCCGAGTCGAAGTTTGGTCTCCGCTTTTTTAAAACGGAAAAGCCCAAGCCTGCGCTTCTTTTTTGATGAAAATATGTGTCGGATTTTGTTGACAATGTCCTGATATATACCAAGTGGGCAGATGATAGAGCAGTAAACGCGCCCTGCAAGTAATGTCAAGACTACTAATATGGTTAATGCTACTACATTAAGAGCCAGTAATGCCGGTACAAGCTGTATTTTGGGCAGCCATGAGAAATATTCGGCTGCCATACCTGTAAAGTCGACGAATACAAGAAATATGGCTGTAATAGAGAGTATAGCCAATATCGTCCGGAGAGATTTCAGAAATCTCATAGGCTGAAGTTATATCCGACGGTAAGGGCGACATTGTTGTCGTGGTATTTGGCCCCATTGACATGGTTGAGCATATTGCACATTCCTACGGTTCCGCTGAGCTGGAGGACAAAGCGGTTGAATTCGGCGCCAATACCGAATTTCCAGCCGATGTCGAATCTGTTGAGGAAACCTTCGCTGCCGTATACGTTCGCACTGTCGCTGTCGTCCATTCCGTTATATTTTACTGTGGCGTGAGCTCGTCCTGTCACACCTGCCGAAAGTACCGGACCGGTGAATGCTGAAAGTGAGAACTGGCTGAAGTCGACGCGATAGCCAACCTGAAACGGAATGCGAAATCCGAATCTGCGTATCGATACCGAGACGTCAGATCCCTCCGGAAGTTCCTCGGAATCTCCAAGCGTTTCTACGTCAAATCCCATTGTATTGTAATAGATGCTGAGACCCGGTTCGAAATATAAATTTTTCCAAAGCGGAATATTGTATACAGCTCCGAGATCAAAGCCGGCCCCATTGTCGAACATCGGTATGGAGAGCGAACTTCCCGTATCTCCTATATTGGATATCTTCCAATTGGAGGGACATGATATGTCAAGCCCGAGCCGGATACCGAGGAAGGGCTGGTTGTTGTCTGATTCGAAAGATATGTCCTGTGCTTTTACTGAAAAAGAACATGCGGCAATAAGAATGCCGAATAGTAAAGCGAGTTTTTTCATTGCGTGATTTGTGTAGGATGAAAAATGTGTTTAGAACCTATTGATATATGCAAATCCGACAGGAGAGCATGCAAAAATACGAAAAATGCAGTTTGTGCCAAAGCCGCTGTTGGAAAATTTTCGTCGTTTATGGAATTTTTATTATTTTTGGGGCGAGAATCCTTGATTCTCGCCAACAACCATCTTATTAACACAATTATGGACATGCTTGATCCCACCCTGACACCTGAAGAACAGCGTCAGGACCAATCCGTGAACGAAGCGCCGGCCGAAGCCGCCGCAATCCCCGCCGAAGAGGCTGCCGCACCTCAGCCCGAAGCCGAGTTTGAGGTAGAAGAAATCATGACAGAAGGTGAAGAACTCGCCGAAGCAGACACTGCCGATACAGCCGAAAAAGTCCTCGAGGCTGCCGAAGCAATGCTTGCTCTCGATGGGTCTGCGTTTGCAACCGACGACATCCGCCGTCTGCGCCAACGTTTCAGCATGCTCCATAAGCAGGAAGAAACATCTGAAGAAGATGCCGAGGCTAAAGCTCCGGAAGTAGATCCTGTTGCCGCCCGTTTTGTCGAGGTCATCGAACAATTACGAGCTAAAAAGGCTGAGTGGACGGCCGCGGAAGAAGCTCGTCGTGCAGCCAATCTGGAACGTAAGAATGCCATAATCGCTGAAATTATAGCGCTTGCCGAAGATACCGATAATGTAAACCGGACATTCCCACGCTATCGTGAACTGCAGGATGAGTTCAACGCCATCGGAGATGTTGATCCGACAGAGGATACTGCTGTATGGAAACGTTTTCAGGAAGCACGCGAGCGATATTCCGATAATCTCAAAATCAACAAGGAACTCCGCGACTATGATTTCAAGAAGAATCTTGCCGAAAAAGAAGTGCTCCTTGCCGAGGCCAGAGGCCTGACAGCAGAAGACGATGTTATCGCGGCCTATCGCCGCCTGCAGGATCTCCATAACAAATGGCGCCAGATCGGTCCTGTTGCCAAGGAACTACGCGACGAGATCTGGAATAACTTCCGCGATGCTTCCGCAGAGGTGAATAAGCGCTATCAGGCTTTTTTTGAAGCCCGTAAAGCCCGTGAGGCTGAAAACGAAGCAGCCAAAACCGCCCTCTGCGAACGTCTCGAAACGCTTGATTACAGCGGTCTCAAGACTTTTGCCGCATGGGAGGAAATGACCCGTACAATCATAGGCCTTCAGGAAGAGTGGCGTACTCTCGGCTACGCTTCCAAGAAGATGAACCGTTCGCTTTTTGCACGTTTCCGCAAAGGGTGCGACGCTTTTTTTGCAGCTAAAGCTGAATTCTATCGTACTACGCGCGACGAGCTCGCCAATAATCTTGCCCACAAACAGCGTCTTGCCGACGAGGCCGAGGCTCTGAAAGAAAGTTCCGACTGGCGTACTGCCACCGAGCGTTTCGTCGCTATGCAGAAAGAATGGAAGACTATCGGCGCTATCCCTAAAAAATATTCGGATGCACTCTGGAAACGTTTCACCGAAGCTTGCGACTATTTCTTTGATCGCAAGAAGAAAGCTGGTTCCGGCACTCGTCAGGTAGAAGCTGCCAATCTCAAGGCCAAGCGAGAGATAATAGGTCTGCTCGAGGCTCTTATGGCTGACGGTACAGAGAAAGATACTGCGATCAGTGAGTTGAAAGAGCTGCAGAAACGTTGGCAGGGAATCGGTCATGTGCCTTTCCGCGAAAAAGACAAACTATATGAAGCTTATCGTTCGGCTGTAGAGGCAGTCCGTTCGCATTTCGCAATAGCCGAGAGCCGTGCGCGCCGCGACCGTTTCGAGGCTTCCGTACAGCAGCTCGAAGGCGACAGCGACAAGCTCTATCGCGAACGCGAACGTCTCGTTCGTGCTCTCGAAGGACGTCGTAACGAGCTCCGCACCTATGAAAACAATCTCGGCTTCCTGCAGAGCAAGTCGAAATCAGGCGATTCTCTTGTTCGTGATATGAGTCGCCGCATAGAGCGCCTGAAAACAGATATCGCCGAGATTCAGGATAAAATAAGACTGGTTGACGAAAAATTGTCATGACAGATCGTCCCGTCCTACAGACGGTATGACGGAAATATGCCTATGAAGATGTTGCGATGCCTTAAGGTTTTCAAGAGGTGTCGCGACATCTCCGCCTTTTCAGTATTGTAGATACTTTTGCCTGAAATGCATTGCAAATGTCGCGAAATGACCGTATAATCGAGACCGGCCGTATAATATCATTGATATTCAATATCGGTTGTGTCATCGTCATAAATCTCGCTTTCTTCCTTTTAACCCTTCAGCCGGATATGGCCGGGGTAAATGTGTCGTATCTGCGGGAAATGTGGGTACTGGTCAATGTCAGTGCTGTTCCGGCGTTGGCAATGGGTAATATGGGACGACATGAGCAGCGCGCCATGTTGCTCGATAAAGTTGTCAAGACTACGCTTCTGGCCGTAGTGGTGCATGCGTTGTTCCTGCTATCTCTCACGACATTCCTGCATCTCGACGATATGAGGATACGCGACTATGTATTCTTCTATGCATTGATGCTTGTCGGTCTGCTTATAATAAGGGTGGCAGGTGCTTATGCGCTTAAGGAATACCGGCGCAGGGGGTATAATTATACGCGGGTCGTTATCGTCGGTTCGGGTGCGAACGGCGAACGTCTGGCAGCCTCTCTTATGAATGATTCTGGTTTCGGTTATAAGATACTTGGTTTTTTTGACGATATTGCCTCTGTTTCTCCGTCGGTCAAGAAGGATATTTATCCGATTTCGTCTCTGAGGAAATTTGTTGCTGAAAATGATGTGCGTCAGATTTTTTATACTCTTTCAGGTCAGAACGATATCCTTAAGGAAGTGATAAGAATTGCTGATGACAATTGTGTTGAGTTTTACTATGTGCCTCAGATTCCGCGTACTCTCGCACGTAATTTCGAGTTGCATAGCGTCGGGCATATTCCTGTTCTGTCCATACGCCATAATCCGCTGAAAAGTACTGTCAACAGGATCGTGAAACGCACGTTCGATCTTGTTGTGTCATCATTGTTCCTGTGTATATATCCTTTAATATATATACCTGTTGCCATCGGCATAAAGGCTGGTTCGCCGGGTCCGGTATATTTCAAACAGGAGCGTACAGGTTATCTGGGTCGCTCATTCAAATGTCTTAAATTCCGGACTATGAAGGTTAATGCAACTTCCGACAGTTGTCAGGCCACAAAGAACGATCCCCGCAAGACCCGTCTTGGAGAGTTTCTGCGTCATTCGTCGATCGACGAACTTCCGCAATTTATCAATGTATGGCGCGGCGACATGTCTATAGTAGGTCCCCGACCGCATATGCTTATGCATACAGAGCAGTATGCCGAGCTGATAGACCGCTATATGCTCCGGCATGCGGTAAAGCCGGGTATAACAGGATGGGCTCAGGTCAACGGTTACAGAGGGCCGACTGACGAATTGTGGAAGATGGAAAGGAGAGTAGAGTACGATGTATGGTATATCGAGAACTGGAGTCTGCTGCTGGATATGAAGATAATGGTCCGTACTGTTATCAATGCTTTCCGTTCTGATGAAAATGCTTTCTGATTCCGGCTCATGTTGACTATATATAAAGCATCAGCCGGCTCGGGCAAGACCTATACGCTTGCTTTTGAATATGTGAAATTGCTGCTGGGGGTCAAACTTACTGACGGCTCGGAGCGCTATGTGCTCAATGACGCACGATATGTCCCGGGAGGTCAGAGGATTGCCTGTCGTCACAGAGGCATTCTTGCCATAACCTTCACTAATGCCGCCACGGAGGAAATGAAAAGTCGTATTGTGCGCGAGCTTGCCAGACTGGCCGGAGACGTTGATGCTGACTATCGCGAGAGACTTGTTTCTATCTTCGGGTGTACGGCGTCTGAGTTGAAATCGGCTGCGGCTCTCGCACTGTCGGAAATGCTGTATGACTATGGCAATTTCAATGTAAGTACTATCGATTCATTCTTTCAGAGTGTGTTGCGCACATTTTCGCGGGAAATAGATCATCAGGGTGATTATGAACTCAGTCTGAATCTTGATGATGTTGTGGCGCAGGCCATATCTCTGATGCTCGATGATCTTAATTACGGACGAGCAGAGAATTCGACACGACTGAACCGTTGGATACGTGATTATGTGCTGACTCGTCTTCAGCAGGGCGGCAGTTACAATTTCTTTAACCGTGCCGGACGTATGCTCTCGTCGGTCTCGGCTTCGGTAGCCTCGGCGCTCGGTGACGAAACATACACCACGCGAGCGGAGGTTTTCCGCCGATATATCGCCGATCCGGAACGTATCGCCAGATTCGAAAAAGAACTTAGAAAGGCCATAACCCTCAGAGGTACCGCGATAAAAGCCGCTGCCGAAGATTTTGTCAGAATGGCTGACGGACTCGGCATGCCCGCGGATGCCTATAATAAATCGTTCAGGCCTCGTGTTGACAAGGCTATATCCGATCCGAGCTCGCTTACAGCCAAGGATTTTGGTATCGGCCTTTTCAAAATGCTGACGGAAGAGCCTGAACAGAAAAAATTCTATGTACAGTCGCGTATCAAGAATATAAAACATCTTGGAGCGTCGCTTGATGATGTGTTTGAGTGTGCCTGTCGTTTTGCGGAAGTTGCAGTTGGCAATATCGGCGAGATGTCAGTTCTTGTAGAAATCGTCGGATCTTTGCCTCTGCTCGAATTTATCGGCATGACGGAGGCTTATATGCAGAAATTTCTGCGTGACAATAACATGATGCTGATTTCCGATACCGGAGAACTGTTGAAGCGCATAATCAGCGATGCCGAGCTTCCGTTTATATACGAACGGCTCGGCATGAAACTCGACAGTCTTCTTATCGATGAGTTTCAGGATACGTCCCATCTACAGTGGCACAATCTTCGTCCTCTCGTGGCAAACAGCATAGCCGAAGGACACGACAGTCTCATTATCGGTGACGAAAAACAGGCTATTTTCAGATTCCGCAATTCCGACAGCGAACTCCTCGGTCGGCTGGTCGGAGAACGTGACTTTCCTGATTCCCACTGTCTTCGTGGAAATGTTCCGGCTGAGAATACCAACTATCGTAGTGCAGGCGCCATTGTACGGTTCAACAACACACTTTTCCGCCGTATGGCCCGAAATCTCGGTATGGAGTGCTATGGTAATGTCGTGCAGACTCCTGCAGCGAAGAATGCCTCAATGCCTGCTTATATCCGGCTGCAGTTTGTAGATGCTTGTGACAACGATATGAGGAATGAGATTTTCGAACGCATGGCAGCCGAAATCAACAGACAGCATGCTTCAGGCTATCGCTGGCGCGATATACTGATTCTTGTCCGGGCCCGTGACGAGGCTAAGGCTATAGCTGAATTTCTCATGTACCGTCATCCTGAGATCCGTCTGCTGTCAAGCGAAGCTCTCATGCTGAACAGTTCTGTGGCTGTGCGTACGATTATCGGAATGCTCAAACTTGTGGAACGTTCGTACAGGGCTCCGGCCGAGGTGGGTGAACGGCGCCGTATGCAGTATGCATCAAAGGCTGATATCGTGATGATGATAAGCCGTTTCGCTTATTACCATGGAGAAGGATTCGGTGCATCGGAGGCTCTCGAACTCGCTCTTGGAGAAGCTGCCGATGCGGGAGGTGCTCTTCAGCGGGAGGTTCTCGCCATCCGGGCCGAGAATCCGGCGAATCTTGTAGCGCTTGTCGAGGCTGTTATAGCACATAAAATACCGCAGGCTCAGCGGGAGACGGAATATGCCTATATAGCGGCTTTGCAGGATCTTGCGATAAAACATTGTGAAAGCGCAGATCCGTCGTTATCCTCATTTCTTGCGGAATATGACCGGAATATAGACAAATGGGCCATCAAGGCTTCGTCTAAACTTGACGCGGTAGAGATCATGACAGTCCATAAATCGAAGGGGCTTGAAAGAGCTTGTGTGCATATGCCTCTGGCCGACTGGAAATTGCGGCGTAAGACTGAAGATCTTTGGCTTCCGCTTGATGATGGACTGCCGGGTTTCGATCCTGACATTGTACCTCCGCTGTTGCGCGTGACGACAAGTAAAAACAATATATTGCGGACGTCTCCGAAATCTCCGTTTGCCTCTGTGCTCGAACGTAATGAGCGTGATATAGACGCCGATAATCTTAATCTTGCGTATGTTGCATATACGCGTGCTTCACGAGAACTTCTTGTATATAGCGGTGTCGACAATATCGGATCCTGGTTTGCCGAGGCGATGCAGCAGTGCGGTGATGATTCGGAACGCACTGATACGTCACTGATGCCTTTGTCTGACTATTATGATGTTTCCAGCGGGATATTCGAATTCGGAGAGCCGACGGGTTGTGAGGTGACACTTGCTGAAAATGTCGGTTGCGATGTTCCGGCGGGAGAATATACTGTCGTATGCCGTGATGACGCTCGCGAACTTACTGCAATTGACGATGTGCTTGGGGAGGATCCGGATATCGGCGGCGAGGAAATCAAAGAAATTACTGACGATGACAGCGATAACGCCATGGCGGGGGCTGCCCGTCGCGGTCAGAATCTTCATGCTGTACTGGCCTCGGTGCGTACTCGGTCGGATTTACCTCAATCGGTCGGTCGTTTGGCATTGCGTCTTGGTTTGTCGTCTGATGAAAGTAAGGAGTATCTACGTGTACTTGAGGATGCTTTTGACAAGGCCGGTGATCATGCTTTGGCATGGTTCAGCCCTGAAAACAAGATCTTTGCCGAGCGAGCTATCTATTTTCCCAAAACAGGGGAAACATTCCGTCCGGACCGTGTCGTCGTGGCCCCTGACGGATCTGTTACAGTGGTCGACTATAAATTTACAACCGAGGCCCGTGTGGGACATCGACGACAGGTCGAGTTGTATATAAGTCTGTTAAAACGCATGGGACGAGAAAAAGTCGAAGGATTCTTGTGGTATCCTCTTCTCGGATTGATAATAAAAGTGTAAATTTGCCGTTTAATAATATGATGAAACATTATTTGACTTGTATTTTAGGCGCTGCGGCGATAGCTGTGGCGGCTGTTGCCGATGCTTCGGCCTGCACAAGCCTCATAGCGGCGCAGGGAGCCACAGCAGACGGCGGCACTATGATTACGTATGCGGCCGACAGCCATACTTTGTATGGCGAACTTTATCGTCAGGCTGCAGCCGACCATGTTTCCGGAGCCATGCGTCAGGTAGTGGAGTGGGATACCGGCCGTCATCTTGGCGAAATTCCGGAAGTGGCTCATACTTATGCCACTATCGGCAATATGAATGAACACGGACTTACGATTGCCGAGAGTACGTGGGGCGGTCGTCCCGAATTGGAAGGTAGCGGTCTTATTGATTACGGTTCTCTTATATATATCACGCTTCAGCGCGCACGCACTGCCCGCGAGGCTATCGATGTCATGACAGGCCTTGTGCGTGACCACGGCTACGCCTCTTCGGGCGAATCGTTTTCTATCGCCGATCCTGATGAAGTTTGGGTGATGGAGCTTATCGGTAAGGGTAAGACCGATCCCGGAGCCGTCTGGGTTGCCCGTCGAGTTCCGGAAGGATATATCAGCGGTCATGCCAATCACGCCCGTATACATAAGTTCCCTCTGAAGGATAAAGAGACACTTTATTCGCCGGATGTCATTGATTTTGCCCGTTCACAAGGTTATTTCAATGGCAAGGACAAAGACTTCGATTTCTCTCGCGCTTATGCCGTGACTGATGCCGGAGCGCTTCGTGGATGTGATGCCCGAGTGTGGGCTTATTTCCGCAAGTTTGCGCCGGAAGGATCCATGGACCAATATATTCCATGGATTATGGAAGGCAAAGGAGAGCCAATGCCTCTCTGGATCAAACCGGCTAAGGCTCTTACAGGAAACGATCTCAAATGGATGATGCGTGATCATTTTGAAGATACACATCTCGATATGACAAAAGATATAGGTGCAGGCCCGTTTGATGTGCCATATCGCTGGCGTCCTATGGGATTTACGGTCGACGGACAGGAGTATACTCATGAACGTGCCATTGCTACCCAGCAGACCGGTTTTTCTTTTGTGGCTGATATGAATGGTAAACGTCACGACGCAATGAAAGGAATACTTTGGTTTGGAGTTGATGATGCCAATACTTGCGTTTATGTGCCGGTATTCAACAGTACCGATACAGTACCTCATGCTTTGGATGGCCATGCCGATCTGTATAACCTATCCTGGGAGGCCATGTTCTGGGTGAATAATTATGTCGCAAACCAGGCATATAACCGTTATTCTCAGATGATTCCCGACATCCGTCGTGTCCAGGGACAGCTTGAGAATGAGCTGGAGACCGCGGTGGCCGAGGCTTCTGCAGCTATTTCCGGCAAACCATATGCAGAGGCGCAGGCTGTACTTCGTAACATGACGGTAGACCGCACTACAGATGCGACTGTCCGCTATAAACAGCTTGGCGATTATCTCTTTGTGAAATATCTTGACGGAAATATAAAAAAGGAGGAAAACGGCAAATTTGCCCGTACACCTGATGGAATGCCTGTTCAGCCTGTATTCGGTGGCTACAATGAACGCTACTTCCGTTCTATAGTCGAGGATGCCGGTGACCGTCTTAAGGTAGTAGAACCACAACAGTAATAAATATAAATGGCATCAGAGCCATATAACACGATTACAATGAAAATAGAACCTGGAAAATATTTTGAGATAGCATATAAGCTTTTCCGCGTCAATCCCGATGGTACCGAGACGCTGATGCACGAAGTTTCGTCCGAACAGCCCGATAGGGCTATATTCGGTATGACTGTCGGATTTGTTGAGGCTCTCGACGAAGCTGTTCTCGGTCAGGAAAAAGGCTTCAAATTTGACTTCTATGCCGAACCGGACAAAGCCTTCGGCCCTTATACGGAAGAGGATATCTATACCGTTCCGCGTGAAAATCTTCTTATCGACGGTAAATTTGATGAAAAGATGTTTGCTCCGGGCAGTCTGATACCTCTGCGTACTCCCGACGGCTATGTCGTTGACGGTCTTGTGCTTGAATTGAAGCCTGATTCTGTGGTCCTCGACCTTAATCATCCTCTTGCCAAAGATCGCGTGCATTACGTCGGCGAAGTTACCGAAGTTCGTATGCCCACTCAGGAAGAGTTGCAGCCATCTCACGGCTGCGGTGGTTGTGGCGGAGGCTGTGGTGACAACTCTTGCTGCTCCGACGGTAATTGCGGAGGTTGCTGCTGATTTATGATTTCGGGTAGGAACATACGCAAGACTTTTGGGAATCTTGAGGTGCTCAAAGGGATCGATATTGATATCGAACCCGGTCGTGTCACTGCTATTGTTGGGCCCAGCGGCGCCGGTAAGACAACTCTGTTACAGATAATAGGCACGCTTATGTCGCCCGATCGTGGAGGTTCGGTGCTTTATGACGGGACTGAAGTGACCTCGCTCGGTGATGCGGCTCTCTCTCGTTTCCGTAATCTTAACATAGGTTTTGTGTTTCAGTTCCATCGTCTTCTGCCGGAGTTTTCACTCGTCGAAAATGTCGCGATGCCGGCGCTGATATCCGGTGTAAGTCGTCAGGAAGCTTTTGAGAAAGCTCGGCGTCTGCTTGGCCGTCTTGATCTGCGTGGGCGTGAATCCCATCGGCCATCGGAGCTATCAGGAGGGGAGTGTCAACGCGGGGCAGTGGCAAGAGCGCTGATAAACAACCCGAAAATAATACTTGCCGATGAACCTTCAGGCAGTCTCGACTCAGAGAATCGTGCACGCTTGCACAGATTGTTTTTTGAGCTTCGCGACGAAATGGGGGCTGGCTTCGCCATTGTCACCCACGATGAAAGTCTTGCGGATGACGCCGATATTGTTGTTCACATGGCCGATGGCCGTATAAAATCAATATTATAATCTCTAATGTAAAAACAAAAATCTGTGAAAATGAAATTAACCCATTATCTCATTCTTGCTGCAGCCGCCCTCTCTCTCGGCTCATGCAACTCTGACAGCGATTCTCCATCAGCTGGGATGTATATGGATATAGTTACTCTTAAGTCGACCGATCAGCAGGGTTCTATAATGACATATAATCAAGAAGATGATTCACCACTTGTTACTCTCTCATGCTCTCAGGCTTTTTCAAAAGAGCAAGTCGGTAAACGTATTGTTGTTATTTATCAGCCAATCAATGGTTTGGCTCATGGTGAGAGTGGGCCTGTTAACGTGATACAAGCTGGAACTGTATTTGGTAGTGGTGCCGAGCCCGTGCCTGCTGTTGTTGATACACTTGACGCTTGGTATAGCGACCATATTACATATCTACAAGCATATCGCGCAGGCCATTATCTTAATATCGCTATGCGCTTTGATGCAAATCCGTCGATACCCCCAAAAAAATTCGAATGTTATGTTGATGAATCGACTCTTGAGAGCGATTATCCCGAACTCCATATAGTATATAAGGGTAACAATGATATTAATCAGCAGGAACTTTCCTATATGGGGTCATATGATATAAGTTCAATATGGAGTAATCGTAAAGTATGTGGGATTAAGCTGTTATATAATGGAATAGATGGATCCTCCATAACTATTGAGAAAACAAATGGCATTATAAAACCAATGGAATAAGGTATAAACTTATAAATTATCATATCACATGGACAAGAAACAGGAACTTAAAATAGAACTTGCCCCTGAAATAGCAGGCGGCCATTACTCGAATCTCGCGCTTATAGCTCATAGCGCCAACGAGTTCTTTCTCGATTTCATCTGTGTGGCACCCAACATGCCTCAGGCTCGTGTACAGAGCCGTATTGTAATGAGTCCCGAGAATGCCAAGACTCTTCTCTTCGCTCTTCGCGACAATATCGCCAAATACGAACAGACCTTCGGCGAAATCCAGCGCAAAGCTCCTGTGGCTCCCGCAGCTCCTAAGGGTGGCATACCCAATCCTTTCGAAGCGTAATAGTCGCGTAAGGCCATGAAAGCCAATAACCTGGTTATATACAATTCACTGTCACGGCAGAAAGAGGCCTTTCAGCCGCTAAATGCGCCTCATGTCGGCATGTATGTGTGCGGTCCGACTGTCTACGGAGACGGTCATCTCGGCCATGCGCGTCCTGCCATCACGTTCGATATCGTTTTTCGTTATCTTACCCATCTGGGATATAAGGTGCGTTATGTCCGTAATATCACAGATGTCGGACATTTGGAGCATGATGCCGATGACGGTGAAGATAAAATCGCCAAGAAAGCACGTCTCGAACAGCTTGAGCCTATGGAAGTAGTGCAGCATTACTTGCTTCGCTATCATCATGCCATGGAGGCTCTTGGCGTTCTGCCTCCTTCCATCGAGCCGCACGCCTCGGGTCATATAATCGAACAGATAGAGTATATCAAATCGATTCTTGAGAGCGGTTATGCCTATGAGAGCGAGGGATCGGTATATTTCGACGTGCCTAAATTCAATCGCGACTATGGTTACGGCAAACTCTCCGGCCGCAACATCGACGAACTCCTTGCCACGACAAGGGCTCTTGACGGACAGGAACAGAAGCATAACCCCGCAGACTTTGCTTTATGGAAGAAAGCTGCTCCCGAGCATATCATGCACTGGCCGTCGCCCTGGAGCGAAGGTTTTCCAGGCTGGCATCTCGAATGTTCGACCATGAGCGAGAAGTATCTTGGCCGTCATTTCGATATTCACGGAGGCGGCATGGATCTTAAATTCCCGCATCATGAATGTGAGATAGCACAGTCTGTGGCGCACAACGGTGAACCGACGGTACGCTATTGGATGCATAACAATATGATAACCATCAATGGCAAGAAGATGGGCAAGTCACTCGGAAACTTCATTACGCTCGATGAATTCTTTACAGGTTCACATCCTCTTCTGGAGCAGCCTTATTCGCCGATGACTATCCGCTTCTTCATATTGCAGGCGCATTACCGAGGAACTGTCGATTTCAGCAACGAGGCATTGCAGAGTGCTGAAAAGGCACTTGCGCGCATGAATGACGGTTATCGTCGTCTTCAGGAGCTTAAGGCTTCCGATACTTCAACTCTTGAGGGTGTATCTGATCTGGAAAAACGAGCCTATGAAGCTCTTGATGACGATTTCAATACTCCTGTGCTTATCGGCGTGCTGTTTGATGCAGTGCGCATGGTCAACCAGGTGAACGATCATACCGCAACTGCGACACAGGCCGATATCGATGCTCTCAAAGCATTTTTCGATACTTTCCTTATCGAGATTCTTGGAATTACCCCGGATGGTGCGTCGGGGGGTTCGGCAGCGGACCTTAAGCCGTATCACGATGCTGTTGATCTGCTTTTGCAGATTCGTGCCGAAGCCAAATCGCGCAAAGATTGGGCCACTTCCGATCTTATCCGCGACCGTCTTGCCGCAATCGGCTTCAGTGTCAAGGACACCAAAGACGGTGTCGAATGGAGCCTCTGAGAATAGATTAATTTTAAATACGCCAGTCCGAACACAGATTGTTTGGGCTGGCGTATTTTATTACATGTTGCTTACCGTACAAGAAGTTTGACTGAATAAACACCGCTGGTTGCTATATATAGTCCTGGAGATAAACTTTCCGTTGCGCCTTTTCCTTCAAAGATTTTAATTCCCTGAAGATTATATATGCTGAAGAAGGTTTCGGGGTTATCGGCGCAGATACTGCTGCCGATGACCCGGAGTCCGACCGCGGCAATCTTTTCGACATCGTGGATACCGCTCAAGGCAGGATCATAGCCGAGTTTGCCATGTAATTGGGTGTAACGTTGTTCGAGAAAGTCTATGACGTTGTTTACTGCAATTTCAAAAGTTGGTTCGTCGCGGGGATTTTCATGTACTCTCTGATCAAGGATCGGCCATCGCATGAAGTTGAGACGTTGGGCATCCTGCAGTAATCCGGCCTGATGACGCACGAAATCTCGCAGACTTTCGATATTGAGATCTCGGTCGTTGACTGCGAGCGACCATATGCGGGATATGTCTTTTCGTGTGTTGGGATCATCGATGAATATTCGTCGTGCCATGCGTCTTGTCACGCCCCCGGCATCACCGCCCGCGGTGGTGAAGAGGTATGTGCTGAATCGAGTGCGTTCGCAAACCGGATAGCAGCGCCAGTCGTTGTCGAATCCCAGATCAAAATCCCATACAGGACCGAAGTATAATTTAGGATCATTGCGCTTTTTGTAGCAGTATATACTCCAGCATTGATCATGATTGCCACATAATTCGTTTGTCAGAAGATGCTGTACGAATGAGTCTATATCAAAAAGACTGCGGTAACCTTCGTCAGGGTCGGCGAAATTAGGTGAATATAATAGATCCTCGAACGTGTTGAAATAGTTTTTGATATAATTGAACTGTTCGGGTGTTCCTCCGTCGTCTGGCGATTTTATGGTGACGGGCATTTCCCGATTTGATTTAAACCATTCGCCGGCAGGTTCCTGATCGGCATATCCGTCTATTTCGAGAAGATAGCCTCCAGTGAGGGCATCTCCCGAAATGTCCTTTGTATCCATTTCGTCGATGTCGACTCTGCCTGGGCGAACGTCAACCTGATCTCCAAATGTATACACGCCCTTGTATTCACCGTTGAGGACAACCTCTACAAGTCGTGCCCACGGAGAATATGCTGTTCCGAAACGGCGTGCGACTTCAAATGCCACTATATTTCTCAGAAGCGACTTGTCTCCATAGTTGTTGACAAGAGTCCATTTTTTTCCTTCGGCCCGCGCATCGAGAGGACTTTGTTTCTTATCGAATTTGATTCGCCATGGTTTCTTTGGAAATGTTCGCGAGAAGTTTCCTCGTTCTCTCACTCCGGCCGGTTTGTTGATGTCTATTTTACCATTTTCATCTATTATGATAATATTGGAGCTTATCTCTGTTTCTTTATCAAAAGGTTCTACACCATCTTGTGTATTTATTACTACCATCGGAAGATTGGTGAATCTAAAAAGTCTTGAATCGTCTCCTTTGGCTGAATAACCGTAAAATTCAAGCTCTGCTATATTGCAGCGCGCATCGTGTGGGCCGACATATCGCACATATCTGAATGCTCTTGAAACATCGATGTCTGCATAGTCCATCTGTCCGATTACGCCATTTTCGGTAATCATATAAATAGGTATTGCATCTAGCCAGTCGGCCTGATTTGCTCCCTGAATTACACCGAGCATCATGCGTTTCTCACCGTTATAGATGTCGTTGCGCGGCGACCATCCGATTTTCGTTATCACATGTGGAGATCCGAGGTCAAGTCCTACCCAGGTATAACTGCGGTCTTCGGAGGCATAATATGTCTGAAGATTGCCGTCGAATGCGTTATGGGCGGCATCCGTTCCGCATGCCTGTTCATAGTTCCAGCCGGGAGATCCGATGGCTTCTCCTGTCAGTTTTGTCTGAGCGACAATAGTTGTCGCGGCAATAAGACAAATGGCAAGAATTATATTTCTTCTCATGGCTCAGATTGGTTTTTACTGCTTTTATGTAGTTATGATAAATTGATGACTTCACAAAGATAGCAAGTTTTTTAGTGGTATATTTATTTATTAGCTCAGAAACCTCATAGCATACTATTATGGCACATATGAGTACTAAATAGCTCCTGTCGGACCTGTTTATATTTGAAATATTCTGAAAACAGCAAATGTTTTGGGATATGCGATTTATTATGTATATTTGCCATGTATTATCAATCAATTAATTATATTTTAAAAACAACAAAATGAAATTCCAGGTATTTTTAGCGGGGCTTGTCGTATCGTTCGCCTCGCTGATTCCGGTATCGCTCCGGGCCGATGGAATAGGTGTTGCGGTGATAAAAGCCGACGGAAGCACTCATAGTGTCGAGATTTCCGATATCCGGAAAATCGACATTGCCTCCGATGCCCTGACCATCCACCATATGGCAGGAAATAAAACCGATCATTCCTATGCCGACGTTGAGCGTATCGATATCGGAGTGAAACTTTCGGGCATCGACGGGATTGTTGCGGACGGCTCAATTGCTGTCTGGCCTACGCTTGTAAAAGAATCGATAAATGTATCGGGAGCTCCTGCTGGAATCCCGGTTGCGGTTTATGATCTTGACGGCGCTGTTGTTGCGTCCGCAAAGGTAACCGATGCAACTCTGTCGCTTGATCTTTCAACTTTTTCTGCCGGTGCATATATTGTCGTGGTAGGTAAACAATCTGTCAAAATCTTAAAACATTGAATCCGACTATGAAAATCTTTACTCAGATAAGTGCTGCTGTTCTTGCTGTCGCTGCCTGTATAGGGGCAAATGCCCAGACTGCAGAAAACAATACGATGTATCTCATCAAGGGCGACCATGTTGTCGGCAAATACGATGTAGATGCTGTCGACTATGTAAGTTTCAAGTTACCCGAAGGTGTTATCGATGCCTCTCTATGGGTTTCCGTAGCCGATCTCGGGAAAAATACCGTCTCCTATACTGTAAACACCAGTTCCAATACAGTCGCATATGCCCATGGCTTAGTCCCCTATGCCGACATGAATATGCTTGCATTGGAGTATAACGGCGCTGAATTCGACAATCTTGACGAGGAGGCCAAGGTTAAGCTCCTTCAATCGTATCTGCCTTATTGTGGATATCTCGGGGTGGGTGCAGATACATATACTCTGAAAGATTGGGATACCGATGTATACGGTAAGAAAATCACGGTAAAACCAGGAACAAGATACTTTGTATGCGCATGGGAAGTTGATCCTTCCACACAGGCTCCTCTCGAGACGTTCTCCTATGTTGAGGCTGCGACACTTGATCCTGATAAGAGCACAGCTTCGCTGAGTGTCAATTTTATTCGTCAGAATGAACAGGGGCTCGCATTTGATATTCAGGGTAGTGATGATATAAATTATGTCGTTACCGCCTATGGATATAAAAAGACAATGGAAGAATTTGTAGAAGTCTATGGCCTGGACTATCTTCTTGATACTTTCGGCGGACAATGGACAATTTCCGAACTTCAAGGCGAAAATGAGCTTGGCAACGGCATCGAAGCTGCAACGTGGCCCGTATATGATACGGGTGAATATGTGCTCTATGTGCGCGCGTATGATTATAAAGGCGATATAGTGGATGCAAAATGCGTTGCGACAGCTCAGGCGGTTACAAGTGAAGGACCTTCGATTACAATTTTCTCTAAAGAAAAAGGCGAGGGTAGGGTTAGCATCAATTTCGAAATTTCACCCAGCAATGTAACGGAAGCATATGTACGTCTTCTGCCGGAAAATGATCTGGACGATCTTCTTAATGACAAATGGGAATACTATGAGATTGCGTCGAGCAGTCAGGCTACCGATATAGTGGATGCCATAAACACTATGGGTGAGTATACGTATACCAACAATGAGCTCGGTCAGATGTGGTATTCGCTCCTTGTATACGCCAAGGATAAGGACGGCGCCCGTACAACCCTCCGCATTAACTTCTATCCCGACAATGAAACCCAATGGGATGTGTATTCTCCCAAACATGCGCCACAGGGCAAAGCAGCTATGGCAAAGATCTATGCCAGAGGCCACAGACCCACTATAGACCGTGTGAAATAAATTTTGTCGGTTAAGAAAAAAATGCTAACTTTGCACCCGGTTTCGTAATCTCTGGCAGGACATGCAGCCTGCGAATATTGCGAATAATGTTAACATTATAAATCGATTAGTACAATGGATTTGATTAAGATTGCCGAAGAAGCTTTCGCTACCGGCAAGCAGCACCCCGAATTCGCCGCCGGCGATACCATCACCGTCGCTTACCGTATCAAGGAAGGTAACAAGGAGCGTATCCAGCAGTATCGCGGTGTTGTAATCCGCATTTCGGGAGAAGGCGCCAAAAAACGTTTTACCGTTCGCAAGATGAGCGACAATATCGGTGTAGAGCGTATCTTTCCCATCGAATCTCCTTTCATCGATTCGATTACCGTGAACAAATACGGTAAGGTTCGTCGCGCCAAACTTTACTATCTCCGCAACCTCACCGGCAAGAAAGCCCGTATCAAAGAGCGTCGCGTAGCTGTAAAGAAATAATTCTTCCCGGCACAGAACAAAAAAAAGCATTCCGCAGTTGAAAAACTCGGAATGCTTTTTTCTGTATTATGAATCAAACACCCTCTAAGAAAACTTGGAAATCGGGTAAAAATAACTTATCTTTGCCTTTGCAATACATAAAGCAACTAACATAACTATCAACCTATACTCTTAAACTATGTCTAAAGTAACTGTTGTTGGCGCCGGTAATGTCGGTGCTACATGTGCAAATGTTCTGGTAACCAACCAGGTAGCGGATGAAGTTGTTCTCCTCGACATCAAAGAAGGTGTATCTGAAGGCAAGGCTATGGATATCATGCAGACCGCCAATATTCTCGGTCTGAATACCCGCCTCACCGGCGTGACCAACGACTATGCCAAGACCGCAGGAAGTGACGTGGTTGTCATCACATCGGGTATTCCCCGCAAACCCGGTATGACTCGCGAAGAACTCATCGGTGTCAATGCAGGTATTGTAAAATCTGTTACTGACAATGTGCTCGCTCACTCGCCCAATGCCATCATCGTATGCGTAAGCAATCCTATGGATACCATGACATACCTGATTCACCGCGAGACCAAACTTCCCCGCAACCGCATCATCGGTATGGGTGGTGCACTCGACAGCGCCCGCTTCAAATATTTCCTCAGCATGGCACTTGGCGCCAATCCCAACGAAATAGAAGGTATCGTAATCGGTGGACATGGCGACACTACCATGATTCCTCTGAAGCGCTATGCTGCTTACCGTGGCATTCCCGCTTCAACCCTTATGCCGGCCGAGCAGCTTGATAAGGTAGCTGCCGACACTATGGTTGGCGGTGCTACACTCACCAAGCTTCTGGGTACTTCCGCATGGTATGCTCCCGGTGCTGCCGCAGCACAGGTGGTGGCAGCCGTTCTTGGCGACCAGAAACGTCTGATCTCCTGCTCCGCTTTGCTCGAGGGTGAATATGGCGAAAAAGATCTCTGCATCGGTGTTCCCTGTATTCTTGGCCGCAACGGTATCGAGAAAATTGTAGAATTCGATCTCAATGAAGAGGAAAAGGCTCTCTTCGCCGCTTCCGCAGCCGCTGTCCACAAAACCAATGCAGCTCTCAACTAAACCTGAAGCTCCGAATAATCGTTAACATAACACGCGGGACGCTTTGCTTCCCGCGTGTTTCATAACCGCAATACATATATAACTGACAATAAACACTAATGAAAAGAATATCATTGATTCTCGCTTCGGCTGTAGTGCTTGTGTTTGGTTCATGCACATCGAAACAAGCCGAGCAGACAGCGACTCCCGAAGCCGGCACAGATGCTCCTTCAAGCGAATATGCCGCTCCTGCAGGTGTTGGTGGTAAGGTGATTGAGCTTACGGATGCCAACGAATATGCTCCTGGAGTGAAAGTCCCCCAGCTTACTGTGCTCGATTTTAATGCCGTATGGTGCGGTCCCTGCCGTCAACTTACTCCGGTAGTGGAAGAACTTGCCGTGAAATATGAGGGTAAGGTCACATTCGTTTCGGTAGATGTCGATAAATTCGGTGATCTCTTCGAAGCATACCGTCTCGGCAATTCTATTCCTGTAGTGCTGTTCCTGTATCCCGACGGAAACAAGAAAGCATATGTCGGTACTGAAGATCTCCTTCCGGGCAATAAATTCGAGGCTCTAATAGACGAGGCCCTCTCAAAATAGGAAGATATCATGAAGAAAAGAATTTCGGATCGTCTGGGCATTGAGAATCTGAATGATATGCAGAAGGCAACCTTGAATCTGAAGGTGCCTGCGCGTATTTTGTTGCTTGCGCCGACAGGCAGTGGCAAGACACTCGCGTTCGCTCTGCCTTTCCTGCGTTCATTGCCGCGCCCGGGGCTTGGGCTAAGAGGACTTGTGATAGCCCCTACGCGCGAACTGGTGCTCCAGACGGCCGAAGTTCTTCGTGTCCTTGCCGCACCGGAGCGTAAAACCGTTGCTCTTTACGGCGGTCATAGAGTGAGCGAGGAAACGGCATCCCTCGCCGGAAATCCCGATATTGCCGTTGCCACTCCGGGTCGACTGCTCGATCATATCAGGCGCAATCACATAAATATCCATGACGTATGCTCGCTGGTGCTCGATGAGTACGATAAATCGCTCGAACTCGGCTTTCATGAAGAGATGCGGGCAATAGTAGGGCGACTCAAGCACCTTGATACTACAATTCTTACGTCGGCTACGTCCGGAGCCGAGTTGCCTGATTTTATAAGGCCGGAAGGATTTGATGTTCTCGACTTTACATCGGCGGGACAGCCCAAAGTCGAGATCCTGAAAGTAAAGTCAGAGGCTGCAGATAAAATAGATACGCTCGATGCTTTAATGCGGTCTTTGCAGCCTCATAAGACCATCGTTTTTGTCAATCACCGCGATGCCGCCGAACGTGTTTTCGGTCATCTGTCGAAAGCCGGATTCCCTGTCGCGCTCTATCATGGAGGTATGGAACAGCCGATGCGTGAACAGTCGCTTGCTCTGTTCGAAAACGGATCGGCTACTATTCTGGTCTCTACAGATCTCGCGGCCCGAGGTCTCGACATCGACAGCGTGGATGCTGTCGTCCACTATCACCTGCCTCCGACACCGGAGAACTGGACGCATCGTAATGGCCGTACAGCCCGTATGGGAGCCGAAGGCCGTGTGTTTGTCATTGTATCTGATGCAGATAAAATACCGGAATATATTACTTTTGAGGGTGAGTTCGATCCAAAGAGTGGGGTCGGTCTACCTGTGATTCGGGCCGCTATGCGTACTCTTTATTTCAATGCCGGTAAAAAAGATAAGATTTCAAAAGGCGATATCGCCGGTTTTCTCATAGCCAAAGCATCTCTTGAACCATCGGAAATAGGCAGAATAGTGCTGAAAGATCATGGTGCGTATGTAGCTGTTCCGTCAGCCAAAGCCCGCGATATCATAAAGGCCCTCCAGCCTCATAAGATCAAGAATAAGCGTGTGAGAGTGACACAGGTCATCAGCGGATAAGTGCTTTTTTTGCCTGAGGTGCAAACCAAAACCGTTGTAAAATGGTTTTGAAGTAAACAAAATTCATCACACAGTGAACATCAGGAATGCCATAGGTGCTTTAAGCCGGATTCTCCTTTATGCATTGCTTTCCGTAGTCCTTCTTGTCTGCGGCATATTAGGTCTGGTATATTCTACATGGACACAGAATCTTGCTCGGGAGGCGATTGTCGGAAAAATGCGGGATATGCCGGGTGGTATGAGTCTTGCTCTCGACGCTTTCAGGCTGCATTTCCCCTTGCGGCTTGAGGTCGACGGCCTTTCGCTGACTCAGAACGGCGATACTGTGATCGGAGCCTCCCATTTTGAGACCGATATAAGGCTTCTTCCTCTTTTGCGAGGACGTGCTGAGATAGAAAATGCACTGCTGACAGACGGGCGCTATGTTATAGGTACTCCCGATTCACTGATGTATATGACCGTCGATGCTGATTCTCTTGTTCTCGCGCCTGCGGGCGTAGCCCTCTCCGACATGGATATAACTCTGGGAGATGCCTTGATCTCCGGTGGTCGCCTGGCGATGGTCATACGTCCAGACACTTCGGCACCTACTCATCCGGCCCCGCCCACGAAAATGCGTATCAGGGCCCGAAATCTTACTCTGCGTGATTTCGATTATTCTATGCGCCTTATGCCTATGATTGATACGCTGTCGACACATATCACTCACGCTGTAGCCACTAATGGAGATATCAATCTGTTTGAGCAGACAATAATGCTTGCCTCATTTGTCGGGAGCGGTCTGGACGCCCGTTATATAGTGCCGGACTCGGCAGCAATAGCGGTCGGGGGCCCATATCCTGATGAGGCAGAGGCGGTGTCCGACACTATCGTGTCGTCTAAGCCTTGGACAGTTAGCATAGATTCGATAGCTTTCGATAGATCGGCTGCTCTCTATGCCACAGCCGGTGTCAAGCCTCTCCCGGGACTTGATTTCGCATATATACAGGTCGATGATCTTAGTCTGAGACTGCATGATTTTTTTAACCGGGTCACAACGGTGCGGCTACCTCTTGAAGTCAGCGCACACGAACGCTGCGGTGTGCGCCTGAATGCTTCCGGAACTCTCGATATAGATTCGCTTGCTCTTAATTTCCGCAATTTCCGACTGTCTACTCCGGATGGCACGGCAGCTGCATTTTCCGGTATGATGGGCATGGGCGATCTTGCCGCAGATCCGGCCCTTCCCCTTGCGCTCGAACTTGATGCCGCTTTCGCTCCTGTCGATCTTGGCCGAATGTTCCCGATGTTTTCAGCCTATCTTTCCGCCATTCCGTCGGCCGACGATATTCTGTTGAAAGCCGGCGTTTCGGGGACTTCCGGCGTTCTTGATATAGATACTCTTGAACTTCGTCTTAATCGTTGCCTTACTCTCCGAGCCGACGGCACGCTCCGAAATATGATGGATCCCGTCCGAATTGGCGGTCGGATAGATCTAAAAGGAAATATAATAAATGTCGATGGTCTGAAAAACAAATTTCTCACGCCGTCGACAGCCAGAACGATTTCGATTCCTCCTATGACTCTTGCCGGACAGATAGGGATGGATGGCGGTATAGCCGACGGGCGTATTACGGCCCGCACGAAAGACGGCTCAATCCGTCTTGACGGCCGATGGAACAGCAACCGTGAGGATTATACAGCCAAAGTGAGTACCGATCGGTTTCCGGTGAATGCTTTCATGCCATTGCTGGGTGTCGGTGCCGTATCGGCAAATCTCGTGGCTGACGGTCACGGTTATGATCCGTTTGGCTCCGGCACAAGAATGGATGCAGATCTTGATGTGGCATCCGCGGTCTATCAGGGCGTGACATACAGGAATATCAGCGGTAAGGTACATCTTGCCGACGGAAATGCCGCAATAGACCTTGCCTCCGGCGATCCGGCTCTCGATTTCGATCTGAATGCCTCCGGGAATCTGTCTGGTGACACTTATGTATGGACGGCTGACATACAGGGTCGTAATATCGACCTTGAGACGATGGGAGTGATGACGGAGCCGTCTACACTTGAAATATATGCCAAGGCTGACGCGACGGTCGGTCCGGGCAAAAATGATATGAAGGCGCATGTAGTGCTCGGCGATCTTTTCTTCCGGCAGCACAGCGGCACAATCGGTCTTTCAGATGTCGATATCCATTTTGCAGCCGCCGACAGTCTTACATCGGCCGATATAACTAATCGGGATTTCATGGCTTCTTTTTCGGCTCCGTGCAGTCTTGATACGCTTGGCGCACGATTCTCAAGGGCAGCGGACATTCTTAAGGAACAGATGGGATCCTATATGATAAATATCGATACGCTATCGCAGACATTGCCGAGATTCGCGCTTGATGTGCGGCAGGGCCGTAACGGGTTGGTCAACGATATTCTCGCACCATCACGCATGTTAGTGCGGACTTTGCGTCTTAGCGCCGATAATGATTCCATTCTCGCCCTCGACGGTTCTGTGCTTGGTTTCAATACAGGATCGATGACACTCGATTCGGTATTCGTCACCGCCCGACAGCATCATGAACACATGCATTTTGCCGCCGGTGTCGAGAACAGACCCGGCAATCTCGATCAGTGGCATCGAGTGGATCTGCTGGGACGCGGCGAAAATAACAGCTTGCTTTTGCGCCTGAGTCAGCAGAATCTGAAAGGTGATACAGGATATGACCTCGGTCTCGTGGCGCGGGCGGAAGTGGCTGATTCAACCGTAACCGTAAATGTGAAACCGTATGATCCTACCATAGGCTACCAGCCCTGGAAGGTAAACGAGGACAACTTCATTTCCTATCGTATTCCCGACCGGCATATCGATGCCAATCTGCGCATGCAGGGCGGAAACAGTGCGCTTGCCATATATACCGAGCATGCTTCCGATACCCATGATCAGGAGGATCTCGTTGTAAAACTGACGGATATTCATATTGCCGACTGGATAGCCCTCAATCCCTTCGCGCCTCCCGTAAAGGGTGATGTCAGCGCCGACATGCGCCTGAACCGTCAGGGCGACAGGCTTGTCGGCAAAGGATCGGTCGGTATTACCGATTTCAAATACGGCAGGGAAAAGGTTGCTGACTTCAAGGCCGATTTCGATATCTCGGCGACACCGTCGGGGACTGTCCGTGCAAGTGCCGATCTGCTTGTCGACGGTGTGAAGACTATTACTGTCAGAGGTGCTCTCAACGATACTACCGCGGTGTCGCCTATGGCTCTTGATTTCTCTATGATACATTTTCCTTTGGCGACTGTCAATCCATTCCTGCCTCAGGGTGTCGCCAAACTGTCCGGTATGCTCAACGGTCGGATGGATATTACGGGAAGTACGGAGAAACCTGTAGTCAACGGCTATCTTGATTTCGATTCAACGGCCGTGCGTCTGGCACTTACCGGCACTCCCTATACGTTCAGTGAGGACAGCATACCCGTGCGTGACAATGTCGTTCAGTTCAAGAATTTCACTATCAGCGGCTGTAATGCCAATCCTCTCTCTGTCGATGGTTTTGTCGATTTCAAAAATATCGACAATATGAAGGTGAATCTTTCCATGAAAGCGCGCGACATGCAGATTGTCAACAGCCGCAAGGCCTCCAAGGGGGCCGATGTCTATGGTAAGGCCTTTGTCGATATAGACGCTCATGCCGTAGGGTCGATGCGCCTGATGACGGTAGATGCCAGTCTCGGTATTCTTGCCGGTACAAACGTGACATATGTCATACCCGATGCGACAAATGCGATCGCCAACCGTTCTAACTCCGATATGGTGAAGTTCGTAAGTTTCGCAGACAGTACGGCGGTAGCCGTTGCCGACAGTCTGACAAATACCGGAATGGCCATGTTCCTTGATGCCAGACTCTCCGTGGAGAGCGGCTCGACAATCAGTGTCGATCTTTCGTCAGATGGAAAAAACAAGGTTCAGTTACAGCCTAACGGGCAGCTCGACTACACCATGACTCCTCTGAGCGACGGAAGACTTGTCGGCCGTCTTAATATCGACGGTGGTTTTGTCCGTTATTCGCAGCCGCCTATCATATCGGAAAAAATATTTAATTTCAACAGCGGAAGCTATGTGTCGTTTACAGGTGATATGATGAATCCGACTCTGAATGTGCATGCCGTCGATGTCCTGAAAGCAAATGTGACCCAGACCGGTCAGAATTCACGTCTGGTGAATTTCGATGTATCGCTTGGGGTTACGGGAACACTCAATCAGATGAATGTAGCCTTCGATCTCTCGACCAACGACGATATGACCGTGGCCAACGAACTCGAATCAATGACTCCCGAGCAGCGTGCCAATCAGGCTATGAATCTGTTGCTCTATAACGTTTACACCGGACCCGGCACCAAGGCAAACGCTTCGCTCAGCGGCAATCCTTTGTTTTCGTTCCTGGAGTCGCAGGTCAATTCCTGGGCTGCGAACAATATCAAGGGTGTCGATATAAGTTTCGGAATAGATCAGTACGACCGCACTGTCGACGGGGCGACATCATCGACCATGAGATATTCATATCAGGTGTCTAAATCGCTCTTCAACGATCGTATCAAGATTGTGGTCGGCGGAAATTACAGTACGGATGCGAATGCCGACGAAAATTTCTCGCAGAATCTCATTAACGATATTTCCTTCGAATACTTCCTCAACAAGACCAAGACAATGTATCTTCGTATTTTCCGGCATACCGGATATGAAAGCATTCTTGAAGGTGAAATTACGCAGACGGGCGTGGGCTTCGTATATCGTCGCAAGCTGCGACGCCTCGGCGATATGTTCCTTCCCCCGGGTGTGGTGCGCAGACGTGAGGAAGCCCGCCGGAAGGCTGAAGAGACTGTCGATACTAAATCCGAAAACACACAGCAGCCATGAAGTATCTGAATTATATCTGCGGCATTATTGCGGCTGGTCTGCTTGCCGCATGCTCTACGACTGCGCGTATTCCGGCCGATGAGGTGCTGTACACCGGTGTCAAAAAGGTCGAGATGGTCGAAGATTCGATGAAGATTCCGCCCGCTCTTACATCGGCTGTAAAAGATGCGGTGGATGTTCCGCCGAATAACTATTGGAAACTTCTCGGATGGCATTATCCTTTTCCTCTTGGACTGTGGGTGTATAATAACTGGCCTAATCCTGAGAAAGGGTTGAGGCATTGGCTGTATGAAAAGCTTGTAGCTGAACCGGTACTTGTATCCGACGTGCGTCCTGAGGTGCGTACTCGTATGATAGAGCAGATTTTGGATAATAACGGATATTTCCGCGGTACTGCAACCTATGAACTTGTGAAAGGACGCAATCCCAAGAAAGCCAAGATATTGTATACCGTTACTCCGGGTCCTGCATTTCCGGTAGATACTGTCATGCTCCTTCCCGATACTACGAGGCTGAATGCCCTGATCGATTCGCTGGCCCGGAAGGATGTTTATCTTTCCATGTCGCGTCCTCGTTTTTCAATTGATTCGCTCGGTAATGCCCGTAAGCGTATCACCAATTCGTTGCGTAACCGCGGTTACTATTTCTTCAGACCCGAGTATATCGAATATCTTGCCGATAGTCTTGAAAACCGCGGAGAGATAGCCTTGAAAATCGATATGGCCAGCAATGCGCCAAAATTTGCTCTCAAACCTTACAAAACCGGTAAGGTGACCGTCCGGGTATTCCGTAATCAGGGTGGTGGAGTACCCGATACAGTCGAACTTGAACGTTCGACCCTCATACAGATGATGCCCTCGAGACTCCGGCGCAAGATATTCGATGAAAATATCATGTTCAGGCCGGGACGCACATTCGCTGTTCGCAATATGGATCGGACACAGGCCAATCTTGCGCGACTCGGCATTTTCAGCGGCATAGAGATCAATGTCTTCCCTGATACTACCGTACGCGACGAACGTCTGCTCAATGTCGGGATAGACTGTACCTTTGATACTCCTCTTGAGACATCGCTCGAAGTAAACGCTTCGTCTAAATCAAACAGTTATATCGGACCGGGTCTTACATTCGGAGTGACCAACAAGAACATATTCGGTGGTGGCGAACAGCTTTCGGTGAAGCTCACGGGTTCATATGAATGGCAGACTGGACGAGGTCGTAGAGGTTCTGTTTTCAATTCGTATGAGGTAGGTATTACTGGATCTCTCGCATTTCCACGTCTTCTGGCACCGAAATTCATACCTCGTAGCCGGTATCAGCTTAACTGGACACGGATACAGCTCAATGCTGACCTGCTCAACAGGCCCCATTATTTTAAAATGGCCCAGTTTAATGCCTCCATAAATTATGACTGGCGTGTTCGCCGGCATGTGCAGAACACTTTGACGCTCTTCAAGCTTACCTATACCAATCTGATGCATACCACGCATGAGTTTGATTCCATAATGGCGGCCAATCCGTCGGTGGCACAGAGTTTCAAGAGCCAGTTCATACCGCAGATGAGCTATACATATGTCTACGACCGTCAGATAAATCCCGATAACACCATAAACTGGCAGTTTACGGTGCAGGAGGCCGGAAATATATTCTGGGCTATCTATAGGGCCTGTGGCAAGAAAGGGGAGAAAGAACTCTTCGGTACGCCATTCTCGCAGTTTGTCAAAGGACAGACGCAACTCGTGTGGGGCCGGCGCATTCTGTATGGCGACCACTGGATCGTGAGCCGTGTCGCTGTAGGTGCCGCTCATGCATATGGAAATTCAAGTCAGGTTCCGTATGCGGAACAGTTCTATGTAGGAGGTGCTAATTCCATTCGTGCGTTTACGGTGCGCAGCATTGGTCCCGGAAGTTATAAGGCGCCCCCCGGCCAGCCCGAAGATTACTTTGACCGTACGGGTACATTCAAGTTCGAGGCCAATGTGGAATACCGTTTCCCGCTTATGGGGCCGCTTCACGGCGCTCTCTTTGTCGATGCCGGCAATGTATGGCTCCTTAAGGAGGACCCAATGCGTCCTGGCGGCACTCTCAAGGCAAAGACTTTCCTGCGCGATATTGCTCTCGGCACGGGATTCGGCCTGCGTTTCGATATCTCGATGCTTGTGATCCGTGCCGATCTCGGCATAGGTATTCATGCGCCGTATAATACAGGGCACGGCGGATATTACAACATGACCAGTTTCGGCAAATCGCTCGCCTTCCACCTTGCCATCGGCTATCCCTTCTGAAATTTTCGTATCTTTGCAGGGTATTATCAATCCTATCATAAGATTATGGAAAAGTGGAAGACGCTTTCGAGCGAATATCTGTTCCGCCGTCCATGGCTGACGGCCCGTCGCGATGTCGTAGAGCTTCCCAACGGACAGATACACAATGAGTATTATGTGCTCGAATATCCTACATGGGTCAATATAATAGCCATTACGGAAGAAGGAAAGTATGTGATGGTACGTCAGTACCGCCATGGACTCGGCGATATCTTCACGGAATTGTGTGCGGGCGTCGTTGAAGATGGTGAGAATCCTCTCGACGGTGCCAGGCGCGAACTTGAGGAGGAAACAGGTTATACCGGCGGCCGGTGGTCGCTACAGTGCGTGCTGTGTCCGAATCCTTCTTCAAACAATAATTTCAATTACTGCTTTCTGGCCGAAGGCGTCAGGAAGACATCGGGGCAGCATCTCGACCGTACGGAGGATATCGAGGTGATATTGCTTGATCGTGAAGAAGTCTGGCAACTTCTTGTCGGAGACGAAATCAAACAGGCTCTGATGGCTGCACCTTTGTGGCGTCATTTTGCATTGGCCGGAAAGATCGATGAAGCGTAAGTGGTTTGAGGCGGATGTTCTCGGGGCCACATTGTGGCAGCTCGCTGTGGCATTTTTGTTGCTGTGGCTGAGCCGTTTTGCCTTTGCCGCTTATAATGCCGATATTTGTCAGATTGGTTCTTTCGGCGAGATATTGCGGCTTGCTCTTGCCGGAGTGCGGTTCGATCTGAGTGCGCTTGTCTACTTCAATGCACTCTTTATCGTTATGCGTATCGTGCCTTTCGGTTTTGTCTACAACCGGATATATGAACGCGTAACGATGTGGATATACGGCGTGTGCAATTCGCTCCTTCTTGCAATTAACCTTGGCGATATTCCTTATTTCCGGTTCACGGGAGCGCGACTTCGATGGAGCAATATTCTTAATATTACAACCGATTCGGATATCTGGCGTATCATACTTCAGTATGCCGGTTCCTACTGGTGGGCGTTCGGCTCGGTAGTCCTTGTGGTTGCTCTGATGATATGGCTCGCAACCCGTGTGCGTCTTCGCAGTCCTTCGGGGATTTTCGGTCGGATATGGATGAGAATAGTTATGGCTGTTATTTTTGCCGGAGCGGCATTTTTTGCCATGCGCGGCCGTGTCGGCGCAGGTGTGCCTCTGGCTATTCCCGATGCGGCGTTCGCGGTGGAAAAGTCTCCTCAGATAAACGTAGTTCTTAACTCACCATTCTGTATACTCCGCTCTCTGAACCGTATGAAAAGCAATGTAGAGGAAGAACTGGCGTTTTTTGATGAGACAGAGCTTGGTGAAATCAGAAACTCGGTTCATGACGGCGCAGATTCACTCAGGAAACGTAATATCGTTACTATCGTTATCGAAAGCGGTGGCTCGGTTTGGCTCGATAGTATTGGCCCGAGAATAGGAGGCGAGAAACACGGTCTTATGCCGTTTCTTGATTCTATTGCCGGGCGCTCGGCTGTTTTTGTCCATACCATAGCTTGCAGCCGGTCGTCATGCGGCGGTTTTACCGCCGTCTCCTGCGGATTTCCGGCATTTGATCCGTTTTATTTCATGCTTTCGCCATACAATAAGAATACGCTCGACTCTCCGGCGCATCTTTTGAGCAAAAAGGGGTGGGATACTACCTTTTATTATGGCTGCAAGCACGGGTCTTTCAATATCGATCAGACCGCTTTTGCGTCGGGTTACAGTCGTATCGTAGATCGCGAAACCTATGGAAACGATAATGACTACGACGGTATGTGGGGGATATTCGACTATCCTATGGCCGAATATATCGCTTCTGATCTCGGAACGCGTCCGGAACCTTTTCTGGCCAACTGGTTTACGGTATCGGCACACGGGCCGTTCTCCATTCCCGACGGGTGGGATACGAGCGGTTACAAACATGCCGACGCTTCGCCCGAACGGGGTCTGGAATACACCGATCAGGCTTTGAGACACTTCTTTGAGCTGGCTTCGAATCAGCCTTGGTATAGGAATACTACTTTCATCATTACGGGCGATCATGGTAACCGCGATTTCAAAGATACGGATTACGATACTCCCTATATACAGAGTCATATACCGTTTATAGTGTTTACTCCCGACGGTTCTGTCTCGCCTGGATTTTATGAAGACCGGGTCTTCTCCCAGCATGACATAGCCGCTACGACGCTTGCTCTTGCCGGATACGACGAGCCTTATGTGCAGCTCGGGGTTGATGCATTCGATGCTTCGGCTGAAAGTTTCGGTATTCAGCGAATATCAGGTCGCTATATGGTTGTAGGACCGCGGTATGCCATATTTACCTCGCCCGACGTAATGACTGTGGAGGAGGTATATGATATTATAGAGGATCCGGCTATGAAATTGCCGCTGAGTGATTATGACTCTGCCGAGGCCCATTCACTTCTGAGACAGGCTCAGGCATTCCTTCAGGATTATACGGGACGCCTCCTTCACGACAGACTCGGACATTAAAAAAAGCAGCACTTCGGTGCTGCTTTTTTTTGTGGATGTCGCTTGTATTTATTTCTTGGCGTGCTCCAGAGAGGTTTTGCGGAATTCTTTCATGAGTTTCTCGAGTTCGAGAGACGCTTTGCGGGCTCGTGTGCCGGCTGCTTTGTTGCCTTTTTCTACCTGGAGAGCAGCGTCGGCCTTGAAAGCCTCGTAAGCTGCATGGATTTGCTGTACTAACGATTCCATGGACTGATTTTTGAGAGTGAATAAATATGTGAATTAATCTATATAAATAGTCGTGTCTTCAATGCCGGCGTCGGCGAGGGCCTGGCGTCGTTCTATGCAGGTGCCGCAACGGCCGCAGTGATGTGCGAGGCCCTTGTAGCATGAATATGTAGTGGCATAGTCGATGCCGAGACGTTTGCCGCGTAGGGCGATGTCGGCTTTGGTCAGATATGTGTATGGAGCTTTGAGGGATATGCCTTCGTAGGTGCCTTCGGCTATGGCTCGTGCCATTGCATCGATAAAGCTTCCGCGACAGTCGGGGTATATGGCATGATCACCGGCATGATTGGCTATCATGACGCAGTCGAGTCCGTGGCTTTCGGCAAGTCCTGCGGCAGCCGCGAGCATAATGCCGTTACGGAACGGTACGACAGTCGATTTCATGTTGTCGAAGTCGTAATCTCCTTCAGGCACCGCTTCGGCGCCTTCGAGAAGAGAGCTGTGGAAATATTTTCCGATGAAGGACAGGTCGATTTCGATAAGTTCTATTCCAAGTTGGCTGCAATGCATACGTGCGCACTCAAGTTCGCGCATATTGTGGTTTGAACCATACGAGAAGTTTACGGCGAGATCGATCTGATCGGCATACTCGTGGAGCATTGTCACAGAATCCATGCCGCCGGAAAGTACCATCAGAATATGTTTTTTCGTTTTCATATGTGATTCAGAAATCAGACGGGAAAGATGCTGTCAGACGTGCTTTAACCAGATCCTGGTGGGCTTCGTCGCCCCAGTTGGCAAAAGGTATTATGGAGATTCCGCCGCGAGGCATGAAAATGCCGCGGACTTCGATGTATTTGGGATTCATGAGTTTCACGAGATCTTTCATGATTATATTTATGCAGTCTTCATGAAAATCGCCGTGATTCCTGAAACTGAAAAGATAAAGTTTGAGACTTTTGCTCTCCACCATCTCGGCTCCTGGAATATAATTGATGATGACACGGCCGAAATCGGGCTGACCGGTCTTGGGGCAGAGCGATGTAAATTCCGGACATGTGAATGTAACCAGATATTCGTTCTCGGGATGCTTGTTCGGGAAAGTTTCGAGCATCTCGGGCGCGTAGTCGGTTGGATATTTGACCCCGGCGGAGCCGAGGAGTGTACAGTGTTCTATTTCTTTTTCAGTTCTTGGCATATTCCGATTGATACGATTGGATATATTGCGAGTTGTGTCGGCATGAAAGAAGCCTTGAAAAGGATAAAGTTTTGCAAACATACGAAAAAAAACATTCATGCCAAAAATTTGCCTCTAAAAATCGCGGCTCTCCATAAATTTTTAGGATTTTTGCCTGTTAAACTGATATGATGAAACGAATTTTGTATTGCATGCGCTTTTAGTTGTGCGGAACGGTGTGGAAAGTTTTCAACATTGAGAGATTTTTTTTGAGTTAAAAGCTGTCGTTCGCGAATTTAGGCGTATTTTTGCAGTCTATGAACAGCGATATCATACGTTTGCTTCCGGACTCGGTGGCCAATCAGATTGCCGCCGGCGAAGTAATTCAACGACCGGCTTCGGTTATCAAAGAACTTGTTGAGAATGCAGTGGATGCAGGCGCTACCGCTATCACTATCGTGATAAAGGACGCCGGCAGGACGCTAATACAGGTTATTGATAACGGTTCCGGCATGTCGCCGACGGATGCCCGCATGGCGTTCGAACGCCATGCCACGAGCAAGATATCGTCGGCTGAGGATCTGTATAGTCTTCATACAATGGGTTTCCGAGGCGAAGCTTTGCCGTCGATCGCGGCGGTGTCGCAGATCGATCTGCGCACTATGCGCGAAGGCGATACTGTCGGAACCCGTCTGCTTATATCCGAATCCCGTTTCGAGGGACAGGAGCCTGTGACTTGTGTCCCCGGTACTAATATAAGCGTCAAGAACATATTCTTTCATATGCCCGCACGCCGGAAGTTCCTGAAGAAAGACAGTGTTGAACTCGGGCACATCATGCGTGAATTCGAGCGTCTGGCGCTTGTAAATACCGGTATTGATTTCACTCTGATACATAATGATGTCACGCTGCATCAGTTCATGCGCGGTACTTTCAAGCAACGGATCGGGGCATTGTTCGGCAAAAATTCCGAAGGACAGGTCGCCGAGATAGGTACGGAGACATCGCTTGTAAAGATTTCGGGTTTCATCGGCATGCCGCGGTTCGCCAAAAAACGGGGTTTCAACCAGTTCTTTTTTGTTAATGGCCGAAATATGAGACATCCGGCATTTCACCGGGCGCTGATGAGCTGTTATGAACCCCTTGTGCTTCCGCAGGCGCAACCGTCGTATTTCATAAACTTTGAGGTTGATCCATCGACGATCGATGTGAATATACATCCGCAGAAACATGAGATCAAATTCGAGCACGAACAGGCGATAATGCAGATTCTGCTTGCTGCCGTACGAGAGACACTCGGAAAGACACAGGCCGCAGGTGCGCTCGATTTCGAGTCGGATGTGGTTCCTGATATTCCTATATTCGATCCGTCGGCCGACTCGGTGATGCCCGATGATGCTGCTGACGAGAGTTTTAATCCTTTCAGAGCGGCCTCTGACAATCCCGCCCCCATGTCAGGTCGACAACAATGGTCTGACAGACATGCTCCTCCGACTGACTGGGACGCACTCTATACCAGCTTTACAAGGAAGCGTGACGATGCGTTTGCTTCATCTCCTGTAGCGGAGACATCTTCAGACAGCTTTGTATCGGCAGAAAGCTCTCTTTTCAGAGAGGAGCCGGAAAAGATGACTACTGAAAAACCTACGGCATGTTTCCAGCTTCATGACGGATATATAGTCACGCCGTCTCGCTCGGGAATCATGGTCATTTCCCAGCATCGCGCACATGTGCGCATTCTTTACGATAATTTTATGCGTCAGATCGAACAGGGTTCGGTTCCCTCGCAGCAGCTTATTTTCGGCGAGGATTTTGAGCTTTCTCCATCGGCATCGGCTGTCCTTGGAGAAGCAGCCGAGACCCTTGCCTCTGTAGGATTTATCGTGGCGCATAGTGGTGGTAACCGCTGGAGTCTTACATCGGTACCGGCATCATTGAGTGGAGGTAAGGCTGTGGAGGCTCTATTGAGCATACTTGAAGATGTGTCTGCCGATGTCCTTATAGATCCCGTGGCTTTCAGAAGTCCGGTCGCACTGGCGATGGCACGCAGTGCGGCAATCTCGGGGACCCAGAGTCTTACTCCGGCAGAGATGGAAAGTATCATAGCCGATCTTTTCAGATGTTCCGAATCGTCGTTTACACCCGATGGTCTTGTAGTGATGACATTGATCGACAGTGCAGATATAGCAGCGCGACTGCAATGAGAAAGCGGATTTTTATATTAAGCATGATTCTGGCTACGGCCGCGGTCGCGTTCGCGTATAGAGCGCCCGAAGCATTCGAAGAGCTTGACCGTCAGCTTGACCTTCGTCCGGAGTATCTGGACAGACGTCAGAAGCGGATCGACAGTCTTGCGGAAAAACGGCTCGCGGCTCCCGACAGCTCTGCACTTACTCTCGAACTTGCCGAGGCTTTTATCGGGTTTGACAATGATTCAGCTCTTGTATATCTCAGTGAAGGCATTGATAATTCCGAAGGAATCGATAAGATGAGGTTCATATGGCTTCGGAGTTCGCTGTTGCCTCTTGCAGGTTTTTTTCAGAAAGCTGAGCTTGACTTTTCATCGGTAGATCCCGACAGCATACCTGTGCATCTGTTGCCGTCTTATTATGATTCGGGCAGACAACTGTATAGTTATCTGTCGGCATTCTTTGGCTCATATCCTGAAGCCAAGTCAAGGTATACATCGCGAGCTCTCGAATTTCAGCAGCGCCTTCTTGATGTTCTCCCGAAGGAAAGTGCGGAATTTAAATTCAACCTCGGTGAGTATTACCTGCTTACTGGCAGCGATGTGCGCGCGAAAGTTCTCCTGCAGGAAATTCTTGATACTCCCGAAGGGGAGAAGTTTTCGGCCCGCGCAGCCCATCATCTGGCCAGCATAGCCCGCAATGTCGGTGATAATGACTCCTACGCCTACTATCTGGCCCGTTCGGCGATAGCCGATCTTAAATCGGCTACACGCGAAGTCGCTTCGCTTCAGGAACTCGGCAGTGAGATGCATGCCGCCGGCGATATAAGCCGGGCACATCGCTATCTGTCGGTTGCGGTGGAAAATGCAGTTGAGTGTGGTGCGCCTTTGCGAATGATTGAAAGTTCCAAGGCGCTCCCTATCATAGAACGCGCCCACAATGCCCATATAAAGCGCTGGCGCCGTAATACATACTGGATCATGGCATGTATGGGCTTTCTGCTGCTTGGTCTGGCTGCGACCTTGTTCCTGTTGCATCGCGAGATGAAGCGAATGTCGGCTCTTCAGAATAAACTCAAGGCAGCCAATTATGCAAAGGAGGTCTATATAAGCCGCTTCTTGGAGTTATGTTCCATATATATGGATAAACTTAACCAGTTCTGTAAGATCAGTACGCGTAAGATAGCCGCCGGTCAGACCGATGAACTCTTCCGTATGGTTAAGTCAGGGAAGTTTGTCGAAGAGCAGAGCAAGGAGTTTTATGAGGTCTTCGACAACGCCTTTCTGCATATATATCCCGGTTTTGTCGATGAAGTGAATGCACTTTTGCTCCCCGATGAAAAAATAGAGTTGAAAGAAGGCGAGAAAATGAATACGGATCTTCGGATACTCGCTTTTATGAGACTCGGAATAGAGGAGAGCGCAAAGATTGCTCAAGTCCTTAACTATTCGTTAAATACAATATACGCCTATAGGAACAGGCTCAAGTCGCGTGCCATAAACCGGGAAACATTCGAAGCTGATATTATGAAAATCGATTCGAACGCTTGAGCCGACATTTATATTTTTAAGTGTTGTGTGTTGATCTAATATCCTGTAATCCAGTGCTTAAATGTTTGTATTGATTTGTATTTGGCGTGTTTTGTTTTATATCATCTTGACATTGACTGCTTGCGACTGCTATCTTTGTAATACAAAATATGCAATTATTTAGTTTTAGGGTTAGTATAGATTGTTAGTACTTAATGTATCTCATCGACTTTTATTTCAGTTGTCAGGATACAGCAGGAGCATCCGGCCACATGTGGCTTGTGTCGCTCCACGCATGAAACACCCTTCTGATGATTGAATGGAAAAAATGTGTTTTATGTTAGTTATGTAATTGTTTTAAGCCAATTAAAACGCGACAAGGCGACTTCGTGAGAAGTCGCCTTGTTTGTTTTTACACACATACTTCGTACCTTTGCAGCCGAAATGAAAAGAAGACTATCGATAAGCGAACTGCAACGGCGTCTGAAACCGTGGATGTTTCCTGTCGCCATGATACTTGGCGTATTGTTCCATAATTATATAAGTGCGGTGGAATGGGTGGTCCCATATCTCATTTTCACGATGCTTACTATCACTTTCTGCCGTGTGAAACCGCGTGAATTTGATCTAAGTCCGATGCTTTGGATAATGCTGTCGGTTCAAATTTTAGGTTCGATGGCTGTCTTTGTGTCGATTCGTCCGTTTGATCTCGATCTCGCTCAGGCGGCATTCATATGCGTTCTGTGTCCAACTGCTACTGCCGCCCCTGTTGTGACAGGGATGCTTGGAGGAAGTATTCCTCGTGTTGCTGCTTTTTCAGTTCTCAGCAATCTCTCGGTGGCTATTCTGGCTCCCTTCCTTTTCACATGGATCGGAGGCGAGGCTTCAGGACTTGGTTTTACTGAAGAATTTATGTCGATAGCCATGAAAGTGGCGCCTATGATCGTTTTCCCCATGCTTCTGGCTTTTGCTCTTTACTTTTGCGCGCCAAAGCTTCACAGCGGTATCGCCCGTGTACAAGGCGTGTCGTTCTATCTGTGGTCTCTGTCGTTGATTGTTGTCGTCGGCCGAGCCGTGGCTTTTGTTATGGCTGAGCCGGTCGGTGCGATTCCTCAGATGATAGCGATGGCTTTGATCGCAGGCGTATTGTGTGCGGTGCAGTTTGTCATCGGTCGCAGGGTTGGCCGTCGCTTCGGCGATCCTGTGTCAGGTGCGCAGGGCTTGGGTCAGAAAAACACCGTTCTTGCCATATGGATGTCGTTGACTTATCTTGATCCTATTTCTTCAGTAGGCCCGGCTGCATATATTGCATGGCAAAATACGGTGAATTCTCTTCAGATTTATTTCAAGACAAGAAAAGATTTGAAATCTGAATGAACATTTGGACGGCATAAGTGTTAAAATTATAAAAAGAAAGAACACTATGGCAAGCATGTTAGAGCAACTTATGGAATTGCCTCTCTTCCGGGGGGCAAGTATCTCGCGCATGTCTAAAATTGTCGGCGAGTCGAAGTTTCATTTTTTTAAATATCCTGCCGGAGAGACGGTGTTGTCTGTCGGAGATAAATGTGCGCATGTAACTTTCATTCTTAACGGAAAAGTCAGAACAACGATAGAGAACAATAACGGACGTTTTGCTGTAAGCCAGACACTTGTCGCTCCTACTATAATTCGGCCCGATTTTCTGTTTGGAAAAGTGACCTCATATCCATTTTCCGCCCAGGCTATAGATAGTGTCAGCATTCTACAGATCTCTAAGAGCGATTTCATAAGAATTCTTGATTCAGATCATGTCTTTCTGTTCAATTTTCTTAATATGTTGTCGGTTGATGCTCAGAAAGGTATATGCGGTATACTTTCGCTTACTACGGCAGACGTCGACCAGCGTATCGCCTATTGGATTTCTGCACTGACACAGACCGGAGGTACGGATATACGGCTTATATGCCGTCGGCGTGATTTGTGTTCGCTATTCAGTGTGCAGCGTAATACATTTGATGCCGCACTTGCATCTATGGCCGAAAAGGGGATTCTGGAATACAACTCTAAGGAGCTGCGGATACTTGACCGAAAAAAGCTTCTGGCTCTTCTTGAAACAAGTCATGAGGATAATGACGAACTTCAGGGAGTGATAGAAAATAACTGATTATTTTTTCATCTACAACAAAAGACGCCATCTCACGATGACGTCTTTTGTTGTTAGCCGTCCGATGTTATCTGATCGGCCGGGCCTAAAACAAACCTTGGAATTTGGATTTTACCGCATTTCACGAGAGCGCTGAGCGTTGTAAATTTATATCCTGTTCATGCGCTTCGGGGATGCGGTCTATTGGAAATCGCTGTCCAAATTATCGAACCATTATAATCTTTGCATTACAAAATTACATACAGAGACGCGCATGAAGCACCACAAAAAAATATTTTCGATATGAATATAAGTATTTTTAAGGGATATGTATCTGTATATCTGATGATTAATCTATATTAAATATAGTGACAAATATAAAAATGAACTTGCTTGTATCAGGGAATATTTCTACCTTTGTAAGGTCATAAAACACTAAAAACGTCTTTGCATTGGTACGATTATTGAGTTTGTTTTTTGCTGTAGCGGCCGTTCTTGTGCTGCATGCCCGTAGTTCGATCTCCGATCTCGATCCCTTTATTTTTGGCGATTCACTTTCGCTTGTTAGGAGTGCGTGTGTTGTCGACAGTCTGAAGGACATAAGAAAACGGACAGTCCCTTCTGTCAACAGGGTTATGGCCGCTCAGAAGCTTGGTGATTATTTTCTTGAGCATCATACTGATTCCGCTTTTTTATATTGGAACATGGCACGGGACGAGGCCATGGCGTTGGGTCTTGACCGTGAATCCATGAAACTTCGTATGAAAATAGACGGGTACATGCCGTTCATTGGTATGGGAGCCGAAGGATTCACAGATTTCAAAAAAATTGACCGTAGTGCGTTCGATAAGGATATGAAGCGCGCTTATTTTCTGGCTGCCAGTGAACTTCATTACAATCTTGCAATGAAATATCCTGATTCGCCTCAAAAAAACAGGAATATAGCCAAGACAGTCGAATACATAGATTCTCTGATACCGTATTATACTCCTGATGCCCCTGTTTACAGGTACCTTTATGCATTTCGTAATCTTCTGACTGGCAACAGATCTATTGCTGCGGCCACTTTGGCTGAATTGCTTCCGGAACTGCGCGAACGCCCGGCTCTATATACGCGTGCGTCACAGATTCTTGCCGAATTTTATCAAAGTAATCCCAACCGTCGTGACGATTATATGAATTATTTGACGGAAGCCACTCTGGTCAGTCTCCGTAACGGGGTAATACGTCCTGTTCTCATGGCGCAATTAGGACGTGAGCTTTATCTTGACGGTGACCGTAAGCGAGGATCTCGCTGTATCTATCTGGCGTTCAGCGCCAGCGATGCCGAACGTGGTGTCTATCAGCTTAGAAATACTAGTGATTATGCTTCAATGCTTGCCGGTGGTAATAATGATTCGCTGATACTTCGGAACATAGTTTCGGCTGTTGGTCTGCTGGTTATTGCTACTCTTGCGATATTGTTGATTATTAGCATGCGGAATGCTAAGGCTCAGCGTATCAGGCTGGAAGGTCTGCTTGAAGAATCTGATTCGCAACTCAGGCATCTACTTGTCGACAGGCGTAATTTTCTTTCCCTGGCTTTTTCCGCACTCGAAGGTCTCAAACAATTTAACCGATATGCTCATCGTAAACTAACCGCCGGTCAGGCGAAAGATCTATTCAAGGATCTTGAATCAGGTAGCTTCGTGCAGGCTCAGGCCGATAGATTTTTCGAAGATTTCGATGCCATGTTCCTCAAGTCTGAACCTCGCTTCCTTGAAAAGATCAATATTCTTTTGCGTCCGGATCAGCGACTTGAGCTTCTTCCGGGGAATCGTATGTCTCCTGAACTGCGTATTGCGGCTCTTATGAGTCTCGGCATAAGCGACAGCTCAAGGATCGCTGCAGTTCTCGGTCTTTCGCTGAATACCGTATATACCTATCGAAACAGACTGAAAGGCCGTGCTATTGATCGGGCGGAATTCGAAAACAACCTCCTTTCAATCTCAGATAATGCTTAGAATACTATTTATATTATAATTTGTATTCTATTGTATAAACGTCGATATAATAGAGTATTATATTTTTGGATCAGTTGTATTTATTTATATTGCATTTGTAATATCTCAAAAAAGGAGTCCTTTGCTGCTAACTTTGCATTGTAAATAAATTTGGTCTAAGATTCAAAGGTTAAATTAAGAATTAGGACAAAGATTTTTATAGGATAAGAAAAATGGTTTTAGGTATTTAGTGTTAGAATCACTACAGAAAAAGGCGAGCCGTGAGGCCCGCCTTTTCTGTTTATTGTTATTCGAGGCTACGCCTCGGAAAGGCGTCTATGAAACTTCCCGGAGTGCAGTTGTATATATTCACTCCAAGACTGTCTGCGAAATTTCTTATATCTATATAACTTTTGAATGCCACGGCAAAGCTTTCTACGATCTGATGAAGCCTATACCCGCGGTATTCGTGACTGACACGTCTTTTTTCTTCGGCATTGTCGGTATAAAAATGTTCCTGAATGGATACTACTTCGTTCTCGTTGGTCACGGAAATGGTTTTCATCCAGGTATGGTCCGCTCCGACGATATCAATCGTTTTAAATCCGGCTTTGATGGCGAGCATTATAGCGGGGATAAGTACATTGCGGGGACGCGGCATGGCCAGACCTTTTTTGAAAAGGAAATGATCGATGGTTCTGAATCCCTCAGATCCGACGGCATTGAAACTTTCGACCGTTATCGGCCGCGAGGCAAATCTCTCTTTTGCCAGTCTGTATACAGTGGCCGGAACGTAGAGAGTGCATCTCCAGTCGATCGCTTCGAGATTGCTCCATAGTTTGCGGAGGTTGGAGTCGGTTGCATTGCTGAAGAAGTATGGATCGGCCAGTACATAAAAGCGTGGTTTTATGTCGCGGAATACAGAAGCGTTTGCAGCGAAATTTACTGCCATTGTCTGATTCTCACGGAGAAGAGTTCCATGAGCGGCAATAGTGTCGTTTAGCGACGGGCCGTTGCCCATTATGATTATTCTATTGGCCTCACTGACTTGGGTTACGGTACACCGGCGCGATTGTAATGCAACTTTTGCAAGGCTTTTTGCCGTATTGAAAAGTTTGTCGGCGAAATTCATAGGCTGGATTCATCGTATGTGTGAGTATGCAGATAGTGGGTGATCGGCGTCGGGTTGTAGTCGATTATCCGGCAAAGGGAGGCACATGAGAAAGTTCGGGTTGTCGTAAATTTACGGTAAAGACGCTGTCCGTAGAAAAAACGGCCGAACCATAGCTGTCCTTTGGTACTCAGAGTCGATACATGTTTGTTTTTCATCCTGAAAGCGAGACTATCCACCAGATCGTGGAATGTAGGATTCTCTCCGTCAGTGATGTTGAATACACCTTCAGTATCGATGTCAGAAGTGCATAACTCTGCCACTGCATCAGCCAGGTCTGTGGCGTGTACCACGCTCGTGCGAGCCTCGTTGCCCGCGAAGTGCATCAGTGTCCCTTTCCATATACGTTCAGCGAGTTCGCGCGGCCAACCAGTCATTCCCGTTCCGATGATGTCGGCACTTCTTAGAATGATATGTCTCTTGTTTGAAGAAGTGCATCGGGCTTTAAAATCGTTTTCGTATGAAGCCCACGACGATTTATTGTCGATTTCTGTAGTTTCTTCGATCAGATTTCCGCTTTCTGTCGCATATATGTCTACCGATGAAATCAGGATACATCGGTCGGCCATGTCAATGCTGTCGGTGAAAGTCACTTCCGGCAGCGCCTGTCGGAAGTATGGCCATAAGAAATCTCGTTCGGGCGCGGAAACAAATATATTCATAGTAACTTTGAGTGCTTGGGATTACAAAAATACGAATAAGTCGAGCGCAAAACCAAATTTATTTGGAGTTTGCCGAGGCGTGAGTGTTTAATACAGAGTCAAAAATACAAAAAAGAAGGCGGTTGCGGATTCTATATTGTGTCAGGGCAATAAAATTTTGTATCTTTGTCTGCTGATATATAGTACATGAACTTATTTGCATTACAGCGTTTTTTCCTTTTTTCGCCTGATGGATACTCAAGGGTGATGTATAATATAATTTAAAATTATTCAACACGCGACCGAGGGCTTGACGTGTCTGCGGTCATCACATATATAGAATGAAAAAGACAATATTTTCGCTTGCTTTGATTGCGGCTGCTATGTCATCTCATGCCGCTGATTCGCCTTTGTGGCTCAGAAACACAGCTGTTTCTCCCGATGGCAGAAACATAGCATTTACTTATCGTGGCGATATATTTACCGTGCCCGTGGCTGGAGGTGACGCGACGCAGATAACCTCCGACCGTGCATACGACACTGCGCCCGTCTGGAGTCCCGACGGCACACGGCTGGCTTTTTCCAGCACACGCGAAGGATCGTCGGATATCTATGTGGCTTCGGCTAAAGGCGGTACGCCTGTGCGCGTGACAACTCATAGCGGATCGGAGTCGCCTCTGGCTTGGCTCAACGATTCTACCATTCTCTTTTCCGCCGACTTGCACCCGTCGCATCATGCTCTTAACGATGCTTTCTTTTCGCAGGTGTATAGCGTACCGGCTGAAGCGGGCAAACGCCCTAAGCTCTTTTTACCGCTTGCCATGCGTACGGCGTCGGTGCGCGACGGTCGCATACTTTTCGAAGAGCAGGCCAGCTATGAGAACGGATGGCGCAAGCATGAGACTTCGGCCGGTACCCCTGACATTTATCTCTATGATAATGGTAAATTCAGTAAGGTCGCTTCGTTCAAAGGCAGCGACCGCAATCCTGTATGGTTGTCGGGTTCCACATTCGCTTATCTGAGTGAGCAGGATGGTACTCTCAATATCTATGAAGCAGGTATCGATGGCAAGAATGTGCGTCAGCTGACAGATTTCAAAACAAATCCCGTGCGTCATCTCAGTGCCAGCGACGACGGTAAAATCCTTGCGTTCAACTGGGACGGTGAAATATATACTCTTGTTCCAGGTTCGGCTCCGAAGAAAGTCAATGTGGTGATTACAGCCGACAAATATGACTCAGATCATGTGCGTCGTTTTATAGGTTCCGGCGCCGACTATATGGCGGTATCGCCCTCGGGTGAAGAAGTGGCATTCACGGTGCGTGGAGATATATATGTCACTTCTGTGAAATATAAGACCACAAAACGGATTACCGATACGCCGGCACAGGAACGTGTTGTTCAATTCTCTCCCGACGGCCGCTCATTGGTATATGATTCGGAGCGCGACGGCATATGGCAGCTTTTTACAGCCAGGATTAAAGATGACAAGGAAAAATCGTTCGCTTATGCCACAGATATAGTCGAAGAACCTCTATATCGTGGTGAAAAGGCGGCCCAACAACCTTCTTTCAGTCCCGACGGAAAGAAAGTGGCATTCCTCGAAGACCGTACGGAGCTTAAAGTGATAGATCTTGATACCAAAAAAGTTCATACAGCTCTCGATGGCAAGTATAACTATTCATATACCGATGGTGATATAAGCTTCGAATGGAGCCCGGACAGCCGTTGGTTCCTTATCGATTATATCGGCGAGGGCGGCTGGAACAATACTGATATCGCTCTTGTAAGTGAAGACGGAAATACTGTGATAGATCTTACTGAAAGCGGTTATTCCGATGGTAATGCCAAGTGGGCGCTCGACGGTAAGGCTCTTACATATTCGACCGGTCGATACGGCTATAAAAGTCATGGAAGCTGGGGCAACGAGGCCGACGTCGTGCTTATGGTTCTTGACCCGGAGGCATGGGATAGCTTCCGCATGACCGAGGAAGAGGCTGATCTTGCCGAAAAGGCAAAAGAAGAAGCTGAAGCAGAAAGCGGTAAGGATAAAAAGGATAAGAAAGACAAAAAGAACAAGAAAAAAGATGTCAAAGAAGATGAGGATGTCCTGAAATTTGATACGGCCAACCGTAAATATCGTGTTCAGCGACTTACCGGTGGTTCTTCGCGCCTTGGCGACTATTTCCTGTCGCCTAAAGGCGATAAACTCTACTACATGGCGCGTTCGACGGAAGGAGACTACAACCTTTATAGCCGTGATCTTCGCGAAGACGATACCAAGGTTCTTGCTTCCGGTAAAAGCGGCGGTATTGTTCCCGACAAGAAGGGCGAAAACATCTTCGTTATCAGCGGTCGCGGCATGAGCAAGATCAATCTTGCCTCCGGAACCTCCGAGAGCATCGAATTCGAGGCTCCATACGACCGCCATCCCTCTCTCGAACGCGACTATATCTATACTCACGCATGGCAGCAGGTGAAAGATAAATTCTATGACGCCGATCTTCATGGCATTGATTGGGAGAGCTATGGTAAAAACTACCGTAAATTCCTGCCGTATATCGACAACAACACCGACTTTGCCATAATGCTGAGCGAGCTACTTGGTGAGCTCAACGCATCACATACCGGAGCCCGTTATTATGGTGGCGGGGCTCCGATGAGCACCGCATCGCTTGGTGCGTATTACGATTTCGACTACGAGGGCGATGGAATCCGTATTGCCGAAGTCCTTCCACGCGGCCCTCTCTCGGCAAAGAGTGCCGGAGTTGCCGCCGGCGATATCATCATGGCTATAGACGGCAAGACAATCCCTGCGGGCAGCGATTTCTATCCGCTTCTTGACGGCAAGGCCGGGAAGAAGGTACGGCTCGACATTGTGAAATCCGATGGTACCGAAAAATCGACAGTTGTCAAACCTATCAGTGCCGGAGTCGAGGGCGATATCGTATATCAGCTGTGGGTGGAAAGCAACGAAGCCCGTGTCGATAGTCTTTCTGGCGGCCGCATCGGCTATGTTCATATTCAGGGTATGGACAGTGAAAGTTTCAGGAGAGCTTATGACCGTATTCTCGGTAAATATCGCAACCGTGAGGCAGTCATCGTAGATACCCGTTTCAACGGCGGCGGCTGGCTCCACAACGATGTGGCTCAACTCCTGTCAGGTCGTGAATATGTGCGCTATACACCACGTGGGCGCTATATCGGTTCCGACCCGTTCTCGCAGTGGACTAAACCTTCGGTAATGCTTGTCAACCAGGCTAATTACTCGGATGCCCACGGTACTCCATATGTCTATAAGACTCTTGGAATTGGAAAAGTGGTCGGTTCGCCGGTGCCCGGCACTATGACCGCAGTATGGTGGGAAACGCAGGTCGATCCCTCGATAGTGTTCGGTATTCCTCAGGTCACTTCAATCGGAGCTGAAGGCAAGCCTCTTGAGAATACACAACTGCAGCCCGATGTGGAAGTATATAATACTCCTGCCGAGATAGTTTCCGGCGACGACGCCCAGATCCGCGCCGCCGTTTCCGAACTCCTCCGACAGCTCGGGAAATAAATTACAGGTACGACAAAGCCCGACATGAGTGTTCTCGCCATGTCGGGCTTTGTCGTGTATATAATATGTCTGAAAGTTCTAAAAGATAGAGCTGGCTATTTCGGTTGTGAAGCGTTCGAGTGTCTCGATGCCTATCAGGGAGTTGCCGTGTTGATCGAGTTCAGGGCTCCAGACAGCTATCGAGAGTTTGTCGGGGAGATATGCTACGATTCCGCCACCGACGCCGCTTTTGCCGGGAAGGCCGACGCGGAAGGCAAAATCGCCCGACTCGTCGTAGAAACCGCATGTAGCCATGAGCGCGCCGAGGCGTTTGGCTTTGCTTTCGGTGAGTATGCGCTCGCCGTCGGTGGGATTAATGCCCTTGTTGGCGAGGAACTGGAAAGAGCGTGCGAGATCTACACAGTTCATCGATATCGAGCATTGATGGCAATAGACGTCTATGAGCGCTTCGACATCGTTGTGTATGTTTCCGAAGCTTTTCATGAAATATGCGAGAGCCCTGTTGCGGTCGGCATGCAGCAGTTCCGACTTTGCTACTCTTCTGTCATAGTATATGTCGTCGTTGCCGCATAAATTCCTCACGAAGTCCAGTATGGCTTCTTTGGGACGCGGATAAAGTTCCATCAGACGGTCTGTAACCACCAGAGCGCCGGCGTTGATAAAAGGATTGCGCGGTATGCCTTTCTCATATTCGAGCTGAACGAGAGAATTGAAAGGGTTGCCAGAAGGCTCGCGTCCTACGGATTTGAAAATTTCCTCGCCCATGTGCCGGAGCACCATGGCGAATGTGAAGACTTTCGAAATACTTTGAATCGAAAAACAAATTTCTGCGTCGCCTTGTGCTATGGTTTGGCCAGTGAGTGTTTCTATGGCAATGCCGAAGTGCGTCGGGTCTACCTCGGCGAGTGCAGGAATATAATCGGCTACTTTGCCGTGCCCACGGTAGTCCAGAACCTCGTTGTATATACGGTCTATTACCTGGCGGTAATCTTCTGTAGTCATTTTCTTTTGTAGTAATTGTGGGCGCAAATATAAATAAAAACCCGGATATGGCTGTCATATCCGGGTCGGTAATGGTAGATGATGCAGGCTTAGTTGCTAAGCTCCACAGTTGTTTTCGTGGAACAGGGAAGAGTGGGGATTTCGATGGTAGAGCATGCCGAGGCGGCGTCGTACACCACATTTGCCTTTTTGCCGTTGACTTTGGCTTTGGCAATCTTGTCGCCGAAATAGCGGAGTTCATAGCCTCGTTCGGCCGGCATACCGGGGTAGGAACCTGTGCGTGGTTCGATGGTGATAGTGGTTTTGCGGCCTTTCACTGACTGAGTATACGCTGTTGTGGTATAGGCGGTATCGTAGTCGCTGCTGTCGCCGGCGTCCTCATAGAGTTCGCCTTTGCCGTCGGCTCCGCCTATGACATTGAGAATGAGCCGTGGCGAGCGTTCGGTAACGCTTTTTACTTCCGGCGGGTTGTTGGCTATGATAGAACCCTGCCGCTGGAAGTAGGGGATTTGCTGAATCGTATAGTCAAGAGTGTGTACTGCATCGCCGGATAGCAGGCGCGCGTGCACGGGTGACCACCATGCACCATCTGGCAACCATACTTCCTGACGGCTGATGCCGTCGACCGCGGGTGTCACGACGGGCGATACGATGATGTCGTCGCCGAAGTAATACTGGCCTTCGCGTGCATATGCTTCATCGGCTTCGGGAAATTCGTAGTACATCGGGCGTACCATGCCTATGCCGGTATCGTAGGTCTTGCGGGCCATTGTGTAGAGGTAGGGGAATATGGCATAACGGAGCTTGATGGTGGCGTTGAGATCATCGAAGTTGTCGTATGTCCATATGCGGCGTTCGATGGCGGCGTCTTTTGTTGCGTGTGTGCGGAATACAGGCGTGAATACACCAAACTGCATCCATCGCGTGAGGAGTTCGGGATCGTTGGGATCACCTCCGATATTCTCGATCATGTGTCCGCCGAGATCGTGCCCCCAGTAGGCATATCCGACGTTAGAGGCAGTGGCTGTGAAATACGGTTCGAAAGCGAGGGTAGGGAAGTTGATGAATGTGTCGCCGGAGAAACCGATCTGGTAGCGATGACTGCCGAGACCGCCCCAGCGGTGGAAGATTACGGGACGCCGGTCGGGACGAGCCCGCTTCATATCGTTGAAGAATACATGATTACACCACATTGTCTGGCCGAGACCGTCGATGCTGTCGTTCACGAGTTTCTGCTGCCAGTCGAGCCACCAGAAGTCTACGCCCTGTTTTTCGAGCGGACGTATTATATTTTTAAAGAATGCTTTGGTGAAATCTTTGTTTTCGAGTTGCCAGGGAATACGCTTTCCTTCCGCGGCGTCAAGTCCAAGATCGGCGCACATGGCCGCATATTGGTCTTCGGACGCATCTACGCCATCGGCCGGATGCAGGTTGAGGGCGGCGCGCAGACCGCTTTTATGAATGTCGTTTAGAAGACCGTCGGGATCCGGGATAAGTTTCGTATTCCAGCTCCAGCCCGTCCAGCCGCCTCGACCGTCGGATACTTCCCGGCCATTCCAATGCCAGTCCATATCGAGGATGAGGACATCGGCGTTTATGTCGTTGTCGGCCATCGCCTTCACTATATTGCGGAAATCATCTGCGGAATATTCGTCGTATTTGCTGTACCAGTATCCGAGAACGTAGTCGGGTGGCAGAGGAATCTTACCTGCGATTCTGGTGAAGTCGTAGAGGGCTTTCTTGTAGTCGTGGCCGTATCCCATGAAATAAATGTCGAGTGCATCTGCATCGGCACGTGGAGCCACCCAGTCCATCCCGCCTTCGTTTTTCTCCAGGGCGAGCGATCGGCTACCGTCGGCACGCTCTGTTGCGGGAGAGTCATCGATCACGGCCCAGCCAGACCGTGATATTACTCCCTGTTCCATCCGGCTGCGGTATGCGTCACCGTTGTTGCGGTCGAGCGTGCGATATGTGCCGCGTAGATTCTGTGGGTCGTCGAGTCCAGGATACCACAGCACATCATTTCCGCTGACAGTCATGGCTATGCTCAGATTTTCGGGCGATGCCGGGCTTGTGCGCGGGTCGGTGCCTTTGCGGTATTTGAGTTTAAGATCGTCGGTGGTGATTGTGATGAAGGTGCCGTCGTCAGTTTTGGTGAATTGAGGGACCGGAAGATTACGGTTGATTACCGAGAATGTGGCGCGGTCTTCAAAACGGTGTGCCGGACTGTATTCTATTCGAATCATTTCGGGCGTAAGTACCGTAAAGCGAGCGTTGCCATCTTCGACTATGGCTCCAGGATTCGCTGCCGGATTGTCGGCTACGGCAAATATAGCCGAAAGCGTCAGCAGACTTGCAGTGACAATGTGTTTCATTGGGATATATTGATATAGGTTTCTTCTGTTTGCAAAGATATGAATTTATTCTGTTTATGGTGTGTCAATTGTTGCCAAAATGGTATAGCAAACAAGGGCTATCCTCACGGACAGCCCTTGCTTTCTTACACATAGTACTTAATGTTAGATTATATGTCTATTCCAGATTTGTTTAATATGAAAAAGCATTGCTCAATGCTTGTCGTATCATTTCCGATACAAAGTTACATCACATTTCCAAATCTGCAAAATTTTCAGAGATCTGCGTCGGTGATACGCTTTCAATGATTTAAAGCAGAGGAGTGTCTGAATTAACCTAAATATCGATTATCTCGATTTTTGCTTTGTTTGTCGTATTTTGACCTGAGTTTAAGTAAAAAATCTTAGAAAAGTTAAAATAAGCTAAATCAGTATTGTGTTATAGCATTATGTTTTAAAGCATAGATTTGTAACTATGTTTTATATACATGGTGTGTCAAAATGCTATCTTCGATATTCGAAAGTCCCGGATAGCCTGCACTTTCGGTATTATCTTCACTTATATTTTGCCTGTATGGCAGCGGCTTTTTTCTCGGCAATTGACGTGCGTTCGGCTTCAGAGGAGCCGGGCAGCGATTCTTTGTCGGGAATAAGTACTCTTGTGCCAGGTGCTACTTTATTGGGATCGGTGAGCTTGTCGGCATTTGCCTCATAGATGAATACCCAGTAAATACTGCGTCCGTAATATTCCCTGGCCATTATTGCGAGATAGCGTTTGGAGGTTACAGTGTCGTATTTCGGTTCTTTTGACGGGGTGGATACCGGAGCGCTTGTTTGTACAGCGTCCTGTGGTTCTGTCGCTGTTGTCTCGGGTTGCTGTATGGCGGAGTTTTTTGCAAGATCCGTTGCGATAGCCTCTTCGGCTGTCAGTTCGGCTGTCGGTTCGGTTTCGGTTATGCTTTCGATTGGTTCTGTTTCCTCTTCTATAATATCGTCATAACTCGGAATCGGAACGGTAACAACAGCCGCCAGATATCCTCCTATACCGGCGAGCGCAAGAATTGCGGCGGCAATCCATATCCAAATGCGTTTATGCCTCCGTTCTTCATCGTCGTCGATTTCTTCCTCTGCATCATAGATTGCGGTTTCGTCTGTGCTTTCGTTTTCAGGCCCGGAGATGTTCTCTGTTATTGTTATGGTCTCTTCTTCTGTCTCGGGTGCTTTCGCCTCTTCGATGAAAGAACCTTTACCATATATTTCCCAAGGAGCCTTATGTTCGGCTTGTGGCTCTTGGGTAGATGGATTGTCGGCTATCTCGGTTGTCGGTTCCTCGTGAGTTTTTGCAGTGAATTCTTCGGTGGTATCATACAGACTTTCTTCCTGAGACTGGGTCTGAAAAGCCGTGGAACTGGTTGTCTCTTCCAGTTCTGCCTGAGTTTCCTGAACCTGATATTCTTCTTCGGGCTGTATGTGTCCTTCTGTCTGGATTTCTGGTTCGAGATCTTCGGCTGTCAGCCCGTCGGCAAGTTCGACTGCCTCAAATACCGCAAATGGACGGTTGATTTCTTCTGCAAAATCGCTGTCGGGAGCGAATCCAACAGTGCCGGGAGTGCCTACAGCCGGATCGTCACAGCGTCGGAATGTTCCAATGCCCTTGATCTCGACTGTCTCGCCTTCAGCAAGCGCATCTTCGATAGTCGCAAAGAAAGTGCGTAGAAAACGTCGGGCCGTGTTGGGATCCGTATCGGTTACTTTGGCCAGGCGTGTTATGAGCTGGGATAGATTTATTATGTTGTTCATCTCATTCGTTTTGTAAGCATGGCTCCTGGGCGGAATTCAACGGAGATCTCTGGGGGAACAAGCATTTTTTTGCCTGTGGCGAGATCATCGACAATAGCTTCCGGATGTTTTCGCGGGGCGAAAGTCCCGAAAGTCGGTATGGCGACGCTGTCGAGTTCGCTGCAACTTTGGCGCAGGACTATCGAGAGTCCCTCTATGAGAGCTTCTACATCAGATGTCTTGCGGCCGAGTTTTTCGGCAAGTCGTCGACGGAATGTCTTGTAATCCATATATTCTATGAGTTTAAGAAGAAAGGTAAGAGATCTTTGATGCGTATTCTTTGGCTTGCTTCTTAGCGCTTTATAAATTTACAGAATAATTGTTGTGTATGCTCACAGCAGATCCTCCTGAATGGAGTAGCGTGGACGTCGTTTGACTTCATTGAAAATCTTGCCGACGTATTCGCCTATTATTCCGAGCGATATGAGTATGAGACTGCCGAGAAACCATACTGAAAGCATTAATGACGACCATCCCGACATGGCTTTTCCTGCGAAGTGCGACATGAATACCCATATCGCTACACCGATATCCGCGACAAGAAGAATCAAACCGATGAGGAAGATTATTCTCATTGGTCGGGCGGAAAACGATGTTATGGCATCTACCGACAGCGACACCAGTTTCATGAAGCTATACTTTGTCTCGCCGGCAAGGCGTGGAGAGCGGTCGTAGCTTACTGTTGTATGGCGCAGTCCGATAGCCGGCATTATTCCGCGTAAGTAGAGGTTCCGTTCCGGATATTCCGACAGTATGTCGAGCGCTTTCCGACTCATGAGCCGAAACTCCGAGTGGTCATATATTGTTTCGAGGCCCATCCGGCTCTGAAATCTGTAGAACGCGCGTGCCGAAGTGCGCTTGAAAAATGAGTCGGATTTACGCGAGGCGCGGACACCATAGACAATATCGTATCCTTCACGATAGAGAAGCACCATTTCGGCTGCCGCTTCGAGGGAATCCTGTAGATCGGCATCGATGGTAATGGCTGCATCGGAGAGTGTGCGTGCGGTCATAAGACCGGCCAGAAGCGCATTCTGTTGCCCCCGGTTATGACTGAGGCGTATGGCTTTTATGCGGTTATTGTTGTGGTGGAGACTCTCGATTATCTGCCATGTGTCGTCTTTGCTGCCGTCATCGACGCATAGCACGAAACTGGCGTCTGATATAATGCCCGATGAGCACATGCCGTCGAGTGCTTCGAGCAGACGCGCCATGCTTTGGCGCAATACCTGGTTTTCGTTATAGCATGGAACGACAAAAGCCACCGTCGGCCGTTCTTTGCGGCCGTCGGCGACTTTTCTGTTCATTAGATTAAGGATCATCTATATGTTTTCAGTGAAAGGCGAGGAAGAGTGATTCTGCCGTCTCCTTTCTCCTCTAAATCAATAATTGCGCGCGATGATCACACGTCGGGCTGATGGCTTGCCGGTGACCATGCATACGCCGGGTTCATCCTCGCCGTCGAGAGGTATGCAGCGGATCGTAGCTTTTGTCTCGGCTTTGATGAGTTCTTCTGTTTCGGTTGTTCCGTCCCAGTGGCAGAGGAAGAAACCTCCGTTTTCGATTTTCTCCTTGAATTCCTCGTAGGAGTCGCAGACATATGTCTGCGCCTGTTTTGCTGCGAGCGCCTTATTGTATATGTTGGTCTGGATTTCTTCAAGAAGACCGGCTACATAGTCGGCGATTCCGGCAAGCTGGGCGCTGTGCTTCTCAAGTGTGTCGCGGCGCATAACCTCAACGGTACCGTTTTCGATATCACGTGCGCCTATCACGAGGCGTACGGGCACTCCCTTGAGTTCGTAGTCGGCAAACTTGAAGCCCGGACGCTTGTTGTCGGCATCATCATATTTTACCGATACGCCGAGCTGTCCCAGACGTTCTACAATCGGCATCACTTTCTCGGTGATGGTGGCGAGCTGTTCGGCATTTTTGTAGATAGGTATGATTACGACCTGGATAGGCGCCAGATGAGGAGGCAGCACAAGGCCGTTGTCATCGGAGTGTGTCATGATGAGCGCACCCATAAGTCGGGTTGATACACCCCATGAGTTGGCCCATACATATTCGGGCTGGTTGTCTTTGTTGGCGAATGTAACGTCGAAAGCCTTGGCAAAGTTCTGACCGAGGTTATGCGATGTTCCTGCCTGCAAGGCCTTGCCGTCCTGCATCATCGCTTCGATGGTGTAGGTATTGAGCGCTCCGGCGAAACGTTCGTTGGCGGTCTTCACGCCGATAGTCACCGGAATGGCCATGTATTTGCGTGCGAATTCGGCATAAAGCTTGATCATCTGCACGGTACGTGCTTCCGATTCTTCTGCTGTCGCGTGGGCACAGTGGCCTTCCTGCCATAGGAATTCGGCTGTGCGGAGGAACATGCGTGTACGCATTTCCCAACGCATTACGTTGGCCCACTGATTGCATAGCACAGGGAGGTCGCGCCAGCTGTGTATCCAGTTTTTGTATGTGCCCCAGATTATGGTTTCGGAAGTCGGGCGGATGATAAGTTCTTCTTCCAGACGTGCTTCCGGATCTACGACAACGCCGGTGCCGTTGGGATCGTTTTTAAGGCGATAGTGTGTCACGACTGCGCACTCTTTGGCGAAGCCTTCGACGTGCTCGGCCTCACGGCAAAGGAACGATTTCGGGATCAGGAGGGGAAAATAAGCGTTCTGCACGCCTGTTTCCTTGAACATGCGGTCGAGCGTCTGCTGCATTTTCTCCCAGATGGCGTAGCCGTAGGGCTTGATGACCATACAGCCGCGCACTGCCGACTGTTCGGCGAGGTCGGCTTTTACAACGAGTTCATTATACCATTGAGAATAGTTCTCGCTGCGTTTTGTGAGGTTTTTGAGTTCTATAGCCATTGATTAATAGTTTAAAAGTTTAACATTGGGAGTTTAAACCTTAGTCAGGGCTTAGAACGGTATGTCGTCGGGCAGTGGGGGAGGAGGCACGGCGCCGGGAGCGGCGGTAGGTTGTACGGGAGCGGCAGGTGCGGCGGGAGCTTCAACATCAGCACGCCAGCAACGGATATCAGTATACCAGCGGCCGTTGAATTCGCGCGATTCGATGTCGAAATAGATGGTAGCCACCTGGCCTACGCTGAGCTGGATTTTGTCGGCGTTGTCGCCGAAGCAGGTGAATGCTACTTTGCGGGGAAACTGGCCTTCCGTGTTCTCAAGCACGTATTCTCTCTTTTTCCATGCGTTGCCGCTTTTGGATATGCCCGAAACTTCGGGAAGGGCGGCAATGATTGTTCCTTTTATTTCCATTTATGTAGTATTGTGTTTATTTGCTTTGCGGGGACGCCCGTTCCGGCAGGCGTGTTCAAAGCACAAAGTTACTATAAATTTCGATATATGGCAAACAAAAATCGATGCCGCCCGGTATGTGCGAATACTGTCTTCTGATTCTGATTTCAGATAGATATGCCGCGGTGCGATGTTACATGAATGTTACAACAGTAAAAAGTATTTAAATAGTGAAATAATTGTAAACAAATGTCCGTTTTGCAAGTTATAATCTCGAAGACCGAAGCCTGGAACCGGGCTGTCAAAAATGAACCCAAGGAGATTGCACTATGATAACTAAAAGAGTAATAGACACCTTATACAAAAAGTATAAGAAGCTGCCCGAGAGTCCTGATTGTCTCGATATGCCTTTGCTGTTCGAATCGTCTCTGCATCATAACGTAAGTATCGATATGGACGGCCCTGTTGATTCGCTTATTATACGTAGTGTGGACCCTCGTTCGCCGTTTCATCGTATTCCTCTGGAAAAAATCAACGCGATAGTTCCGTTCGAGGAATGGGTAGCTATCGTGATGCACTCTTCGATTGTCTTTCTTAGCCGTAAGTCGCCTAAAGTGAGCGTTCATATCCGTCCTTACCGTCCGTCGCTCTGGGAACGGATCAAAGGTCTTTTTTCGGGGAATAGGTAATTTCTTTTTTCGGCTCCGTCGATTACGGCGCCTTGGCTGCAACGGCTTCACCCGCCTTCGGGAGAAGCCGATATTTTATAATGTAGGGTATTATACGAGTTTTTGTATGTTCGGTTGAGTAGATGAGGCGGATTTTTGCGTATATTTGTGGAAACCTTTTTGAATTATCACATAATTCTATAGCATGAGATACATACCGTTGTTAGTGGCTCTTGGCTTGGCTTTGGGCGCCGGAGCTGTAGACTGGGAAAATCCCAGGGTCTTTGCGGAGGGACGTCTTGCGCCCCGCGCTACATTTTATCCCTATGCGACATCTGCCGAAGCCCTCGAGGGCAATGTCTGGCAGTCTCCGAGGGTGCAGAGTCTTAATGGAGAATGGGCGTTCCGCTATTCCCCTAATCCGGAGTCGCGTCCGGCCGATTTCTATAAGGACGGTTACGACGTGAGCGGATGGGACCGTATAGAGGTTCCGTCAAACTGGGAAATGAAAGGATACGGCACTCCTATCTATACAAATACAAAATATGTATTTCCGGCCAATCCGCCTTATGTGCCCCACGACGATAATCCCGTCGGCAGCTATAAGCGCAAGTTCAGCCTCGACAAGGCTACTGTCGATGGTAGCCGGACATTCCTGCATTTCGACGGCTCTACGGCCGGAATGTATGTCTGGGTCAACGGTAGGAAAGTAGGTTATGTACAATCGCAGAAGAATCCTTCCGAATTCGATATAACCGAATTTGTAAAACCGGGAGAGAACGAACTCGCATGCGAGGTTTACCGCTGGACTGATGGATCGTATCTCGAGGATCAGGATTTCTGGCGTCTTTCGGGCATCGACCGCAATGTCTATCTCTACAATACAGATAAGCGTGGCCGTATCGCCGACTTTTTTGTAAAGGCCGATCTTGATCCTAAATACCGCAACGGTCTTTTCAGTGTCGAGGTAAAACTCGATTCTTCCGAGCCTCTCAGCCTCTCGGCAACTCTATACGATGCTTCCGGTCGCAAGGTCTATAGTGGCGGCCGAAAGGTGGCGGTTAATGGCGAGGTCACTTTCGACGCAAAACTGTCGAAAGTAAACAAATGGAACTACGACAACCCGTATCTGTATAAACTGGTACTCGATTTGCGCGATGCAGACGGTAAAACGATCGAGGCGACATCTACCAACGTGGGATTCCGCAAGATCGAAATTAAAAACTCGCAGTTGTGCGTCAACGGCATACCTGTCGAAGTCCATGGCGTAAACATGCACGAGCATAATCCCTACGGGGGCCATGCCATCAACGAGGAAATCATGATGAAGGATATCCGCACCATGAAACAGCACAATATCAATGCCGTGCGTACATCGCACTACCCGCAGCCACCGTTGTGGTATGATCTGTGCGACCGTTACGGTATAATGCTTGTCGACGAGGCCAATATCGAGGCTCATGGGCTGGGCGTGTGGAATATCAGCGATGAGGCAAAAAAGACACATCCCGGTCATGCCGAAATGTGGCACGATGCTGTCCTTGATCGAGAGATGAGCCTTGTGGAGCGCGATAAAAACCATCCGTCTGTGATTGTATGGTCGCTCGGCAACGAAACCTCTAACGGAACCAACTTCCTCGATAGCTACGACTGGATCAAGAACCGCGACAAAACACGTCCCGTTCAGTTCGAGCAGGCTGGTGAAGGACGCAACACCGATATCGTGTGCCCCATGTATCCCGACTATAACCATATAGCCCAATATGCACAGCGTGCCGATGCGACGCGTCCATATATCATGTGTGAGTTTGCTCATGCCATGGGCAACTCTACCGGCAATTTCCAGGAACTTTTCGATCTTATCCGTTCCAATCCTAAACTTCAGGGCGGTTTTATATGGGACTGGGTTGACCAGGGTTTCAGAACAAAGGACGAGAATGGCCGTGAATACTGGAGCTACGGCGGCGATTACGGTGCCACAGGTTATACACACGACGAGAACTTCTGTCTCAACGGTCTCGTAGATCCCGACCGCACGCCGCACCCGGGTCTCAGCGAGGTCAAGAAGGTATATCAGGATATTCGATTCACCTCCTCCGATCCGGCTAAAGGCATTGTGACGGTGGAAAATCATTTTCCATCGCGCTCTACCGAACCGTATGTCTTTACATGGGAACTCCTTCGCGACGGCAATGTTGTCGCCGACGGCGTTTTCGACGCGGTTGTAGCCCCGAATTCCTCCCGGCAGGTGAAACTTGCATTGCCGTCTCTTGAAAGCGGTTCGGATTATGCGCTGAGCGTATATGCACGGACAAAATCCGGAGATGAAATCATTCCCGAGGGGCATGAGGTCGCCCGTGAGCAGTTTATCCTTGCGGCAAAAGATCTTGCAGCGACTCCCCTCGCCGAGGCAAAAGCCAAGATTTCTCAGAACGGTGACTTCTGGACGGCGGAAGCAGCCGGAGCCACGATGACTTTCGACAGTCGTAACGGCGAACTCCGTGGTTATACCCTCGACGGCAGACGACTCATATCTCGTCCCATGGCTCCTTCGTTCTGGCGCGCTCCTACCGACAATGATTTCGGCAATAATTTCCAGACAAAGTCTAACGTATGGCGCACTGCGGCTCAGAACCGCCGCCTGATCTCCTTTACCCGCGATGGAAATTCTTTTAAGGCCGTGTATCGTTTTCAGGAAGTGCCTTCGGATTATACAGTCACCTACACACCGCTCGCCGACGGCAGTCTGAAGGTCGATGTCGCCTGGAAAGCCGACGAAAACGCCTTTGTGCCCGAATTGGCTCGCTTCGGCATGATTCTGACTCTTCCCAAAAGCTATGATAATTTCGCATGGTATGGTCGCGGGCCGCAGGAAAATTACAGCGATCGCCGCACGGCAGCTTTCATGGGTCGCTACAGCGGCAAAGTCGCCGACATGCGCTGGCACTATATCCGTCCGCAGGAAACAGGCAACCATACCGATGTGCGCGAAGCCGCTCTCACCGATGCCGAGGGTTATGGCATTGAAGTGCGCGGCATGCAGCCTCTCGAAGTAAGCGCTCTCGATGTGCTTCCTTCCGCTCTCGATCCGGGTCTGGTTAAGCACCAGCAGCACGACAGCGATGTTTCACCCGCACTTCACGACGTATATCTCTATGTCGATCTTTCGCAGCGTGGCCTTGGTGGCGATAACAGCTGGGGAGCACTCCCTTACAAACAGTATCGTCTCGATGGTAAGGAATATTCCTATTCCTTTGTTCTGACTCCCGTCAAGCCTTGAGCTGAATGAAACAGAAAAGCCCGGCATCTTCCGATCGGTTCGGAAAATGCCGGGCTTTTTATTGATGATTTTTTACCAGATGGACGGTATGGTAAATACTTCGAGCGATTTCACTGTAATCCTGTTGCCGTCAAGACGGAACCCGGTAGCAGCTGCTGAAGGCATTGTACGCCCCATGGAGTAAGAATATAGCCCTCCGTCGACGAATACCTCGGCTGAGGTACGGTCAAGATATATGTCGGCCGTGATTTCGGTTGAAGTTGGATCCTGCGGCGAGTAAAAAACGCCATTTACATTATTTCCGTTCATATCGTAGTCGAACAGGCGGTGGCCGGCAAGGCTGAAGGTGGCGTTTGTCGCATGCGAGAGGCTGAATGTGGCGCGTATGCGCAGACAGTCGTTTTTGGCGAAAGGTGCGAGAACATCGGCCACTTTTTCCTGCGGCAGGTCTTTCCAGCTTCCGACAGGCACACAGAGTTCCTCTATTTCACGTATCGGCTTGGAAACGAGGCGTACGCCATCTTTGGTAGTGCGTAGCGACAGTTCGGTCGGCAGGAGCATCATGCCGTTGAAGTGCATTCCCGGATGGGAAAGACGTCCCCAGCCGATCTGTATGCGGCGTCCGTCATTTTCAGGTATGTTGTTGAATGTCTGGGCGGCGTATATGCTTCCGGTAGAATACAGGTGCTTGCCTGACCGAGGTGTGAATTTCTCGCCGTCGAAATCGCCGAGCATATAGGTGCCTGAAGCTCCATACATCACCCACATTGTATTGTCTTTGTTGCCGTCGACAGGAAGTTCGAAAAGTTCAGGACATTCCCAGAATCCTGATATGTGGCTTTTGAAGGTCCAGTCGCGCAGATTGTCGGAGTTGTATATTGAGTGGCCGTCGCGTTCGTTCAGCACCAGCACCCATCGGTCGCCGTAACGGAACAACTTCGGATCGCGCGTGTCGCGGCTGTTCCATGTTTCTTTGCTGTTTATCACAGGATTACCGGCGTATTTGGTGAAAGTGCGTCCGTTGTCGAGGCTGTACGCCATGCACTGCACTTCACGGTCGGGAGAATCGACAGTATATGCTACGACCATCGGAGCTTTTCCTTTTTTGCCGAAACCTGAATCGTTGGCGCTGTCTATTATGGCAGAACCTGAGAACATCGTGCCGGTGGAGTCGGGGTAGAGGGCCGGTGCAAGTTCTTTCCAATGTATCAGATCGGTGCTCACGGCATGTCCCCAGTGCATGTTTCCCCAGTCGCGCTCATATGGATTGTGCTGATAGAACAGGTGGTACTCGCCGTCATGATATATCAGACCGTTGGGATCGTTTATCCAGCCGCGACGGGTTGTGAAGTGATATTGCGGACGGTTTTCTTCTTTATATATGATGTCGCTGTCGGGGATGCGGTCGGACTGCGCTATTTTGTCAAGCCCTTTTGTTCCGTCAGCGGCTGTTATCTTCAGTTTTTTACCCTTGAGCAACGATACGTCCTTGAACGTCAGATAATCCGCCGTGCCGTCTGTAAGCCGTATGTCGATTGGCAGCGGATCCATTCCATCGGCTTCCATATTGATTCTCACTCTTTCGCAGGAGTGGGATATGGGAAAAGTGAGATAATTGCCGGTGATTTTTATGGTATGTTCCTCTGCTGTCGATGGCAGGGAAAGGCCAGCGAGTGCGGCAGCGATAAAAAAACTTCTGGTATTTAGCATTTTCAGTGGTCGTTGATGGTTATAGGTTTGACAAAGATAAATTTTTTCGGAGAGAACTGCAAATCATCGACAACCGCCGCCGATGTGCCGGGAGGTTTGAAAATTCGGTGTAAAAGAGCTAACTTTGCTGCTATGAAAGAGGAAATCTACAATTTTGACTGCGTCGTAGACCGTCACGATACATGTGCAACCAAATTCGAGGAAATGGACGCCAAATTCGGACGCCATGATCTGCTTCCGTTCTGGATCGCCGACATGGATTTTCAGGCGTGCCCATGCATAATAGAAGCACTTCGGAACCGTCTCAACCATGCTGTGCTCGGATATACCACACCTCCCGAAGATTTTTGGGAGAGCATTACATCGTGGCTGCGTCGCCGTCATGACTGGCATGTGAAACACGATGAAATCACTTTTCTTCCCGGTTTGAAGAAAGGTCTTAGTCTCTGCATAAATTTCTTTACACGTCCTGGTGATGCTGTGGTGATACAGCCGCCGGTCTATCACTCGTTCCGTACCGTTATCGAGGGAAATGGACGAAGAGTTGTCAACAATCCTCTTGTGTTGGATAAGGATGGCCGCTATATGATGGATTTCGACGGATTGTGCGAGCTTATCGAACGCGAGCATCCTGCCATGATGTTCGTATGCAATCCTCACAACCCTATAGGACTGCAGTGGGATGCCGATACTCTGCGACGTGTAGCTTCGATCTGCAAGGCTCACGGTATCGTGCTGATTTCAGATGAAATCTATGGCGACATGATGCTTTCGGGCCGCTCCCATATCCCGACGGCGACTGTCTCGCCAGAGGCAGCGGACGTTACAGTGACCCTTGGAGCACCGTCGAAAACTTTCAATATACCCGGTATTGTGAGCGCATGGGCCGTGGTGAAATCTCCGGCTTTGCGGCAACCTTTCTTCGACTGGCTGTCGGCAAGCGAATTCAATGCGCCTCCAATAGCCGCGATGGTTGCCACCCAGGCTGCATACGATCATGGAGAAAACTGGCTCGACCAGGCTCTCGGCTATCTGCAGGGAAATGTAGATTTTGCCCGCGAGTTTTTTGCCCGTGAATTGCCGGAAGTGGGCATGTTTACACCACAGGCCTCCTTTGCGATCTGGCTTGATTTCAGAAAACTCGGACTTTCGCAGCCCGATCTTGTCAATATGCTTGTCGGCACGGCTCGTCTTGCTCTAAGCGACGGCAGCACATTCGGTAGTCAGGGTGTCGGGTTCATGCGCATGAATGTTGGAGTACCTCGTTCTATCCTTATGGAAGGGTTAAAGCGACTTCGTGATGCAGTAGTACCGCTCGCCGACGGCAAGAAATCGGTCTCGGCCGAAATCCCTGCCAATATTCCGTTTGTCAAAATGCACGGTCTCGGCAATGATTTCGTATATGTCGACTGCATGCAGCGGCCTCTCGACAGGCTTCCGGAACTTGCTGTGGAAATGAGCCGTCGGCATACGGGAGTCGGATCAGATGGTATTATTGCTATTCTTCCGAGCGACAAGGCCGATTGTCGTATGCGCATATTCAATGCCGATGGATCGGAGGCGCAGATGTGCGGCAACGGTATCCGCTGTGTGGCTAAATATATCTACGATAACAGGATAGTCGGAGGAAAACGACATATCACCGTCGAGACACTCAGCGGCCTCAAGACCGTAGAGATACACGCCGGTATAGATGGACTCACCGATACGGTAACCGTAGACATGGGGCTACCGCGTATGGCGCCGTCAGAGGTGCCTGTGAATCATTCAGGCGACCGCATGCTCGAGGAGCCGGTTATTGTAGGTGACCGCGAGGTGGCAGTAACGGCGGTTTCTATGGGTAACCCTCATGGTGTGGTTTTCGTCGATAGCTTCGACGGTGACATCGTCAGCACTCTTGGTCCCGAACTTGAAAAACATCCTGTTTGGCCCGAAAAAGCCAATATAGAGTTTGTGCGCGTCGACTCGCCCGACACACTCTCCATGCGCGCATGGGAGCGAGGCGCCGGCGAGACTATGGCATGCGGAACAGGCGCTTGTGCCGCTGCTGCTGCAGCCGTAGCCACCGGTCGCGCTCGCTGGCCTATCACCGTCCGCCTTATAGGAGGCAATCTCAGTATAGATGCCGACCCTGAGACCGGCCACATTCTCATGACCGGCCCCGCCGTCACCGTATATACCGGCACATACTATCCTTCATGCTGTTGATAACGGCTGATCTAAAATAACTGTATAGATGAGTAACGAAATATTATATGTCTTTTTGCCTGATTATGCAGCCCATGAGGCCGTATATCTTTCACAGGCGGTCGCATCTGATGATTTTGCGCTGAAGGCGAATCCGAAATATGTCAATCGTGTCGTGGCGCCTACGATGGATGCGGTGCGTTCTATAGGAGGCTTTCGCACTATTCCTGACTATTCTTTCGATACGATGCCTGACTATTATGCCGCTCTTGTGCTCGTCGGTGGTTTCGGATGGTCTACTCCTGTCGCTGAAAAACTTGTGCCTGTCATCGGGAAAGCTGTGGCGGATGGCCGTATTGTCGGTGCCATATGCAATGCCGCTTCTTTCATGGCCAAACATGGTTTCCTGAATGATGTCCGACATACCGGCAACGGTCTGGAGCAGCTGCAGCTTTGGGGTGGTGAGAATTATACCAATGCCGGAAGCTATGTCAATGCGCAGGCAGTCGTCGACAGGAATATAGTGACGGCCAACGGATCGGCCACTCTCGAATTTGCCCGGGAATTGCTTATTATGCTTGAAAACGATACGCCCGAACGTATCGAAATGTATTATCAGTTCAATCGTCAGGGCTTCTGTGCTTTGTTCTCCGACGTAAATCCGGGCCAAAGCTGAAATTACTAATCGGAGTGCCGACGATTTTTTGTATCTTTGCAGTTTAAAACTGAAAGATGTTGGATTCACAAGGCCCGATAAAGATAGATGTTGGCGGTGTGCTGGCCGAAAAGCTTGGTGCAAAGGCGCGTTTCGTGCCCGGCTTTGCTGTGCGCTATCTCGAGCGTCTTGTGTGTCAGGACGAGCTTAACGATCTTCTCGAGACAGCTTATCCACGCCGTGGCGCCGATTTCTGCGAGCATGTGGTGGAGCGTCTCGGGGTAAATCTCGATGTACGCGGTGCCGGTAATCTGCCTGACGATCCGCGTTTCATCGTGGCGTCCAATCATCCTCTCGGAGGACTCGACGGCATATGCATGATAGCGTGGCTAAGCCGCCGTTACGGGATTACGCCGCGTTTTGTTGTCAACGATATTCTCAAGGCTGTCGATCCTCTTGCCGAGTGTTTTGTGCCGGTCAACAAGCATGGCGCGCAGAATCGCGGCGATGTCTCCGCTCTTGACGAGGCTTTTGCAAGCGACGCGCCGGTCGTGGTATATCCGGCCGGTCTGGTATCGCGCTTACAGCCTGACGGCCGGATCGCTGATCTGGAGTGGCATCGCATGTTTGTGAACAAAGCTGTCGAATACCGCCGGCCTATAGTCCCTGTGCATTTCGACGGAGAGAACTCCGCTTCGTTCTACCGTTTTGCGGATCGCCGCAAAAAGTTTGGTATAAAATTCAATATAGAAATGGTGCTGCTGCCACGCGAGGTGTTCCGTGCGAAAGGCAAGCGCTTCACTCTAACATGCGGACATCCCATCGCTTGGGAAAGTCTCGGTTCGCGCGGCGAGGCAATGGCCCGGGCGCGCGAGATTCGCCGCATAGTCTATTCACTTCCTTCCGAATATAAATCATCGATATGAACTTACCTATAATAGATCCTGTCGACACCGCTCTGATAGAGTCGGAGCTTACGCCCGAGCGTTTTCTGCGTAAAACGAACAAGGGGGGTAACGATATATATGTGGTGACAGCCCACAACGCCCCGAACGTCATGCGCGAAGTCGGACGTTTGCGGGAGATAGCTTTCCGCTCCGCCGGAGGAGGCACAGGTAAAGCCTGCGATATCGATGAGTTCGACACGATGGAAAAGCCGTGCAGTCAGTTGCTCGTCTGGGATCCCGACAGTAAGCTTATTCTTGGCGGTTACCGCTTTATCTGTGGCCGTGATATCGAGATACGGCCCGATGGGAGTCCCCGTATTGCCACGGCGCATATGTTCGGCTTCTCTCAGCGCTTCATGACCGAATACCTTCCGTACACACTGGAACTCGGCCGTTCGTTCGTTCGACCCGAGTACCAGTCGTCTCGGGCGGGAAGCAAGGCGATTTATGTCCTTGATAATCTTTGGGACGGTCTGGGATCTCTCACCGTTGTCAATCCCGAACTGAAATATCTATTCGGGAAGGTGACGATGTATCCGAGCTACACGGCTGTATGCCGCGATCTGATTCTCCATTTTCTCCATAAATATTTCCCTGATCCCGACCGTCTGGTATGGCCTCTGACGCCTCTGAAGACGAATGCCGATCCAGTGGCTATCGAAAAGATTTTCAACGGCGGCGATTTCAAATCCGATTTCAGGATTCTGAATGCCGAAGTGCGCAGCCACGGCGACAATATTCCGCCGCTGGTACATGCCTATATGGGCTTGTCACCTACAATGCGTATGTTTGGCACGGCCATTAACGACGAATTCGGCGATGTCGAGGAAAGTGGCATCTTTTTTGCCATAGATGAGATTTTTGAAGAAAAAAAACAACGACATATAGACACTTTTCAACCTCTTTTGACGAATGGAACTCAGCAATTTAACGGCCATTTCGCCCGTTGATGGCCGCTATCGCGGCAAATGCGAGCCGCTGGCCGACTATTTTTCGGAGTATGCAATCATACGCTACCGCGTAAAAGTTGAAATCGAATATTTCATCGCTCTTTCGGAAGTGGGACTTCCGCAGTTGCCTTCTCTCGCACCCGAAACAGTAGAGGCTCTGCGGCATATCTACGAGCCGGATGTATTCACTCCGGCGGAGGCTGCCAAAATCAAGACCATCGAGCAGACAACCAATCACGACGTAAAGGCTGTCGAATATTATCTTAAGGAGCAGTTCGATGTTCTCGGCCTGTCTGAGCGGAAGGAATTCATTCACTTCGGCCTGACATCGCAGGACATCAACAACACATCTTTCCCGATGGCTCTGGCAGATGCTCTGGAGGAAGTGATGCGTCCGGCATTCAAACGTCTTACCGACCGTCTTTCCGAGCTTGCCATGGAGTATGCCGAGGTTCCGATGCTTGCCAAAACCCATGGTCAGCCCGCTTCGCCGACTACACTCGGCAAGGAAATCGCTGTCTTCCTCGAGCGTCTTGTACGTCAGATCGAGGCTCTTGCCGAAGTGCCTGCCACCGGCAAATTCGGAGGCGCTACCGGAAACTTCAACGCTCATCTTGCCGCTTATCCAGGTGTTGACTGGCGCGAGTTCGCTCACAATTTCCTCAAGGACCGTCTGGGTCTGCAGCGTGAATATTTCACCACCCAGATTTCGAACTATGACTCGTTTGCCGCCACATTCGATGCCCTCAAGCGTATCAATACGATCATCGTTGACCTCGACCGCGACATCTGGTCGTATATTTCGATGAACTATTTCAAGCAGAAAATCAAAGCCGGAGAGGTGGGTTCATCCGCCATGCCTCACAAAGTCAATCCTATCGACTTCGAGAACTCCGAAGGCAACCTCGGTGTCGCTAACGCGATCTTCGAGCACCTGGCTGCGAAACTGCCGATTTCGCGTCTGCAGCGCGACCTTACCGACTCGACCGTGCTCCGCAACGTCGGTGTGCCTCTGGCCCATACCCTCATTGCTGTCGAATCTACCCTCAAGGGTCTCGGAAAGCTTATTCTTAACCGTGAGGCCATCGACGCCGATCTCGACGGTTGCTGGAGTGTCGTGGCTGAGGGTATTCAGACAATTCTGCGCCGCGAAGGCTTCCCCAAGCCATATGAGGCTCTTAAGGCTCTGACACGCACCAACTCAGTAGTAGATGAAACGGCTATATCCACTTTCATCGACTCGCTCGAAGGGATCTCCGAATCCGTCCGCGCCGAACTCCATGCCCTCAAGCCTTCGACATACGTAGGCTACACCGTATAGTTTTATACGTTTAACTATACTTTAAATCCGTATTTTCATGGCTCCAAACCATGTAAATACGGATTTTATTTAGTATGGTTGATGAATTATAGATGCTAAACAAACAGATGACTATTATGCACTACTGCACCCGGGTTGATATAGTAGTTGTTTTCATAATTCTAACTCCGATAAGGAATTGACATCATACTACTATTTGTAAGGGAGTTTTTTAGAGGTATTGTCGTTGTTTTTCCTGTAGATGGGCGCATACGATATGAATAATCGGTGCATGTTTGGTTCTGTAGAAAGCCCTGCCGTAAGTGAGATAGTCATCAGGTCCAACAATTACGTCCTGTGAGTTTAAATCGGTTTTATCTTTAATCCGATGAAACAGTCTGTCAAATAAAGTCCACCGCCACAGTTGTGGAGTCATGTCTCTATGATTGTTGTTAGGTATGTCATCAGTAGAACATATGAACGAAAAGACTGCATTACTATGAATTTCATATTGTTGTAACAGCCACGCACTCATTTTGAAGAATACTATGGAGTTTATCGGTTTATCTATGTAAATTTTTTCTATACTTATATCTACTATATCAACATCAGAATATTCTTCTGGAATACACAATGTGGATTGCTTATAATTATTATCACAAAAATCGAGGGCGACCATTAGATGATTGCCCTCGTTATCAGAGAAAGTATTTTCAATAGACTTCATCGATTTATGCGCCTTGTGTCTTTAGAAATTTATCACGCATTTTCTTCATGCGCTCTTTTTTTCGCTGTTGTGCTTTCTCGATGAAAGCGACCAATGCTTTAGATGGATGCTCTATTCTGATAGCTGTTGTCGTTTCCATGCTTTTATTTTTTTGAGTTTACTTATAGTAGGGACAAATTTATGATAAAAATTCTGATTTTGCAAATGCCGTTGCTTATAATTCTGTTGTTCTTTTAATTATTAACACTTGTTGCTCTATTGATGTTGAACCATATTTACATATTTATATGGGTGCCGATTGATAGATAGTGGTTTTGTTAGAGAATTTTCACACATTTTGCAAGATATTAGTATTTGTCTCACCTGTATGGGGGAAGTCAAGGCGCGATAAGGTTTATATATTTGCAAATCAATTGTACGTTTTATTATAAAATGGAAAGCAGTCGTTTGTATTGCGTAGTAATAAAGCGTATATTTGTCGATTATGAGAAAACTACTATCAGCTTTGACTCTATTCTGTGCTTCGGCAAGCCTATATGGCGCTGATGAAGCAACTGTGTCGGCATTTTCACGCGCGGAAGATCTTATCGGCGAAGGAGAACTCGAAATCGCTGCCGCAATTATCGATTCCATAATAGCTATTCCGGGATTTGAAACTGATACCATGTATGGACGTGTGATGGTCGAAAAATCCACATTGCACTTTTATGCCGGAGATATCACATCAATGGCCGAGGCTTTGGTCATAGCCCGCGATATCGTTGATCCCGACGGAGATCAGATCGTTAACACGAGTCTGTGGAATAATCTTGCTGTAGTATATAATCGTCGTGAATCTCCCGATTCGGCTCTTGTCTGTTATCAGCGGGCCCTTGAGCATGCGAGCCGGGCCGGTGATCCGTCCTGGCAGTCGGCTCTCGAATGCAATATCGGTATGTTTTATTATAATCGGGGACTGTTCGATATGGCGGTCGACTATTTCGGGAATGCCGTGGAGCATGCAGCGATGTGCGACGACGGATATACCGAGTTAGCCTCAGCTCAGCTTATTTCGGACGCATTGCTCAAACTGAATCGCACTGAGGAGGCCGGAGCCTACGTCCGCCGGGCCTGGGTATTGGCGCAGGAAAGCGAGGATCCCTCCATGCAAATGCGTTGTATTCCGGCACTGATCTACTATTTCGAATCTTCTGCAAGGCCCGATTCTGCCGATTATTATCTGAAACTCGGACAGACTCTCCTTCCTTTCGTCGCACAAAAAGGATCACTCGCCGGCGGCTATCGCTCGGCGAAAGTGCGTCTGGATATGTCGCGTGGCCGCTATGCTGATGCCCTTGCCGAGCTGAGACTGCTCCGTGATATGGATTTTCCACCGACAGAGGCCAGTCTGTACCGTCAGATGGCTTTCTGTTTTGCCGAGCTCGGACAAGACCGTCAGGCTTATCTGCATATGGATTCGGCTCTGATGTGGAGCGATACTCTGGCGGCACATGACATGAACCGTGCGATGGCCGAATTCGATGTCCGATACGGAACTATGCAGCGCGAACTCGAAAACAGTTCCTTGCGCAACAGTGTGCTTGTCCGGGAGCGAATGCTTCTCACTGCAGGTCTTCTGCTTACTCTTGTTTCCATTCTGGTTCTTATACTCGTCTTTCGTCACCGTCGGTTGAAGACGCGTATGGCTCTCGAAAGGTCCGAGCAATATATCCGAGGTATGGAGGAGGAACGTCGGATATTCGCCCGCGAGCTGCACGACGGTGTGGCCGCCGATCTTCTTGCCCTGCGGCTGAATATAGACAATGGAAACAGTTCCGAACGCATTGCCGGCATGGCCGAACAGCTCCGTCTTGCCGTGCGCGCGATATCACACAGACTCATGCCACCCGAATTATCGAACCAGACCCTCGGAACCGCCATCGCTGCCTATGCAAAGGCAGTGGGCGGCGACGAGACCTCAGGCATCAGAGTGGAATTTGTGGAAGCCGACGTGCCCGAAAAGATACCCGAAATGACCGCACGTGAGATATACCGTATTTTCCAGGAAGAGATGGCAAACATCATCAAGTATGGCAAACCGTCGCATATCGACATTTCTTTGTCGTCCGAACCCGGGAATATACTGCATCTTACGATAGATCATGATGGTACTCTCATGGATCAGGCTTATGACAGAACCGGCATAGGCAGGCGCACGGTAGCCGACCGTATCCGCATAATCAACGCGGATTTACGTCGCTCCGCTGACGGAAATGTATCGTCTGTAAATCTTTATGTGCCGTTATGAATGCCGATCAGTTGAATTTAGTCATCATCGACGATCATCCCATCGTCGGTCTTGCCCTCAGGGAACGCCTTGCGGCATATCCTGTCTGCATCGTCGGGGTGCTTCATCGGCTGGAAGAACTCGTGACACTCCCTGTAGAGCCCTCTGCGATCGATCTCTGGATAATCGATCTCGAACTCGGATCTTCAAATTCATGGAAGCTTATCGGACAACTCTCCGCCTTGCCCGAACCTCCCGGCATAGTGGTCTATACCATGCACGGTTCTCCCTGGACTAAAGAGAGACTCTCCCGTCTAAGGGTCAGATATATGGTAGACAAATCTGACTCGATAGATGAACTCGACAATGCGATAAAGGCTTATTTCCGTGGCGAGCCTTATATCAGCACTTCTTTTCGCAGTAATATCGAATTCGAAGGTCTCACATTACGTGAAACCGAGGTACTGGAGCTGCTTTCAAGAGGATTCTCGACCAGGGATATAGCACATGAGCTGAATATAAGTCAGAATACGGTGCTGACATATCGCAAGAGTCTGATGGGAAAATTCGATGTGCACAAAGTGACCGACCTGATATCGAAAACGCGCGGACTCGTATGACAGTATAAGATACGATTAAACAACCTCTAAATATCACATTTATGAACCGTTTCTTTTCAACGGCTATATTTATAGCCGTAGCCGGCGTATTGTCGGCAGACGCCTGGTTTTTTACCCGGGATAAGGTTTTGTATCAGACAATTGACGACAACACGGCGACTGTCACCGGTTGCGATGCCTCCCTTGTGGATGTCGTGATTCCCGCAACGGTAGACTATGACGGCAGGACATATGAGGTCGTTTCGATAGCGGCAAGGGCTTTTGCGAGCAGTTCTATCCAGACTTTGACAGCGGCAGAAAGCGTGGTGGAAGTCGGTCGGCAGGCTTTCTTTCTCGCAAGCAGTCTGCGCGAAGTCTATCTTCCGGGTCTGACAACTCTGGGAGAAGGAGCCTTTTATCTTAGTGGTGTCGGTAAGGTCGTTTTCAGCGACAAACTTACCGTGATACCCAAAGATGCATTCGACAGCTGCAAGTCGAAGCTGGAAGTGGACCTCAGTCATGTAAAGACCATAGGTAGCACTGCGTTCAGGAAGTGTGTGATGGACAATGTGGAGATCGGCGACGGCATGACTTTGGAAAAGGGTGCGTTTCAGGAATGCCAGATCAGCTCCATGACTATTACCGGTACTGTCAATCTTCCCTCCGGCACTTTTGTGTTCGATCGCGGCAAAATCGGTGAGCTCACACTTGTTGACGTCGATTTTTCAAGCAACGGAGATGCTGTCAATCCTACCGTAGAGAAACTGGTGATACTGCAGAAAGATAGAACGGTTATGAATATAGGGGGAGTGCCGTCCAGATCATCGGCAAAGAGCATTTATCTTGACGCCGATACGGAGACACTCGAACCTCTGCATGGTACTTCCGTATCGCCTTTCAGCAATTCTTCCGGTTTGCAGACCGTAGTAATGGGACCTCTCGTAAAGCTCGTGTATAATAATATGTTCTATAAATGCCCCAAACTCGAGACTGTCTCGATGTCGGCCTCGGTGACAGAGGTTGAAAACGCTGCTTTTGCCGATTGCAATGCTATAAAGACAGTGGAATGTATGGCATCGGTGCCGCCGGTATGTTCTCCCGGAGCATTTACTTCAACGGTGTATGGGGGTGCGGTTCTTAAGGTGCCCGAAGGGAGCCGTGACGCTTATGCGGCGGCCGACGGTTGGAGCCTTTTCTCGTCTGTCGAAGGCTCTCTGTCGGGTATAGGCTCTGTCGAGGCTAGTGACGACTGTATTGTCAGAGTAGCCGGAGGCCGTATCCTGTTCGATTGTCCCGACGGTACACATGTGGCTGTATATGGCGTCGACGGACGCCTTGTTTATGAAGGTCGGCCCTGTGCGGTGGCTCCGGGCCGAGGCGTGTATATCGTACGTGTCGGGCGGCATGCCGTCCGTGTGGCTGTCTGAGCGGGGCTTTGGAAAAAATATTTTGCAGATTGTAGAAAAATTCCTACCTTTGCAGCGCTTTAGGCCTTTATCGGCTTGGGCGAAGGATAGTCCTATGGTGTAATGGTAGCACTACAGTTTTTGGTACTGTCTGTCTAGGTTCGAATCCTGGTGGGACTACAATACGAAAGGGTGTATCGGTATTTTCCTGATACACCTTTTTTCTGTTGCTAACGGACGTTAATTAGTTTGGGGTGCGGGAGTTTTTGATTATCTTTGCGCAATGATTTCGCGTACAATATCCGAAGAATCCATAAAAAAAGCCAAGACACTGGTGGAGCGCGCCGGGCGTATAGTCACCCTCTGTCATTCGGCTCCCGACGGTGATGCCGTCGGATCGTCGCTTGCCGCCGTACATGTGCTTGGCGCTCTTGGCAAAGAATGCCGCGCAATAGTGCCTGACGCCTACAATGCCAATCTTGCGAAGCTGCCCGGTGCTAAGGAAATCGTCGATGCCACACGCTATCCCGATTTTGCCCGACGGCTCTTCGATGAAGCCGACCTCGTGTTGTGCCTCGATTTCAACGAGCCACGCCGCACGGGCCGTCTTGAAAAGACCCTTCGCGAGTGCAAGGCTCCCAAAATTCTGATAGACCATCATCTGCACCCTGATATTGATGCCGATGTGGTTATATCGCATCCCGAGATGGCGGCAACGGCATACCTTATGTTCCGTTTCATTTGTCGTCTCGAACTGTTCAATTTTATCGGTAAAGAGGCCGCTGAGTGTATCCTTGCCGGAATGATGACTGATACCGGCAATTTCTCGTATAACTGCGCCGATCCCGATCTCTATATCGTCGTGGCCGAGTTGCTCCGTAAGGGAGCCGATAAAGACCGCCTGTACAAACAACTGTTCAATACTTTCAGCGAGAGCAGCATGCGTCTAAACTCGTATGCCATACTCGATAAAATGGAAGTGTTCTCCGACTACGGTGCCGCTCTCATAGTGCTCTCACGGGATGAACTCAACCGTTTCCACTACGTGAAGGGCGATACGGAGGCTCTTGTCAACCGTCCCCTCGCCATACCAGGTGTGGTTTACAGTGCGTTCCTGCGCGAGGAAACCGATATGGTGAAAGTCTCGATGAGAAGTACGGGTGACTTTCCGGTCAATGTGCTCTGCAAGGAGCATTTTGGCGGCGGAGGTCATCTCAATGCGGCCGGAGGTGAATTTTATGGCACACTTGAAGAGGCTGCCGCCATATTCCGCTCGCTTTTGAAAGAAAATAAAGAAAAATATATAAAATGAGAATCTTAAGAAATATTGTCGCTCTTGTCGGCGGCATACTCATGCTTGCCTCGTGCGATGACAATGTGTCGTATGCCGAGCTCCTCAACCGGGAAAATCTGGCCGTCAACAATTTTCTTGCCGATCAGGTAGTGCTTCTCGATATTCCGGCTGACACTGTTTTCGAAGTAGGACCCGATGCCCCGTATTACCGTCTTGACGAAGACGGTCAGCTGTATATGCAGGTGCTGAATGCAGGTACGCCAGGCTATAAAGTGCAGTATAACGAACAGATATATTTCCGCTATACACGCTATGCGCTCGAGGCTTACAAAGATGGAAAACTTCCGCAGGGAACGGGAAACAATCTGTCGCTGTCGCCGATGTATTTCCGTTATGGGAATTATAGCCTTACCTCTTCGCTCACTTATGGCACAGGTATTCAGACTCCTCTGGAGTTTCTGCCGATCGACTGCGAAGTCAATCTTGTCGTGAAGTCGACTGTAGGATGGCAGTCGGATCAGACCGATGTGATTCCCTATCTCTACCGTCTCACATATCAGCGCCGAGAATAATACTAATCTGAAACTTCTAATCCGTAACTTCTGACTGCATATGTCCCTCATTAAATCAATTTCAGGAATCCGCGGCACTATCGGCGGACCGGCAGGCGAGGGTCTCACCCCGCTCGACGTGGTAAAATTCACAGCCGCGTATGCTTCTTTTATAGAGTCGAATACAAAAAATGAAAACCGTACCATTGTAGTTGGCCGTGACGCCCGTATATCGGGTTCGATGGTGCGCGATCTCGTGGTCGGTACTCTTTGCGGCATGGGTTTCGATGTAATTGACATCGATCTTGCCTCCACTCCGACAACAGAGCTGGCTGTGGTAGGCGAAAAAGCCTGCGGAGGTCTTATTCTCACAGCCTCGCACAATCCCCTGCAGTGGAATGCTCTAAAGCTTCTTAACGAACACGGTGAGTTCCTCAACGCCGAGGAAGGCGCCAGTGTCCTTAAAATAGCTGCCGACGACAGTTATACTTTCGCTCCCGTCGACCGTCTCGGCAAGGTTTACACCAACAATACATGGAACCGCCGTCATATCGAGCAGGTGCTCGCTCTGCCGCTTGTAGACCGCGAAGCTATCGCCAAGGCCGGTTTCAAGGTTGCGGTCGATGCTGTAAATTCGGTCGGAGGTGTCATCGTGCCTGAATTGCTCCGTGCGCTCGGCGTGAAAGAAGTCATAGAACTCAACTGCACTCCTACCGGCTATTTCGGCCATACACCCGAGCCTATTCCCGAAAATCTCGGCGACATAGCGGCTCTGGTCGGCGAAAGCGGTGCCGATGTCGGTTTCGTGGTTGATCCCGACGTCGACCGTCTGGCCATAATCAGCGACGGCGGCGCATTCTTCGGCGAAGAATATACTCTTGTTTCGATCGCTGACTATGTTCTCGCCCATACTCCAGGCAACACCGTGAGCAATCTCAGCTCTTCGCGCGCGCTCGCCGATATCACACGCGCTCACGGCGGATCTTATCAGGCTGCTGCCGTCGGTGAGGTAAACGTGACCACGAAAATGAAAGAGACCGGAGCCGTCATCGGTGGCGAAGGTAATGGCGGCGTCATCTACCCGGCTATTCACTATGGCCGCGATGCCCTTGTAGGCATTGCCCTCTTCCTTACCATGATGGCCAAGACAGGAAAGAAACCGACTGAAATCCGTGCGGCTCTTCCCGCCTATGACATCTATAAGACTAAGATCCAGCTTACTCCCGAAATCGATGTCGATGCAATCCTCGATGCGATCAAAAAGCATTTTGCAGGCGAGAAAATTACCGATATCGACGGTGTTAAGATAGATTTTGCCGAAAGCTGGGTGCATCTGCGCAAGTCGAATACGGAGCCTATTATCCGTATCTATTCTGAGGCGCATACCCCCGAAGAAGCTGCCGCGCTTGCCGACAAGATCAAGGCTATAGTCGACACCATTGTGGCAAAATGATAATATTCCCTGATAATACATGAGAAACCCCGCCAAAAGCGGGGTTTCTTATTGTTATTTATGCTTTATAAAGGAAGAACGGCTGTTTTCAGGCCCTTGCTTTTTACCGTGAGGCGGCAGGGCGCCGCGCCTTTTCTGATTACGGCAAGGACACGGCCCTGGGAAGCCTTGCGGACCGGGCGTGTATAGCCCGACGGGTCTGTCGGATCCGGTGAGCCGGTGGCCAGTATTCTGGCGTCTCCATCTATGCTGAAGGAAAGAGTGTTGTCGGCTGTAGGCACGAGACGCCCTTTCGCGTCAACGATCTCGGCCACGACGTATTCCAGTTCCGGATTCGGGCCATACGCCGGTTCCACGCTCAGTCGTATTGCAGCGGGACGGCCTGCTGTTTCCAGCACGGCGGTATCGGCCGCCTGTCCCTCCGCGTTCAGTCCTACGGCTGTCAGAGTCCCGGGCCGGTACGGTATCTCGAATTCTGCCATGAAGCGTTCCTCCCGACCTGTTTTTTTGGTATCTATCAGTTTGCCGTCGAGATATAGCGACACTGCCGGATATGTCGAGGCCACTTCTACGGTGATCGGTTTTCCCTGATGCCCGGGCCAGTTCCAGGACTTGTAGGTAGGCCATGTGCCCCATTGAGTTTCTTTTATCTTGCCTTTATAGCCGTCGGGTTCGCGTACGGCAAGCGAAATCATCGGTCTGTCAGCATAGAGCATTTCGCGGTAATACGATATTGGCTTGCGTGAGCCTGTGATATCGATGTCGCCGCACTGTGAATTGTGCCAAGGCCAGAGAGGACGGTGATAATGCTCCCCTTCGGGGTCTCCTTCATAATAGTGCCGTCCGATACCGGACTCGCCAATGTAGTCGATACCAGTCCATACGAAATCGCCTATGACATAGGGCAGGTCGTTTACTTTAGTCCAGTTCTGGAATGCATCTCGCGGATAGGATTCTGTCTGCCATATGACCCGCGACGGTACTCGTGCGTGATCGCTCTCGGCTTTGTGTATCATATAGTTATATCCCGCTATATCGTGCTCTGCCGCAAGGGCGTCGTATATTTCCCAGTCGGGGTCCCAGGAGGCGAGTGCCTGTGTCACGGGCCGCGACGGGTCGAGCTCGCGGCATTTTGCCGCGAACATACGGGCGGTGGCGACTGCTTCGGGCGTCTTGCGCTCGAGAATTTCGTTGCCTATGCTCCATGCTATTATCGACGGGTGGTTGCGGTCGCGTTCTATCATCGAACCGAGATCGGATGCCCACCATTGGTCAAGGAGGGTAGAGTAGTCATAGGGTGTTTTCGCTTCGCGCCAGCCGTCGAATGCCTCGTCGATGACAAGCAGTCCGAGACGATCGCATGCGTCGAGAAATGCCGGGGCGGGAGGATTGTGCGATGTCCGCACGGCATTGAATCCGGCTTCTTTAAGCAACGCGGCCTTACGGTATTCGGCTGCGTCGTATGATGCGGCGCCCAGTATTCCGTTGTCATGATGTACGCAGGCTCCCGAAAGTACGATGGTGTCGCCGTTGAGTACGAATCCTTCGGGTGACCATGAGAATGTGCGTATGCCGAAAGTCTCCTTGTCGGAGTCTCCGTTATCGAGAGTAACGGAAACAGCATACAGTTCGGGCGATTCGGGGCTCCACAGTTGCGGTCTGTCGATTTTCAGATCATAGCTCAGATATTTTTCTTTTTCTGAAGGCCGTATGAGTACGGTATCTGTAATTATGAGGCCTGTGCGGCTTTCACGGATGTTCAGAGGCATTCTGAGGTCTTCGCCGCGTGTGCCGGGACTCAGGAGCGTCAGCCGGATCTGGGCAATGGCACTGTCGGGTGTCACGACGGGAGTCGTAATGTGCATGCTCCATGGTTTTATGTGTATGGCCGGGTGCGGTTCAAGCCATATGTGGCGGTAGATTCCCGACCCGCTGTACCATCGGCTGTTCTTCTGTTTCGAGTTGTCTGCCTTTATGGCTATGGTGTTGTCGCCGGCTTTGAGATAAGGGGCGATGTCGATGCGGTAAGATGTGTATCCGTAGGGGTGGCCGCCGGCATGCAGGCCGTTGATCCATACTTCGGAGTTCATATAGACACCTTCAAGATAGAGATATTCCGGCCCTGTCGGGGTGCTGTCGCGGTGTAGCGTCTTGCGGTACCATCCGGAGCCTGTCGGCAGATAGCCTCCGTCGTTGCCGGAAGGACAGTCGCGGTCGAAATCGTGTTCTACGCTCCAGTCGTGGGGCAGATCTATGCTTCTCCATCCCGAGTCGTCGAAGGAAGGGGAAGCAGCGGTGCTGTCGGCGGTCAGGGAAAAACGCCATCCTTTGTCGAGGAGCTGGCGGGAATCGGAAACGGCCCATGCGGTGGTGTTTATCGCCATAAAGGTCAATAAACATAATATGGTATTTTTCATGGCTGTATTTTTTTGCGAAGCTACGAAAAAAAAGCGAACTTTGCAATATGACAGAATCCAGGCAGAAAATGACATGGGCGAGACTGATAGACGACAAGCGCTTCGGTCTCGAGGACTACCATGATCCCAAGGAAAACGGAACACGCACCGATTTCAGACGCGACTATGACAGGCTCGTGTTCTCGAGTCCTTTCCGGCGCATGCAGAACAAAACGCAGGTATTCCCCTTGCCGGGCAGTATCTTCGTGCACAACCGTCTGACCCACTCGCTCGAGGTATCGTGTGTCGGCAAGTCGATGGCCGATTCCATAGCCCAGATACTTAAATCACGCTATGGCGCCGCCGGAGAGCCGACCGAGCATTTCGATCATCTCGGCGACATTGTGGCGGCCGCCTGTCTTGCTCATGATCTCGGAAATCCGCCTTTCGGCCATTCGGGCGAAAAAGCGATCTCCACATTTTTCAGCGAGGGGCCCGGAAAAAATATCAGGGAGATGCTGAGTGCTGAGGAATGGAGCGATCTTACACGCTTCGAAGGAAATGCCAATGCTTTTCGCGTGCTGACACATCAGTTCCGTGGGCGCCGCCAGGGTGGTTTTGCTATGACATACTCCATGCTTGCCTCGATTGTCAAATATCCTTATGAATCCATCCTGTCGACAAAAGGTAAATTCGGTTTTTTTACTTCCGAAAAGGCCGATTTCGAGCGTATTGCCTCCGGACTGGGTATGTTGAAGCTTTCGGCCGATGGCGAGCCTTTGCGCTATGCCCGTCATCCGCTTGTATATATAGTGGAGGCGGCCGACGACATATGCTATGAGGTGATGGATCTCGAAGATGCCCATAAATTGCGCATCCTTTCGCTGTCGGAGGTCGTCGACGCTCTTCTGGCTTTCTTTTCGCCTGAGCGGCGTGGCCATATCGAGGAATCGATGCTACGCGTGAGCGATCCTAACGAACAGGTTGCCTATCTCCGCTCGTGTGTGGTCGGAGTGCTGGTGGAGCGTTGCGCCGAGACTTTTATAGCAAACGAAGAGGCGATTCTTGCCGGAACGTTCGAGGGTTCTCTTCTCCAGAATATTCCCGATAGGGAGCGCAAGGCATATGAGTGCTGCAATGCCTTGTCATGGAAGAAGATCTATTGTGCTTCCGAGGTGGTTGATGTGGAATTGGCCGGTAACCGGATCATCAGTTTTCTGATGGAGCGTCTTGTCGGTGCTGTTCTTGATCCTGACCTTAATTATTCGCGTCTTTTGCTTGCGAAATTCCCCGAGCAGTACGATGTCGAGTCGCCGACGCTCTTCGGCAAGCTTCAGGCGGTGCTCGATCATATTTCGGCCATGACCGATGTATATGCACTCGATTTATACCGTAAACTGAACGGAATGTCGCTTCCGGCAGTTTAAATAAAAAAGATAAGATGAAGAGATTAGCTCTATATATGGCTTTTGCTTTGCTGGCGGTGATAGCCTCCGCAAAGACTTACAGTGTGGACGAGGTGCCTAATGTGCACCTGCAGGACAGTACGCGCTTTGTCAGCAATCCCGATGGTATTTTGTCTGAAACGGCTGTCGCGCGGATAGACGCCGCCATGCGCGATATTCGCCGGACGAGTTCGGCCGAGGCCGTGGTCGTTGTTGTCGATGACATCGAGGGGGGAGATATCGACGGGTTTGCCACGGAGTTGTTCGAGAAATGGGGCCTCGGTAAGTCCGATAAGGACAATGGGCTTCTTATTATTGTAGCCAAGGATCTGCGCCGGGCTGCCATACGTCCCGGCTATGGTCTCGAAGGCGTGCTCCCCGACATCACATGCGGCCGCATTCTCCGAGAGCAGATGTTTCCCCGTTTTAAAGAGGGCGACTATGACGGCGGCCTTCTCGCAGCATCGCAGACGGTGGAGAAAATTCTGACCGATCCCGATGCCGTATCGGAAATAATGTCCGGCAATCCTGATCCAGATTATAATGGCGGACATTCTGGTAATGAAGGGACCGATATCTTGCACGGATGGCTGGCAATTGCCTGTGCTATAGCTATGGCATTATTGATTGTACTCTTTATAAAACTCCGTAGCGTGCGAAATCTTAAGCCGAGAGAAAAATATATGGCGCTCGACAATCTTAAGCCGGTCTATCTGGCCTTGACTGTATTTGGCATGGGAATCCCGATTGTGGCGTCCCTTCCCTTGGTCATAATGCTTCGTCGCTGGCGCAATATGCCTCATAAATGCCGGCGTTGCGGCTCGATGATGAAAAAAATCGATGAAGTTCATGATAATGAATACCTCAGCGGTGGTCAGGATCTCGAAGAGCGTATCGGTTCGGTCGATTATGATGTATGGCGCTGTCCGTCGTGTGGAGAAACCGATATCGAGCAGTATGTGGCAAAAGATACGCCATATCATCAATGTGAGAGATGTCATGCCTATACTTCGTATCTGGCCCGTACGCGCGTCTTGCGGCGTCCTACAACTATGCGGGAGGGCGAAGGTGTGCGTGAGTATGACTGTCTTAATTGCGGCCATGTGACGGCCGAACGTTTTGTACTGCCTGTCGTTGTGGCGCCTGTCATTATGAGCGGGGGTGGTGGCCGCGGTTTTGGTGGAGGCGGAGGTGGCTTCGGCGGAGGCAGTTTCGGTGGGGGAAGCACCGGTGGCGGCGGAGCCTCGGGCGGTTGGTAACCATTGTATTATGACACATCTTCTTATTTAGATGTGAACCGAAACTCAATCAAGTCAGAGGCGTCCCGGAGCCGACAGTATGTGATATATTAGATCGAAGAAGAGCTGATGTTCGTTCTGCCGTGAGCCCACACCTTTGCTTTGGACGTCGAAATTGCGTATCGCACTCAGAATTTCGACGACCTGTACGGCTGTATATCGGCTCATGCCGAGCTTAATGCGTCGCAGCGCGAACTGATTGCGGAGCTTTAGTTCGTTCATTATTCCCGTATCGGAACGGTCCGGGCTGTAATATGCCTGAAGAAGATCGGCGAAAAAGTTGAATACGGACGCCGTGGCCATTACCAGCGGCACTGCTTTGGGGTTGCTACGGAAGTAGGCAAGAATCCGGAATGCTTTGGCCCCGTCGCGGGCTGCGATGGCATCCACGAGTTCGAAACTGTTGAACTCTCGGCTGACGCCTATATGACGTTCGATGACATCGGGCGTGATTTCGGCACGTGGAGGCAGAAGCGACGCCAGTTTATCAATTTCGTTGAAAAGACGGCTCAGATCTGTTCCGATGAAATCACGCAGCATTTCGAGTGCCTTTTGTCCGGCCGACAGATCCTTCGATTTTATGTAATTGCCTATCAGGGCCGGAGCATTATAGTCGGTCACTTTTTTTGACTCGAATATTACGGCTCCTGATTTTTTCAGGGCTGCCAGAAGGTCTTTGCCTTTGGCGACGGCTCCGCGGCAACAGATTACGAGTATTGTCGATGGAGCAGGATCTGCCACATAGCTATGCAGCTTGTTAAGCTTGTCGGCTCTGATGGCTTGTGCCTCTTTCAATATCACGACCTGTCGTTCGGACATCATGGGCATGCGCCGGCACAGATCCATTATCTGCGACGGTTCGGTTTCCGGTGCATGGAGTATGTACTGGTTGAAAGTTTTTTCGTCGTCTGGAAGAATATCCTCGAACCGTTTTGCGAGCGCATCTATATAATAGCCCTCTTCTCCGTGAAGAAGATAGACAGGAGCATATCTGCGCTCGGATAGCGATTTGGCAATGCTTTCATATGTAGGGGCCGGAACTGCTGCCATGATAGTCGGGAAATTTTTTGTAAATTTACAAAAAAAATTGATATGGAGGTTTTCCCTGAACTCAATCTCCCGCCGTGCGGACTGAAAATGCGTCCGGACGCTGATTCGCGTCGCGGCGGTATGGAAGTTTACGACGTCACTCGCCGCCGCTGGGTGGCTCTGACGCCGGAAGAGTGGGTTCGGCAGAATTTTGTCAATTATCTTTTTGCGTTTAAGGCTTATCCCGCATCTTTGACAGCCAATGAAGTGGCATTGCATCTAAACGGACTTTCGCGTCGGTGCGATACTGTGGTCTACGACCGCAGGCTGCGTCCCTTGCTTGTTGTTGAGTATAAAGCGCCTTCGGTCCATATCACCCAGAAGGTTTTTGACCAGATTGCCCGATATAATATCGTGATGGGTGCCCCGTATCTTATAGTCAGCAACGGGCGTTCGCATTATTGTTGCCGTTTTGAGGGCGATTCTTATTCTTTCCTTCGTGAGATCCCTGCCTATACCGATATAACAGACTGAAGGCATAATCCTGCAGGATTATGCCTTCAGTCTGTTGGTGTATGAATTATTTGTAGTGTTCTTTAGAACAGGTAGGCTACGCGAACGGCCAGCTGTCGGTTCTGTGCGCTGAAATTTTCGAGTTTGCGCGTTTTCAGCAGATAGGTCATGCCCCAGGTATACTGTACGCTCACCTGCCAGCGTTTGTAAAGTTCGAAACCACCGCCTGCGGTAAGACCCAGATCGCCGCCTGCGTAGTTGAACGGGTTTGGTACGCCGGCATTGCCCTTTATGGAGTTGTGAGCCACCATAAATGAGAAATCAGGACCGCCATATACGAATGGTGCTATATAGTCTTCAATACCATTCATGCGTGTCCATTTGAATCGGAGATGAAATGGTATCTGGATCATATGAAGTGTGACATCGGTCTTTTTGAAGCCGTCGCTGCTCCATATTTTACGTGATCCGAGATCCACATTCGCTCCCTCCATATTATACAGGAGGCCGAAATCGATACCGAAGCCTATGCCGGGAAACATCAGTTCGGCCTGAACGCCTGCCTGACCGGCAACTACGGTATTGATGTCGATCAGATCCTGTTTGAACTTGAGGGTATTGATATTCACGCCTGCGACAGGGCCGTAACGGAACTGGCCGAACATGGCCGCGGGAACTGCAAGAAATACTATTGCGACGATGAGTGCTTTGAGGCTCTTCATTTTGTTTCGATTGTGAGTATGGGTGCAAAGGTAAGCTAAAAAAACGAAATAGAGGCAAGCTTAACCCTTTTTATGATATTATGCAATGCCGCATGTGGCGGATTCGCCGGACAAAAGAACTGGCTTAGGCGGGCCATAGGTTATAGTTTTATATAATTAATGAGTGGCGTTAAAAATCCTGTAGAAAAATTTTAGATGATATTGTGCTGATAATCAGATTTGTGATAAATTCATTGGAAAAATATTGAATAAAAATGGTCGAAAAATTTTGCGGGAATGAAAAATGTTGCTTAACTTTGCAACCGCAAACGGGAAAGGACAACAGCTTGACCCGCTGCAAGAGAAAATTGAAATCGCCTCTTTAGCTCAGTTGGCCAGAGCACGTGATTTGTAATCTCGGGGTCGTTG
>ERZ836877.179-NODE-179-length-111609-cov-9.948393_pt1 | contig 111609 bp, 84 predicted proteins | sample MGYA00519469_ERZ836877 | MGnify/ENA primary metagenome ERZ836877 (study PRJEB31850, sample SAMEA3708809) | human gut metagenome | biome: human gut; feature: human-associated habitat; material: faeces | place: China | collected 2014 ...
CGGCGGAATCCTTCAATGCAAAAATCAAAGCTTTCAGAACTCAGTTCCGCGGTGTTGGAGACATCAAATTCTTCATGTTCAGACTCGCAACACTATACTCTTGACAACTTCCCCACCCACCGGGAATATCCGCTGACCCGGAATATCCGCTGACCCCCCATTTTCTAATTCTGTTGTGCAAATGTTGTGCAAATATGACAAAAGAAAATTGCAGTCAGCTGATTATCAGCTGACTGCAATTTTAATGAGTTGCCTTGGAAGGATTCGAACCCTCACTAAAGGTGCCAGAAACCTGCGTGCTACCATTACACCACAAGGCAATTTTATGTCTTTTTGCTTTGGAATCGCTCTTTTTCAAGAGGTCTTTTCCGTTTCAGCGATGCAAAGTTACTGCCATTTTGCCGTTTCTCCAAATTTTTCGGCAAGTTTTTTTAAAGAATTTTTATCTTCATTTCTTATTTATCCGATCATCAATCGGTTACATTTCCAATTTAGATAACAATAGTAGTCTGCCCTACTCTCATTAAATACTTTCGTCCGGCATTTAGTCAACTTATCGCCACAAGGTTGCGGTTGTTTTTGAAATTATGGCTAACTTTGAATTTGTTTTTGCAGGTGTTCAAACGAAGTCGTTCAGACTTTATCTTGACCTACTCGCGATGAGAAAAGAAGATTTCAGAATCCGCATAGCCTGCGTGTTTTCTATCTGCGCGGCTATGGCTATAATCATAGAATTCGGTCTATGGCGAATGACCCGATCAAATGTCGGGAAAGAGAGCGCATCGGTGGCACGGAGCGCCCCGGCCGGACGTCGCCTGACCAATGTCATGTCGGAAACGGCAGAACTGCATGCCATGGAAAACGAAATTGCCCGTTTCATGGGACGATGGGACATAAGAGGCATGCAATTGGCGGTGGTACGTAACGATTCCCTACTCTATTCCAAAGGATTCGGATGGGCAGATGTCGAACAGAAAAGGACGATGGAGCCATACAACATCATGCGTATCGCGTCGGCCTCGAAGCTTGTTACAGCCATTGGTATCATGAAATTAGTGGAACAAGGGAAGCTGACGCTCGACACTCCTGTGTTCGGGCCCAATGGCGTTCTTAACGACCGTTCATATACCGACGCCATGTGCAATCCTGTAATGGAGACCATAACCGTAGACCATCTGCTTCTGCATGAAGGTGGTTTCGGACTCGGAGCCGGAGACCCGATGTTCAACACCAAGGATATTATAGAAGCCAAGAACCTCAAGGCACCGCCTACCGACGAAGAACTGGTGAAGATTGTATTGGGCAGAAAGTTAGCTTTCACACCGGGGTACGGGCGCCGTTATTCCAATTTCGGCTACAAGTTGCTCTCCATGGTAATAGAGAAAGTCTCGGGACAGAAGTACTGGGATTTCATGAAGAGCGAGGTTCTCAATCCTGCGGGATGCTATGATTTCCGTCCGGCCACAAATTACTATACCGACCGTATGGCCGACGAGGTAAGATATTACGGACCAGACAGTGTGAAAGTCGAGGAGTACAACGGCAGCAAACGCATGGTAGACCGTGTGTATGGAGGCAGCAATGTGAACGGACTTGCCGGAGCCGGCGGATGGCTCACATCCGCTACAGATCTGGCCCGACTGGTGTCGGCTATCGACAAAAACCCGCGCCGGCCTGATGTTATCTCGTCCAGTTCCGTAGACAAGCTTACAGAACATGCGGAAGATGAGAAACGGGCCCGCGGATGGGTAGACTGCACCGCCGAGGGCAGATGGACCCGAACCGGAACATTGTCGTCAACCCATGCCGTGATAGAACGTTTCCCAAACGGCGACTGCTGGGTGATACTGACAAACACCGGTGTATGGACCGGACACCGCTTTAACCGGGACTTGTCGCGGCTGATAGAAAACCTTCGAGGTAGGTATGCCTCTTCTTTCCCGAAGCGTGATCTGTTCTGATATCACTTATCCGATTTTTCATTATATTTGCATAATACACACCTTTCATATGCGCGACCCCGAATACATATCAAAAACAAAACTTGAAATATTTGCATCGCTCGACACGCCCAAGATGCGTCGCCGACGGGGTTTGTTTCCCGTGGAAGGTGTCAAATCGATTTCCGACATATCGGATGTCTTCAAGCTTGAGACATTGCTTGTAGATGCATCCGCATGGGATTTATCCGATGAGGAAAATGCCCTTTACCAATTGGTAAGGAATGTCAGTATTGAAAAAACAAGGCTCATACGCGCTGCGGATATGAAACGCCTGTCGTCGTTCTCTACCCCACCTTCGGCGGTAGCCATATTCGCCATGCCGGAGGAACCCGAAAACGACGGGACTGAAAATCCGGAGCCGGGAAAGTTGTATCTTCTGCTCGACGGAGTCAGAGACCCCGGGAACTTCGGCACAATAATACGCACCGCCGACTGGTTCGGGGTACACACGGTATTCGCATCTCACGACTGCGCCGATGTCTTCAACCAGAAAGTGATACAAGCCACTATGGGTTCGTTAGCGCATGTCAAGATTGTATATACCGACCTGTCACGACTTGTAGCGGCCAATTCCGGGATACCTCTTTTCGGGACTCTGCTCGAAGGAGAGAACATTTATCATGCCGAACTACCCGCAGGAGGATTTATCGCCATGGGCAACGAAGGTAAAGGATTGTCGGAAGATATGCGCCGACTTGTGTCGAGACCGCTTACAATACCTCCGTTCGACAGCATACACGGTGAATCGCTCAACGTAGGAGCCGCCACAGCCGTGGTTCTCTCAGAATTCAGAAGAAGATAAAACAATGGCCACCAAGACTAAAACAGTATACTTCTGCTCCAGCTGCGGCAATGAGTCGCCGAAATGGCTGGGTAAATGCCCTGCCTGCGGCGAATGGAACACATTCGTCGAAGAGAAGGTAACCACCGGCAAAGGGGTCGCTCCCAAAGGAGGACTCGTTACTTCCACATCACGTCCGGTAAAGCTTTCGGAAATCGAACCTTCCGAGGAGCCCAGGATACACATGCCGTCGGAAGAGCTCAACCGAGTATTAGGCGGAGGACTCGTGGCCGGAAGCCTCACCTTGCTGGGAGGCGAGCCGGGCATAGGCAAATCGACATTGCTTCTGCAGAATATTCTATCCATACGCAACCGCCGTATCCTCTATGTATCGGGCGAGGAAAGCACCCAGCAGCTGAAGCTGCGTGCCGACAGACTCGGAAAAGTGGCCGACAACACATATATCCTATGCGAAACATCCCTTGAGCGCATTTTCACCCACATCGAGAACATGAAGCCGGAACTGCTTGTAATCGACTCGATACAGACCATAGCATCTTCGGAAATAGAATCTACCGCCGGAAGCGTGAGTCAGGTCAGGGAGTGCGCCGCATCACTTCTGCGCTATGCGAAGGAATCGGGAGTCCCGGTGATTCTTGTCGGACATATAAACAAAGACGGGGCGATAGCCGGTCCTAAAGTGCTCGAACACATAGTAGATACTGTAGTGCAGTTCGAAGGAGACCGTCAATATCTGTATCGTATATTGCGCAGTATCAAGAACCGTTTCGGGTCTACTACCGAGATAGGTATCTACGAGATGGTGGAGAAAGGTCTGCGCGAGGTCAGGAACCCGTCGGAGATGCTGCTTTCCGATCATCTCGAAGGGGAAATGAGCGGGCGTGCCATAGCCGTTGCGACAGAAGGAGCGCGACCTTTCCTTGTGGAAGTGCAGGCCCTGGTCTCGAGTGCCGCATACGGCACTCCGCAGCGCAGCGTTACCGGCTTTGACCAACGGCGCCTCAACATGCTTCTGGCCGTTCTCGAGAAAAGGGCCAAATTCCGGTTGGGGCAGAAGGATGTATTCCTCAACATAGCCGGGGGTCTAAAGATCCAAGACCCTGCGCTTGATATGGCGGTGGTGGTAGCCGTAATGTCTTCCAACTTCGACATCACCATACCCTCGGGCGCGGCATTCATAGGCGAAGTCGGACTAAGCGGCGAGATAAGGACCGTTACGCGCATAGACCAGAGGGCAGCCGAAGCGGCGAAGTTAGGGTTCAATACCATCTATGTTCCAAAGGGGAATTTCAAGGGGACACCGAAAAAAATGAAAGCCGATATAATCGAAGTCGGCAAGATTGACGAACTGTTCAGAAAAATATTCGAATGAAAAAACTCAGGATATACCGGACCATTTTTGCCGTTACGATCGCGGCTGCCGTAGGCATGGCATCTTGCGGCCATGGCAATCAACAAAACGAAGAGCAGGAACACAAGCACGACGAAGTGCTCTATCTTACCGCATATGGAGAACGCTATGAAATTTTCGCGGAGGCCGACCCTTTATGTATTGGCAAGAAAAGCCATGTCATAACCCATATAACTATGCTTGAGAATTTCAAGCCTATGGGCGAAGGCAAGGTTACGGCTACGCTTAGTGTGGGAGGCAAAAATGTGTCGCAGACCATTGACAAGACGCATAATCCCGGCATATATGAGTTCTTCCTCACTCCACCTGCGACAGGCAACGCCACACTTACCTTACGGATAGAATCTCCGGCCGGCAACGCCACGCAAACCACATCAGGTCTTACGGTTTACGATGACGAACACGAAGCCTACCAGGCCGCCGCCAAAGCTGAGCCTCATGTCAGCAACGGAGCCGCTTTCAGCAAAGAGATGAGCTGGAAAATAGATTTCTCGACCGATGAAGCCACCTTACGGCCTTTCGGCGACATCATCAACGTTACGGGACGCATAGAGCCGTCGGCCGGCGATGTGCAGACAATCGTTGCCCGCGCTTCGGGAACAGTACATTTCGCTCAGCCTTCTCTGACCGTAGGAGGCGCGGTATCATCGGGCGAGACATTGTTCCGCGTCAATCCGGAAGTCATGGCTGACGGCAGCCTGAAGGTGAGGCTGCGTCAGGCCGAGAGTGATTTCAAAGCGGCACGGGATGCATATCAGCGGGGTCTGAAACTGAAAGAAGAGGGACTCGCCGCCGAAGCCGAGATACTGCAACTGAGAAATGCCTACGAAACGGCGGAAGCCAACTACCGTCATCTCAGCGGTAATTTCAGTGGCGGAAACACCGCTTCCGCATCCCCTATGGCCGGCTTCATAACATCGGTAGATGTGGTCAACGGCCAATATGTTGAAGCGGGACAACCGCTCGCCACCGTTGCCCGCAACCGTGATTTATTCGTAAAAGCCGATGTTCCCGTACGCTACATAAAACGCTTATCCGGAATCGCCTCCGCGACTCTCCGCCCTATGAACAGCGATGAATATGTAGAGGTAACAGCCGACGGAGGCGGTATTGTATCGGTAGGTAAAGGCGTTACGGAAGGTACACAGATGGTACCGGTAACTTTCCGTCTGCCCAAACGGGCATCGCTGATTCCCGGAGAATTCGTAGACATGCGCATACGTACCTACGGAGGCGACGAAGCGCTGACCGTTCCGTCTGACGCTCTGATAGAGCAACAGGGCGCGTGGTTCGTATATGTGCAGGTCCATCCCGCATACTTCGAGAAACGGAGCGTCAGACCCGGACGTTCCGACGGCCTCTATACCGAGATCCTTTCAGGTATAAAGGAGGGGGAGAGAGTCGTAGGCAAAGGTGCCGTAATGGTTAAACTCGCTCAGGCGTCAGGTGCGCTCGACGCCCATGCCGGACACGTCCACTAACAAGGCCCGAGGTATGAAATTCATAGACAATATCATAAGCTTTTCCCTACGCAACACTCTTCTGATTATCCTTGGAGCGGTGTTGCTGATAGGCGGTGGCATCTGGACCTCGCGCCAGATGGACATAGATGTATTTCCCGACCTTACCGCCCCCACTGTGGTGATCATGACCGATGCCAAAGGGATGGCCACAGAAGAGATAGAACGGTTGGTAACCTACCCTATAGAAACTGCCGTGAACGGCGCCACCGACGTACGGCGCGTGCGCTCGGCCTCTCTGCCGGGAGTATCGTTCGTATGGGTCGAGTTCGACTGGGGTGCCGATGTTTTCAAGGCGCGTCAGATTGTGAGCGAGAAGATGGTTACGCTCGGCGAGTCGTTGCCTGAAGGTGTTACTCCGGTGCTCGCTCCGCAATCGAGTGTGATGGGAGAGATCCTGTTCGTCGGTCTGCAATCAGACACTACTTCGATGGCGGACTTGCGTACACTGGCCGACTGGACGGTAAAGCCTGCGGTCCTCGCCACAGGAGGCGTGTCGCAGGTTACGGTAATCGGTGGGGATTACAAGCAGTATCAGATCATAGCCGACCCCGTACGCATGGCCGCCATGGGAGTTACTATGTCTGAGATCGATGCCGTAGGACGCAGTTTCAGCGACAATTCATCGGGAGGAGTGATACGGAGCCACGGCAATGAATATTCACTCGTAGGATTGGCCCGCACATCGGATCTTGAAGACCTGCGCAACAGTCTCGTGAAGATGAACGGAGACAAGCCGGTTACCCTCGCCGATGTGGCCGAGGTCCGCACCGGAAGCGCTATAAAGATGGGCCATGCCTCTCGCAACGCACAGCCGGCCGTCATCCTCTCCATCTCGAAGCAACCCAATATCAACACTCTCGAGGTTACCGAAAAAATAGAAGCCAATCTCAAGGAGATAGCCAAAACCCTTCCGTCTGACGTGAAACTCGACACGCGCATATTCCGCCAGGCAGATTTCATAGAGACTTCGGTAAGCAACGTAGGACGGGCGCTTATAGAGGGCGCGGTTTTTGTAATAATAGTGCTGTTCCTGTTCTTGAACAGTTTCCGTACTACCGTTATCTCCATTATAGCCATACCGCTGTCGCTTCTGGGGACCATGATAATACTCCACCTTATGGGAATGAACATAAACACCATGACCTTAGGTGGCATGTGTATCGCCATCGGCTCGCTTGTAGATGACGCGATAATAGACGTGGAGAACGTATATAAGAGACTGCGACAGAATCATGCGTTGCCCAAAGAGGAGCGACGCTCCATATTCAACGTGGTCTTCGAGGCCTCGAAAGAGATCCGCGCATCTATCCTCAACGCCACTTTCATCATTATCGTGGCCTTCATCCCACTGTTTTTCCTGTCGGGGATGGAGGGAAGAATGCTAAAACCGTTGGGAACGGCTTACATAGTATCGTTGTTCATGTCGCTTATAGTGGCCATGACTGTTACCCCTCTGCTTTCCAAATTGCTTCTGTCGTCTGACAAATATCTGGAACGCAACCGCAAGGAGGGATGGGTATCGAGAAAGCTGTCGGGACTGTATGCACGTTCGCTCGCGTGGACATTCAACCACCGTAAAATTGTCGTAGCCGCTACAGGAATAGTTCTGGGGCTGTCGCTGGCCTTATGCTTTACCATGGGCCAGAGTTTCCTGCCTGAGTTCAACGAGGGCTCGGCGACTATCTCCGCCGTAGCCAGCCCCGGGGTATCGCTCGATGTCAACAATGAGCTCGGTAATCTGATGGAACGTGAATTGCTGGAGATACCGGAGGTTACCTCCACTTCCCGTCGCACGGGCCGCGGCGAGCTCGATGAGCACTCGCAGATGACCAATTCCGCCGAAATCGATGTAAACTTCCGACTTGCGGACCGTAGCAAAGAGGAGGTCTTCGCCGACATACGACACCGGCTGGCCGGCATTCCCGGTATAGCCGCTACGATCGGGCAGCCCTTAGGCCATCGTATCGACCACATGCTGTCGGGCACGAGGGCCAATATCGCCATAAAGATTTTCGGTCCGGATCTGCCGGAGCTGTTTATGACCGGCAACCGCATAAAGGATGCCATCGAGGATATACCGGGTCTGGTGGACGTGGCTGTCGAGCAACAGACCGAAACACCCCAGATTCAGATAAGAGCCAATCGCCCTGCATTGGCGAGAAACGGTATCACCATCGGCGAATTCAATGATTTCGTAGAGCGGGCCTTCTCCGGCGAGAAGATAGGGGAAATCTACGAAGGACAACGCAGCTTCGATGTGGTGGTGCGCCTTGACGAACGTTATGCCACTCCCGAAAGCATAGGCGACGCGCTTATCGACACCGGTAACGGTACGAAGGTACCTCTTTCGGAAGTCGCGGAGATTGTATCGGCTACCGGCCCCAATTCAATCAGCCGCGAGAATGTGCAGCGCAAGATTGTCGTATCGGCAAATGTTTCGGGACGCGATATGGCCGGTGTGGTAGCCGACATAAAGCAGGCCGTAAACGACAAGATAAAACTCGCCGAGGGTTATCGTATCGAGTATGGAGGTCAGTTTGAAAACGCGCGGAAAGCCACCCGCACTCTCGTGCTTACTACCATAGCCGCTCTGCTGGTGATATTCCTTCTGCTTTACGGCGAGTTCGCCAACCTTACCTTGGCACTTATAATCCTGGTGAGCCTTCCCTTCGCACTTATCGGCGGGGTGTTGGCCGTCTATCTGAGTTCAGGCATAGTCAGCATTCCGGCCATAATCGGGTTCATAACGCTATTCGGAGTGGCTGTGAGAAACGGAATACTGTTAGTTTCCAAATACCGCCAGCTACATGCCAAGGAAACCGACATACGCAAAGTTGTTACCGCAGGTTCGGCCGACCGTCTGAATCCAATTCTGATGACTGCTCTGACCTCGGCTTTAGCACTGATACCTTTGGTAATAGCCTCAGACAAACCGGGCAACGAGATACAATCGCCGATGGCGGTGGTTGTACTCGGAGGGCTGTTGACCTCCACCCTACTGAACCTATACCTGATGCCGCTAATCTACGAATGGTACGCAAAAAAGAAGAGCCGGTAACCCCCCGGCTCTTCTTTTCTTGCTCTTTCCGCATTTCTACTTTCCAGCTATTTCCGTTCTATTTCGATTGCAGATTAACCGGCGGTTCAGATGAAGAGGTTGACGTTGGATTTGTCGGCGCGGTTCATGTAGGTGGCTACGCCTCCTATGGTTACGTTGTCGAGCAGCTCTTCTTTCGAGATTCCCATTACATCCATCGACATCTGGCAGGCTATGAATTCAACACCGCTGGCCACCGCCATGTCGCGCAGAGTCTCGAGCGACTCGATGTTTTTCCGTTTCATAACGTAGCGCATCATCTTGGGACCGAGTCCCATCATGTTCATCTTTGACAATGCCAGACCATGCGAGTTTTTCGGCAGCATCATACCGAACATACGTCCGAAAATATCTTTCTTTGCCTTCGGCTTATTATCCTTCTTGATTGCGTTCAGGCCCCAGAAGGTGAAGAAGATGGTTACCTTCTCCCCTGTGGCGGCCGCTCCGTTGGCAAGCACGAATGTGGCCAAAGCCTTGTCAAGGTCATCGCTGAAAAGAATAAACGATTTTCCTTTTCCTCTCCCTGCGGCTGACGCCTCCGGTCTACCGCTACCCTTTTCTACATTGATTGAATAGATTCCACGCGAAGACTCATGAGAGAGGAACGAGTTTCCTGTCGACTCACACCACGCCTGAGCGTCCCGTACAAAGCCGGGGTCGGTAGCTTCAATGTTTATAACGCTTCCGGGAGCCGCTTTCTCCATAGCCTGCTTAAGTTTCATTATAGGTCCCGGACAAGAAAGACCGCAAGCATCAATACGTATTGACGGAGAAGTGGATGAAGAAACAATCTGCACAGGCGATGACTTCCCAGAAACAGGATTTTCCGAGACGGGCTTGCCGATCGGAGCCGTAGCAATGCGATAGGTCTTGAGTCCACCCACAAGATTGCGCACATTCTCAAATCCGCGCTGACGCAGGATGCACGAAGCAAGATAGCCGCGCAGGCCTACTCCGCAATAGAGCACTATAGGTTTGTTAACCGGTATGCGGTCCATCATCTGCCTCATATCGTCGAGCGGTATGTTTATGGCACCTTCTATCGCTCCTGTGGCGAACTCTTCAGGCGTCCGCACATCGATAAGCGTGATTTCCTTGCGGTCCATGTCTCTCAGTTCCCGCCAGTATATCGGTTGCATCTTCCCGTTCAACACGTTTCCGGCCACATATCCTGACAGTGCGACAGGATCTTTGGCCGATGAATAAGGTGGTGCGTAGGCATGTTCGGTACGCATAAGGGAGGTAACGTCGCCACCCTCCTTTATGACCCTTGCAAACTGGTCTATACGTTTGTCCACACCGTCGTAACCCACAATCTGGGCACCTAACAGACGACCCGATTCCGGAGCGAACACAACCTTTATTGTCATAGGCATGGCACCCGGATAGTATCCTGCATGAGAATTGGGATGTATGGTGGCGGTAAGATAAGGAATATTTTCCTGACGCAACCGTTTGGCAGCCATTCCCGTGGCCGCCACCGTGAGGTCGAAGACCTTTGCTATCGATGTTCCTATCGACCCTTCATATTTTTCAGTATCGCCGTTCACCATATTGTCGGCCACAATCCGGGCCTGACGGTTTGCCGGACCTGCAAGATAATTCATCCATGGCTTGCCGTCAACGGGATGAGAAAACTCAATCGCATCGCCAACGGCATATATTCCCGGGTGGGAAGTGCGCAAGTACTCATTGACCTTTATTCCACCTCGTTCGCCTATTGCCAGTTCTGCCTTGACAGCCAAAGAGTTTACAGGGCGCACACCAATAGAGAGTATCACAATGTCGGCTGTCAGTTTTCCGCCGTCGCCAAGAGTCAGTTCTATCGCCGTCCCTTTGCGTTCAAAAGAGGTTACGGCTGTGCTGAGGTGAAGAGACACACCTTTCTGAACGAGGTGCTGATGCACTATGGCCGCCATTGAATAATCCACAGGGGCCATGACTTGATCCGCCATCTCGACAACAGCAACTTCCGCGCCGGCATCCTTGAGATTCTCGGCCATTTCCAAACCTATGAAACCGCCCCCTACGACAACCGCACGACGCACATCATGTTCCGACAGATAGGATTTTACAGCATCAGTATCCGAAACATTACGCAAAGTGAATATTCCAGGCAGATCTATTCCCGGCAGATTCGGCACAAACGGCGACGCACCGGGAGAAAGAAGCAGGCGATCATAGCTCTCTTCATAAATTGAGCCGTCGGGGCCTTTCACCTCCACGCATCCACGCTCGGGATGTATGGCCAGGACTTCGGAATTTATCCTTACATCTATCGCGAACCGACGTCCAAATGCCTCAGGAGTCTGCACGAAAAGTCTGTCGCGGTCGGCAATTACACCTCCTATATAATAAGGGAGACCGCAGTTGGCGTAAGATATGTAAGCTCCTTTTTCAAAGAGTATGATTTCATCATTTTCGGATATTCTGCGTATTCTGGCTGCTGCCGTGGCCCCGCCGGCCACTCCACCTACGATTATATGCTTCATCTGTTGTATATTTAATTTACGCAAAGCTAACTTAGAAATCATAGACAACCAACAGATTTTAGCTATATTTGCATAGATAAAATCTATCGATATGACTCTTCAGCAACTACAATATATAATAGCTGTAGACCGATTCCACAGTTTCGCCAAGGCCGCGGATCATTGTGGTATAACACAGCCGACCCTCAGTAAAATGATTGCAAAACTTGAGGAAGAGCTCGACGTACGGATTTTCGACCGCTCCGGACGCAATGTAGAGACGACATCTACAGGTAACAGGATTGTGAGACAGGCTGTGAAAACGGTACAGGAGGCGGCGCGTATATCAGAGATTGTGGCCGACACACGTAACGGACTTTCCGGAAAGGTACGCATAGCCGTCGGACCGAGTATAGCACCTTATATACTTCCGGGATTCATACGTTTCTATAGTTCCGATTGTCCTGAGGTGGAACTTACAGTCGAGGAGATGCGGATTGAAGCCATGCTTGAAGCGATTGGAAAAGGAACTGCGGATATAGCTGTCGCCACGTCGGGACATGGAAGCGAAGATATATTTGAGATTCCGTTTTACGAAGAGCCATTCTGGGTTTATCTGTCGGATAACTGCGGACGCAGTATGCCCGAATTCACATCTGAGCAACTTAGCCATGAAAGCATGTGGGTGATGAAAGAGGCTCAGTGTCTTCGGGAGAGCGCTTTCAGTTTCTGCAAGGCACGCGATACCGGACGCCGTATCTACGAAGCCGGCAACATCGAGACATTGGTAAGGGTCGTAGATGAAAACGGAGGTTTCACTATAATTCCGGAGATGCATCTGCCGATGCTCAACGACCGACAGCGCGGAAATGTGCGCCCTCTCAACGGCGACTGCATGAGTATGCGCCGTATATCGCTATATATCCGCCACGACTACGTACGCGAAAGAATACTCAACAGCGTGGTGTCAGTCCTTGTAAAAGTAATACCCCGCCGGATGATCGATCCTACGATTCTCCGTGGTCCGCTACGTCTCTGACATCATAGAGCCATAATAAAGTACGCACCAAGCTGTCAGTTAAGTCAAAAGGAATGATACAGAAGACCGCGGAACTGTTGACAGTTTCGCGGTCCGATAGTCTATAGAGGTCTGAGACCCAATATAAGGTATTTAGCGAATGAATAGCATCTCGCGATACTTGGGAAGAGGCCAGATTTCGTTATCAACCATCAGTTCGAGCGCGTCGATGTGGGTGCGGATCTCTTCCATTACCGGCATCACCAGGTCGTGATATGCTATCGCCTTGTCGCGCTCGGTGGGTTTACGGTTGGCTATGTGACGTGCTTCCACCATGTTGTCCACCCCACTCTTGATGGCCGCCATGTGGTCGGCCATAGCCTCGATCGCAGCCATATCCTGACGTGCTATCTTGTCGGCCTTATCACCCTTAAACAGCTCTTTGACTTTGTAGACATTGTCGAGCAGAAGACTTTCGTAACGGGTGGCGGCAGGTATTACATGGTTGATGGCAAGGTCGCCCAACACGCGCGATTCTATCTGGATCTTCTTCGAATACATCTCCCACTTCACTTCATTGCGGGCCTGTAGCTCAACAGGTGTGAACACACCGGTGCGCACGAACATCTCCACATTCTTGGGATCCTGATATGCATCGAATATAAGCGGAGCGGATGTCTCCGTATCAAGACCACGCTTCTCGGCCTCTTCCTTCCATTCATCGGAATATCCGTTGCCGTCGAAATGTATGGGTCGGCTCTCCTTTACCAGATGACGCACCTCCTTGAGGATAGCACGTGTACGGTCCTCGCCTTCGGCTACACGACGGTCCACGTTGTCGGCAAACTGGTTCAGCTGGTCGGCAACGGCTGCGTTAAGCGCGATCATCGCCGCGCCACAGTTGGCCGAAGAACCTACCGCACGGTACTCGAAACGGTTACCGGTGAAGGCGAAGGGGCTTGTGCGGTTGCGGTCAGTGCTGTCGACAAGCAACTCGGGAATCTGCGCCACGTTCAGGTCGCGACCCTCTTTCTTGGCAAGATTCACATCCTCATCGAAATCCTTCTTCTCGATACCGTCGAGAATCTGCGACAGCTGCGAACCGAGGAATATCGATATGATTGCCGGAGGCGCCTCATTGGCACCAAGACGGTGGGCGTTGGTGGCGTTGATGATGGAAGCCTTCATAAGCGCATTGTGCTTGTGTACGGCCGCCATAACGTTTGCTACGAATGTTATGAACTGCAGGTTGGACTCAGCTGTCTTGCCGGGCGCGAAAAGCAGTACGCCCTTGTCGGTACCAAGACTCCAGTTATTGTGCTTACCGGAACCGTTGATGCCGGCAAACGGTTTCTCGTGGAGCAGCACACGGAAATTGTGGCGACGCGCGACCTCGGCGATAAGCGACATCAGCAACAGGTTGTGGTCGTTGGCGAGGTTGGTCTCCTCGAATATAGGTGCAAGCTCGAACTGGTTGGGCGCTACCTCGTTGTGGCGTGTCTTAGCCGGTATACCGAGGAGATGACACTGATTCTCAAGATCAAGCATAAAGGCCTCGACGCGCTTGGGGATAGCTCCGAAGTAGTGGTCTTCGAGCTGCTGGTTCTTGGCCGACTCATGACCCATCAGCGTGCGTCCGGTCATTACCAGGTCGGGACGTGCGGCATACAAAGCCTCGTCGACAAGGAAGTATTCCTGTTCCCAACCGAGATAGGAACTTACATGATTGACCTCAGGATCGAAATAGCGGGCCACACGTGTGGCGGCCTTGTCGACACTGTTCAGGGCTTTCAACAGCGGAGTCTTGTAGTCAAGGCTCTCGCCGGTATATGAAATGAAAATGGTGGGGATACAAAGTGTACCATCAAGGATGAAGGCCGGCGAAGAGATATCCCAGGCCGAATATCCACGAGCCTCGAAAGTATTGCGGATACCGCCCGAGGGGAAACTTGAGGCATCGGGTTCCTGCTGTACAAGCAGTTTACCTGAGAATTCCTCGACTACCCCGCCTTTGCCGTCATGCTCTATGAAAGCGTCATGTTTCTCGGCGGTGCCGTCGGTAAGGGGATGGAACCAGTGGGTATAGTGGCGCGCACCGTTTTCGATTGCCCAGCGTTTCATGCCTTCGGCCACGCTGTCGGCAATCTTGCGTGATAGAGGCTGCTTCTGGTCTATGGCGTTCACAAGGGCTTCGTAAGTGTCCTTGGGAAGGTATTCAAACATTTTCTGCCGGTTGAACACCATTTTGCCATAATACTTGTCGACCCTTTCCTTAGGGAGCTCGACTTTCACTGCCTTGCGTGAAGAAGCCTCTTCCACGCTCTTGAATCTGAGATTAGACATACTTTTTATATTTAAGTAGTTTCCTATGACTGCTAACTGATTAACGTAAATGATTGTTAAAAATTTTATTTATCCGGCCCATTGCCTCGGCAGTGTTGCCCGAGGTGTTGAAACCTGTAAAACGCACATACCCTTCGCCGAGATCTCCGAATCCGACTCCGGGCGTACATGATACCCCGGCCTTTTCAAGCAATAGAGTGAAAAGACGCCAGGAATCATCAATGTCCGTTCTGCGTGCCCAGACGTAGGGCGAATCGACACCTCCTGCTACACTGAAACCCGATTCTGACAATGATTCTCTTATCAGGCGTGCGTTGGCCATATAAGCATCCACACTTTCGCGTACCTGTATGCGCCCCTCTTCGGTATAAAGAGCGGCAGCTCCGCGCTGCACTATATAAGAAGCGCCGTTGAACTTGGTGCACTGCCGACGGTTCCACAGCTTGCGCAGAGGCACTACACTGCCGTCGGCAAACTGACCCATGAGTTCCGACGGAATTACCGTGTATCCGCACCGCATGCCGGTAAACCCGGCCGTCTTAGAGAAGCTTCTCACCTCTATAGCTACCTCCCGCGCGCCTTCGGCCTCATAGACCGACCGTACTGCTCCGGGAGTCGACACATAAGCCTCATAGGCGGAATCAAATATTATCAGCGAACCTTCCCGGCGTGCGTAATCCACCCATTTCTGTAGTTCGTCCAGAGTTATGGACACCCCGGTCGGATTGTTGGGATAGCAAAGGATTATAACATCCGGACGCTCACCCGGCAATTCGGGCAGAAAGCCTCTTTCCGGTTTACATTCCAGATATATCAGACCTTTCCACCGGTAGCCGCACAGATCTCCTCCACGCCCGTCTATGACGGCCGCATCTACATAAGCCGGATATGAGGGGTCGGCCACTGCTATCCTGACACCCTCTCCGAATATATCGCCGAGATTGCCGAGGTCGCTTTTGGCACCGTCTGATATAAATATCTCGGAGGGATCTATTTCAAGACCGCGGGCGCGGTAATCTCCATTCGCTATGGCTTCGCGCAGGAAGTCATAACCTTGTTCCGGACCATAACCTCGGAATGTGGAGCGGGCCGACATCTCGTCTACCGCCTTGCGCATGGCTTCTATAACCACAGGAGCAAGAGGACGGGTAACGTCGCCAATGTCCATTCGTATCACGTCGCGCCCGGGATTTGAAGCGCGAAACTCGCGCAACCGTGACGCAACCTCCGAAAAGAGGTAAGATTCCGGAAGCAGACGGAAGCTGTCGTTGACTTTTATCATTTCATTAATAAATTGTTCAGAGCCTGTTTAATAAAAAAGGTGCAGCCGTCGGGCTACACCATCAAGGGGGATGATTTGGGATAGTAGACACCTTCGGCCACCATCACGGCCGGTCCGGTAAGGTAAACATGACCGTCGGCCTCGCTCCATTCTACGGTAAGGTCGCCTCCACGCAACCTTACCGTAACCTTACGGTCGGTAAGACCATTGAGCACAGCCGCCACTACCGAGGCACAGGCTCCTGTACCACAGGCAAGGGTTTCACCGCTGCCTCGTTCCCATACACGCATGGACATCTCCCGACGGTTGTTTACCGTAACAAATTCTATATTTGCCTTTTCAGGCCAAATATCGGCATCTTCAAGCCGGGGACCTATATTATGTACCATGTCGTCAGATATGGAATTCACAAACAGGACTCCATGAGGATTACCCATGCTTACAGCAGTGATTCTGAATAGCATTCCGTCAACATCCACTTCTTTGTTGACCACAGGTCCCTTGCCGTCATGTATAACCGGCACATGTTCGGCCTCAAGAATCGGCTTGCCCATGTCGACCCTGACCGACGTTACCACACCATCGCTGACCGTAAGGTCCAGCGTGCGAATGCCGGCCAATGTCTCGATAGTGACAGTGGTTTCGTGTGTAAGTCCTTTTTCATAAACGAGCTTGCCTATGCAACGTATGGCATTGCCACACATCTGAGCTTCAGAACCGTCGGCATTGAACATGCGCATTCGGAAATCGGCGCGTTCCGATTTCATCACGGCCACGAGGCCATCGCCTCCGACACCAAAATTACGGTCTGAGATTTTCTTAGCAAGAAGCGGAAGGTTTTCAGGCACTGCATCGAGCGCCATGATGTAGACATAATCGTTGCCGGCACCTTGCATCTTGACAAAGTTCACGGCCTGAGAGAAAGCATTCATCTTTCTTAGAATGTTTTTTACCTGTCAATTACGATACCATATGGCATCGCTGAGAGTACGTTTACTTTTAACTTGTCTTAAGAGAATGTTTGAATTTAACACGAATTTATAATTGAGGGATGAATGTAAATTCTTTCCATCCCCCGAAGGTCTTTTTTGGCTGTTTCCGCCAAGATTTCGTCGGTTACGGTGCCCGCACCGCGCCCTCCTCAACTTGCGAAAACATCTCAAAAAATCCTCTTCGTGTGAATGGAAGTTAAACCCAAACATTCTCTAAAATAAAACATACTCCTGATGATTAATATTAGAGCATGCAATTTCACATACTTTAAACATAAACACCTTAAACCTGTTTCCGGTTGCAAAGATATATTAATTTTTCATTATCGGTGCATAATGGTTCAAAAAAGTTCGGTACAAATATAATCATGAACCATCCAGCCCTCGTCCGTGACTTTTATCCTTCCATCTTTTTCTGTTACAAGACCCGCTTCCGCAAGCCGGGAGGCTTTCTCAATCACAGATTCCGCGGTATCTTGTCCGAACCGTTTTTTCATGTCTTTAACATCTATTCCTTCGGCACGGCGCATACGGGTCAATACATATTCCGCAAACATCTCCTCATCTGTCAGGATTTCCATCTCTCCTTTCCGGACCCAATCGACAAGACTGTGTGCATTCGTCTTGCGACATCTCACGCCATCATAACTTGAAGCGGATGGGCCCACACCTATATAAGGAAGACCATTCCAATACGATGAATTATGGCGAGACTCAAAACCGGGACGGGCAAAATTGGAGACCTCGTAATGGCGCATTCCCGCTCTGGATGTCATCTCAAGGAGCAGCGAATACATCGCTGCGGTATCAACCTCTTCGGCTTCTTTGATTTCACCATGGTTTCTACGGTATGTGAGCAGACTACGCTCCTCGAAACTGAGAGAGTAAGCCGACAAGTGGGCGATGCCGGCATCGAGCGCATGCTCAAGAGAAAAACGCCAGTCGGAAAGAGACTGGCCGGGAAGTCCGAAAATAAGATCGGCCGATATGTTGCTGAAACGGCCATGTAAAATCTCAAGCGCTTTCTCTACGTGGCACGGATTATGGTGGCGTTCCATTACACGCAACTCATCTTCAAGAAACGATTGGATTCCAAGACTTACACGATTTACCCCCACGCTTTTCCAAGCATCGGCGAGTTCCACGGTAATATCGTCCGGATTCGACTCTACCGTAACCTCCTGAAGATTCAATATGTGTCCGGTACTGCAAACAATATTCCTGACAGATTCCATCAGAGTCTTGAACATGTCCGCAGGCATCTGCGACGGAGTACCGCCTCCGAAATATATGGTACGCACAACATCCGGAATCTCACCGACGCGGAGTGCCAGTTCGTCGGCAAGCGACGAAACGAAACGAGGCCAGTCTGCAATGCGGCTACCGGCTGTGAAAAATCCGCAATAACCGCAACGCGACGAACAAAATGGAATATGGATGTATATTCCCCCTTCCCTTTGGCCTTCTTCCGGCGAATCGCCCTCTTCCGAAAGGCAATCAGACCAAAATGACCCTCTTTTGCACATTTTTATCCCTTTACCGATATTCATTTAAATAATTTTATACTATCTTTACCGAGATAGTTATTATCCAGAATATACCGAATACACGGTTTAACTAATTAGCAGACCCATGAGCGAACTCGACGCCGACCAGAAAGACTATACTCCCATTATAGAACGAGAGGCAAAAAAAGTGTTCGATGCCATGAGACCCCGAGTCTCTGACGCCGACTATGCCCGGCTACAAAAAGCTTTCGAACTTGCCCGGGAAGCTCATGCCCCGCAGAAACGCAAGACCGGCGAACCATACATCCTGCATCCTATCGCAGTCGCAAACATAGCGGCTACGGAACTTATGCTTGATGTCAACTCCGTAATTGCATCCTTTCTTCACGATGTGGTCGAAGACACACCTTATACCAACGAAGATATCCTGCAACGCTTCGGCGATGACGTGGCTTTTCTGGTCAGGGCCGTCACCAAGCAGAAAAAGGAGAAATACGAGATGTCGAAACAACTCGACAACTTCAAACAGATGCTCAATTCGGTACAGTATGATGTGAGGGCGTTGCTTGTGAAACTCTCCGACCGTCTTCACAACATGCGCACCCTCTCTTCTATGAGAGCCGACAAACAGATGAAGATAGCCGGGGAAACCGACTACTTTTACGCTCCGCTGGCCACGCGCCTCGGCCTTTATAATGTAAAGACCGAACTTGAGAATCTAAGTCTGAAATTCCGTTGCCCCCACGAATATAACGAACTTGTAAGCAAAATAGAAGCGGACCGCGAAAAAAATCGCACTCATCTCAGAGTTTTTACCGACGAGATCAGTTCTCTCCTTACCAGTCACGGCATAAAATGCCGTGTATATGCCGAATACCGCCAGCCTTATTCCCTTTGGCGCAAGATGCGCAAATATGGTGAGGATTTCGATCATCTGAAGTATCGGCATTTCATAGAGATTGTGTTCAAAGGCGAAGAGAATGTTTCGGAAAAGGAAATCACGCTTCGTATATATTCACTGCTTACAGAACGTTTCAAAGAAAAACCCGGAGGAATCTCAAACTATATAGACTCGCCGAAAGAGAACGGTTATCAGAGCTTTCACCTTAAACTTCTCGCGGACTTCGGACGCTGGCAGGAAGTCCATATAAGTTCGGAGCGAATGGTGCGCAACTCCCAGCTCGGTTGTCTGGCTGATTGCTGCGAAAGCAATATAAGACGGTGGATCGACAAGTTCCGCGCCACTCTTAAAGACATATCGCGCAATACTCATCTTCAGGAGGGAGGTGCGTTTATAGAGAACGTCGTATCATCGTTCTATAACGACGACATTATGGTATTCTCGCCACAAGGGAAACCGGTGATAATGCCGCAAAAGGCTTCGGTACTTGACTTCGCATACGAGATTCATTCCAAGTTGGGCGAACATGCGAAATATGCCCGTATCAACGGTCGGCTGGCTCCCATCAACACTATTCTGCACCGTGGCGACATTGTGGAGATCTATCCTGATGTCGCATCTCACCCTGAAAAACGTTGGCTTGATTTCGCCGTTACATTCAAGGCCCGTAAAGCGATCAACTCATATCTGGCCCGGTTGCCGAAACCGGAATATGACAGTTGCTCTATCTGCCACCCCATACCCGGTGAAGAGGTTATAGGATTTCGGGAGAAAAGCGGCTCCATAACCCTCCACAAAAGGGATTGCCCGTTGGTAATTAAACTCGCCACGCAAGATGGCGATTCCATCACCTCCGTTGACTTCAAGGAAGACCAGCATGTGCTTTACCCCGTTACCATACAGATAACATGTGTGGATCGCTACCACATGATAATCGACCTTGTGGAGTGCATAACCAACCAGCTGAACCTATCCATAGGAAGCATCAACACCGAAACATCCGATGCCATAGTAAAAATAAGGATCAGTTTCGCAGTACACTCATTCCATGAGTTGCAATCCATAATCTCACACATAAAAGCCATTCCCGATGTAGACGAAGTGAAGCTCATAAACTGATTTTGGGAATATATAAATTTTGTGGTAAATTTGTACTTCACCATCCGAAACCGGAAAATATAAATAAATAAGTATTCCTACATGAAAAAAATAATTGCCATCGCTACGCTCGCTGCCGTCGCCGCGCCAGGCATAGCAGCCAAAGATCGTGTCACCCATAATCCCGACGCGGTCAATACCGAGACCATTCTTCACGCCTGGAGTTGGAATTTCCCCTCCATAGCAAAAAATATGAAACGCATCGCCGATGCCGGATTTACGATGGTTCAGACATCGCCCGTACAGAAATGTTTCAATCCCGAGGGAAGTTCCAAAAAGCTGTTCGATCCCGAAGTCACCAAAGGAAACTGGTATTACTATTATCAGCCTACCGATTGGAAAATAGGCAACCAGATAGTTGGCTCCCGCGAAGAGATGAAACAGATGATGGATTCCGCGGCAAAATATAACATACGCATAATTGTCGATGTGTTGCCCAACCATACCGCTTTCGATGTGGATGCGGTATCGGAAGATTTCTACAAGGCTGTAGGCGGACGCGACAAGATGTACCATTCCCAGGGTCTCACTCCGGTGCGTGACTATAACGACCGTTACCAATGCACCCTCTGGGGATCTGGCGCACTTCCCGACGTAAACACCGAGAATCCGGACTTCCAGAAATATTACATGGAGTTTGTAAACGATCTTCTTTCGCTGGGCGTAAGAGGATTCCGTTATGACACCGCCAAGCACATAGGTGTTCATTCCGATCCCGTAGACACTGCGTCGGGAGTAAAGGAAAACGATTTCTGGGATGTAGCCACAGGGCGTAAGAGTGTGAAAGGTGTCAAGCTGACCGTTCCATATGATGACCTGTTCGTTTACGGCGAAGTGCTTCAAGACAAGAATGTGCCCGAAGCCGAGTATGCGGACTATTTCGGACAGACAGCATCGAGCTACGGATACGTATTACGTGAAATGCTCGAAAAAGGAAACGCCAAAGGTATGGACCTGAAGAACTGGTGCCACTCAGCCGCACCTGAATTCCTGACGACCTGGGTAGAGAGTCACGATACATATTGCAACGCTCACGAAAGCGCCGGCCTTACCGATGACCAGATACGCACCGCCTGGGTGTTCCTTACCGCACGTCAGAACGGTACACCTCTCTTCTTCAGCCGACCCGCCGGCTCCACCCGCAAGAATTACTGGGGCGACAACATCATGGGCGCACCCGGCAATGACGAGTACTTCCATCCGGAAGTCGCTGCGGTCAACAAGTTCCGTCAGGCCATGCAGGGTCAGAAAGAGGATATAGAAGTCTCTGACAATGGAGAGGTGCTTCTTGTCAACCGTGGCAAAAAAGGTGCCGCTCTTGTCAATCTCAGCGTACACGCCAATAACGTCGATCTTCCTACAAACCTCCCGTCAGGCACATACCGCGATCAGGTTTACGGCAAAGAATTCAAGGTTTCCAAGGGCAAGCTGAAAGGCATACTCGCCCCTCAACGTACCTACATACTTACCAAATAACGGATTTTCAGAATTATATAGTAAAAGAGATCGCTTCAGGAAGCGGTCTCTTTTTTTTATATGAGAGTGTAAACGATATACACTGTAGAAGCGTTGATTATTTGGCTTTGGCACGGAATTTGATAATTTTCAAAACGAAAGGCAACTGCATCAGGGTCGCAACCATATCCATGCAGTTTCCGGTACATATATTACAAAACAAATTATAAATAAAATTTAATATTATATCATGGCAATCAGACCTCTTGGCGACCGTGTGCTTATTCAGCCGACCGCCGCAGAAGAAGTAACCGCAAGCGGTATCTATATTCCCGATGCAGCTAAAGAAAAGCCCCTTAAAGGTACTGTAGTGGCTGTAGGCAATGGAACTAAAGATGAAGAAATGATACTTAAAGCCGGCGATGTAGTACTGTATGGCAAATATGCCGGAACCGAACTTCAATATGAAGGTGAGAAATATCTCATGATGCGTCAGAGCGACGTTCTCGGAATCATCGACTGATACAATCAGGACTTAAATTCAAATTCAAAATGGCAAAAGATATAAAATTCAATATCAACGCTCGTGAAGAGCTTAAAAAAGGTGTCGACGCACTTGCCGACGCAGTCAAGGTAACCCTTGGTCCCAAAGGACGCAATGTAATCATAGAGCGTAAATTCGGAGCGCCCCATATAACCAAGGATGGCGTAACCGTAGCTAAAGAAATAGAACTTGAAGACCCGTTCCAGAACATGGGCGCCCAACTCGTGAAAGAAGTAGCCTCAAAGACCGGCGACCAGGCAGGCGACGGAACGACAACTGCCACCGTATTAGCTCAGGCAATTGTGAACGTAGGCCTGAAGAACGTTACCGCAGGTGCCAATCCAATGGATCTGAAACGCGGTATCGACAAGGCTGTATCCGCTGTTGTCGAGGGTATACGCGAACAGAGCCAGGAGGTAGATGACGACATTAACAAGATTGAAAACGTTGCCCGCGTATCTGCCAACAACGATGAGGAAATAGGCCGTCTGATAGCGGAAGCTATGCAGAAAGTAAAGAAAGAGGGTGTGATTACAGTAGAAGAAGCGAAAGGAACCGAGACAACCGTAGATGTCGTTGAAGGCATGCAGTTCGACCGCGGTTACATCTCACCCTATTTCGTAACCAACTCCGAGAAGATGGAGTGTGAGATGGACAGTCCCCTCATTCTTCTTTACGACAAGAAGATTTCCAACCTGCAGGAACTCCTTCCGGTATTGGAGAGCGTAGCCAAGAGTGGCCGTCCCCTTCTTATCATCGCCGAGGATGTAGACAACGAGGCTTTGGCAACTCTGGTAGTAAACCGTATCCGTGGCTCTCTGAAGGTTTGCGCTGTCAAGGCTCCCGGATTCGGCGATCGTCGCAAGGAGATGCTTGAGGATATCGCCATACTGACCGGCGGTCAGGTAATAAGCGAGGTTAAGGGCATGCAGCTCACACAGGTACAGATGACCGATCTCGGTACCGCCGAAAAGGTAACTGTAAACAAGGACAACACCACGATAGTGAACGGTGCAGGTTCGAAAGAGGCTATCCAGAACCGCGTGAACCAGATCAAGGCCCAGATAGAGACCACCACATCCAACTACGACAAAGAAAAACTTCATGAGCGTCTGGCCAAGTTGGCCGGAGGTGTGGCAGTCCTTTACATCGGCGCACCCTCTGAAGTGGAGATGAAAGAGAAGAAAGACCGTGTCGACGACGCCCTGTCCGCAACCCGTGCCGCAATTGCAGAGGGTATCGTTCCCGGCGGCGGTGTGGCTTATATCCGCTGTCTGGAGAAACTCGACCAACTGAAGGGAGCCAACGATGATGAGAACACCGGCATAGCTATCATACGTCGCGCCATCGAGGAACCGATGCGTCAGATTATGGATAACGCTGCCGTAGAGGGTGCCGTAATCCTCCAGAAAGTAAAGGAGGGAAAAGGCGATTATGGTTACAACGCCCGCACCGATACTTTCGAAAACTTCTTTGAGAGCGGTGTGATCGACCCGGCAAAGGTAACCCGTGTAGCCCTCGAGAATGCAGCCAGCATCGCCGGTATGTTCCTTACCACCGAATGCGTAATAGCTGAAAAGAAAGAGGAAAATCCTGCTCCTATGCCCAATCCCGGCATGGGCGGCATGGGCGGCATGATGTAATGCAATAGCCTGAACTGATAAAATATCCGACAAAAAGGTCTTTACGGAAGTCCCGTGAAGACCTTTTTTATTGTGTCAATTTTCCGAGCGGTGTATTGCCGTAATAAGGAGTTTTTATTACTTTTGTATCAGGAACCGCAGAGCAGGGAACCGGGTTAGAATCCCGGACAGAAGCCGCTGCTGTATTGCTTCCGCTTGAGTATGCCGATTTTGCAGAAATGCAAGTCACTGTTTTTTCCACTCACGTCTTGAGTATTGTTTTTAGTTAATGAACTACCGCCAAGACGAGGGATGACGGGAAGGCATCGGCATAACGAGGAGCTAAGTCAGAAAACCTTCTGCCGTTCCGTTTAAAACCGAGGCGACACCCGGACTTTGGTGTCTCTGACTGCAATGTTTGAATCAAGACGCGATATTTACGCGCTGCGCCGTTCTGTACGGTTGTCGGCTATTTCACGACGCTATTCCGCAATAGCGTCAGTATTTGTCGTATCTGATCATTTCTACCCCTCCTTCCCCGGAAAGTTCGCCATCGGTTTGGCTACGATGATTCAACCAAATTTTCAATACAACAATTATGGCAACTTTCAAAAAAGTATTTTTTGCCGCAACGGCAGTACTCGCTCTTTCGGCATCCGCCGAAGACATTGTAACTCTTGACCTCACCAAACCTCTTACTCCACTGGAATTCGACGCCAAGACCGGAGCTTGGACAGAAACCTTAAACGATGATGAGTTCACCATCGACAGTCAGGTATTCTCATTCATGCACAACTCCATGTCAGACTATGGCACATGGTGGGGCTTTACAGCATCCAACTCAGCAGACCGGGGTCAGAGCGACTTCATTACCTATCAGTACAGCAACATGGCGAAGGGCGGCATAGTTCTCGACGAGAATGGCAAAGTTAAACTCGATGAGTATGGAGCTCCCGTAACCTCCGCAGATGTTCCCTATATGGTGGCTTATGCCAGCCGTATGTTTGCCAAACGTCCTGCTGAAATATATTTCAACGATGGACTCATCTACAAGCCCATCGGTGTATATCTGAACCTTACCACATGGCCATATAACTCCATAGAGAATGGCGACGGATACTGCCGTCCTTTCACCGAGGGAGACTGCTTTAAGGTAATTATCCACGGTACGGGAGCCGATGAAACCGACCGTCAGGTAGAGGCGGTTCTCGCATCATATACCAATGGAGACCTCTCCATAACCCGCGGTTGGAAATATGTTGACCTAACCCCGTTAGGCGAGGTTCAGGACTTGTGGTTCACAATGTCCACCACCGATGTAAGCGCATACGGAGACAACACTCCGACATATTTTGCTCTTGACAAACTGCAGGTTTGCAAAGCCGAGAGTGTTGAGGCAAATGCACTGGAAGCAGCTGCAAAAGGTATCACATATGACCGTCAGTCTAAAATGGTTACTATCTCCGGCGGCGATTTCGCAGCTGTCTACGACACCGACGGACGACTTATCATGAGTACCGACCTGACCGACAACCAACGCAGCTTCTCTATCAATCATCTTGACCGTGGCATCTACGTAGTGAAATCCGCAGCCGGCCAACGCAAGATAGTACGATAAAATATAAGTGTTATTTTAAATAAGGAAACCGGGGTCTGCCGTCGCGATGACAGCAGACCCCGGTTGCTCTATTATGACAGAGGACTACACAATCGTATTAGACCGATATCAGTATCTATAGAATCAGGCTGCGCAATTGCAGCATCACTACAAGGCCGGCCAGTATCGCAAGCCATCTCAAACCCTTGGTTCCTTCTCCTTTCGTGTAGTTGCCAAACATGTAGCTGTTGAATTTCTCTTTCATAATGATGTAAATTAGTTTTGAAAATGGAGAACGCCCTGCCAGTATGTCGACTATGAAATCCAAAGCATATTTCTTTTTCAAACCCGCAGAGCGTCCTCCGAAATGTTGAATGTTCTCATTTCCCTTCTCACACTGCAAAATTATATTCATGCTCTGCCGAAATTTATCATGAAGCTGTTAAGTAATGTTAACAAAAAACCATCCTATACCACCTACACCCAATATCAAAACAACGTCCACATACTTATTGGTAAGGATAACCATTTCTTTGAAAATTCAGACTTTATCCATATCTTTATAACATGAATCCGGAAGAGATATTTAACGATCGAATCTTGTTGCTCGACGGCTCCATGGGGGTGGAGTTACGCAAGCGTGTACCCTATGGGAATGAAATAAAAGGATTCAGCATCCATCATAGACCACTCTCCATAAATCCCGATATCCTGAATCTGGCACGCCCGGAAGTCGTGGCCTCGGTTCATGATGCTTATCTTGAGGCAGGAGCCGACATAATAGAGACCAACACATTCAACTCAAACTCTATCTCCCAACGGGAATATGCCACGGAACATATGGTACGCGATCTGAATCTTACCGGAGCAAGAATCGCAGTGCAACGTGCGCGGCACTATACACGCCTAAATCCTGCCCGTCCCAGATTTGTAGCCGGAGTCATCGGTCCAACGGCATTTCCTTTATCATTCTCAACTGATTCCACAGACGCGTTGAAAGGCCCCATAGACTTCGAAACACTTGAGGCAGCATATACGGAACAGGCCTCGGCGCTTTTGGATGGTGGTGTGGACTTACTCCTTATAGAGACGGTCTTCGACCTGCAAAATGCGAAAGCCGCTCTTTCAGGAACAGATCACGGAATAAGAAACACGGGGAGAAAAGTTCCGATAATGATATCGATGACAATCTCCGAAGCGACAGGCAAAATGGTTTCCGGCCACACCCCTGAGGAGATACTTCCCATCGCGGCTCCCTACTTACCGGCGGCGATCGGATTCAACTGCGTGGAATGTTCCGATCGTTTCACAGGAATTGCAAGACGCTTCGCCAAGGCAAGCCCCTACCCGCTTATCCTATATCCCAACGCCGGTCTCCCGGACAGCCGGGGAGAATACCATATATCTCCCGAACAATTCCTCGCAAAGCTGACACCTCTCTTGGAAGATGGACTTATAAACATTGTGGGCGGCTGCTGCGGCACCACCCCAACCCACATATCCCGATTAAACCAATACCTGTCAGACACCGACGCTCGCCCTTACAAGGGCCAATAAGAGTCAACACTTGTCAAGCTTTCCGATTGGATTTACTTTCTTTACGGATGGGAGGAGAATAGGCACGCGGATTTTTTCGCCGCGCCTGAGGCGCTCGCAACGCGGATTGGGACGGATTTTCGCGGATTTTTTCTTTGTACTGAAAAGATGGGTACGCTGGTATGACGCAGGCTCCATACGGGTCAGGAGCGCTGCGGCGCGACGTAAGGTTTGTGGAAATCAGCCATATTTTTAAGCTTAACGGTACAAAATATGTCTGAGTGTACTGCGGACGGTGATGTATCACTGATTTTATTTTTGGTGGATTTTATGTTCAAATACTATTTTTCATTATTTTTGCAAACACAGACTTTTGCCGCTGACTCCATGTGAGTTTTAGTTGGCCGGAGTCTGTGGATATAATGGAAGCGTTTACTTGACGCTCTTTCTTGGCTTGTTGAAACTTCGCAACTTTCAAATCTTCGTCAGGAATGTAGCAAACGGTAGATGCCTTATGGATATGTATATGTCATCGACGGCAGGCGCGCGAGCGTTGGCTGTTGGTGTGTTTGCACATATTCTGCGTGAGGCCTCTGCGTTGTTTGCTCGTTCAACGAAGATGGGCAATGCGAAGGCCTCAACAAGCGTGAACGGGCGAAACGATTGGCTCTCACGCATTCTTTTTTACTAATCTTACTAATGCCAAAGAAGAGGGTCCTGCGGCAATTATACCACAATCATGAAGAAACTATTGCTTCTATTAGCCGTTCTTATGGCTTCGGCGTGTTGTTTGACTTCCTGCAGCAGTAAGGAAGATGGAGCTGACGATGAACCGACAAACACTGAACAAGGGGAACAAAACAAGTATAAGGGTGCCCCTGCCGGAAAAAATCTTAACGATGTATGCAAAGTCAAATCCATCAAATCAACATACGATGAGTATGTTTTTGAGTATGATGAACACAACCGTGTAACAAAAATCCATGATGGAGAAGAAACTCATCTTTATCAATACTCCGAAGATAAAATTATGTTGTTACAAGATAGCGGTCAGGAAGGTACATATCAGTTCATACTTACCGATGGGTTGATAACAGAAATGATAGACAGAGATGGCCGAAAGACAACCTATACATATGATAAAGAAGGTCATCTTGTCAAGGCTCAGAAGCACTACTTTTATCTTACAGGAAATGACTTGTCAGAAAATACCATTGATATAGTATTTGAATGGGAAGACGGGGATATAAAGCAAATAAAACAACATTATGTAAGTGATCATGAAGGGAAATGGCAATATGTTTTTGATTCGGCAAGTACATGGGGGTATTCTGACGTAATAAATCTGAATCCGATTTCAAACCATTATAGCAGTATGAACGAAGGAATGGGTAAGGTGTCATGGCTTAGCGAAGATTTTAAATATCCGGGTATCATAGATATCATTTTGTCTACGCAAGGTTATATGGGTAATACAAGAAATAAACACTTGCCCATTCTTCAGTCATATTCATATAATTCTTATCAGAATCAGCCCGGTTATGAGCATACCTGGCAAGACAGCAGGAGAGATGAATGTTCGTATGAGACAGATGATAAAGGACGAGTTATCAGTTTTGCCCAATCAAATCATAAAACCCTAATTACTTGGTATTGAAATATAAGACAGGGTATATATTGATTGGATAGAATAGGGCACGCGGATCTTTTCGCCGCGCTTGTGGCGCTCGCAACGCGGATGAAGACGGATTAGCGCGGATTTTTACTTGTCTTTGCACTGACGAGACCGGCACACGGGTATGTCGCAGGCTCCATTACGCGGATATGACGGACGAGGAACGGATTCCCTGGTGAAAAGATTAGCCCATAAAACAGCGTAGCCGTAACGTTGGCAACCGCGTTTAATCAGCCATATCCGTGCGCGAAGCGATCGGCGTGTCGCTTATTCAAGAATATACCGGATTGGGTTAAGAGAAAAAATCCGCGTTAATCCGTCTACATCCGTGTCAGGAGCGCCTTGGCACGACGTAAGATCCGCGTGTCGTTATCTTTTCCAATCAGTTACCTTGAAGATGAAAATGTTCTACAGCATGATTAGATTCATATTATTAACAAGCCATTGTAAAATATAACATCCATGAAGAAAATTCTACTTACGTTACTCTTATCGTTGGTAACGTTCTCTGCCTTTACGACTGTGATGATGGAAGGAGGTATAAAATTCACACTTAACAAATATACTTATAACGCAGTGGTGGCGGGAAATTACTTGTATAAGAAAACAAATTTGATAATCCCATCGGAAGTAAGCAAAGATGGGATTGATTATAAAGTTACTGCAATAGGATCTGAGGCGTTCGTATATTGCAATTACCTTGTATCGGTGGATATACCGTCATCGGTAACTTCGATTGGAAGGAGCGCGTTCGTAAGTTGCAATTGCCTTGTATCGGTGAATATACCGTCATCGGTAACGTCGATCGGGGATGGGGCGTTCTCGACGTTCGCCACTATGCGTGCTCTAAAAGAGGTAAATTATAATACTGCGGAACCAATTAAATGTGCCAGTAATATCTTCGATCAAAAAGTATACGAGGACGCAACCCTGAATGTAGCTGTCGAAGGAGTCGAAAAGGCTAAAATGACAAGTCCGTGGATGCACTTCAGGCATATTAAGGGAATCGGGACTGATGAAATTGTGTTAGAATATGACAATTTGGTATTCCGGTTGTTCAAGCCCGAAAGCGGCAGCCCATATGCGGAGGTGATAGGTAACCATCCGACTCAGAAAACGGAACTGATAATTCCATCAAAAGTAAGTAAAGACGGGGTTGATTATCCCGTTAAGTATATATGTCCACATGCTTTCTATAATTGTGCATATCTTTCATCCGTGACAATACCGGAACCGGTAATGACGATCGGGGATAGGGCGTTCGAAAATTGCACTTCCCTTGTATCGGTGGATATACCGTCATCTGTAATGACGATCGGGGATAGGGCGTTCGAAAATTGCACTTCCCTTGTATCGGTGGATATACCGTCATCTGTAACGTCGATTGGAGAGTTGGCGTTCGATGGATGTAGTTCTCTTGTATCGGTGGATATACCATCATCTGTAACGTCGATTGGAGAGTTGGCGTTCTATAGATGTAGTTCTCTTGTATCGGTGGATATACCGTCATCGGTAAAGACGATCGGAGAGAAGGCGTTTCTCAGCCAGAATATAAGAGAGGTAAATTACAATACTAAGGAGCCTATTGGGGCTGCAAAAAATGTCTTTCTTGACGAGGTTTATGCTAACGCCACTCTGAATGTGGCTGTCGGAGGGCTTGAGAATGCTAAAAGGACAAGCCCGTGGATGTACTTCAACGATATCCGGGAAATCGAGTTCAGCGGTGTCGACAGTCCGGTTGCCGAGTCTTGTTCAGACGGGCCGGTCGCGATATATGATATCAACGGCATTTATGTCGGCGACAGCGAGCAGCAGCTTGCGCCCGGAATGTACGTGGTGCGTAAGGGCGACAAGGCAAGAATAGTATACGTGAAGTAAATAACCGCTTCCCCAACCATGACAAACAGCGCGGGCCGTTCCACACCGGAGCGGCCTGCGCCTTCGGAAAGAGAGGGGAAGACAGTGGAAATCCTCTTAACGTTTACCGGAAAATACAATCTTCCCGACAAATCCGGAGGGATTGTCGTGTTCAGACGTAATAAATCTGAATACGATTCCAAACAATTACTCAAGTTTGAACAGTTATCAGTATGAGGTCAGTTGGATAGGTAATAGAACAAGGAACGAATTGATGGGGAAGGAAACAGGGTACGGATGGGAGGGGAATAGGCACGCGGATCTTTTTCTTTGTCTTTTCACTGACGAAACAGTAGCACACAGAGGCGCGCCGTAAGATCGGCGTGTAAATATTCCCCCCAAAAAATCGAAATCGAAAGTATATAGTACCGTGTCTAAAACGGCGTCGCCGAGCACCTCGCGCCCCAAGGCACTCGGTGCTCGGGGAAAAAACAAAAACTACGACCGCGGGGTGCGCGTCGACGGTCGCTTCGCGACCGCCACCGCTTACCCGCGCGGCTACTATCTGCGTGCCCTCTACCGGGGCACGGGCTACGCGTCGAACATGGGAATAAGTCGTTACAGTCGACGGTAGCTACAAGTAACCGACAACTGCAATGACTAACGACAAGTAGACGCAACTGCAATGGCCAACGACTAATGGCCAATGACTAACGACTAATGACCGAAGCTTACTGCGAGTATGTCATTATTTTTTAGTAAATTTGCGGTATGATTTCTGTTAATAATCTTTGTGTGGATTTTTCCGCCAAACCGCTTTTCAACGATGTCAGTTTTGTGGTGAACCGCACCGACCGCGTCGCACTTGTCGGCAAGAACGGCGCAGGGAAGTCCACCATGCTCAAGATAATCGCAGGGCTACAGAGCCCCACGTCAGGCTCCGTAACGTCTCCATCCGAAGTAACCATAGGATATCTGCCTCAGCAGATGAAGCTGTCGGACGATACCACACTTATCGATGAAACTCGCAAGGCATTCGCGCATCTGACCGACCGCCAAGCAGAACTCGATGAAGTAACAAGACGGGTAAGCGAGGCCACCGACTATGAATCCGAAGAGTATACGAAATTGCTCGAACGGATGGAATATCTCCACGAACGGCTTGCCATAGAGGGTGCCGAAAACATGGAGGCTGAAATAGAGAAGACTCTTTTCGGACTCGGGTTCGCGCCCTCCGACCTGAAACGTCCGACATCGGAATTTTCCGGCGGCTGGCGCATGCGCGTGGAACTGGCAAAAATTCTTCTTCAGCGTCCTGACGTATTACTGCTTGACGAGCCCACCAACCATCTTGACATAGAGTCGATACAGTGGCTTGAACAGTTTCTGCTTACCAAAGCCAAGGCCGTTATGCTGGTAAGTCACGACCGGGCATTTCTAGACAACGTTACTACCCGCACCATAGAGATAAACTGCGGAAAGATATATGACTATAAAGTCTCATACACACCTTTCGTGGAGCTGAGGAAAGAACGCGTGGAACAACAGCGGCGTGCATGGGAAAACCAGCAGAAACTCATAGCAGACACCCGCGACTTCATAGAGCGCTTCCGCTACAAACCTACAAAAGCAGTGCAGGTGCAGAGCCGCATAAAGGTGCTTGAGAAACTTGTTCCCATAGAAATAGACGAGACTGACAATTCACGTCTGCGCCTCAAGTTCCCTCCGGCACCGCGTTCGGGCGACTTCCCTCTTATAGTAGAAGATGTATCCAAGGCTTACGACGAGCACCTTGTGTTCAGCCATGCGGAGTTCACCTTGCGTCGCGGCGACAAAGTGGCGTTCGTAGGGAAAAACGGCGAGGGTAAATCCACGCTTGTGAAGTGCATAATGGGCGAAATTCCCTTTGACGGCAACCTCAAGATCGGGCACAATGTAAAGATAGGATATTTCGCACAGAATCAGGCTCAGATGCTCGATGAAAACCTTACGGTGTTCGAAACCATCGACAATGTGGCCGTCGGCGACATACGCACGCGCATACGAGATATTCTCGGGGCCTTCATGTTCGGTGGCGAAGACATAGACAAGAAAGTGAAAGTCCTTTCCGGAGGTGAGAAAACACGTCTGGCGATGATCAAGCTTTTACTTGAGCCCGTCAACTTCCTCATACTCGATGAGCCCACCAATCACCTTGACATGCGCACCAAGGATATACTCAAAGATGCCATACGCGACTTCGGAGGTACGGTGATTGTAGTGAGCCACGACCGCGATTTCCTCGACGGGCTTGTTTCAAAAGTATATGAGTTCGGAGGAGGCAAGGTGCGCGAAAACTTAGGAGGAATTTACGACTTCCTCCGGGCACGGAAGCTGAACGCTCTTGACGAGCTGCACCTTACCCAACGCACCGATACCGTAAAACCGCAATCTGCGGAAAACAGTAAAGATGCGGATGCCGCTTCCAACGGCATCCAAAACGCATCTGCAAAGGAGCAGGCGGAGCCCACACCCAAAGGAAGCGCCAAATTAAGCTATGCGGAACAGAAAAACCGTGAGCGCATCATACGCAAAGCCGAAAAGGCGGTGAAAGATGCGGAAGCTGAGATAGAACGCCTTGAACAAGCCCAGGCCGAAGCCGAAGCCGCACTATCGTCGGGCGACGCATCAGCCGAAATTCTGGCTGCTTACGATGATGCCCGCAAGCGATTGGAAAACGCAATGTCGGTATGGGAACTCGCCCAATCGGAACTTGACTCCTTAAGTGAAGGATAAACCGCACGACATGCACGATTCAACTCAATACCATGATAACCTGCAACACCCGTAAAATGAATTTAAAAATGATTTTAAAGGCCTCTTTAGCCTCTCTGCCTCTCTTTGCCTCAGCTTCCGGGCCTCACGGCATAGACACAGCCAATCTGGACCCGACAATCAAGCCGGGAGATGATTTCTACCAGTACGCCTGTGGTGGCTGGATGGCACGCAACCCGCTCACTGCCGAATATTCCCGTTTCGGCACTTTCGACCAGTTGCGTGAAAACGCACGCACGCAGTTGAAAGAACTGATCACCAAGCTTTCTGAAAACCCTGAAAGTAAAATAAAAGGCACTAACGCCCAAAAGGTTTCAGACCTCTATGCCATGGGCATGGATTCCGTGCGTCTTAACCGTGAAGGCGCCGCTCCGCTGAAACCATACCTCGAGAAAATAAACTCGATGAAAAAGGAGGACTTCACCGACATGCTTACCATGATGCACAATGGAGTGTCAAGTTCCTTCTTCGGAACCGGAGTTGGTGCCGACTCGAAAAACTCCGATATGAACATACTGCATATCGGTGAGGTAGGACTCGGACTCGGAGACCGCGACTACTATCTGGTCAGCAACGAGACCAACGATCGCATAATGAAGGCATACCACAAATATGTGGTAGATATAATGGAGCTTGCCGGATACTCCCGCAAAGATGCCGAAAGGGTATGGGAGAATGTTATCAAGCTTGAGACGGAATTCGCCAAAAACAAGATAACACGCGAAGAACGCCGCAATCCGCAGTTACGCTACAACATCCGCACCATCGACCAGATCCGTAAAGAATTCCCCAATATCGAGTGGGATCGTTATTTCGCCAACCTCGGCCTGAACGTAGACAAAGCGAACGTTTCGGGACTGCGTTACCTTACATTCCTGAACGATTATCTCCCCACGCTCGACCTTCAGACCATAAAGGACTACATGGCTTTCGATTTCGTAACCGAGTCTTCGAACCTGCTCAGCGACCCCTTTATCGATGCCAATTTCGAGCTTTACGACCGTGTGATGAGCGGCACCGAAGAGCAACAGCCCAGATGGAAACGGGCAATGTCGATGCCCAACTCAATGCTCGGCGAGGCCGTAGGCGAGCTGTATGTAGCCAAATACTTCCCCGAGGAGAACAAGCAGTACATGAAACAGCTTGTAGAGAACCTTCGTATCGCATTGGGCAAGCATATAGACAATCTTACCTGGATGAGTCCCGAAACAAAGGCCAAGGCCCACGAAAAGCTGGCCACCTTCACCGTTAAAATCGGTTATCCCGACAAATGGAAAGACTATTCAGGTATCACCATCGACCCCGAAAAGTCATATCTGGAGAATGTGATGAAGGCTTCACAGTGGTTCGCCGCCGACAACTATGCCAAACTGGGTAAACCTGTAGACAAGAGCGAATGGCACATGACACCCCAGACCGTAAACGCCTATTACAACCCCACCACCAACGAAATATGCTTTCCCGCCGGAATACTTCAAGCCCCGTACTTCGACCTTACAGCCGATGATGCCCAGAACTATGGAGCAATCGGCGTTGTGATCGGTCACGAAATGACCCATGGATTCGATGACTCCGGCCGTCAGTATGACAAAGACGGCAATCTTAACGACTGGTGGACAGCCGGAGATGCCGAGAAATTCACGGCATTGGCCGACAAGCTTGTGGCTCAGTTCGATGCAGTGGAAGTGGCACCCGGCGTGCATGCCAACGGTCGCTTCACACTCGGCGAGAACATAGCCGACCAGGGTGGATTACGTGTAGCCCTGACGGCTTATCGCGAATCGCAGAAAGGAAAAGAACCTGCGGTTATAGAAGGCTTTACTCCGGACCAGCGTTTCTACCTCGCCTATGCAAATCTCTGGGCCGGAAACATACGTGACGAAGAGATTCTCTCGCGTACAAACACCGATCCCCATTCACTCGGCAAAAACCGTGTAAACGCCACACTGCGCAACATAGAACCTTTCTTCCGGGCCTTCTCCATCAAGGAAGGCGACCCGATGTTCCGACCGGAACAAGAGAGAGTTGTAATCTGGTAACCAAATAATACAGTACAGGGCGCATCTCTTATCCGGGATGCGCCATTTTTATACAATGACAGAACAATACATGCTTGTGGGCCGTAGATTGGGACATTCCTTCTCGGCAAATTATTTCAACGACAGATTCCGTAAGGAGCATAGGAACGCCCACTACTCCTTATGCGAGATTGAGACTATCCAGGAGCTTCCTCAACGGATACAATCAATGCCCGGTCTTGTAGGGTTCAACGTAACCATACCCTATAAAGAAGAAATAATACCATTCATCGATGAGCTCACTCCGCTGGCAGATACCGTAGGAGCTGTCAACACCGTAAAGGTCATTTCCGATGCGAAATCACCGAAAGGTTACCGACTGAAGGGCCACAATACGGATGTGGAAGGATTCATGGAATCTCTACGTACAGCCGTCATCAATCGCGAAAAGAGCGGTACAGCCCTCGTGCTCGGCAGCGGAGGCGCCTCCAAAGCCGTATGCGCCGGTCTCAGAGAACTGGGGTTTGAACCGACAGTCGTTTCACGACATTGTGGCAAAGGAGTTACCGAATACAACGAGCTTACTCCGGAACAGGTATGGCAAGCCGACATAATAGTCAACGCCACACCTGCCGGCATGTATCCGGAAACCAATTGCGCTCCACCTTTCCCGTTCCAGTACATGCGCCATAACGGCATTACATCCCGGCCACGACAGATAGCGTTCGATCTCGTCTATAATCCCGAGGAAACTTTATTTATGAAGATTTGCTCGGCCCACGGTGCCATTACCATGAACGGTCTCGCTATGCTTCATCGTCAGGCTGAAGCCGCCTGGTCCTTCTGGCAGTCATGAGCGCCCATGCCAAAACAAGCAGCGAAAGCCAACAGAACACATGCCATACCTCAAGATGCACTTCAATGACAGTGCCGGTGCCAATGTATTCGGAAGCGGAACGTAGCCAAGCCGGTGCTGAATCAAGTAACCGCGCCATCCAATCTACATGGAGTCCGTTGGCCGAAAGAAGTATAAATACAATGGCCACTCCAACATAGAAAGGAAGCAATGGTACGGCTACAATATTCAACGGCAGAAATCCTAAAGGAATACTTCCGAAATAATATCCTATGAGCGACCACGACGCAACAGTCGCCACCATCGGCACAAGCAGCAGAGTGACGAACTTATAAAGTACCGGATGCATACGACGGTCTATCAGATTCAGAGGTTCGACGAAAGCAATCAATGCCACCACACAAAGAAAACTAAGCTGGAAACCGGCATTCATCACAGAGTCGGGCGAGAACAGCAGGATAATGAAAGCCGCAACGATGAGAGCATCAGTAGCATTACGATGTCGCTCGGTCAGGTAGGCCGCAGAAGCCGCCGTGAACATTATAGCAGCTCTCAACGTTGAGTCGGCCATCCCGGAGGCAATCACGAAAAACCATACCACAACAACGGAGAATGCCAAACGTAGTTTCCACCATCCCAAAAGCTTCAAAGGCCACAGCAATGCCATTACGAAGGCTGCCACTATAGCCACATGCATACCGCTCAGCGCCAGTATATGTGCGAGACCAGAATCGGCCATGGCATTTCTGAAAGCGGCATCCACAGCATCACCCTCGCCGGCTATTAAGGCCAATAGCAATCCTCTTGTCTGAGGCGTAACTTCAGAACCATTTATAGCACCGACAAGAACATCATGAAGTCGGTCGGACCACACTCTACGCTCCAGAAAACTCAGAACTACATTTATCTCCCCGTCACGTGCATAACCACCCTGAACCGATTTTGCCGGTACCGAAACTAAATCTCCAGGCGACACGCTTACAGCTCCGCAGAAGGACGTAATGCCCCACCCATACCATTGTCCGCCGTCAGCTATCGTTCCTTTCAGCACATCGCCATATTCGCCCGTGTAAACCTTAGACACATCTATATGCAGCTTCTCTTCAGGCATAAGTGATGAACGCCATTGGGCAAAATCCTGATTACGCATAGCCAGTGATTCATCGGCCCTGGGAGCCAATGATGCCGCTATTTCCCCCACTCCGGCAAACATCAGGGCGATACCAAACCAATTCCATTTGCCCGAGGCAATGACACCGGCCGGCGACTGACAGAGTTTTTTAAACAGGAACAACAACGCGACGCCTGCCAATACCGCCAAAGAGCCGCACCATAAAGGAATGTTGCCGTAACGCTCGACAAGTGTTCCGGCAACATAACATAACAGCGGTATCAGCAACCTGAGGGAAGACATGGTGTCTTTAGTTTAAGAGTACCTTCATGTACTTCAGGTCATTTTTTAGATTTGTTGCAACAAGGGACGTTATACTTCTCTGCAGCCTCCGTAAAAGCATCCATTATCACAGTAGGCTTATCATTGAGAAACGCACCGAGGGTATAGCCATCAAGATCTCCGGAATTACACTCGGGAGCCCAATACCACACACCTTTACATATTCCATCGGTATTTTCGGCAGCTCCTTTGATAATCGCTTCTATCGTCTTCTTGCTTTTCTCTCCTTCGAGAGCCGGAGCACCGACTTCTACGATCATGACATCGGTACCGAATTTCTCTTTTACATGCTTTATATTCTCTATGGTGCGGTTTATCGCCGTGGTTTCATCTGGAAGCTTCGACCACTCTACGGCATATTTGGGATAAAGACTCATTCCGACTATATCCCATACGGCCCCGTTGTCGCGCAATATTCCAAGATTCCAGTCATACAGATCGCGATCGAAACCGTTGTCGAGATGCACTATTATCTTGGCATCGGGAAGAACCTCTCTCACGGCAGCGGCCCCGGCTTTAAAAAGACCGGCATATTGCTCCGGATTGGTCTGTGCCCGGCCCATGTCCCAAAGCATTCCGTTTGTAGTTTCGTTGCCTACCTGCACCCATCTAACGTCGACACCGGCATCACGTATCGGCATGAGGGTATTACGGGTATGTTCGGCAACAGCCTTTTTCATACCTTCGTAATCAAGTTTTTTCCAGGCAGCCGGTATGTTCTGTTTACCGGGGTCAGCCCACCAGTCGCTGTAATGAAAATCTATCATTACAGGCATTCCAAGATCACGGGCGCGTTTGGCCATGACCAACACGTCGTCTGGATTGCAGAAACCCTTATCGGGATTGACCCATACGCGGAGACGGATAGCATTCATGCCCAGGTCTTTCATCAGTTTCGTGGTCTCGACCTGCTCTCCTTTGGAGTTCTTCGTGAAGCGGCCTCTCGCCTCGTCCATGGTTGTGGCTGATATATCGGCACCGAGCCAGAAGGGATCGTCAACACATAGGCTATTCCCATCTTTAACAGATTCCACGGAACAACAATGGTCATGCCTGTCAGCAAACGCTGGGAAAGCCATCATAGCCGCAAATGCGGCAGAAATAATAATTTTATTCATGTTAAACACTTATGCTCCTCCAATATTGATATGATATATTCATCGGAGAACATGTCTCCAATTGTCAAAGATACAAAAAATATGACTTGCCGCAAGAAACTTACTTCTCCTTTTATATCCACTTTCCCGGTTTCAGCACTGTTTTTTAACTAAGTTTTTAAATAAGAAGCTTCCAAACAATCTTAGAGAATGTTTGAATTTAACACGAATTTATAATTGAGAGATTACTTGAAAAATTTTTCCATCCCCCCGAAGGTCTTTTTTGGCTGTTTCCGCCAAGATTTCGTCGGTTACGGTGCCCGCACCGCGCCCTCCTCAACTTGCGGAAACATCTCAAAAAATCCTCTTCGTGTGAATGGAAGTTAAATTCAAACATTCTCTTAAAAAAGGACTGGCTTACCGATTTTTATTTATAACTTTGTTGTTTGGAAGATTGCATATACCTGTTGTCATATCTATCATATCTATCGGAATCTGCCGGAGCTATTATTAAACCAATAAGGCGATACAGGTAATATCAGTTTATGAAGGGAGGAACAGACTTTAAAATTATTTGACCATGAAATATATAGGGGCACATGTAAGCGTGGCCGGCGGAGTTTCGAAAGCACCGCTCAACGCCGCCGATATAGGAGCGAAGGCATTCGCTCTTTTTACCGGGTTCAATACGCGCTGGACCTCCAAGCCTATAAGCGATGTGGAAGCGGAACTGTTTAAAGAGAACTGTGAAGCCAATGGCTATACTCCGGATGTGATTCTGCCTCACGATAATTTCCTTATAAACCTGGGTTCGCCCGATGCTAAGAAACTTGAGATGAGTCGCAAGTCGTTTCTTGACGAAATGAAGCGTTGCGAGCAGCTCGGTCTGAAATTTTTAAATTTTCATCCGGGTTCGCATCTTGGCGAGATGCCTGAGGAGGATTGCCTTGACCGTATAGCCGAGTCTATAAATATAACCCTCGACAAGACATCGGGGGTAATGGCGGTGATAGAGACAACTGCCGGTCAAGGAACCAATCTCGGACACCGGTTCGAACACGTGGCTCATATCATAAACAAGATAGAAGACAAGGATAGGGCCGGAGTATGTCTGGATACATGTCATTCCTACTCTGCAGGATACGATCTGGCCACACCAGATGGATATGCCGACACCTGGTGCCAGTTCGACCACATCATAGGCGGTCGGTATCTTAAGGCCATTCATCTTAACGATGACATGCGCGCGTTAGGTTCCCGCATAGACCGCCATGCATCGTTAGGCAAAGGAACCCTCGGCGAAGAATTCTTCAGACGCTTCATGAATGATCCCCGGTTCGATTCAATGCCAATTATCCTCGAGACTCCCGAACCTGAGATATGGGAGAACGAGATAGCATGGTTATATTCGCTTGCTGAAAAATGAAATAGTGTGGAACAGTCACATATGGCGGCATAAATCTAATTTGACAAAAGAATAATTAAAACAACTAAATACATTCTACATGAGAAACAAACCTGATTTGAGTTTCTGGAAACTATGGAACCTGAGTTTCGGTTTCTTCGGTGTCCAGATCGCGTATGCGCTACAGAGCGCGAACGTATCGCGAATCTTCACCACCATCGGTGCTGATCCCCATGACTTAAGCTATTTCTGGATTCTTCCTCCTTTGATGGGTCTCATCGTACAGCCCATTGTAGGTTCCGCATCCGACAAGACATGGAACCGCTTCGGCCGTCGTCTGCCCTACCTCATAGCCGGCGCGCTTATAGCCATTCTGGTCATGTGCCTGTTGCCCAATGCAGGTTCTTTGGGTCTTACCATATCATCCGCTATTTTCGTAGGTCTTATAGCGCTTATGTTGCTTGACACATCGATCAACATGGCCATGCAGCCGTTCAAGATGCTTGTGGGCGACATGGTAAACGAGAAGCAGAAAGGGCTCGCCTACTCCATTCAGAGTTTCCTATGCAATGCCGGCTCGATAGTAGGTTACATATTTCCTATATTGTTCACCTGGATAGGTCTTAGCAACGTAGCTCCTTCCGGCGAGGTTCCTCCCACTGTTATCTGGTCTTTCTACATAGGTGCCGCAATTCTGTTGCTGTGTGTGGTATACTCATTGGTGAAAATCAAGGAGTGGCCACCGCATCTTTATAATGAATACAACGGAATCTCCGAATCTAAAGAAGAGAAACCCAAGCAAAATCTATTTAAGCTTCTCGTACACGCTCCCAAGACATTCTGGACTGTCGGTCTTGTACAATTCTTCTGTTGGTTCGCGTTCCTGTTCATGTGGACCTACACACCCGGCACCATAGCCAGCAATGCTTTCAATACCCCCTCTGTAACTACAGTAAAGGGTATTGAATATACCGATGCCAACGGCAAAGACCGGAAGATAGAAGCCAAATACATTCTTACAACCGACAATCAGGTGGTTGTCGAGAATGGTAAGGAATTAATGGATCTCAGCACATTGCCGCAAAACGTAACCCTTAAGAGCGTAGGAATAATGAACACAGACCCGAAAACAGGAAAACTTTTCCTTGACGAGGTCGAGGAGTTCCAGATTCCTGCTCCAGCCAATGCCACTGTAATCAAACAGAAAGAATTGGACGCCACCTCGGAAGAATACAACAAAGCAGGAAACTGGGTAGGCGTTCTGTTTGCCGTGCAGGCCATCGGTTCTGTTATATGGGCTGCCGTGCTACCCAGATTCAGCTCGCGCAAATTCTCTTACGCCCTCAGCCTCATTCTTGGCGCCGCCGGATTCATAATGGCGGCTTTCCTGACTGATCCCTACATGCTGTTCGTGGCATTCGTCCTGATCGGGTGCGCATGGGCCGCGATGCTTGCATGGCCTTTCACCATCCTTACCAACTCGCTTAAAGGCGGCAACATCGGCGCATACCTCGGTCTGTTCAACTGCTCCATATGTATACCTCAGATTATCGCGGCTCTTGCCGGACGCGGCATACTCGGAGCCATAAGCACACCCGATACCGTAGCTCCGCAATACATGATGATGTTCATAGCCGGCATATCGATAGCCATAGGCGCCATCTGCGTTGTCTTCATCAAGGAAGGCCACAATGAGCCCGCACCGCATGAGACTCCCGCCATAAGCGAAATATAAACGACACCTGTAAAACCGTATAAACTAAAGAGGCTGCCTAACTTCGGTTGTTAGACAGCCTCTTTAGTTTATACGGTTACCGGGAATGAGGGTCGTTATACATCAGCCGTTGAAGTGGTTCATGGCGAAAGCCGGACCCGAAAGACAGAATGCCTTCACGCAATCAGACGCTTTCTTCAACTTCTCGGGCAATAGTTTTCGTTCCTCTTCCGGAAAACGGCCCAATACGAAATCAATCTGGCCACCACGCGAAAACTCGTTGCCTATACCGAATTTCAACCGTGAATAATTCTGGTTTCCCAATTCCTGCGCTATGTTCTTCAACCCATTGTGTCCTGCATCCGAACCACGTTGCCTGAGCCGGAGAGTTCCAAACGGCAATGCGAGATCATCGACGACCACAAGAAGGTTTTCAAGAGGCAGTTTCTCATGGTTCATCCACCATCTTACGGCCACACCGCTAAGGTTCATATAGGTGGATGGTTTAAGCACCATCAATTCACAGTTTTTCACTTTGCATAGGGCCATTTCGCCATAACGGCACGACTCAAACCGCGCCCCACAGGAGGCGGCCAGTTCATCGGCTACCATGAAGCCAGCGTTATGACGCGTACCTTCATACTCGGCACCAATATTGCCGAGACCAACAATAAGAAATTTCTTCATATCGCTATCCGGGCCGTCGGTCCTGGCAGATGAGGGATCAGTATAACTTACAGAATGCACCACGCGCAACAGCCAATCGAATAATTTAACCATAGGGAGAGTGAAATAAAACCGGGGAAAGCGTAAGGCTTTCCCCGGTATGCTTGTAAGAACTTGCCGTACAGATTACTTCTCGGCCTTTGCAGCGGCACCACGTGCGGCACGGGTGAGCTGAACGGCGCATACAACAGCGTTCTTCGCGTTCATCAACTCAAGGCCTTCGAAGTGAAGGTCGCCTACAGCCAAGGTCTTGCCGAGACCAAGGTTGTCTACGTTGATCACCAAACGTTCAGGTATGGCGTTGTAGAGAGCTTTCACTTTCAGTTTACGCATAGAAAGAGTGAGCTTACCACCGGCCTTAACACCTTCGGCGTGACCTTCGATCTGAACGGGAACCTCCATTACGATGGGTTTGTCAGGGAATACTTCCAGGAAATCAAGATGGAGGATAGTATCTTTAACGGGCTGGAAATCGATATCCTTAAGCACAGCCTTGCGGATCTCGCCGTTTACTTCAAGGTTAATCTCATAGATGTCGGGGGTATAGATGAGCTTGCGCACACCTTCCTGAGTAACCACGAGATCGGTGGTAATCATACCTTTGTGGCCTTTCTTGTCGATTTCGACGATCTTCTCACCGGGCTTGAGAGATCCGGTATAGGGAAGTTCTACAACTTTGCCGCCGTTGAGCACTGCGGGAATCTTACCTTCGTTGCGGATAGCCTTTACAGCCTTCTTGCCGAGTTCGACACGCGGTTCGGCTTTAAGTTCAAAAGTCTTCATTGTGTTTGTGTTACTTGAAATAAAAGATTTATTTTCCCATCACACGTGAGTCCGTCGGAGCAGGAATGTCATCCATCCCGACGCTCTTATATGGCAGGCGGTCTGCACTGATATTCGTGCAAACCGCCGCAAAGTTACTAAAAATAGCCGTATATACAAAATCATCCGACTGATTCCTGTAAGGATTAACGGATTGATCAGTATTTATCGGGGTTAATCATCCTCTTCGTCATCTTCCCAGTCAAGGAAGAAATTGTCGGCGGCTTCCTCACGGAAACGGGCCATCTCGCGTCCCTCTCGTTTTGTCGGGCGTCCAAGTCCTTTCTGACGGTCTATGAAACCTGATATACGGGCCATCTCCAGCATGTCATACTGGCTTTGGGGCGTAAGGTTTTCAAGATAACCTTCAACGAGACGGGCACCGAGTCTGTTTTGCGTAACCTGCTTTACACGGAATGTGTAAGTAACCGGTGGCTTTCTGACATCGATGATATCACCTTCCTTAACAGTACGCGACGGTTTCACCGGCACTCCTCCCATCATAACCCTGCCCTTCTTGCATGCATCCGTGGCTATGGTGCGCGTCTTGAAAACGCGCATTGCCCACAGCCATTTATCTACTCTTACCTCTGCCGGCATCTTAGTTTTCCATAAGTTTCGGGTCTATCCTGACCATCTTGACTACCGGCTGCCTGTTGCTACCGAGCAGTTCTACGGTATCTGCGCTCAGAGCCCTGGCTGAAGTAGCCTCCTCGAGGGCTACTACGAGTCTCGTTTCGGATTCTATGTCCGGACACATCATACGCGTGGTAGCGATAGCTGAAAAGGATATTGAATTCGGGGTATCGAGGTCTGTCTCGACTTTTCCATTCATTATATTGCATCCTGTGTTTCCGTGCAGTTTGCCTTCGTCCACATCTATAACGATATTCATACCCTGCACATCAATCGGATCACCCTCGATAGCCACGATATGCCATGCTCCCGTAAGATACTCGAAGTTGCAATGCACCAAGCTCATCACCTGCTGTCCTGCCTCATCAAGAAGTGTCAGTCTGTAGTCATGCCCATCGAGAGCCCAGGAGTAACGACGTGTGGCGTCGAGAGCCTGATGTATCTGAGTATCGGTTATTCCTTCGGTGCCGCATGCCATCATTGTAGAGATAATCTGACTGAAACGCATGGTGCTGTCAGCAGGATTGCAGGTGTACGATGCATTTATCACATTGCAACCGTCATTACCATACATTCTTTTCTCCGTGGACTCAAAACGTAGATAAGGAGTTTTCTCGCCAACCGCTTTCTGCCCGAGCACTTCCTCGATAGTCCAGTCTCCCTTTATCATACCCTTTGCGAGTTCAGCCGAGGTATAGACCTTCTGGGCCTTGGATTTATGCAACGTCTCGCGATCGTTCGGAAGCACCACTTCTTTTTCCATGGAACCTCCGCCATCGCTTTTAAACAATGAGCATCCCGACGCGGCCACGGCCATAGATACCGCCGTAGCCATCAATGCGAATGTTTTTAATCTGCTATTCGTTTTTCTATTCATTTTCCAAGTATCTTTATGTTCCAAATATCTCTATGCTCCCGTTCCCTACAATATAGATTGGAAAAGGGGCAAGTTGTTTAAAACTCATAAATCAGTCTCCCCAGTGTCTGCGCTCCGGATATTTTGTAGGACGCAACAGCAGTCTTAGGGATGTGGAGTATGTGAAATAGTTCCATACCCAGTTTAACAGCACATTCAGTTTGTTGCGCATACCCAGAATAGACATAAGGTGAATCAACATCCATATCCACCATGCTATCCTACCTGAAAGTTTCAGATTGCCAAGGTCGGCCACTGCACGGTTTTTACCGACAGTTGCCATAGACCCTTTATCCTTATATTCGAATTTATGGGTGAATACCCCTTCATTAAGGTTTTTAGCAAGGTTCTTGGCCTGCTGTATAGCGGGCTGAGCAACCTGCGGATGTCCGTTAGGCCATTTTTCAGTCGGCATCAGAGCCAGATCTCCCAATGCGAATACCGAATCCTCGAGACCTTTCACACGGTTGTATTCGTCTACCACTATGCGGCCTCCGCGTCCGAGATACTCCTGGGCAAGCCCCGGCATGGTCTCGCCTTTCACACCGGCTGTCCAGATAAGGGTCTCGCTATACTCACTTTTACCATCGGCAAAAGTAACTATCTTGTCTTCATAGCTTTTCATGATGGTGTTAAGTCTTATCTCCACCATCAGGTCTTTAAGATATTGGTATGCCTTCTCGCCGGCCTCCTGGCTCATGGCACCAAGCAAACGAGGAGCACCCTCCACAAGAATGATTTTTACATCATCGGGACTCAGGTCGGGATACTCACGCGGAAGAATATCGCGCTTCATCTCACCGAGCGCGCCTGCGATCTCGACACCCGTAGGCCCTCCGCCTACAACTAAAAAACTCAGCAATTCCTTTCTGCGTGCGGGATCGGTGCATATTGCTCCGCGTTCCAGACGGTCAAGAATCGCATCGCGGCAACGCGATGCTTCCGCCACGGTCTTTATGCAATATACCTTCTTCTCCATATCGGGCATACCGAAGAAGTTGTTGGTGGTTCCGGCTGCAAGTACCAGCATATCATATTCTATTGTCTCATAACTTGTGGTTATGGTATGCGCGGCCGTATCTATCCCCTTCAAATGCCCCATGTGGTAGGTGACACCCTTGCGCTTCTTGAACTCACGCCTCAAAGGAAACGATATGTTGCTGGCATCCAGACCTGACGAGGCTATCTGATAAAACAGAGGCGGGAATGAGTGGAAATTGTTGCGGTCCACAACCTTGATATCAAATTTAGACCTGTCGAGAGACTTAGTAAGGTTCAGGCCGGCGAACCCACCGCCGACAATGACTATTCTTTTCTTTTCAGACATCGTGTTTAATAGAATCTTGATCAATAATTGAGCTGTACAAATCAACTGCAAAGTTAGAGATTTTTTTGCTTATACTTGAGAAACTGTACATATAAAAAACACCATAATACAACCATATGTTCTACCTAAAAGAGCTACAGATTACTCATCCTTGAACTGATTGTATCACTCTTCAAACTCATCTCGCTTAACATAAACAATGAGAAACCAAACAACACAGGAACCACACAACCAAATCTCATCTTTTCAAATCTTTTTGAATAACCACTTTCATTCCGACATATACATAACAGGTAGCTAATTGGACTATGACGGAGCAAGTGCAATTATTTATACTCTGATGCAATGCTCCAATGCCAGAGTTCTCTGAGCTTTCATAACCTGTCATTTATAGCTCAGAACTCCTTCCGACAGGCAAGAAGGAGATTACTCATGCGCATGAGCTTATAAAATTAAGACATAACAACGTAGCAAATTGCTTAATTTTGTATTACCTTGAGCCTATCCAAAAAGGATTTGCTGACTATGGTAGAAAGGAGGTAGTTGTGCTATGAGTAGGACAAAAAGTCAAATACTCTATAATTCATCCTAGGTAATCCTTGTTGAAATATTCCCTGTGGCTGTTTCAGGATCAAATAAAGACTATGCCACCCCATCATGACGGCATAGTCTCTTTTTTACCTCTCATGCGCATGAGTTATAAGTCATTTCTTCCGAAGTAGTCATAGATACATGCATCGACATATCTTATATCACCTCCACTAAATTTGACTTCCATAAAGTCATGATCTTTGAAGAAAGATTTATGCTTTTGAGGTAATATATTCTGAAGCAGCTTATTGAGATTAAGCCCGCAGTAATGAACTGTACCTATAACAGGTCTAGCTACACAATTTCTTATAGACTTATCTTCCCCATTAAATACACTAAAAGCGTAGTTGCAAATTGTACTAGAAAGCTGAGCATACCCGATACAATTTGCCTTACCTCTTAGAATATCATTTTCCCCTGAGAACGATAATAATTCAGCAGTAAGAGAACAACTATACCGTACTATTGAAGAAGCGTCGTCCATCACTGATACATCAGATTTAATACGTTCTTTCAGTTCCTTACTAAGAGGTACTGGATTGTAGGGACGGTTTTGTAACTTTTTTAAATAGAAACCTTGACAGGCAACGACTAAAAAAGTCAACATCGCCAAAATTATTACAATTTTCTTTTTCATTCATCTAAATTTATAACAGTTTTAATCTTATATTTGTCAGGCATTGTTTCGGTAGAATTAACTATCGGAGCAATTCCTCTTAAAGTTGGATAATTAAATCCAGGTTTTTCTAACATATTATTCCAATATAGTAAATTATCACTTTTCGCTTCTGAGCTTTCAGTGTTAAAATCGTAATAATCTACTAAGATGTTGTTCTTGCCTCCACTCTGCCCAATGCTACTCTAAATTACTTTTGCAGGAGAGAAATATCCTGTAAGTGGAGTTTGTGTGCTGCCATATCTATTATTCTCAGATACTCGCTTTATATCTTTGGCTGTAATCCTAGATCTATTTCCAGCAGCCTCTTTGATTAATTTTAATTCTTCCTCGGTAAAAGCAGTATTATCTGAAACAAGAGGTTCTATTGACAAAACCCTATTTAAAATCCCTGGATCGCTTAATGCTTCTGTATAATTCTAATTAAAAGTCTTGTCATTCCCCATAGTCCTAACGGCCCCTTCTATAAAAGCACGACCCTTATAAGGTAATGCAATATACAAATCTCTTAGATAATGAGAAGCATTTGCGGGAAGTCCAGCTTTATTTGCAAGATAAAGAGCTCCGTCTGTAATGGCAGCACTAGGATTCTTACCAAGGTTAGAAAGAAATCTTAATGTATTACTACCATGCTACTCCTCTGCATAGTCCATATCAGTAAGATTATTGTCAAGCTTAGCTCTCACTCTAACCTTATCAGGCTATGTCCAATAAAAATAACCATCTTTAAATTGAACTTCTCCCTAGGTTTTATCTGAGTTGATTCTGTAGTATTTTCCGTTCTTTTTAATGAATTTATGTGCCATAATTTGATGTTTGATAATAATGGCAAATTTACAAATTATTTTGGAGTTAAACAACTCTCCACCCCCCATATAAAAAAGGAATTGTAGGACATTCTGGACTCGAACCAGAGACTTCACATCTTATCAGGATGGTCCTCTACCAACTGAGGTAATGTCCTTTGATGAAAAAACGGGAGGACCGAGGCCCTCCCTATTGAGATTACATTCGCTTCTAACCTCGTCGCAACCATAACGATCTTAATGCTCACGCACTAACCCGATACGAATTTCTTATCATGAACTTGAATACTGTTTAGGACATATCAATAACCTTATATTTTTAGAGGCGGGTCCCGTAATCATTGGGAAAACCGCCATTTAAATTTATATGCGCTGTTTAATTTACCGTGAGCACAGTCTCCAATTTTCTACCTGACACCTCCTCCTTATCTAATTTTTGCAAATCTGCGTTTTTCATTCCTATGCATCCTTCGCTTTCGCGTTTACCCACAGATTCAAGGGAAAATGTACCATGTCAAGACACAGTATGTTACCGTCAGCGGAAAGACAGTTCAGGGAACACTTCTGGAAAGCGATAAATATGCCTTGAAGTTGGAAGATTTGAAAACCAGAATATCGGCTACTGCAAAGCTCGCATAGAGAGTTTCATCACTTTATGTGCGAGAATCATCAAGAAAAAATGAAGGAGCCCACTAAGAGCTTGTCTAAAACTTCTCGATTTCATACTATCCACATTTTTTTGATGAATCCTTGAATTGCAAAGACTCTTAAATCATGGAAACACGTTATACTAACAATTGATTAATTTTATTAAATTGAATCATAGCTTCGAACATATATGAAAGTTTTGATATTCAACGGCAGCGCGCACATAAATGGCTGCACAGCCCGCGCCCTCACCGAACTGGAGAAGACGCTCAATGAGAATGGCATCGAAACGGAACGTATCGAGGTTGCCAACAAGGACATACGAGGTTGTATCGGATGTAACTATTGTCGAGAACATAACAAGTGCGTATTCAACGATCTGGTAAACGAAACGGCTCCGAAATTCGCTGAATGCGATGGTATTGTGATGGGATCACCGGTCTATTGGGCCCATGCGAACGGACAGGCATTGGCATTTCTCGACCGCCTGTTCTACAGCACATTTTCTACGATAGACAAGACAATGAAAGTCGGAGCCGCCGTGCTGTCCTCCCGGCGTGCCGGTTCCACATCCGCGATGGAAGAAATCAACAAGTATTTCACCATGAACTCAATGCCGATAGTTTCAAGCACATACTGGAATGAGGTACACGGTTTTTCCGCCGAAGATGTGGAAAAAGACCTTGAGGGTCTCCAGACCATGCGCAATCTTGGCCGGAATATGGCGTTCATGATTAAAGCCATAAAAGCACAGGCTAATGCCGATGGAGGGATGCCTAAACAGGAAAGGAAGTTCTTTACAAGTTTTCCGGATGGACTTTGAATGAAATATAGTGGTTAACGTGAAAACCTCATTATCATTGGCGATTTGCATTTTATCTCCATTCATGGCGACAGCGGGCGGAACGGAGGTAAATGATACGACAAGGGTTCTCGATGAAGTCGTGGTTGTCGAAAGTGCGGCCAAAGCACCTGTGCCGCTGCTTCCTCTGGATGTAAAGATCATAGACAGCGCGACAATCGACAACAGCACCGAAACCAACCTGCTTCCGGTATTGCAGAATAGAATCCCCGGAATGTTCGTAACAGAGCGCGGACTCGCCGGCTATGGCGTAAGCGGAGGCGGCGCCGGCGCAGTATCCATACGTGGTGTAGGAGGTGGAAACAAGGTATTGTTCCTGATTGACGGGCAACCGCAATGGACCGGGATTTTCGGTCATTCATTACCGGACACCTATGTTACCAACGATGTTCAACGGGTAGAGGTCGTAAGCGGTCCTTCATCCCTGCTTTATGGATCCGGAGCGATGGGAGGCTCGGTGAATCTCATTACCCGCCATGCCACACAGGAGGGATTCGCCGGTTCGGTACGTGCTATGGGAGGGAGCTACGGAACCCAGAAATATGGAGCGAAAGGGGGATATAAGCATGATGGCTTGCGCGCCTTTGCCGCCGCAAGCTATGAATCTTCCGACGGCAATCGCCGTGGCATGGGTTACTGGCTGGCGAACCAATATGCATCTGTCAGTTACAACTTTTCAAGTCATTGGGAAGCAGGAGCCGATGTTATGCTCACTGAGACCAAGGCTGACAATCCCGGCTCTGTTTACCGTGAATTGCCACTCGACATGTGGGCGAAGCAACTTAGGACAACGGCATCGGTCTTCGTCAAGAACCGCTATGAAATAACATCCGGAGGAATTCAAGTATATTACAACTGGGGAAAGCATGACATCGACGATGGACTTGACAGTCGAAACAAACCGCGCACTTATCTCTTCCACTCGAAGGATTTCAACATGGGCGCCACGATATACCAGACCGTGAAACCATGGGGAGGCAACGATTTGAGTGTGGGGTTGGATTTCAAACACTGGGGAGGCAAGGCATACAATACAGACAAGACCGATGGCGAGGAATCGCCGATAGTCGACAGGCATGTGAACGAAATTGCCGGATATGCGATGATGCAGCAGTCGCTGTTTAACAGTATCCTGCGCCTGAACGCCGGAATCAGGCTGGAACACTCATCGCAGTTCGGAGACGAATGGGTGCCGCAAGCCGGCTTCATTCTCCGACCCCTTTCCGCGAGCCGTATAAAATTCAGCTATGGAAAAGGATTCCGCTCGCCCAATATACGTGAGCTATATATGTACGGACCTCGCAATCCGGAACTCCTGCCTGAGCGGATGGACAATTTTGAGGTAGAACTTCGGCAATGGCTTTGGGACAGCCGTCTGAATCTCGGTCTGTCGCTATACTATATCAACGGGGACAATATGATCCAGACCGTAATGGTAGACGGCAGATCCAAAAACATGAATACCGGTAAATTTATAAACAAAGGATTTGAACTGGATACGACTTACAATATAAATCCGGAATGGTCTCTTACAGCTAACTACGCCTACCTCCATACCGACACTCGTATCGTAGGAGCCCCGAAGAACAAACTTTTCGGAGAAGTCGCTTATACACCGGGACATTGGCAGTTCACGCTCGATATATTGGGTGTCTGGGGACTGAATACCGAGGAATCAAAAGAAGACTACGCCCTGCTGAATGCCCGCGCCGCTTATTCATTTGATTTTGATAAACCTCTGACACTGTTTGTAAAAGGCGAAAACCTTACCGCAACCAGATACCAGATAAATTATGGCTTCCCGATGCCGCGTGCCACTGTAATGGCTGGTGCGGAATGGAAATTCTGATAGGCGGCCGCTTAGAGTCTGTTTAAAAACAAACTCGTAACACTTGAATAACCGGGAACGGCAACATTGTTAAACGGCGGCGGATTCTTCACGACTAACGAATCCGCCGCCTATATTTTATTATTGATACAGAAAACAGCGGCATGCAAGACTATAATATCCCCCATAATATCCGCCATGCGAATTCAAGCGGATAATAAACTTGGAACCTGTTTATTACTTCTGACTAATTGATTATATTTGTAGGATGAAAAAATTTCTGCAGACATTCCTTCATGCACGTGTTACGGCATTCGCCCTTATGGCCGGTGGCTTCATGCTTCCTGCGTCGGTCTCCGCGCAAGTCAACGCCGAACAGGTCCTGAACATAGGCCGTAACGTACTCTCGATGGAAGATTACATGCTGGCCATACAATACTTCAACCAGGCCATCAAGGCTAAACCATATATGGCCGACCCTTATTTCTACAGAGCTCTCGCGAAACTTAACCTCGACGATTATAAAGGAGCCGAAGCCGACTGCACAGCGGCTCTCGAACGCAACAAGTTCAAGACCGAAGCCTATAAGCTGCGTGGGTTCGCACGCCAGCAGATGGGCCTTGACTCCCTGGCCATAACGGATTACGACACCGGGCTGCTTTCCAACCCCTACGACCGCTATTTTCTATATTATAAAGGTGTGGCCGAAACTCAGGCCGGACGCTATCCCCAGGCAGACTCGACATTCAACCGTCTCTTGAAAAGCCATCCCAAGTTCGATGAAGGAGTGGCCGCCCGAGGTCGTCTGAACCTGTTGCGTGGCGATACAGTGGCTGCGCTTGCCGATGCCGACCGCGCCATAGCCCTAAACAGGACACTCCTCAACCCATGGCTGATGAAAGCTCAGATTCACGCCGACCGACGCGAGTGGCAGGATGCGCTTAAAGAGATGGATGAAGCGATACTGATTCGCCCCGAACAACCGGAGTTCTATCTTAACCGTGCCTATATGCGCTACAACGACGATAATTTTTTCGGCGCCATGGCCGACTATAATTACGCCCTCCAGATAGAACCGGAATATATACCCGCGCTGTTCAACCGGGCATTGCTCCGGCTTGAGGTGAAAGATCTGGAGCGTTCTGCCGACGACTTCACAGAAGTATTGAGGCTTCAGCCAAGGAACTTCCATGCCCTTTACAACCGTGGTCTGGTACGTCTTGAACTGGGCCAATATCGTCAGGCTCTTGAAGACTTCAAGGCCATAGCCGCGCAGTACCCGCGGTTCTATCCCGTATATTACGCTATGGCCGAATGCAACCGCCTGGCAGGCGATCTGCGCTCGGCAGCATCCAACATACATAAGGCGGACAATATGGTATCGGCTTACGTGAAGGATCCCAATCGCAATCCGCTTGACCGGCCGGCGATAGCATCGGGACAAAACCGTCAGAACATGAATCAAGATGCCGATGAAACCGAAAACGAAACCGAGGTAATGGAGCAGTTCAACCGTCTGGTTACGGTAGAACCGTCAGACGAACCTGAACTCGCATTCAACGAGCGTATAAAAGGTCGCGTGCAAGACCGCAACATCGCGGTAGAGCCGGAAGCGTTATTCACGCTCGGACTCGGAGCTCCACGCCGGTCGCTACAGACCGGCGCCGATACCTTCAGGGAACTCGCGGAATTCAACAGCGCCGGATACATAGGAGAACCCGTTACTCTCAGTAACGGATGGGGAGCGCTGACCGACAACGAATTCGCCGAATTGAGCGAAATCGCGTCCGACAGCAAGCGGCAGCGCCCCGCAGACCACTTCATGAGAGCCATAGCGATGACAATGCTTAAAGACTATCGGGGCGCCATACAGGCATTCGGCAAGGCCATAGAGGGCAGCCCCGGCTTCACTCTCGCATATCTTGGCAAAGCCACGGCCGAAACTTATCTCGGCATAGCCGAAAATTCTCTTGATCTCCAGCTCCAGGCCCTGCGTGACCTCGACAAAGTAATAGAGGCCAATCCGCGCAATCCATACGCCTGGTACAACAAAGCCGCCATCCATTATTCGCAGCGCGACTACGCTGAAGCCACCCGGTCTCTCGACAAAGCTATAGAAATCGATCCCCATCTCGGTGCCGCATGGTTTAACCGAGGACTTTGCCGACTGCAGGCCGGACTGAAACGCGAAGCGTTCGCCGACCTTTCGAAAGCCGGAGAATTGGGTGTTTTACCCTCCTACAATTTGCTGAAAAGAATGAATTGAATTATATTTGCAAATTGATATGGCCGCATCGATGCCGCCATTCCGTTACAGACGGCGATCAGCATGATCGCCCTGCCGGAATCGGTTGCAGACAAAGGCATAGTTAAGTGAGAAATATATAACGACAACATACAATGATAAACATTACTTTTCCCGACGGAAGCGTACGCCAGTTCGAAGCCGGTGTAACTCCGCTTCAGGTTGCAGAAAGCATCTCGTCGCGCTTTGCCGCCGATGTGCTGGCCGCCAAAGTGGACGATAAGGAGTGGGACGTTTCTCGCCCCATAGACCAGGATGCGAAAATAGAATTGTTCAAGTGGGATTCGCCCGAAGGCCAGCATGCCTTCTGGCACTCATCGGCCCACCTACTCGCCGAAGCCCTCCAGGAACTCTATCCGGGAGTGAAATTCGGTATCGGACCGGCGATTGAAAACGGATTCTATTACGACATCGACCCGGGAGAACACAAGCTGACATCGGAAGACTTCCCCAAAATAGAGAAGAAGATGATGGAGCTGGCGGCCCGCAAAGAGGCCATAGTACGCTCGGACATATCGAAAGCCGATGCCCTCAAGATGTTTGGAGATCGCGACGAAACCTACAAGTGCGAGCTTATCTCGGAACTCGAAGACGGCACCATATCGACATATACCCAAGGCGCGTTTACCGACCTGTGTCGCGGACCGCACCTTGCCTCGACCGCTCCCATCAAGGCAGTGAAGATACTGTCGCTGGCAGGAGCATACTGGCGTGGCGACGAAAAGCGCGACCAACTCGTGCGCGTATACGGCATCACTTTCCCTAAAAAGAAGATGCTCGACGAATACCTCGCCTTGCTCGAAGAGGCCAAGAAACGCGACCATCGCAAACTTGGCAAGGAGATGGAGCTTTTCGCATTCTCTCCCACGGTCGGCGCCGGCCTTCCACTCTGGCTTCCCAAAGGAGCCGCCCTGCGCGACCGTCTGGAGCAATTCCTGCGCAAGATTCAGAAAGAATACGGATACCTGCAGGTAATCACCCCGCATATCGGCAACAAAACTCTGTATGTAACATCGGGCCACTGGGCAAAATATGGAAAGGATTCTTTCCAGCCTATCCATACCCCCGAAGAGGGCGAGGAATACCTGCTCAAACCCATGAACTGCCCTCACCACTGCGAAATATATAAAGCCTACCCACGCTCATACCGCGAGCTTCCGCTACGTCTGGCCGAGTTCGGCACCGTATACCGCTACGAACAGTCGGGCGAGCTCCACGGCTTGACCCGAGTGCGCGGCTTTACGCAAGACGATGCCCATATCTTCTGCGCCCCCAGCCAGATAAAGGATGAGTTCCTCAAAGTAATGGACATAATCCTCTACATCTTCAAGGCCCTTGACTTCAAGAACTTCGAAGCCCAGATATCGTTGCGCGACCCCAAGAACAAGGAAAAATACATAGGAAGCGATGAGAACTGGCATCTTGCCGAGAATGCAATAATCGAGGCTTGCGCCGAGAAGGGACTCAAGGCCCGTCAGGTAGAGGGAGAGGCTGCATTCTATGGTCCCAAACTTGACTTCATGGTAAAAGACGCCATAGGACGTCGCTGGCAGCTTGGTACCATTCAGGTAGACTACAACCTGCCGGAACGCTTTGGCCTTGAATACACCGGATCGGACAACCAGAAACACCGTCCGGTGATGATTCACCGCGCTCCGTTCGGCTCGATGGAACGTTTCGTGGCCGTACTGCTCGAACACACGGCCGGCAAGCTCCCGCTCTGGCTTATACCCGAACAGGTTGTGGTCCTTCCCATATCCGAGAAGTTCAACGACTACGCCTACAAGGTGGTAAAAGAGCTTGACAAGGCAGGAGTACGCGCCGTTGTAGACGACCGTAACGAAAAGATAGGCAAAAAAATTCGCGACAACGAACTGAAAAAAATGCCTTATCTGCTCATCGTAGGTGAAAAAGAGGCGGAAAATGACGAAGTTTCCGTAAGAAAACAAGGCGAAGGCGACAAAGGTACAATGAAAATTGCTAACTTTGCAGCTGCAATCAACGCTGAGGTTGAGGCCCAGACATCCCGTAAGGAGTAATCTTACCGCAACCTACAGATAAAAAAGCGAAAAAACCAGAACCGAAAACCCACTTAATGGAGAAAAAACCGAACTTTGCCGGCCCTCGGCACCCGGGAGGGAGCCGTCCGAAACCGGGACAACGTCAACGCCCCGGCGACCGCCGCAATGACCCGTATGCAACCAACGAGCGCATACGCGCCCAGGAAGTACGCCTGGTAGGAGACAATGTCAAGCCCGGCATATACCCCATAGACAAGGCTCGCCGTCTTGCAGCTTCTATGCAACTGGACCTGATAGAGATCTCGCCTACCGCCGAACCACCGGTATGCCGCATACTGGACTACCAGAAATTTCTCTATCAGCAAAAGAAACGTGCCAAAGAACAGAAGCAGAAGGCTGCCAAAGTCGTAGTCAAGGAAATTCGTTTCGGCCCACAGACCGATGATCATGACTACAATTTCAAATTGAAACATGCCATCGGATTTCTGAAAGAGGGTTCTAAAGTAAAAGCCCATGTCTTTTTCCGCGGACGCTCAATCCTGTTCAAGGAACAGGGAGAAGTTCTGTTGCTTCGTTTCGCCAACGACCTCGAGGAATATGGCAAGCTTGAAACGATGCCGGTACTTGAAGGGAAACGCATGATCATAATGCTCGCCCCGCTTAAAGCCGCACCGAAGAAAGAGTCTCCTAAAAAAGACACCGCCAAAAACGCTGCTGCCCCTGCGGAAAGCGAACCTGAAAATCAGGAATCGCAAGAGAGCGACGAGGCCGAAGATTAATATGGTTTTCCGGTCCGCCATAATCTCCGTGTTATGGCGGGCAAGAAAATAAATAAAAAATAAGAGACCGTAGGCACCACGTGCCGAGGTAAATTACAAACTACTAATTTTTAACCAATGCCTAAGGTAAAGACCAATGCCGCCGCCAAGAAGCGCTTCGCGCTGACCGGCACAGGCAAAATCAAACGCAAACACGCGTATCACAGCCACATCCTGACAAAGAAATCCACCAAGCGTAAACGCAACCTGGATCACACCGCACTGGTCGACAGCGCGAACAGCCGTCAGGTAAAGGATCTGCTGAATCTGCGTTAAGCGTTCAGCTCTTTGAAGAGCGGGTTGCCGACCCCCGCGAGCAAGTGTCGGCAAGAAATCAATTAAATTCAAAAACCGAATGACGGGCCGTAATGCGAAGTGCTAAGAGAACTGTAGCCGCCCCCATTCAAAATTTAAAAGACAATGCCAAGATCAGTAAATCACGTCGCTTCAAGAGAAAAGCGTAAGAAAATCCTCAAACTCACCCGCGGATATTATGGTTCGCGCCGCAACGTATGGACCGTAGCCAAGAATACTTGGGAGAAAGGTCTTACATACGCTTATCGCGACCGCAAGCAGAAAAAGCGCAACTTCCGCGCTCTCTGGATTCAGCGTATCAACGCCGCCGCACGCATGGAGGATCTTTCCTACTCCAAGCTGATGGGCCTCATACACAAAGCAGGCATCGAGATCAACCGCAAGGTGCTCGCCGACCTGGCCATGAACAACCCCGCAGCTTTCAAGGCAATCTGCGATAAGGTGAAAGCCTGACGCATCATTTACCAAGAGCATCCAAGCCCCGCAGTCTTACTTATGACAGCGGGGCTTTCTTTTTTATCCATGCAACCAACGAACGGCCATTTTGTTCAAATCAAAAACGTGTTTTATAACATAAAAATATTTCGAAAAAGATTGCAAAAAGTTTGTAAATTGCATTGCGGTTGACAAAACGCCTATTTCAGATTCCGGCCCGCTCTTCTCTGTCTCTCCTACTCTCCCGCCGCAGGCACTATGTCGACCGATCGTTATATCGATAATACCAACAACCTCCTGTTCGGCTCTTCTTGCAGACAAGGTTCAATTCATAAGCCACGCCTGCGGTCGACACTGGATATTAAAATCTTATACAGCATGAAGATTTACAAATCTAACGAAATCAAAAACATAGCCCTCTTAGGTTCGAAGGGCTCCGGAAAAACCACACTCGCCGAGTCCATGCTCTTCGAGTGTGGAGTTATAAAACGTCGCGGTACCGTAGAAGCCGGCAATACCGTTTCAGACTACTTCCCGGTTGAAAAAGAATATGGTTATTCGGTATTTTCCACCCTTTTCAGTGCCGAATTCAACAATAAGAAGCTCAACATTCTCGACTGCCCCGGAGCAGACGATTTTATCGGAAACGCATACACCGCCCTCGGCGTTACCGATATCGCAGTCATGACCATCGACGCCGAATATGGCGTGGAAGTTGGGACCCAGAATATTTTCCGCACAACCGAACGCTTGAAAAAGCCGGTTATATTCGCACTTAACAAAATAGACGGAGAGAAAGCCGACTACGACAACGTTATGGAGCAACTGCGCGAAAGCTTCGGCCAGAAGATAGTCGCTATCCAGTATCCTCTTGAAAGCGGACCCGGATTCCACTCGCTTATCGACGTGTTGCTGATGAAGAAATATGAATGGGGGCCTGACGGAGGCGTGCCTACAATCAGCGAGATTCCGGAAGACCAGCTTGAAAAGGCCAACGAACTCCACCATATACTCGTTGAGGCTGCCGCAGAAAACGACGAATCGTTGATGGACAAATACTTCGAGGAGGGACACCTGACCGAAGACGAAATGAGAAACGGCATACGCAAAGGTCTGATAGACCGTTCCATCCTGCCCGTAATCGTAGTGAGCGCAGGTAAGGACATGGGCGTACGCCGCATGATGGAATTCCTCGGCAACGTTTGTCCTTTCGTTACCGATATGCCCGCTCCCATCACCACTGAAGGCGTCGAGGTTAAACCCGATCCTGAAGGACCGCTGTCGGTGTTCTTCTTCAAGACCTCCGTGGAGCCACATATCGGCGAGGTTTCCTATTTCAAGGTTATGAGCGGCACACTGAAAGCCGGAGATGATCTGGAGAACGTTTCACGCGGCGGCAAAGAGCGTCTTGCGCAGATTTTTACCGTGTGCGGCCAAATCAGAAATGCTGTAGACAGACTTGAAGCAGGCGACATAGGAGCCGCCGTAAAATTGAAAGACGTACGTACCGGCAATACGCTCGACGCCAAAGGATGCGAATACCGGTTCGACTTCATAAAATATCCTCAGCCAAAGTATGTACGCGCCATACGTCCCGTTACTGAAAGCGACGCGGAGAAACTGGCCGGCATACTTACCCGTATGCATGAGGAAGATCCCACATGGATCGTAGAGCAGAGCAAGGAACTGAAACAGACTCTGGTCAAAGGCCAGGGTGAATTCCATCTGCGCACCCTCAAATGGAGAATCGAGAACAACGAGAAACTTCCCGTCGAGTTCTCCGAGCAGAAGATACCCTATCGCGAGACAATCACCAAAGCCGCCCGCGCCGACTATCGCCACAAGAAACAGTCCGGCGGCTCCGGGCAGTTCGGCGAGGTTCATCTTATCATAGAACCTTACACCGAGGGGATGCCAGAACCCGACACCTATAAGTTCGGTAATCAGGAATTCAAGCTCAATGTCCGCGACAAACAGGAAATTCCTCTTGAGTGGGGCGGCAAGCTGGTGGTTTATAACTGCATCGTGGGAGGCGCCATAGACGCCCGCTTCATTCCCGCTATCGTTAAGGGACTCATGGACCGCATGGAGCAGGGACCGCTGACCGGTTCCTACGCCCGCGACGTACGCGTTATGATATACGACGGCAAGATGCACCCCGTAGACTCCAACGAAATCTCGTTCCGTCTCGCAGGCCGCAATGCCTTCTCGGAAGCTTTCCGCAACGCCAACCCGAAGATTCTCGAACCCATATACGATGTGGAGGTAATGACTCCCGGCGATTCGATGGGCGATGTCATGAGCGACCTTCAGGGACGCAGGGGCATGATTATGGGCATGGAATCTGACCACGGTATAGAACGACTTAACGCTCGCGTACCTCTTAAAGAGATGGCTAGCTACAGCACCTCGCTCAGCTCCATTTCTGGCGGTCGCGCCGGCTTCACTATGAAGTTCGCCGACTACGAGCTCGTACCGAGCGACGTTCAGGAGAAACTTCTCAGGGCTTACGCCGAAACCCAGACCGAAGAATAACTCAACCCGACTCCTCTCTCCGGATATTTCCGAAGGAAACCACGCTTGCCAGTCGGCGGCGTGGTTTCCATTTTTAACAGTTCCTTTTATATGCATTTTTTTGCGTCTTATACATGATTTCGCCTCTTTCAGAGCGACCTCAACATCATCTGAAAGAAGATTTTCCGATACCTCCAAAACATTAATTGGATGATTTGACAAATTTTAATTAACTTTGTAAAATATATTGAATTTACTAACCTAAACAATATGAAACACCACTACTTGAAGTATGCCGCGTTTATAGCCGCGCCATTACTTTTGTCAGGTTGTGTCGACGACAACTACGATTTGAGCGACATCGACACCACCACCCGAATTCCAATCAGAAACCTTTCTGTCGGTCTTAAGTTCGAGTCAATAAAACTTGACGATGTAATTGATCTTGACGACAACGAGAACATCTGTGTAACCGAAATCGACGGCAAGAAGATCTATGCCATTCAGAAATCGGGAACATTCACGTCTGATGATGTCTCTATCGACCCCGTGCATGTAAATGCGCCCCACATCAATTCCACCAATATCTCACTTTCGGCTTCAGGCATACTTCCTGTTCATAAGCGTGCGATAGACCTCGACAACCTGAAAGTAAGCTACGATATCCATGACGATATGCTTACTGATTTCAGTTTCGCGACAAGCGACATAGACCCTGCGCTGATATCTGTCAACGATCTCACAAGCCATAAACCGATAACTTTAACCATCAGTTTTTACATTCCCCAGTCTCTGGCAAACAACGTAGGAAAAATATCATTCTCCAACGTCAAGCTAAAACTTCCGCAGGGACTTTATATGGCCGACGGCAAAACAGCCGCCCGTCTGAATTTAGGCTCATACGATCCTATAAGCGGAATTGCCACGCTCAACGAGACGGTAGAGACCAACGGCTACAGCAATAAAATAGAAGTGATACTTGAAGCAGGCATGCTAAACGCCAAGGTTGCAGACATTAACATAGTGAATCATGCCATCGACTATCACGGGCAGGCCGGTCTACTTAAAGGGGGACATATCTCTTTGACTCCTAATCTGGAGCACATTACCCTCCCAACTTCGTTCGATTTGAGCGCGGACTACTCGATCACCTCTTTTGACGTCGCCACAATTTCAGGTGAAGTGGACTATAATATCAAAGGTATAGAAATCGACCCGATAGAGCTTACCGACCTCCCCGATTTCCTCAATGATCCTGAAACTGACATCACCCTCGTAAATCCGCAGATATATCTCGGCGCTAAAAACACTACCGCCGATTATCATACCGGACTTTCGGGACGCATAGCTCTTGACTCAAAATTCAGCAACGGCGAGAAACAGGCCGTATCCCCGACATTCACAATAGGCTGGGAGAACGGCCCGGTAGACTATAACATAGCCATGGCAACCGACATCAAGAATCTGAATCTTCTTGACAAATATCCCGGTGCCACCACGCTTACCTACGAAGGCCTGAACACCATCCTTTCTTCTCCGGACGGAGCAGCCGGTCTACCCAAAAGAATAGGCGTATCGCTCGACAATCTTCATTTCTATGGGAATGCCGTTAATTTCCCCATCAAACAGAACGACGGTTCCAACTTCGGAGTCATACCATCAACTACAGGGGAATATACATTCTACGCTCCTTTGGCCATGACTCCCGGCTCAACCATAGTCTATGCCAAGACAGAAGACGGAATAAGCGACGACGATGGCATGGAAGACATAAGCATCAACAGTCTTAAACTCACGGCAAACGCTATCACAAACATACCTTTCAGCATAAAACTGGACCTTGTCGTCATGAACAAGGATGGCAAAAGACTGGGTAAATCAAATAGCGTCAATCTCCAACCGAACGCCAACTCGCCCATTACCATTATTGTGGAATCTACATCTGACAGCCCTATTACAGATATAGACGCTGTGCAATATCGCGCACGCATTGTCGGCACAAACGACTCTCGTCCGTTATCGCCAGACCAATATATAAAATTAGAGAATATAAAGCTGACTGTAGACGGCTATATAGAAACTGATTTTTAAAATCTAATCCGGAATAATAATGAAATCACTATATAAGTTTTCCATAGCGGCCACCGTCGCCGCAATCTCTCTGTCAGCTTCGGCCCAGAGTGTCAACTCAGGTTATTTCATGGAGAATTACCTGTACCGTCATCAGATGAACCCTGCATTCGGTAACACCGGCAAAGGATATGTAGGATTCCCGGCACTGGGAAACCTCAATATCGGTATGCAAGGCTCGCTCAATGTCAATTCCTTCATCTGGGCCAAAGACGGCAAGACAATGCTATTCACCAACCCCTCGCTCACAGCAGATGAGGTAATGAGCAAATTCCACGATCACAACAAGCTGGGAGTCGGTCTCAAACTTGGAGTGATCGACTTCGGGTTCAAGGCTTTCGGCGGATACAATACCGTAGGCATAAACGTTGTAGCCGATGCCGGCATATCTGTGCCTAAATCACTTATCTCCCTGATGAAAGAGGGCATATCAAATCAGAAATACGACATTTCAAATTTTGCCCTCGAAGGTGTGGGATACGCTGAAATCGCCCTTAACCATTCTCGCGACATCAAGCAGGTGCCGGGTCTCAGAGTAGGCGCCACAGTTAAGTTCCTTGTAGGAGCCGCGGCGCTGAAAGCCAACTTCAAGGAGGCATACCTCGAACTTCAGGAAGATTCATGGAACATAGCCTCAAACGCCGAAGTTTTCACCGCAATCAAAGGCGTAACCTACGAACATGACTACAACAGTAAAGACAATAAAGAGTATGTATCGGGCCTTCAGACCGACGACATATCGGCTCCCAACGGTTTTGGCGTAGCCTTCGACTTTGGAGCGGAGTACCAATGGCGCGATTTCCGTTTCTCGGCTGCCGTAACCGACCTCGGCTTCATAAACTTCTCCGAATGTGCCAAAGCCGGCACCAACGGCCTCCGGGAGGTTCGCACCGACAAATATACTTTCGAAGTAGGCGGCAACGATGACGATGCCGATGATGAGTGGGACAAACTTGCAGACGACATTTCGGAACTCTACCAACTCACAGACAACGGTGTGGAGAGCTTCAAATACAATCTGAAGGCTACACTTAACTTCGGAGTGGAATATGAGCTTCCCGTTTATCGCAAGGTGCGTTTCGGTCTTCTCAACACTACCCGCATAGCCGGACCCCTCACATCTACCGAATTCAGACTGTCTGCCAACTTCGAGCCATGCAAAATCATCGGTCTTAACATCAACGGCGTCGCCGGCACTTACGGTGTAGGCATGGGCTGGATGGTCAACCTGCGTGTGCCAGGATTCAACCTTTTCGCAGGTATGGACCGCATACCGGGCAAGTTCAGCAAACAGATGGTACCTCTAAACTCCAATGCCAACGTCTTCCTTGGTATAGACTTCCCTTTCTGACAAACATTCCTTCTGGAATCTGAACAGAACAGAACCTGCAGGCCGTCCGGTCTGCAGGTTTTTATTATCTTTGCACCGGAACATATACAGAAATAGACATGAACCACCATATATACAGATTCGCTGCCGTTTCGACCTCTTTCTTGCTGTCTGTATCGGGCCTGGCTGCCGATTTCAACAGCACATTATCCCGACTTGTCGAAAACTCGCCATCGCTAAAATACTATGCGGCGGAGGCTGATGCCACGATAAAGGAATCTCGTACTTACAACAATCTCCCTGATCCGGAAATAGAGGGGGAACATATGTGGGGCACGAGGGGCCAGACAAAATGGAACGCGGGTATATCATGGACTATCGACTGGCCCGGAGCCTATAGCGCGCGAGGCAATGTAGCGAAAGCGCAAAAAGACGCGGAAATCTCTCGTCTGGAATCGCGTCGGCGTTCACTGGAAAATGAAGTCGGCACGCAGCTGATAGCCTATGCCAAGGCTACGCGCAGACTGAATGTTATTCATCGGCTCGAAGCGTCCACCGACAGTATGGCTCTAATCATAGAAGCCGGAATAAAACATGGTCGTCTCACGACTCTGGATTCCTATAAGATAAACATAGAGAAAGGACGACTCGCAGCCGCGATAGAAGAAGAGAAAGGTGCGGTTTCCGAATGCCGTGCGGCAATAGTTGCGCTATGCGGTGCTGACGCAGATATCATACTGCAATCATTCGATACCTCATTTCCCGACGACCCTGGATTCGGAACCGCCTATTATATCGACAAAGTCAACGGAACTCCCGATGTAAAATTGGCTACCGCTGAAGCCTGTCTGGCAAGAGCCCGACAGAAATCGGTCGACAGGGAGCTATTTCCATCGCTGTCGTTAGGATACATTCATGCCTATGAGGAGGAAACCCATTTCAATGGAGGCAAGATAGGACTGAGCCTACCCGTATTCTCATCGAAAGGGAAACGTGCGGCAAGCAAGGCCGCGACTGTCGCTGCCGAAAGCAATGCCGAAAACATTCGCGAATCACTGACGGCACAGGTAAGGATATGGTGTTCCCGGCTTGACGCTACCCGGGCGTCGTTGACAGAACTTAGTCCGGTATTCAACACAGAATCCCCACAGGATATGCTTTATAAAGCATATAGGCTGGAAAGGCTATCGTTGCTCGAATATCTTCAGGAACGCAATTACTATATGGAAGCGGAACTTGATTATATAGATCTGTTGGCAGCACGAGCAGAGATTCTCAACGCCCTGTCGACACTCTGACAATACAATGAAATAAACACGACATCGGGTCTGCAAAACAGAAGTTTTGCAGACCCGATGTCGTGTTTATTAGTAATCCCGGATCAGACAGCAATAAATCCCGATAAAGGGACGGTCATGTCGGACTGGTAAGCACTATGGACTGCGTCGGTGTTATTTTTCTCATCTCCTCAAACATGGGCAGATAATTGCGGTGAGAGGGAGCCAGAACCACAAAATTCAACTCCGTGGTCTCATTGTCGAAATCATAACGCAGGAAGTAGGTGGATAGATGCACATCATGCTTACCTAACACCAATCTGTAGGGTTGGATATCGTCTACAATGCCTTTTACCTGCAATTTTATGGCCCTGTTCTCCTGACCGAGACTGCGTTTATGCTCCCAAAGTTCCATATATACCAGGGTAACGAGTATCAGTCCGGTAGCTATGAGTGAACACCAGTACATTCCAACGCCTACGGCCATGCCTATGATAGCGGTCATCCAAATACCGGCTGCGGTTGTAAGACCTCTTACCGCGCCTTTCAGATGTATCATGGCACCGCCTCCAAGGAAACCGACACCGGTTATCACTTGAGCCGCGATACGACCGGGATCGCCGTTTTTCAGTCCCATATATACCTGAGGCACATATATCGACAGCAACATCGCGAGACATGCACCCATAGAGATAAGAGCGAACGTGCGTACGCCGGCGATCTGCCCTTTGCGTTTACGCTCGGCTCCTACCAGAACCCCGAGAATCATGCTTACTACCAGACGGAAGCTGGCATTCCATATCGAGAGTTCGGTAGAGCCGAGATCGTTTATTACGGATTCGAGAAATTCCAAGTCGTACTATTTTGAGTCCACACAGATACCTTCAGGCTTTTGCAGTAGGGCAAGCTTATTTAGGAAGACGGCACTGCCAGTTCCAGGCGTTCTTCATTGTCTCCTCGATAGGTACCACCGCTGTCCAACCAAGAACCTCATTCGCTTTGGTGGGAACGGCCCATATCTGCTCTATATCGCCTTCGCGGCGCGGTCCGACTTTGTAAGGGACTTTCACGCCGGTAGATTTCTCGAAGGCTTCTATGAGACCGAACACCGACACTCCGCGACCGGTACCGAGATTGAATATCTCGATTGCATCGGTATCTTCGCCGTCAAGCATACGGCGCATAGCCACGACGTGAGCTTTGGCCAGATCCACTACATCGATAAAGTCGCGTATGCAGCTTCCGTCAGGAGTATTGTAATCATCGCCGAAAACAGTCAGTTCCTTGCGTATGCCGGCAGCCGTCTGCGTAAGGTAAGGTACAAGATTGTTAGGAACCCCGTTGGGAAGCTCTCCTATCAGCGAGGTAGGATGGGCGCCTACAGGGTTGAAATAGCGCAGCAGTATACTCTTTATGTGCGCACCGGACTTCACATAGTCGGTTATGATTTCCTCTGAAATCTGCTTGGTATTGCCATAAGGCGAGGTAGCCGGTTTGATTGGAGCGGTCTCGTCTATAGGATTCACATCAGGCTCGCCGTAAACGGTGCAGGAGGATGAGAATACGATACCTTTCACACCATATTCCGGCATGAGTTCAAGCAAATTTATAAGCGTGTTCAGGTTATTGCGATAGTATAGCAACGGTTTCTGGACACTCTCGCCCACTGCCTTAGAGGCCGCGAAGTTTATGATGCCTTTTATACCGGGATTCTCCTTGAACAGACGGCGCAACGTCTCCATATCAGTGCAATCACCCTCTACAAAAACAGGCGCGATACCCGTAATTGCCTCGATACCTTTCAGCACATCGCGGTTAGAGTTTGAAAGATTGTCTATAATCACCACTTCATAGCCGGCCTGCTGAAGCTCGACCACGGTATGAGATCCTATATATCCGGTTCCACCTGTTACCAATATCTTAGTCATGATAGTCGTTAAAAAAGTTTTGCAGGATAAACGCCCTCTTCCACAAGCTTCTTGAACTGGTCAACAGTCGCCTGACGGTCGGCTGCATAAGTCACACCAAACCATTTCGATGGTGTTTCAAGCACCTTCAGTTCTATCTCCCCGGCCTCTATAAGGTCGTTTACCACAGAAGGAATATAGAATTCAGCCTTGAGCTCCTGGCTGTTCTTTTTCAGGAAATCAAGGAACGCCGCAGTCGAGTAGTCGAAATAATCAGGAGTGAAACCCCACATGTTCATCGACACGTTGGCTCCTTCGGGGAAGGAAGCCTCGGTACCGTCGGCAATGGTCTGCACCAGCTTGCCCTCCTTGCGCTGGATACCATGGCATTCGGTAACTCCGGTAAGATTACCATCGGCCGATACCTCGCAAAGTCCACGTGAAACGCCGCCATTCTCGCTCAGAGTATTCTCGATACGGAAACCGATCATGCAGTATCTTCCCTTCTTTCCCTCCACACTACGCAGGAAATCGCCGAGTATACGGAATGATTCGGCACCGTAATAGTCATCGGCATTGATTACCGCGAATGGCTCTTTAATCACATCCTTGCCCATGAGAACAGCGTGGCCGGTGCCCCAGGGTTTCGTGCGCTCGGGATTGGTGGCTATACCTTCGGGTACATTCTTCACGTCCTGAAAAACCACCTCGACGGGAACGTGTCCTTCATATTTGCTTATAACTTTCTTGCGGAATTCATCTTCGAAGTCATGACGGATTACAAAAACGATTTTGCCAAATCCGGCACGCAGGGCATCATATACGGAATAGTCCATGATGGTTTCGCCCGAGGGACCGAGGCCGTCAAGCTGCTTCAGACCACCATAACGGCTGCCCATACCGGCAGCCAAAATAAACAATGTAGGTTTCATAAGGTTTGAACTGAAAAATTGGTTGATTCCCTCCCCTGACTTCAAACTACAAATATAATGATATTTATTTACAAATCATAGATTACGCGCACTTTTATCGTGCATTAAAAATTACTTTACTCTGATATATCGGGCAATCTGAAGCATCATGTCGAACAATACCACTCTTGAGTTTGCGTTTCTCATTATTTCATGACGGGCCCGCTCCGTTTCGGCCACGAGATTCTCCACATTCCTGTGATTCACAAACGGCGAAAAGCGCCGGCTGAATTCCTCTTCTTCGGGAGAGAGCGAGACAATCTGGGGCATGCGCAGGTTATACATGAAATTCTCGCGGGCCATATGGGAGCAGTAGTCGAGGAAACGGGATGAATGTTCCCGTCCGCATCCCGACAGGTGTTCGGAAAGTTCATATAATTCGGCGATATTGCGGCCATATGTGGCGCGCATCATAGCGCGATACATTTTCCCGAACTCGGCCGACTCTCCTTTGTCGAGAGCCAGTTCATCGGCCCTCAGGGCACTCCCCTCCGAATGACGCGCTATACGCGCGGCACTGTCGGCAGAAACACCTTTTGATATCAGATATTCCGCTATATTATTTTCTGAAAGAGGTCTGAAGTTCAGTCGCTGCGTACGCGAGAAAATCGTGGGCAACAACTGCGACGGCTCGTTGGAAACCATAAGGAAAATAGTGTTTTCCCAAGGTTCTTCTATAAGCTTCAACAGTTTGTTGGCGGTCTCCACGTTCATGGATTCCGGCAACCAGATAAGGTATATCTTCTGTTTTGAAGCATAGTTCGACATTATGGCCGTACGGGCTATTTCAGCTGCTTCGTTGACATATATCACCGGCTGACCGTTTCCGGCATCGAGAAGCTCCAGCCATCGTTCCCGTTTCATATACGGCTCTTCAGTCAGAAATTGTTTCCACTCATCCATCCAGTCGGCCGAGAGCACCCTGCTTTTGCTCCCCTTTTTGAGAACAGGGAAAACAAAATTCATATCGGGATTGGCAAACTGAGCGTGTTGCAGACATGAGGGGCAGCGTCCGCAACTGTCGCCATTGTGCCGGTCGGTACACTGCAGGTACTGCGCGAAAGCTCTGGCTATCTTCATCTTCCCCACCCCTGCCGGGCCCCCGAAAAGCAATGCGTGAGGCACACGGTCGGTATCGGCCATATGGCGTAATCTGTCTTTTATATCTTCGTGACCAATAACATCCTTGAACTTCATATCGCTAATTTAAGCATTTTCGATTACAGTACAGTCCCGATTTTTGATTATTTTTGTCTTATGACACCCTTTTTGCAATCAGTAGCTCGCGCATACGCCCGAAGATATGGAGACCTCTCGGATTTCTGTTTTGTTTTCCCAAACAAACGCGCCGGAACTTTCTTTCTGAAGCGTCTCTCGGCCGAGGCTGAATCAAGACCCATACTTGCCCCGAAAATAACCTCTATCGTCGAACTGGCCGAAGATCTGTCAGGCCGAATCGTAGACAACCGCATAGATCTTCTGTTCCTCCTCTATAAATCGTATATGCACCTTCTTGCGACCGATGATGTCTCTGACAAAAAAAGCGATCCGAAGGTAAGTTTCGATGATTTCAGAATCTGGGGAGAGACAGTACTTAGCGATTTCGGCGAAGTGGACATGTATGGCGTGAATCCCGACGAGATTTTCAAGAATCTCAAGGACTTCCGTGAGATTGCCTCCAACTATCTAACCGACGAACAACGCAAGGTCATGGAGGAGTATTTCGGTTATCAGCCCGGCGTTGAGAAAGCAGCCGAAAGTTTCTGGAAGACGTTCAAACCCGATACCGAACTGAAAGGTGCGTTTCTGCATTTATGGCAGACCATGGCCCCGCTATATCATGCCCTTGAGTCCGAGCTTGAAGCACGCGGACTTGCCACACCGGCCGGATCCTACCGTCTCGCCCTCCGCAACGTTGCCGACGGCAACTGCGAACTACCATGGAAAAAAATGGTGTTTGTAGGGTTCAACGCCCTGTCGTTGGTAGAACGGGAACTGTTTAAAGAGTTGCAGAAATTCGAGAATTACAATGGTCCCTGCGGGCCTGAGCCCTTTGTCGATTTTTTCTGGGACGGTACAGGACCGATTCTTTCACCGGGAGCGTCGCAGGAGGGTCCGGCGAAATTCCTGAACTTGAACCGACGCGATTTCCCGGAGCCGAAATGGGCATCAGACTACCTGCATCTCTCGGACACCGACACCCTACCCGAAAGCGTCAGGATTATCGCATCTCCATCCAACTCTCTACAAGCCAAGATAGTGGGTCGTGAACTGAAACGCCTTTATGTTTCCATTCCGAAAGAAGAGTTTATCGATGCCAGAATCGCAGTCGTTCTTCCGGACGAGAACCTGCTTCTGCCGTTGCTCTATTCTCTTCCAAAAGGATTTTCTGACGTAAACCTCACTATGGGATATCCTCTGAGGCTCACATCGACGGCATCTTTTGTATCGCTTTACCGCACACTTCTGCATCACACTCACACCGGAGACGGCACCCCTACCTTCTATCACCGCGACCTGCGTCGATTTCTTGCCCATCCTTTTGTTCATGCCGTCGCCGGAAGTGTACAGATCGCCCGGCTTAACATGTGGCTCAACAAAACCCACCGCATGAATCCCACTTTAGCTGAAATCACAGCCGAGGCCCCGGGGCTGTCACCTTTACTGAAACCATTGCCTAAAAATGCCACGCCCAGACAGACAGCGAGCAACCTTGCGGATACTCTAAGGGCTGTTTCCGGAATTCTTGCCGGATATGGCGACAATGGCGTTATTAAATCGAGACTTGACCGCGACCATATCGATGTGTATATAGATGCTTTGGGACGGTTGCTCTCGGCCGTGGAGGAACATGGAATCATGATGTCGCCCACCACCTTCTTCGCGCTTGCCGACAGGATGCTGGCCCCCGAACAGGTCAATTTCGAAGGCGAACCGTTGAGCGGACTTCAAGTAATGGGTATGCTTGAAACACGTGCGCTCGATTTCGACAGAGTCATAATACCATCGGCCAACGAAAGGAAGCTGCCGGTAAAGGGACGCACCAAGTCGTTTTTGCCAAATTCACTGAGAGCGGCATATCATATGCCACCCATGCAGCATCAGGAGAACCTCGCTTCCTATTACTTCTATCGCCTGATTTCGCGTGCGAGTGAAGTAGTGATTGTCTACGATGCCCGCACAGGCGTTGGTTTCGGATCTGAACCCTCAAGATATATAATGCAACTGGAATATCTGCTCGGAGCCGGTAAAATCAAGTTCGAAGAGTTTTCGTTCACGCTTGCAGGAAAACGGAAAGTGGTAGACAGCATACCCAAAAACAGCCACACGATGGCTATTCTGTCGCGATATCTTCAAGAGAACAGCAAGTATCCTTTATCTGCAAGTTCTCTTAAAACCTATTGCAGCTGCGGACTCCGCTTTTTCTTCGAACGTGTCATGGGAATCCGCACTGACAATGAGGCAAGCGAATATATCGACGCAATAACTCAGGGCAACATAATCCATGAGGTGATGATGAACCTCTATCTTCCCAAAGAAAAACAGAATCGGTTGTTGGACCATCCTGTGGTAATTACAGCCGATATACTTGACAATCTTAAGAAAAACCGCAGGTTTATACATTCACTGGTAAGACGCAGTATCAACCGGGGCCATTTCAATCTCCCGGAGTCGGATCTTACACGCGATTTGCCACACACCGCAGAACTTGTAGCAGACAACCTGACCCACTGGATTACAAATATACTTGAACGCGACAAGCAGTTCGCCCCTCTCGAGATTTTAGGTTGCGAATTCGGCTCCGAATTGCGCTATCCCCTATCAGATGGCCGTAAAGTGAACATGAATTTCTTTATCGACCGCCTTGACCGGACGGCAGGCTCCGACAAAATACGTATAGTGGACTACAAGACCTCTTTATTGTACCAAAAAGAGTACAATGAGCTTGACCCGGCCGAGATGTTCCGTATGGCCGACAGCCGGGGTTATAGCCGTCAGGTACTTATGTACAGTGAGCTTCTGAATCTGGAACGTCGCCAAAAAGGGCTCGAAGAGATAAGCCCTGATTTCGCACTTTACAATGTACCTAAGATTCTTAACAAAAAAGAGGGTGTGATTTCTTTCCGGAACCGGAATGGAGAACTCCTGTCTGAGTCGGAAGATACAGCCCCGTCGTTTCGCCGTGCAATGACCGACAAACTGGAGGAGCTTTTCAACCCTGACGTGCCATTCTCAGCTCCATATGACGCCGAAGAGGCCTGCAAATACTGCCCCCTCGGCATATTGTGCGGACGCTGATAATGTGAAAACCCATTCAGCGAATGCTGAATGGGTTTTCACATTATCTCTATGATATCTATCTTAGAATTTGCGTTGTTTCATCTGCTTCATCTGACGCATCATCTGGGCTGGATTCTTCATTCCTTGCGATGCCGCGCGCATCATCTTTCTTGTTTCCTCGAACTGTTTGCACAGGCGGTTCACATCCTGGATGCTCGTACCCGACCCCTTGGCGATTCTCTGGCGACGGCTACCGGTGATAATCTGAGGATTCTGACGTTCGTATGGTGTCATCGAATTTATAATGGCCTCGATACCCTTGAACGCATCATCGCCTATCTCCACATCTTTTATGGCCTTCCCTACTCCCGGAATCATAGATGCCACATCTTTCAGGTTGCCGAGTTTCTTTATCTGCTGTATCTGCTTGTAGAAATCCTCGAAGTCGAATTTGTTCTTGCGTATCTTCTCCTCAAGTTTCTTGGCCTCCTCCTGATCGTAGATTTCCTGAGCGCGTTTCGCCAGCTCCACGATGTCACCCATACCGAGAATTCGGTTGGCCATGCCTTCGGGGTTGAATTCCTGGATATCCTCCATCTTCTCTCCCGTACCCACGAACTTAATGGGCTTGTTGACCACGGCACGTATCGAAAGAGCCGCACCGCCACGATTATCGCCGTCGAGTTTGGTAAGCACGACTCCATCGAAGTCCAGACGCTTGTTGAACTCGGAAGCGGTATTAACGGCATCCTGACCTGTCATGGAGTCTACCACAAACAGTATCTCCTGAGGTTGCAGGGCCTCTTTGAGCGATGCTATCTCGTCCATCATCTCGGCATCTACCGCAAGGCGCCCGGCAGTATCGACTATCACAAGATCGTTACCGTGACTTTTGGCAAAGGCTACGGCGTTGCGGGCAATGGCGACAGGATCTTTCGAACCTTCTTCCGTATATACCGGCACATCGATGTTTCCGGCCACGACCTTAAGCTGGTCTATAGCGGCGGGACGGTATACGTCGCAGGCCACAAGCAGAGGTTTCTTGCCTCTTTTCTTGAACTTAAGGGCCAACTTGCCCGAGAAAGTGGTCTTGCCCGAACCCTGCAGACCCGACATGAGTATTACAGAAGGATTGCCCTGGATATTAATCTTGGCTTCCTCGCCACCCATCAATTCCACGAGCTCGTCATGCACTATCTTTATCATCTGCTCCTTCGGCTTCAGCGAAGTGAGCACATTCTGACCTATGGCTTTTTTCTTTACATTGTCGGTAAAGGTTTTCGCCACTTTGTAGTTCACGTCGGCCTCCTGAAGGGCGCGACGCACATCCTTCATTGTCTCGGCAATGTTTATCTCGCTTATGCGGCCTTCTCCTTTAAGTATTTTAAACGAACGTTCAAGACGCTCTGTAAGATTTGCAAACATCTTGGTTATAATTTATTGGTGTTTGTATCCGGGAATATTACCGTAGGTTTGAATCCTTCGGCCTCTTCCGGTGTCATAAGGGCATAAGTCATGATTATGACTATATCGCCCGGCTGAGCCATGCGGGCAGCCGCTCCGTTGAGGCAAACCACACCCGAGCCCTCTTTGCCTCTTATTGTGTAGGTATCGAGTCTGGCTCCGTTATTGTTGTTCACAATATATACGCGCTGACCTTCCAATATTCCGGCAGCGTCAAGGAGTTTTCCATCTATGGTTATACTCCCTATGTAATTAAGATTCGCCTCGGTAACGTGCACACGGTGAATCTTTGATTTCAGAACTTCTATCAGCATTTCAAATGTTCCTTATGCGCAGGGTTCATCCGCGGTATCGTATATTATCTATAAGGCGCACCTTACCGCAGTATACGGTTATGCATCCTACAATGTATGGAGACTCGCTCCATTCGTCGACCGGCTGCAACGTTCGGCCGTCTACAATCTCGAAATATTCAACCTGCATTTCAGATTGTTTCTCAATCAGATCAACCACAAAGTCTCTGGTCTCCGCCACACTGTGGTCTGCCGAATAGGCTATGCTTTCGTTCAAAGCGCGATAGATAGCCGGGGCGATCTGCCGCTGTCCGGGAGTGAGAAGAGCATTGCGGCTTGAAAGAGCGAGGCCGTCGGAAGCGCGACATATCGGGCAAGCCACTATGTTGACTTCCATTTTTTCCGTGAGCACCATGTTTCGGATTACAGCTATCTGCTGGAAATCCTTCTCACCGAAATATGCGTTGTGAGGACGCACAAGCTCGAACAGGCGACTCACAATCTGGGCGACACCTTGGAAATGGCCGGGACGACGGGGCCCTTCCATAACCTCCGCGGCCACGCCAAGGTCAAATGTCTTTGTGCGTACGGCGCCATCGGGATACATCTCGTCGACTGACGGAGCGAAAGCCACATCTACGTTTTCCTGAGCGAGAAGTCTGAAATCCGACTCCTCGTCCCTGGGATATGTAGCAAGATCCGTAGGGTTATTGAACTGGGTGGGGTTGACGAATACTGACACCACTACAATATCATTCTCTTTGCGGGCACGCTTTACCAGCGACATGTGACCGTCGTGGAGCGCTCCCATGGTGGGTACCAGACCTATTCTCTTACCTTCGCCGTGGGCATGGCTTACATAAGACTCAAGCTCGGATACATTTCTAATGATCTTCATAATCATCGGGTCCCCTCTGAAAGGGAGTACAATATGGGGTAGTTCTATATTTTCAGGCATACGGCTTCCGGCCGGCCCTATACATATCGGGTTGCAAAAATACTAAAACTTTCACAATTAGACCTCATCAACAGCAAAAACCTTGCATAATCATTATCACGCCATACTTAAATATTGATAAAAAAGCGACGACTTTAATAATGTGGAGTTATTTTTACCCTCGTTTCACCGATTTTTATTAATTTTGTAGGAAGTTGCCGAACCATAAAATAGCAGTTGTGCCATTTGGTTCCGCATCAGTTTCTCTTTTTGGTTAATTTAAGGTAGCCTGCAGAAAGGCATTCCCGTCAATAATATAGTTATGGCAGAAAAGAAACGCATCCTCTTTGTAAACCAGGAACTGGAACCATATCTCCCGGCGACTCCCAACGGAGTTCTGGCCCGGGAACTGATGTGCGCCATGCACGGCAAAGAGTGCGAAGCACGTACTTTCATGCCGAAGTACGGATCTGTAAATGAACGCCGCAATAAGCTTCACGAAGTGATTCGCCTCTCCGGAGCCAATATTTCTATAGGAGACAACGACCATCCGCTTATTCTCAAGGTCGCTTCACTACCACCATCGCGAATACAGGTCTATTTCATAGACAACGACGATTTTTTTGAAAAAGATGATACGGATTGCGATCCGGTAGGGTCAAACAGAACCGACAATGCATGGCGTATGATTTTCTACGCACGTGGTTCTGCCGATACCGTGAAGAAGCTGAAATGGGAACCCCATATCATACAGGCCTCCGGTTGGATGTCGGCGTTCTTTCTTCCTTATATGCGCAAACTGGCCAACGAAATACCGTCATTCCGCCAGACAAAACTCATATATGCCGTTACCGATGAAGAACTCGCGGCACCACTTGGAGAAGACACTATAGAGAAATTGAAGGCCGACGGCATCGACACCGCTTCCATTGAAGGGCTGAAGCCTGATACTGATATGGCTCACCGTTTAGCTATAGTCAACGCCGACGCGGTTGTAATGCTCAACACCAAACCCAGGCCGGAACTGGAAGAATGGATCGCATCGCTCGGCAAACCCGTATTCCGCGTTGCCGAAGGGAAAACAGATATGACAAACGGCGGAGACGAGACACGAGGAGCAGACAACACTGCGGTTATCGACGCTCTTAAAGTATTTTACAGGTCGCTTGATGCCTGAACTTTATCCACACTCACCTCTGATATAAAGATGAAAAAAATCATAGCCGCCATTGCCGCCGCTTTCCCTTTGACGGGATTGTTCGTGGCCTGCGACGACGACCTTTCTCCCATAGGGAACACTCTGAGCCGAGGCGAAGTAACAATATCGATAGATACTCTTACAATCGACCTCCATGCGGGAAGCCGTTATACCGCTGAATTCGACTCAAGGGCCGCCACCAATCTTCTGGGACGCTTGTCGACACCGGAGTATGGCTCACTGGAATGCAGTTACGTTACCCGTCTGCTCCCAACCCCCGCGTTGGGTATACCGTCCAGTATACCCGAGTCGCAGATTGATTCGATGAAGGTCGTAATAACGGTTCCGCGCGGCTCACTTGCCGGCGATTCGCTTGCACCTCAGCAAGTGAAGGTGTTCCGTCTTACGCGTCCTCTCCCTTCCGACATTGACAATTCTTTCGACCCCACGGGATATTATGACCCCTCATCGCCGTTAGGTGTCAAGAACTATACATTGTCAGGTCTTTCGCTTACAAGCAGTAATTTCGCATCTGACAAGTCCATACAGATACGCATGAATCTAGACCGCCAGTTCGCGCTCGATGTGGTCAGGAAATACCGCACCGAGCCGGAAACTTTTCAATGGCCCTCGACTTTCGCCGAGTGGATACCCGGAATCTATGTGGAACATTCGTTCGGACGAGGATGTGTGGCAAACGTTACCCAGACAAAAAGTCTGATATACTATCATTACGATACCACCGAAACGGTAATTGAAAACGGACAAGCGGTAGAGAAACCGAAAGTGGCTGTCGATTCCGTATGCAATTTCGTAACGTCGCCTGCGGTGCTGAGCTCAAATAATGTAAAATACACTCCCGGCAAAGTTCTCGCAGATATGGCAAGTCAAGGCAAGTCTGTCATAACGGCCCCCGGCGGTTACGCCGTACATTTCCGGTTTCCCGCCGAAGAGATTCTCGGCAGGTTCAACTCTGTAGACAATTCACTTGCCGTGGTGTCCAACCTTGTGCTATCTATTCCGGCTTCTAAGATAGAAGGCGATGTGTCGATACCGGTTCCTCCCACTCTGGCCATGATTCCGACATCGGAACTTGAAGATTTTTTCGCCGACCAGAAGGTTCCTGACAACAAGACCTCTTTCTGGGCCAGCTATGATTCTTCTACCGGACGGTATACATTCTCTTCCCTGAGAGCTTTTATCTCAAATCTTGCTCAGGAAGAGAGCATAGATGAAAGCGAACTTGAATTCACTTTGGTTCCGGTTCTGCTCGGAACCGAGAATGTATCCGCCTCAGACGGTTCTACATCTGTCAGAGTCACATCATGTACCCCATATATGGCATCGCCGGCCATGACGCTGCTCGACACGGCTAAATCAAGATTCATATTCACATTCTCCCGTCAGACTTTAAAGTGATAGCCTCGTTACTCAACATACCCCTTGTTTTCAGCCTTATCTCCTTCCTGACAGGGGCTACAGTATCTCAATCCACCCCTAAAGCCGGGGTGGATTTGCTTTTTGTAGGAGATGCCATGCAACATCAGGCTCAACTCGACCAGGCTTTAGCCGAAGGGAATGGCAGCACTTACGACTACTCGGATTGTTTCACGCTCATAGCGCCCGAAATCACGGCTGCGGATTATGCCGTAGTCAATCTCGAGGTTCCACTCGGAGGTGGTCCGAGATATTCCGGTTACCCCTGCTTTTCAGCTCCCGATTCTTATGCACAGGCACTGCTCGACGCAGGTTTCGACCTTTTCCTCACCGCAAACAACCATTGCCTGGATTCAGGAATGAAAGCGGCACGGCGTACTCTTGTAGCTCTCGACTCCCTTGGAGCCGACCACACCGGGACTTTCCGCGACCTGCAACAACGTGAGGAGCTCGTACCCCTTATAAAGGATATTCACGGCATACGCTTCGCGTTTCTCAACTATACTTACGGAACCAACGGAATTCCGGCACGCGACGGGATGGAAGTGGCCCTGCTTGACCGTGAGAAGATGTCGCGCGAGATACAACTGGCCCGTAAGAAGGGAGCCGAAATAGTTGTGGTTACCGTGCACTGGGGGGTGGAGTATGTTCTTCTTGAAAATGCCAATCAGCGTTCATGGGCCGATTTCCTTATAGCCGAAGGAGCCGACCTTATAATAGGTTCACACCCACATGTGATACAGCCCATGAAGGTAGTGCGCAACCACAAGGAGGATAAAGACGTTCTTGTGGTCTACAGTCTTGGCAATTTCATATCCAATATGAAAACCTCCGACACTCGTGGAGGCGCTCTTGTCAAAGTGCGTGTGGAACGCGACGACAACGGCAAAGCGCGGTTCAAGAACGCGGCTTACGATACTTTCTTCTCGGCAAAGCCACACGGGCCGGGCACCAATTTCAAGGTGTATCCATCCAAAGACGCCGACAAGATTCCCGATGCCCAGAAAGGCCATTGGCAGATTTTTGACCGTGCGGCAAGGCGCATATTTGAAACCCACAATTTAAACGTACCCTCAGATAACCAAAATTAAACTCAGATGATAAAAAACCTCATTCAGGCCTCGGCATTTGTCCTGGCCATATCTTGCGCCACCGGCTGCTCAAGCAGCATGGATATGAACCGCCTTATGTCGGCGGCAACTCAGGGCATACAGGCCATGACCATCACCGACGATCAGGTGGCCTCTTATGTACACCAGTCCGTTCTGCAGATGGACGCGCAGAATCCGGTAGCCCCGGAGAACGACCCTTACACCAAACGTCTCCGCAATCTTACCAACGGGTTGACTTCGGTAGACGGCGTGCCTTTGAATTTCAAAGTCTATAAGGTAAAAGATGTTAATGCGTTTGCGTGTGCCGATGGTTCGGTAAGAGTGTTCAGCGGTATAATGGACCTTATGACAGATGATGAACTTCTTGGCATCATAGGCCATGAGATAGGTCATGTGGCACTACATCATTCCCGCAACGCTATAAAGAACGAACTCATGACAGGTGCGCTGCGCGATGCCATAGGTTCGACTTCATCAACAATGGCCGCTCTTTCAGATTCACAGTTAGCTCAGATAGGACAGGCGCTTATGTCGGCGAAATATTCGCAGAAACAGGAAACAGCCGCCGATGATTTCGGATACGATTTCCTGCGCGGAGCCAAACGCAATCCATGGGGAATGGTAAGTTCTTTCGAGAAACTTGAAAAACTCGAGAACGGCAACCAGAGTTCATATATAACCCAGATGTTCTCATCTCACCCCGACACCCAGGCCCGCATAGCCCACATAACCGCACGTTGCAAACAAGACGGCATTCCACGCAAATAAAAACAGCATCGCCCATATACCAAACAGGATGATTCCCGTAAGAATCATCCTGTTTTGCATTTTGTTCTTATGCTATAAGTCCTTGCCGATTCATTGTTTTTCACCGACAGGCTCATGGCATAATCACATAGTATTTTACGCAAACGTATATCCATACACCTCAAAGCATAGCAACAAGAATTATAATTAATGGAATATTTTACACATTAGAACGCAATAATTGACTTCCTGTTTAAATATTTTGCTTATATTTACCATATACAATCAAATTTAAGATATATACGATAATATATCTACAGTATTAATTTTAACTAAAATTTGTATGAATAAATCATTACTAACAGGAGTGGCTATCCTTGCAGCAGGCTTGCTTCCATCAGGAGTCCTGGCCGGAGAGCCTGTGCCGTTTCTTCAGGACTTCGGGAACGTGGAAACAAACGCCGTACCCGAAGGATGGATCACCGCAGACCTCAACAATGATGGTAAGACTTGGGGAGGATATTATGGCCAGCTGGCAATATCCGATTTTTTCACGGCTCCCGAGCTTAACGACTGGGTGTTTTCAACACCGATAGCTCTTGAACAAGGTAAAACCTACCTTATAGAGCTAAAACTCTCACGTGGTTACGCAGGAGGCAATCCAAACGTAAAGGTCGCTCTGGGTAAAAGCCAGACTCCGGAAGGGATGACTGAAACACTGCTTGAAAAAGAACTTACCGACTATTTCGCTCAAGAGCCTTCACAAATCATATTCAAATGTAACGAGAGCGGAGACTTCTCTATCGGTGTATTCGCTTCTTCCGAAGGAGCCTGTGTGCAATATGATGATTTAAGTGTTCGCGAGGCTACGATGCCGGCGGCTCCCTCCGCGCCTGAAATTCTAAAAAGCGACACTTATGGATCGCCTAACGTTACCGTTCGATTCTATGCTCCCGACAAAGACATGAGTGGCAACTCTCTAAGCTCGATTTCCAGAATATCTGTGATTCGTTCCGGTGTCAATGTAAAGGATATTGAAAATCCCACACCCGGCGAACTCATTGAGTTTGAAGATATATGTTCTTACGGATCGGGTAATTATGTATGGAAAGCCACGGCTTACGATGCAGATGGCAATGCAGGCATGTCGGCGGAGAGCAAACCCTGCTTCGTAGGTGTCAACGCTCCCGGTATTCCACAGAATCTGATGATGTCGGAAGAGAACCATTCAGGGATTCTCACGGTAACATGGGATGAAGTGACAGTTGACCGCGATGGTGTTCCGATGCCTTCCGAATTTATAGACTACCAGATTATATTCAACGGATCATATCTTGAATCGACAGGTGCTAAATCACCTTATACCATAATAGCATGCGAAGCCGGCGAACAGACCTTCGCGACCGTGCAGGTGGTTGCCAAGAGCAGTTACGGCTCCAGCGTAGCCGCCTTCGGTCCAATTGTAGCCGGCACTCCGCGCACCAATCTGGCGGAATCTTTCGACGACGGGGTTACCCACACTAATATACGTCCGGAATCACTTAGCGAAAATCCCGGTCAATGGTTCGTATTTGATGATGCCATGCTCTATATGTATGCCGGGCTCGCTATGGGCGATGCAGACGAGACAAACGGTTGCGCCGCCATCATGGGCCAGCAAGGGGGAGCCACCGCGGGTGTGCAATTAGGCAAATTCGACCTTAGTGGCATCGAACATCCGGCAGTTACGTTCTACGTATATTTCTCGGAAATGAGCAATGGAGAACGTACAGCCAATCGATTTGAACTTCTTGCTGACTTAGGAAAGGGGTTCGATAAAATAGCCGAGTTCGATATGGCCGACGACCAGAAGACTCTTGGTTGGAGCAGGGTTACATTCCCTCTCGATGACTTCAAGGTAAACGACATAAACCTTAAATTACAAGGTACAATAGTCAACAATACCTACTCCATTATCGACGCTATCCGCGTTCAAAATTTATGTGACAGAAATCTTGCCGTTACATCAGTCAAGGCTCCGGCCGAGGCTAAACCGGATGAAGAGATCCTGATATCCGCCAAAATAGAGAACTTAGGCAATAATGATATGGAGATCTCCAACATATCTCTTGTACGCAACGGCAAGGTTCTCGCCGACAGGGAGGTGCCTGCTCTTGATAGAGGCAAAGGAACTACCGTATCGTTCTTCGACAAACTTTCTCTGCTTGATGGAGATGAAGTGGAATATTCAGTAATACTTAACGAGGATGACGATGATCTTTCCGACAATACCTCTACGACAGTCAAAGTGGCCAATCGTCTCCCCTCGCATCCTTCAGTTACGGATCTCTCGGCTAAGATAACCGAATCCACCAATCCGTTCAGTGTAACTCTCGCATGGAGCCAGCCTGACCTGAATGTTGCACCGGAACCCGTTACAGAATCCTTCGAAGATGGGAAAGGCGGCGATATCAACAACTTCGGAGACTGGAGTTTCGTAGATCTGGATGAGGAGCCGACCACCATTGTAGACGATTATGATCCGCTTCCTGGTCAAGGCTCCAAAATGGCCGCCTTCATTGTAGACACCACCGGACACATGAACCCATACGTAGCCCACACCGGAAGCAAATTCATGGCGATGCAGCCTTGTCAGGAACTTGCCACCGATGACTGGCTTATTTCTCCAGAACTGACAGGAGCAGCGCAGACAGTTACATTCTTCGCCCGTTCTTATGATCAGTATGGTTACTATCGCGAAAACTTCACTTTCGAGATTTCATCGGCAAGTGCCGAACCATCGGACTTCGTTCCCGCCGAAACCGGACAACCCGAATATGGGGTACCCGGCTCTTGGACAGAATATTCATTTGATCTGCCGGAGGGTTCCAAATATTTCGCTATCCATTACAGCCCGGAAGTTTACGACGGTATAATGCTTATGCTCGATGATTTCACATTTATTTCAGCAGCATCCGCCACTCCGCTTCAATTAGAAGGATATAATGTTTTCCGCGATGGTGAGAAACTTAATGAGACTCCGGTATCCGACTGCGAATTTGTAGATAATACCGTTTCTATCGGTGAACATAATTATCAGGTCACCGCTCTCTACGACCGTGGTGAGTCACGCGGTTCGAATGTGGAGACAGTTACCATACAAGACTTCACATCGGTACGCACAAATACACTCGGCACACTGCTTCGCGCTGTGAATGGCGGTATTGAGATAATCGGCAACACTAACGGTCATTGCGTTGTTACACACGCCAACGGCATGAAGGTAGCCGATAGAATAGTAAATGGTTCAGACTTCATCACACTTGCGCCCGGTATCTACATCGTAAGTCTCGACGGCAAACAGACCAAGTTGATAGTCAGGTAATCGATTCACCCAATAAATAAACTAAAACAAACCCCACCGTTGCGGAAAGTCCGCTGCGGTGGGGTTGATATTTGGGTCCGATAGAATAATTGGAAGCTGCCGGCTATAATCTCAGCAATTGTAGTCGACACATCCGCGGGCCTCTTTGAGCGGGGCCACAATCGCGGCGGCGGCCACATGGGCCGGATGTTTCGCATAAACCGAAACCGATTCCATATCTGGCAATAAAGCCGTCAGGACTACATCCCAATCTTCCGCCGGATTTTCGTTTACGGCAGCCTCCATGGATACAAGGCATTCTATCTTTCCGGGAAGTTCCATCAGAGCGTCGCGGAAACGCGTGGCCGCATCAAGGCGTTCCTCGGCCGAGCCGCGCAGTTTGAACATTACTATATGCTTTACCATATCTCCATTATTTTATTTTGATTCAGCCGGATATAGACGTTCGCGGGCAGCGGCCACTTTCTCGTCTTCGATATAGTCGTCGTAGTCCATCATCTTGTCGATGATTCCGTTCGGAGTCAGCTCTATTATGCGGTTACAGATGGTCTGTATGAACTCATGGTCATGGCTCGACATCAATATAACGCCCTTGAAGTTCTGCAACGTATTGTTGAACGCCTGAATAGACTCCAGATCAAGATGGTTGGTAGGAGAATCGAGCACCAGTGTGTTGGCATCGGTAAGCATCATGCGCGCTATCATGCAACGTATCTTCTCACCACCTGAAAGCACGGAGGCCTTCTTGAGCACATCCTCGCCGCTGAACAGCATCTTGCCAAGAAATCCTTTCAGATAAATTTCCGAAGAATCGCTTGAATACTGGCAAAGCCAGTCTACCAGATTAAGGTCCGTGTTGAAAAACGAACTGTTGTCAAGAGGCAGATAGGCGTTGGTGATAGTCTGTCCCCAGTCATATTCACCGGCATCGGCCTTTCGGTTGCCCATTATTATCTCGAACAGAGCTGTCATGGCTCGCGGATCGCGACTCAGGAAAGCCACCTTATCGCCCTTCTCTATCTGGAAATTTACATCGTCGAACAGCACTTCACCGTCAACAGTAGCCTTTAATCCCTTCACCTCAAGAATCTTGTTGCCCACCTCCCGATTAGGGGTGAAAATAATGCCGGGATAGCGGCGTGTGGAGGGTTGGATCTCCTCCACATTCAGTTTCTCAAGCATCTTCTTGCGGCTTGTGGTCTGCTTGCTCTTCGCCACATTGGCCGAGAACCGGCGTATGAACTCAAGCAACTCCTTGCGTTTTTCCTCAGCCTTCTTGTTGGCCTGTTGCTGCTGGCGCAACGCCAACTGGGAGGAATGATACCAGAAGCTGTAGTTGCCGGCAAAGAGGTTTATCTTGTTGTAGTCTATGTCGAGCGTATGGGTCGAGACCGCATCGAGGAAATGTCGGTCGTGGCTGACCACCAGCACCGTATTTTCGAAATTGGCCAGGTAATTCTCAAGCCATGACACAGTTTCGAGGTCAAGGTCGTTGGTCGGCTCGTCAAGTAAAAGATTGTCGGGATTGCCGAAAAGAGCCTTTGCCAGAAGCACACGCACTTTCTCGTTGGCGCTCATGTCGCGCATATACATATAGTGTCGGTCTTCCTTGATACCGAGACCGGACAGAAGCGCAGCCGCATCGCTCTCGGCATTCCACCCTTCGAGCTCGGCGAATTTCTCTTCAAGTTCGGCGGCACGTATACCGTCGGCATCAGAGAAATCCTCTTTGGCATAGATGGCGTCTTTCTCCTGCATTATGTCCCACAATACCGTGTGGCCGCGCAACACAGTCTCGATAACGGTGCAGTCATCAAACTTGAAGTGGTCCTGTTCAAGCACCGACAGGCGTTCGCCGGGACCCATGGTAACACTGCCCGAAGTGGGAGGCAGCTCGCCGCTGAGCATTCTCATAAGCGTTGACTTGCCGGCGCCGTTAGCGCCGATTATGCCATAGCAGTTACCGGGAGTGAATGTCAGATTTACATCGGAAAAAAGAGGCTTCTTGCCGAATTGTATACTTAAATTGTTAACTTGTATCATCTATGGTTATATTGTTTTCAGAGCGAAAGGGCAAGATAATGCCCCTACTTAGGGACAAATTTTAAAATCGACTGCAAAATTACTCATTATTATCCGAATGGCAAAATCATGAAACCGGATTGCCTTAGTGAACATAAATACATTTCCCGGCACATTTTTATCGCATATCATGTAATAATGTTAAGTAAATATTTGTACCTTTACATTGAATTTTACGAGTCTCTTGCAAAAAGTGCTCAATCAATAACAATACATATTTAACAACACATCTGTAATGAAAAAAATCTACTTGAGTATTATCGGGATAGCTATGGCCTCTTTTGCCGCCACAGCCCAAAACCCCGATGAAATCTATCTTGTGGGAAGTCTGAACAATTGGACTGTCCCGGCCGATGACTCCGCACCCCTGACCATGACCAACGAAGGAAACGGCATCTATACCTATTCTATCGCTGACGTATCTGCTATCGGCGGTTATCTTGAATTCAAGCTGTTTACAGCCAAGACCGACTGGTCGGACCAGGAGAATTATTGGGGTGCGCCCTATAGTGGCAACTCCCAACCCATATTTGCCGGAACCAATGCGACATGGACTATAGTACAAGGATGGGATGGAGCCAACATATCAGTCAGCAATGTCAGTGACCTCAAAGGCTCGCTTAAACTCACCCTCGACTGGAACAAGAAGGAACTGACGGCGACGGCAGACAATGCTCCGGAAATGCCCGCTTCTTTCAGATTTGTATTGGAAGGTGACGACGTTTCGTCTGACAAATATATCCTGTCATACGACGGCAATGGAGGTTACGCATATTCAGGAACATTCAACATACCGGCGGGTAAATTCACCGGATACATATATAATTCTCAGGATGAGGCGATAGGCAACTATAGGCAGATTCCAACGTATCTTTGGAGCGACTTCCCCATGTCAGTATCTACAGGTTTTGTGAACTTCGGCGCGACATCTCCTTTTTCATGCGACAACTGGAAGGGTGGCGACATCCGGATGGAGTACAATATCTCAAATAATACCATCACCTATGTAGCAGCCAATGACCAGCCGGCTATGCCGCAACGCATTTATCTCGTAACCAATCCTGCGGCCGACGGGTCATGGAGTCCCTCCGATTGCCCATGGTATCTTGACCTCAACAAAGAAACCACTACCTATAGAGGAACCATTAACATTCCCGCCGATGCTTTCAATTTCAAAATCGGAGTGGAAGGATTGTCAAACCTGCTTGGATTCAAAGGTGATGCACCTGTTGAAATCTTCAATAACGAACGTGCTTCCCTATTCCTCTTTGACTCTCCGGAAGCATCCGCGATAACTTGCAGCAACTGGGTCGGAGGAGAGATCACTATGGAAATGTTCCGTGACTTCGTTTATTTAGGTATAGAAGAAGCTCCTGATCAACCGACAAAAGTACGCAATCTGTATCTCATAGGCGCACCGCAGAATTGGGATATAACCAGCGATGCCATGACCCTTACTTCCACCGATATGGGAAATACCTATACAGGCTCGTTCGATATAGCTCCCGGAGATGCGATGTTCCGTTTCTATCAGGAACTTGGCGACTGGGATAGCTACTCATATGGTGCGCAATGGGAAGATAGTAACGTAATATGCGAATTTACCGACGGCATATATTCCGGAGCATTTGTATGGGGTAAAGGGAACTGGAGTTTCCCGGACTGGCCCGGCGGCAAAATGAATATGACTGTCGACTTCTACCACATGCAGGTTCTGTTTGCTGATGAAGAGCACTCGAAAGTAGATACCGTCAGCGAGAACCTCAGAATCGTAAAAACCTTCAAGGGTGGCGTTAAAGTCGAGGCTGCCGATTCAGCCATAGACATCTTCGACCTACAGGGACGTCGCGTGGCGCGTCTCGGAGCCGGAGAGTCAGTAACCCTGCCTGCCGGCATCTATATGGCCGCCGGCGAAAAATTGCTTGTGAAGTAAACACACAACCATATTTTTATCTAACTTTGCAAGACCGGAGCTGTAAACACAGCCCGGCCTTAAGTAGCTACGAAGAATAAATGCACATATGAGAGGAGATTATTTTTGAGATGATTCCGCAAGTCGAAGAGGGCGCAATGCGGGCATTGCAACCGATGAGACCTTGCGGAAGCAGCCAAAAAGAAGCCCTCTCATATGTGAAATTCTTAAAAACATACTAACATTTATTCTTCGTAGCTACTTAAATATTTTTAGCAACTGCTCATATCATGAAAAAAGAAATCGCCACAACAAAGGCACCGGGCGCGATAGGCCCCTACAGCCAGGCCGTACAGACCGGCAACCTTATTTTCGTATCCGGACAGCTCCCCATCAATCCCGAGACAGGGGCCATGCCCGAAGACATCAAAGGTCAGACCCGTCAGAGCATCGCCAACATCCGCGCAATCCTCGAAGAGGCCGGAGGTTCGCTCGACAATGTAATCAAATCGACCGTACTTCTTGCCGACATGTCGCTGTTCGGCCCCATGAACGAGGTATATGCCGAAGAATTCAAGAAAGTATTCCCGGCCCGCTGCGCCTTTGCCGTAAAAGAGCTGCCCAAGCAGGCCCTGGTAGAGATCGAGGTCGTAGCCGCCCTCTGATCCGCCACCCCACCCCAAACCAAGGCCGCGCCCTTCCCCGGACGCGGCCTTGATATTAAATTAATTGCTAAATTTGCGGTATGAAATCAGTTTTGCAGATTGAGGGTCTTACCAAATCGGTGGGAGACCGTATGCTTTTCGCCGACTTTACCCTTGGTATTTATGAGGGAGACAAGATAGGAATCGTAGCCCGTAACGGCGCCGGTAAAACCACCCTGCTCCGGGTGCTCTGCGACGAGGAGGATTACGATTCAGGCCGCATAATTTATGCCAACGGAGTGCACGTGGGCTTTCTCAGCCAGAACCCTCCTTTCAATCCCGATGAATCGGTGCTCGATTACGCTTCGGCCGGCGCGTTGCAGACCGGACGGGAAGAGGCGGCTTTTACGGCAAAAGACCTTGCCAGGCAGATGCTGACCCAGTTCGGGCTTACCGACCTGGACCGCCCCATGAAAGTGCTCTCTGGCGGCCAGCTTAAACGCGCAGCCCTGGCGCGGGTTTTGCTCGGCGAACCTGATTTCCTGGTGCTCGACGAACCTACCAACCATCTTGACATTCCTATGGTGGAATGGCTTGAGCAATATCTATCCCGCTCCCGGGCCACATTGCTGATGGTTACCCACGACCGCTATTTTCTTGATAATGTATGCAACAAGATTCTTGAGATAGACCAGCAGCAGGTGTTCGCCTACGACGGCAATTTCAATTACTATCTGCGTCGACGTGAAGAGCGGTTGGAAAACCAACAGGCTGAGTTGGACAGGATAAAAAATCTGCTGCGCACGGAGCTTGACTGGATGCGCCGTCAGCCTCAGGCACGCGGCTCGAAAGCCAAATACCGTATCGACAATTTCTATGACCTCAAAGGACGGGCGCAAGTCAACCTGAGTCAGAAAGATGTCTCGCTGTCGGTAAAGGGATCATATATAGGTTCAAAGATTTTCGAAGCCAGGAATGTAAAGAAGGCTTTCGGCGACATACCGATATTGAACGGCTGGAGCTATGACTTCGCGCGTTACGAAAAGATCGGGATAGTAGGACCTAACGGAGCCGGCAAATCGACTTTCATAAAGATGCTCATGGGGGAAATAAAACCTGACTCCGGAAGCATCGACGTGGGTCAGACCGTAAGATGGGGATACTATTCGCAGGAAGGGATGGTGAACTTCAAGGAAGACACAAAAGTTATAGATGCAGTAAGAGAAATCGCCGAAGAGGTGCGTATCGATGACCGCACTACCCTTTCGGCATCCCAATTCCTGTCGCATTTTCTGTTCAGTTATGCCGACCAGCATAAATACGTGTCGAAACTGAGCGGCGGCGAACGCCGACGGCTCTATCTTGCTACCGTACTTATGCGTGAACCTAATTTCCTGGTACTCGACGAGCCTACCAACGACCTCGACATAATGACCTTGACAATACTCGAGGATTACCTTGTGAATTTCAAAGGATGCGTGATTGTGGTAAGTCATGACCGTTTTTTCCTGGACCGCATAGCCGACCATCTGTTTGTTTTACGCGGCAACGGGGAGGTGGAAGACTTCCCGGGCGATTACTCCACTTTCCGCGAGGTAGAAAAGGAACTTGACAGAAGACGCAAAGCCGCTCTTTCAGCAGAGAAGACCGCATCGGACACACAGCAACAGAACCGCCGTTCTGATCGTAAACCCAAACTTTCCTTCAAGGAGAAGAAGGAAATGGAGGAACTAGAAAGGCTTCTGCCCTCGCTTGCCGAGGAGAAAAACGCATTGGAGACCCAAATGTCGTCCGGAACCATGGATCACGAGTCTCTTGCCCGCGCCGGATCCCGTATCGAAGAAATAATCGCCCGCACCGACGAGGCGGAGATGCGTCTGCTCGAACTTATGGAAAAAGAGGAAGCGGCCAACTGAATTCCCGGCCGGGAATATGATAGAACAGGAGGATAGCTCTGCGAGAGAACCATCCTCCTGTTCTTATTGATATTTATTCTTCGTGGCTGCTTATCAGCGTACTATCAGTTTTTGCGCCTTGTCCTGATAGCGTATGACATATACACCTGCGGCGGGAAGGGTATAGTTGCCTTTACCCCTGAACAATGTGCGTCCCGAAAGGTCAGTAATATTTACTTCGCCATATGCCGATACCTGACGACCCTCGATATCGAAAATTTCAGAAGCTACGTTCTGTGCGATACCTGATTCAAGAGCCTCGGGAACTTCTACCGATGCCGACGCCTTCGACATATGCTCACCGTCGGTAGCCTCTACGAAGTAACTGTAAACCACGCCCTCTTCCTTCTGGTAATTTACCTTATATGAAGTTAGACCGCCGGTAGATACATGGTCGTACCCTTCAAGTATTGAAGATGTGCTTCCGCCTGTGGTAATCTCTATATCGTCTATAGCCATATTGCCTCTGACCTTATGGTAGGTGAAAATAACCTGACGTATGCCGGAGGGAATTTCTGTGATAGACTCAGACTTTGATGATGATTTGTTGGGAGTTATTGTCGCAATCTCTACTTTCTGACCTGCTGCATCGACTCCGGTTACCTCGAGGGTACTGCCCTCGGCCTGCATTCCCTTATGCCAGAATTCAATTTTGACTACGTTGGCATCAAACACAGGAGAGGTCATGGTTACACCGTCTGAGTTCATCTTGTAAGAGGGGGCCGCGATACCATAATTGGTATTTGTGGCATAGACTTCGGTAGTAGATGAAGTCCAACCTTCGGGAAGTGAAAGCGAATTTCCGTTACCCATATTGTTGGTGAACACCATATCTTCGCCGCCGGCCTCCTTACGTGTAACAGTCAGGAAGTAATCGGTAGCATTCTCAACGGGATTCCATCTTGCTTCAAACCAGTCGTCCCCACCGGTTACGGGAATCATAGCGATTGGGGCTTCCACATAAATCTTGCCTCCGGCCACATCGAAAGTGATCAGGCCATCTTTTTCAGCTATGTTTGTGATGGGGAGTTCGAGACGCTTTCCGGTCCATGTTTTCATGGAAGGATTTGTGTCGTCTGTAAACGATGTTTTTTTACTGCTGCCCGGCCATGACCATCCGGCCCAGGCCGTTGCGTTGGTAGCGTTATTCACACCGCTCGCCTTCTTCATCTCCACGTATTGGTGAGATGCGGAATTGTTCACCTGATTGGCGTCAAACACAGACTGCACGAAATCCACATGCCATATCAGCATACCATGTCCGGGAAGATACGTGTCCCATCCCGTCTGCTGGCGGTTTTCGAACAGATAATACTCCGTGTCTTTAGGAGTCTGTATTATACAGGCCTTGTTGACATCGGCAAGATTCTGGAGTTCCACTGATACGGGACCGTCTATAACCTGAGGGTCTATCCACCCCATTGCAAGACGCTCGTACGTTGAGTAGTTGGGAGGAGTGCATCCGTCATTATTGTAGGGACCGTAGTCGAGCACAGACCATTCACCGGGAGTGCATGCCAGGTCGGACGCAGTGCTGTATAGGTCCGGCAATCCCATAACGTGGGAAAACTCATGGATGAACGTTCCCACACCGTCGGGACGGCTCTGTTCCCATTCGTTGGTGCATCCGTAGGTATCTACCGTAACACCGTCCACCTTGAAACTCTTGCCTGCGCTGCTCAGCTCCCATGAATGCGGCCATACGGTAGAGGCGCTTCCGTAAGAAGCCTCGCCCTGACCGGCGTAGATGATGAATACATTGTCAAGGTTTCCATCGCCATCCATGTCATATTGCGAAAAGTCAACCTCATCGTCAAGCTCCCTGATGGCATGTATTACCATATCCTCGGGGTTCTTGTCATTACCATATAGATCGTTACCGCCATAATAACTGCGGTTCTGCGGCAATTTCACAGGTCCGAATACATCGAAAACCGGTCGGAACTGATTACCCGAATTCGAACGGAAATACTCAGCTGCGCATCCGGTAGCGTTATACTCGCTGAAACCATCTGTATTCAGAAGGCCCGAGAAATACTCGTGTGCGTCAGAGAGTGTGAAGTCCACATCCTTGTATTCCACAAGAATGACAAGACCGCGTATATCTCCTTTACGGGGGAAATTGGAAGTAAATCGGCCCATGCCGTCTTGAGCTATGGCACGGCGACTTGAACGGCGCGCTGAAAGCATTCTGCTTTCCACGGTATCGTCAACCATGGTAACAGCTGCGTTTTGCGCTGCCGTGCGGCGAGAGGGATCGGCGGCAAGTACCCCGGTAGATGCTACACGACCCGCATTATCAAGTTTACCGAAATAATAGGCGCCCTGGACTTCAGCGAGCAGCGCGCCATCGGTAGATATGAGATAATGGGAAAACTCATCGCCACACTTTTTTACTTGAACCACGGTACCGTCGGGTTGCGTAACCGACACAAATTTGTTGATAGCTCTTACGGCACCGGCCGGCAGGGCGCATGCCAAAGCAAGAGTAGGTAAAATAAAATGCTTGAATTTCATGATAAGGTAAAAGTAGAATACCACAGACCGGTCTGCTCACGCAGCACCAAAAGAATGCCTATCCTGACGGAGCGGCAAAACCGCGCATGGTCTGTAGGTTGTTTAGATGCAAATATAATAAAAAGATTTTTTGGTTGCAGTTGTACGGAATAAAAAAAAACACTAACTTTGCACCATAAATCATATAAAAACAACCGCCGCAATAGCTCAGTCGGTAGAGCATTTCATTCGTAACGAAAAGGTCGTGGGTTCGAGTCCCACTCGCGGCTCATAGAATAGCTGATAATCACTTGGTTATCAGCTGTTTCTGTAAAAATCGGGTAGCCAAAGGGTAGCCAAAACGATAAAAAGGTGTACTGTTGAAGAGAACTAAAGGGAACTCATGCTGTTCTATATCTAAGGGCATAATGCAATTTCCCTCAAACACATTCTCATATGAGAAACGAGCTTATTCAAAATCTTATTGTCATCAATAATATCACCGAGGGACAGGAATTGTCCTTTGCGGATGCATTGTCTATCGTTGAGATTTACGATAAGATGCCGGAACCGAATAATCTGATTGATGAGGCTGAAGAGATGGCAGGTTCTGATATTGATGCTCTGGAAAAGTCCATCATCAAACTCAAAGAGGAATCAGAGCGATTTTTGAGTGTCGGGATGCCAATGCTGAAGGATGTTGATTTCAAGGCTATCGCCCAGAGCTACCCGCGCCCGTTTTACGACCGGTTCCACAAAGCAGAGGTCGAATTGAATTCGTATTGGAAAGCATACTGCCGACTTAATAACCGGCTTGACTATCTGGATTTGGACTCTGAGGAATATCGCGTTGCGGAAAATCGTTGCGAGGAAGCAAAAGCCGAACACGATGAACGGCAAAAGGAGGTTCGCGGATTATATGCAGAATATGAGAAAGCGAACATGGAAAGCAATCCGGTGTTCTCATTCAATCCCGACTATTTAGAAACAATAGTTGTCAAATATCACAACATAGCTTCCGCGATACTTTCAGACATCAAGCGAATCAAGGAGGGCTCATGAGGAAGATTTTGATGAAAGACACCGAGCAGTTCCGCGATACAGTGTCGGCGAAACTCTGCAATTGTCTTTATGATGCCTGCAATGAGGTTTTGTTTAAGTTTACCACCCCGGTGATGTTCAGCGTCCACATGAACATGAGGTTAGAGCAGGACTTCTTCTGTCCCCTCAAATTCAAGCAGCTTCATATCTGCTATATGGTGTATGCCGTTGAGAAACTAATTTCACCATCGGCACTTGGTAAAGAATGGTCAGCACTGTTCCTGAAGCGTTGTGGCATTAGTGAAGCCTATTATAAAAGCCATCGTCTTGACGATGCAAGGTCCGATGTCCCGGCCAACATAGAATTTCGTGAAAGCATCGATAATGCGGTCAAAATCTGGGAAGATATGAGACGCACCCCACGCTAATCACAGCAGCAACACAACTGAATTAAACTCAAAGGACTAATAACGCGCTATATCGCTGTAATCCAGTATATAGTGCGTTTGCATTTTTTATATTTCGACACAAAGCGCCCACATGGTGTCACATTGGAGAGGCAGTAACTTTGCATCGGAAACAAAAGGTATTCAACGCATGCCAAGAGTACCCGGGTATTTCCAAAAGTATTTACGAAAACTCAACAATAAAATATGCAAAGAAAACTTCTCACCTCTAAGGAAGCGGCGCAGTATCTCGGCATCTCGCTCTCCTTTCTACGCAAGATGATGATGAACCGCATCATCCCCATGTATAAACCTAACGGCAAACTCTGTTACTTCGACCCGGAAGATCTTGATGCCTACCTTACCAGCGTCCGCATCTCCTCTCAGGATGAAATCAAGGCGCGAGCAAACGAGTATCTACGCAAAACAGGCAATCATGGCTAAAGGCGTGAACATCTACAACCTCATCAGCTCATTCTGGCGGGAGAACGAGTACGAACCGTTTTCCACTGCGGAGATCGCGCTCTACTTCTTCCTCATCGACCGCGCAAACAGCCGACGGTGGCAGATGCCATTCAAGTGTCCGACTTCGGTAATCAGCACATCAATCCAAGTGACCCGACAGACTGTTGTAAACGCTCGGGAATCACTCAGGGTGCGAAATCTCATCACCTATTCCAAAGGGACAGGCAAAGGCTCCCATCCTATGTATTCACTTGTCTTGACAGATGTCTTGACGGAATGTTTGCAGGATGAATTGACTGGAACCTTGCAGGATGACTCGACAGTTGGTTTGTCGGACAGCTTGACACCCTATAATATAGAAGATAGAAAGATTAAAGATAAAAATTATTCTTCTAATAATATGGGCGATGTGAAGATTTTGAGTTTGGAGGAGCTTGAGGTTTTGCTGGTTAACGATGAACCGTGGCTCCGTGAAATCATCTCCCTTCTTTCTCCCTCCTGTCAAATCGAATTGCCGGAACTGAAATCGTATCTCGGCAATTTCTTCCTCTACCTCCGTTGCCAGGGAACGAAAGGGAGGGAAGAAGATGACTGCCGAAGATATTTCGTGAACTGGATTAAGAAACAACCAATCACTAAAAACAAAAACACTCTCAAACCGACAACCCATGCAACAAATCAATCAACCAACGATGCTCGCCGACCTGCTGGCATCACAGCTAAATCAGCGACCGACTACGAGGGAGCGTTTTAGGCTTCCGTTCTCAAAAGGCGATGCCATCCGTGTACTTCTCGCCGGAGTAAAGGCAGAAGTTGAACACCGCGACAAGACTTTTATAATGAGCGAAGCCCTCATGACGCAGGCCGGAGAGATTGCCGAATGGCTCACGAGCAACCATTCTAAATTCGGACTGATGCTGTGCGGCGGATGCGGCAACGGCAAGACTACCTTTGTGAAAGCGTTTCAGCAAATCCTCAACAAATTTGAAATCAAGGTTGACGATGATTATTCCGAGCGATACTCCATCCGGATTGTCAATGCCCGCGACCTTGCAAGGGTCTGCAAGGAAGATTACGACGAATGGCGCGGCCTCTGTTATAAACGTATGCTTGCCATCGACGATTTCGGCACCGAGTCTCTTGAGGTGATGGACTACGGCAACGTGCTCTATCCAATCACGGATTTGCTGACTACTCGCTACGACCGTCATCTTTATACTATCCTCACCACCAACCTAACACCACAGGAGATACGGCCGAGATACGGCGACCGCATAGCCGACCGTCTCAACGAGATGATGGGCAAAGTCATCTTCGCCAACTCCACTTACAGGATTCCGTAGCCGGAAAGTCAGCCGTTTGTAGCTGTGCTCAGCAATCGAAACGATAGTGAAGATGGAGGAGGATTGCAAGGTTGTTTTTTATGTCCCATAAAAATTGGCTCCGTCAACCTCGCGGTTGCCGTATTCGCCAGTGTCTTGAAATCATCCTGATTCCGCATCTTTAACCTTGCCTCCTCCATCCTTCTTCCCTCCATTTTTAGTTACCGTATTCTCTCTTTTAACGATCACATACACTCTTCTATGGCTCAGAATAAGCCGAAATCCAAACGTGGGCGCAAGCCCAAACCGGAGTGGCAGCGCCTCCGCAATGAAATCAAACTGCATCTCGACGACGGCAACTATGCTGTTGTAAAGGACATGGCCCGTGAAGCCGGGCTTTCGCTCAACGAGTTCATCACCCGTGCCGTCATGGGTACGTCTATCCGCAAGGCGCTTACTGATGAAGAATACGCGATGGTGCGCTCACTTCAGGGTATCGCCAACAACCTGAACCAGCTCACACGATGCGCCAACGGCATGGGCTTCGATGCGGCTGCTGGGAAGGTAGAAGCTCTGCTCACAACAACGCTCAATTTACTCTCCAAGTTCCGAATGTGATGATTGCAAAATTCAAGAACCGTGTGGATTTCACCGGACTGGTGAGCTATGCCAACGACATCGAGAGCGACAAGAAACGTGGACGACTGTTGTCGTTCCAGGGCGTCTGCATCGTTTCCAACGAGACAATCGCCGACAGTTTCAACACCCATCTGCGTCATCCTGACCGCAAAGGAAAGATTCATCACATCGGACAACCGGTAAAGCATGTGTCAATTTCCTTCTCGCCGGAGGACGCGCATCTGTTCCCGGACAACGAGCAGGGCGACCGCTATATGGCGCAACTCGTCGAAGAATGGCTTCGGGACATGGGCATCACAAACGCCCAGTACATCGCAGCGCGACACTTCGACAAACCACATCCGCACTGTCATCTGGTATATAGCCGCATCGCCCTTGACGGCAGTGTCATCTCCGCATACAATGAGCAGTTGCGCAATGCTGATGTCTGCAAGAAAATCAAGTTTCGTCACGGTCTGACATTCGGCAACTCATCGGGAGAAAAGGTTAACCGAGACCGGTTACTTCCCGTTCAGCAAGCTCTTTTCAATCTCAAAACGGCTGTCATTGCCGCTGCCGACAACGCTTCGTCATGGGCTGAATTTCAGCGTGCGCTGGAGGCTCAGGGCATCGAGGCGTGTTTCAGTTTTAACCGCACGACCGGCGAAGTCAGGGGCATTTCTTTCGCCAAAGGCGACTATCGGTTTGCCGGTTCCAAACTCTCCAAGCAGAAACTCACATACGGCAAGCTGGCCGGGAAGTTTGGAGAGTTGCCCAATGTGGGGGTGCCCAAAATTTCCACCCCCAGTCGAGACCATCTGTTCAACTCTAAGGTGGGTACGGGCAAATTGACCGCCCCCTATCAAGCTTCAAATGAGGGGGTCGATATTCTGAAGACCCCCTCTCGGAATCAGCAGATTACAGGCGAAGAGGTTTCCAAAACGGAAAACTCTTTTGAGGGAGCGCTACCCAATAGCACCCCCTCTGAACCATCGGAAGTTAGCCTAATTCCATTGTCAGTAATAGTAGATTTTCTTGTGGGTCCGGCTGTTGTAGAGACAACCGGCGGAGGCGGTACATCCAACGACCTCGGCTGGAATGATGAACGCCGTCGCCGCGAGGAAGCCCGTGGAAACCACTACATCCACAAACCATTCAAACGCAGAAGATGAACGGTTGAATGATTATTCCTCCATTTAGGGGGTGAACGATTCATTCTCACCCTAAACAGGACGAATCATCAAATCGAAGCAAGAAAATCCATTGAACAGATTTACATATTTTCTCAGAAAAGGAGTGTCCAAATCGGGCACCCCTTCAAACACTCCAAGGAGGGAGTGCGCGTTTTACGCACCCCCTATCGGATTCAACGATTCACATCTAAGGGGTTTCCAAAACGGTAACCCCTTATGATAATAGCATCATCAACATTAAAAATCAATTACAATGAACGCGACAGATAAAAACTACGTTGACCGTCTGCATAATCAGCAGGTCAACGAACTTAGCGAACTCAAGAACCGTCTGCTCATCCTTGAAGGCAAGCCAACAGTTGCGACTGACAGCACGATCCATGTCGAAATCGACACAGCTAAAATCTATGACATGTTTCTGAAAGCGTGCCATGACTGCCTCCAACAGCGACAAGAACGCCACGAGGAAGAAGACCATCAAGCCGCAGAGAAACTTCGTCAAGAGTGCGAAGCAAAAGGTGAACGCTACATCGCCAACGTACACGAATGGCGCGCAGCCATCGCTCGTGACTACGACGATTTCTTCAATAAAATGCTCGCCGTTGCCAGGATTAACGACCGTCATTACCGCGACATCCATGCCGCACTTCTAAAGCTGCTCGGCGAATCGTCCACATCTACAAACGATGCACCAAAACGTTCTTCCCTCTTTTCAAACCTCCCGTCCGGTTTCAAGCCCAAACTCGCCGAACTCCGCCATCGCCTCACCCACTGCATCCGCACCTATCTCACCGGCTCATTCACCCTCCATCGCGGCTGGACAATCCTGACATTACTTCTATATATCCTATTTCTCATCGTCCTAATCTCAACGCGAATGACAATAACTTTTTCAGCTTGAATCCTCCAATTCTCGACTAATCTAACGTTATTTCCAAACACTTTTCATTGCTGTGTCGGAAAAATTGATTACTTTTGCAAATAACATCAAAGAATTATCGCATGTCAGCAAATAATATAGCTACCCCTACTGAACGGATAAATAGGCTAAAAGTAGTTTTAGTTGAGCAGAATCGTACCGGGAAATGGCTCGCAGAACAATTAGGCAAAAATGAAGCTACAATCTCCCGATGGTGCTCCAACGCAGCCCAACCATCACTTGAAATGCTTATTAAAATTGCAGATATTCTTAATGTTGATCCGCGCGAACTTATAACCGGAAGACCATGAACAGGCAACAGCTTGCAAATAAGATATGGGCGGCAGCCAATAAGATGCGCTCAAAAATTGAGGCCAATGAGTATAAGGATTATATTCTCGGCTTCATCTTCTATCGCTTCCTGAGTGAAGAGATGGAACAATGGCTTTTTGACAATGGCTACGATGAAGAATCCATCAGGGAAGTCACTGAGGAAGACACAGAGACGGTGGATTGGATTCGGCGTAATCAGGGCTATTTCATAGGTTATAATCATCTTTTCAGCACTTGGCTGGCTAAAGGTCGAGAGTTCGGCATAAAGGACGTTACCGATGCATTATCGGCTTTCAACCGTCATATTGATCCGACACGTGAACGTGTATTTAAGGATATATTTGAAACACTCCAGACCGGATTGAAGAATCTTGGTGAATCGGATTCGTCTCGGTCACTTGCTGTCAGCAAACTTATTCAGCTGATTAAGGATATTCCTATGGACGGCAAACAGGGATATGATGTACTTGGCTATATCTACGAATATCTCATTAGCAATTTCGCTGCCTCGGCAGGTAAAAAGGCCGGGGAGTTCTATACGCCTCACGAGGTATCTGAACTTATGGCGGAGATTGTGGCTTATCACCTTCGCGACCGTGAACAGGTGGAAGTCTACGACCCGACCAGCGGTTCCGGTTCATTGCTCATAACGCTTGGCAAAGCCTTTACCAAACATGGCAAGCATCCCGACAACATCAAATATTACGCTCAGGAGCTGATAAAGAATACATACAACCTGACGCGCATGAATCTGGTGATGCGCCATATCAACACGCAGAATATCATTACCCGCAACGGCGATACTCTTGCAAGCGACTGGCCATACTTCGAGTCCGAGAAAGACCGCGATGCCACATACCACATGGTACAGATGGATGCCGTGGTCAGCAATCCTCCTTACTCGCAGGAGTGGAACCGTCCACTCGACAAGGAAGATGATCCTCGTTACAGTGATTATGGCTTGGCACCCAAAAAGAAAGCAGACTATGCCTTCCTTCTCCACGACCTATATCACCTGAAGAATGATGGCATAATGACCATCGTCCTTCCCCATGGAGTACTGTTCCGTCCCGGTGACGAGGCTGAAATCAGGAAGAACCTCATTGAGAACCGCCAGATTGAGACCATCATAGGATTGCCGGCAGACATCTTTTTCGGCACTCCTATTGCCACAATCATCATGATTCTTAAAAAGCGGCGCAATGACAGCGACGTACTCTTTATTGACGCTTCCAAATATGCTTCAAAAGACGGCAAGAAGAAAATTCTTCGCGCTTCGGACATCCGTCGGATATTTGAGGCTGTTGTCAACCGTCCCAAGGAGGTCGAGAAATTTGCGCGTCTGGTGAGCCAGAAGGAGATTCGTGATAATGAATACGACCTTAACATACCGAAATATGTAGACTCGTCAGAACCGATTGAGCATTGGGATTTCTATTCCTCCATGCTTGGTGGTGTGCCGCAAAAAGAGATTGCCCTCCTCAACCGATACTGGGAAGTGATGCCTGAATTGAAGTCGGCTCTTTTCCCGGATGGGGAATATGTGGAGTGCAAGGTTGAAAATATTGCCGAGACTATTGCCAATCACTCGGACGTGGCACATTTCAACGAACTCTTCAATGAGGCGTTTGCGGACTATTCCGACTATCTCAAATCTCAATTGATAGATGGAATGGAAACAGTCAACACGGCACGTGAACTTGACGTGCTTGGGAATGACCTCTATCGGCGACTGGAGAACGTGCCGCTGCTTGACAGCTACAAGGCATATCAAAGTCTAAACGACTGTTGGGAGACAACTTCTCAGGATCTTGAACTGATTCAGTCAGAAGGGCGCAAGGTTATCTTCGAGATAAAGCCGAACATGGTTGTTGTTAAGAGCGGTGATGAGGAGACCGAAGTCCAGAAGGGATGGCGTGGCCGCATCATGCCGTTCCCTCTTGTTCAGGAGACTCTTTTTCCGGAGCTTGTGGATAAAATCAAGCAGCTACAGTCGAGGTTGTCTGCGGTTGCCGGCGAACTCTCGGCAATCGTGGATGAAGCCGGGGAGGAAGATGAAAAGATTCTCAATGACGACCGCGATGCAATTGACCCGAAGAAGGTTGATGCCGCACTTGAAGATGTGCTGAAAGATGTTACATCTCCCGAAATAGAGACGCTCAAAGAGTATCTTGAAATTGGAGCAAAGAAAAATAAGCTCGCCTTCATAGCAGATAATCCTCAAATCAAATGGTCGGAAATGGAGGCTGCAAAGGATGGGACTTATCCCAAGAAGTCGGTCAACACATATCTCAACGAGCTTCGTTCCGGAGCAGAATTCCCGGAAGGAACGTTTGAGAACCATATGCTGACTGCTTCGCGGCTCTTTGCGGAACAGAAGGAGTTGAAATCTGCTATCAAAGCTACCCAGATCGAGCTTGAAGAGAAAACCATATTCACCATCAACTCACTATCGGAAGAACAGATTTCGCTGTTGCTGTATCTCAAATGGGTCAAGCCGATAGTCGATACCCTTGATGCCGAGCGCGAGTCTGTAATAGATCGCCTCACAAAAGACGTGACAGCGCTTGTATCCAAGTATGCTGTAACGCTTAACGATGTGGAGACTTCAATCAAAGAGACAGAAGCCACACTTTCTTCTATGCTCGCTAATCTCACCGGTAACGAGTTTGACATGAAAGCCCTTGAATCCCTCCAAAATCTTCTGAGCCATGAAAAGTAAAACTCCGCAACTAAGGTTCAAAGGTTTTGACGAGGTATGGGATCAGACTCATCTTTCTCAATATCTGACGACATCAACGTTAAAGAACAAAGACAATACTTTCGCCAAGGAGGATGTTCTCTCTGTTTCGCGTGAATTTGGAGTCGTCAATCAGATGGAATTTCAAGGAAGATCCTTTGCCGGAGCTTCCCTGCTCGGTTATGGAGTTGCAAGTAACAGAGATATTATTTATACCAAGTCTCCATTGCGGGATCAACCTTATGGTATAATAAAAACCAATAAAGGAGAGGCTGGAATAGTTTCTGCCCTCTATGCCATATATTCTCCAAAAGACAACATTGATCCTGATTTCATTCAGGTCTATTTTGACGATGATGAACGCTTAAACAACTACCTGCGTCCTATTGTCAGGAAAGGAGCAAAGAACACTCTCAATGTGAGTGATGATGATGCACTTTCTGGGAATGTCGTGTTCCCTCAAAAGATAGAACAAAGCATGATGGTAAAAATGTTTTGTTATCTCGATGATAGAATAACAAAACAAAATAGCAAATGCCAAAAACTTCTGAAATTAAAGGATTGCCTAATAGAAAGTCTTTTCATCTTTGGAGAAGATAGTAGGCTTAACTCAAAAAACGAGGCGTTTCCACTTAGAATGACGGGGGACAATGTATTTGCCCCTGTATCAGAAAAGGGATATCCCGAACTGCCTATTTTATCTGCATCGCAAGAATTGGGTATGATTCCTCGTGCTGAAAATGGAATTGATATGTCTTATGGTACTGCAAATATAGATGGTTATAAGCGGGTTCTTCCGAACCAATTCGTAATTCATCTACGCTCGTTTCAGGGAGGATTCGCGCATTCTTCAATTGAAGGTATTACTTCTCCGGCATACACCGTCATGCGTTTTAAGGAGCCTGAGAAGCAGGACCCGGTGTATTGGAAATATTTACTTACATCAGCTTGGTTTGTTAAAGAACTGGCCAAGGTGACGTATGGCATCCGAGACGGTAAAAGCATTAAGTTTGATGATTTTGCTAAAATGGAATTCTGTATTCCGGAGAAAGATAAACAACATGAGATTGCCGAAATATTAGAAGAATTGTCTGACCTTATCAGATTGAATAATCAGAAACTCGAAAAGCTCCGTCAGCTGAAGTCGGCGCTTCTCGATATAATGTTCGTATAAGCCATGACCACAAGACCATTTAACGACGAAACGGAGTTTGAGTTAGCTCTTATAGAGGTACTCAAACACAAGGGTTGGGGAAATATGCCCGTCCTTAACTATCCGACCGAGGCCGAACTTATACGCAACTGGGCCGACAGACTTTTTGAGACAAACAACGGTATTGATTGTCTCAACGGGCAGCCATTGACCGATACCGAGATGGAGCAGATTCTTCAGCAGGTTACTGATTTGAGGACTCCTCTCAACATCAACAAGTTTGTCAATGGCAAGACCGTAACCATCAGGCGTGACAATCCGAATGATCCGAACCATCTTGGGAAGGACGTGGCCTTAAACATCTACGACCGCCAGCAGATAGCCGGTGGCAAAAGCACATATCAGCTCGTGCGGCAACCCCGTTTTAACAGCAATACCACTATTCTTGGCGACCGGCGCGGTGATTTGATGATGCTGATCAACGGGATGCCGTTAATTCATATTGAACTGAAAAAGAGTGGTGTGCCTGTTACGAATGCGACAAACCAGATAGAGAGGTATATGCAGGAGGGAATTTTCTCCGGCATATTCTCGATGATACAGGTGTTTGTTGCGATGACGCCTGAAGAGACTCTGTATTTTGCAAATCCGGGGGCAGACGGACAATTCAACCGCACATATTTCTTTCATTGGGCGGACTTCAACAATGAGCCAATCAATGACTGGCAGGATATAGCCGAGACATTCCTGTCGATTCCGATGGCACATCAGCTTATCGGATTCTATACCGTGCCTGATACCGGCGACAATGCCCTGAAGGTGATGCGTAGCTATCAGTATTTTGCCGTCCACAAGATTAACCGCGTTGTTCAGGACCGAAACTGGAAGGTGCCTCAGCAGCTCGGAGGTTATATCTGGCATACGACCGGAAGCGGCAAGACCATGACCAGCTTCAAAAGCGCCCAACTTTTGGCTCAGCAGTCCAACCTTATTGACAAGGTTGTGTTCCTGATGGACCGTATCGAGCTTGGGATCCAGAGCCTTGAAAAGTATCAAGGATTTACCAGCGAAGAGGAGATTCTCGACACAACCAATACCAATCAGCTTATCGCCAATCTCGTGAGTGATGATACCAACAAATGTCTTATCGTCACCTCTATTCAGAAAATGAGCAATATCAGCGATGATAGTATGAGAGGACGTGAGGCTGAGCTGGAAAAGATACGCAAGAAGAAAATAGTCATAATCATCGACGAGGCGCACCGTTCTGTGTTCGGGGACATGTATCCCACCATTCGTCGCACATTCCCGATGTCCCTTATTTTCGGATTCACCGGTACACCGATTTTCGAGGATAATCAGCGGAACATGAATTACACCGCTTCGCTGTTTGGACCCGAATTGCACCGCTACACCATGCCTGACGGTATTCGCGACAAGAATGTCAAAGGATTCAATCCGGTGATGGTTACAACGTATCGGGACAAAGACCTTCGTCAGGCTGTCGCCCTTGAAAAAGCGAAAGCGGATTCTGTTCAAGATGCCATGTCGGATGAACGGAAGAAAGAAGTATTTCTTCATTATGTGAATGACGTCCCGATGGCCGGAATAGAATATGAGGATGGTTCGTATGACCGTGGTATCGAAGATTATATCGACCGTGAACAATATGAACGCCCGGAACATCGCGAAGCGGTTGCGGATGATATTATCGAGAATTTCCCACTATTGAGCCTTGGAGGAAAGTATCATGCTATTTTTGCCACAAGCAGTATCCCCGAAGCTATCGAGTACTATCGGTTGCTGCGTCAAAAGGCTCCGAAACTGAAAGTCGCCTGTCTGTTTGACCCATCAATAGATGAACGAGGAGGTGGATTCGATAAGGAACAGGCTCTTGTGGAAATCATAGACGGTTACAACGGTCTGTATCAAAAGAAATACAAGCAGCAGTCTTTCGCTGCAATGAAGAAGGATATTGCCAACAGACTGGCACACGAGGAGCCATACAAGCATATAGCATCAACCCCCGAGATGATGATTGACATACTCATCGTGGTGGACCAGATGCTTACCGGTTATGATTCGAAATGGGTAAATACGCTTTACCTTGACAAGGTGTTGAAGCATGAAGGTCTGATACAGGCTTTCTCGCGCACAAACCGTCCTTGCGACAACGACAAGCCTCACGGCACTATCCGCTACTACCGTTTCTGCTATACGATGAAGCGGAATATAGATACAGCCATTGCAGAGTATTCAGGGGACAGACCGCTTGATGTATTTGTAGATTTGTTGCCTCACAATCTCCGGAGAATGAATGAAATCTATGCGGAGATCAAGGAGCTGTTTGAACTCTCGGGGATTCCCGACATGTCGCGTCTGCCGGATGTGGATGCCGAAAAGGGACGGTTCGCCAAACTGTTCAAGCAGTTTAACGACCATCTTCAGGCAGCCAAGCTTCAAGGATTTCAATGGGACAAACAGATCTATCATTTTGATGACGGAACTGACGTCGCTGTTATCTTTACAAAAGAAGACCATGACATCCTCATAGCCCGATATAAAGAACTCTATACAGGTGGCAGCGGTACAAGAGTGCCTAATGTTCCCTACGACATTGATCCTCATCTCACCGAGATAGAGACCGGACGTATCGATTATGACTACATGAACAGTCGGTTTGAGAAATACCTGAAGGCGATTGACGAGGGACTTGACCCTGACAGACTTCAGCGCATTCTCGATGAACTGCACAAATCGTATGCGTCATTATCGCAAGAAGAACAGCTTTATGCAAGCCAGTTCCTTCATGACGTACAGTCCGGCGATGCTCATCTCAACATCTGCAAGAACTTTCACGACTATATCGTGGATTACAGGAACAAAGCTCAGGAGGGCAAGATTCAGAAACTGGTAACCAGCTTCGGTCTTGACGGAGCATTGCTGAAAGAGATGTCGGAAGCACATCTCACTGAGGCTGACATTGACTCTTTCGGACGCTACAAACGGCTACTTGCTTCAGTAAGCCGTCCACTTGCCCGTGCCTACTTCCAATCGAAGACTGGCCAGACGCTAAGTGTTCCCAAAGTCAATATGATGCTCGACGAACTTCTGCGTCACTTCATCTTCACCGGCGAAATCGAATAACTCAGAAATATGGACAATATGCCAATTCGAAATCAGATATTCATAAGCCACGCCACACCTCAAGATAATGAGTTTTCAATTTGGATTGCCTCCAGATTGGAAATGCTTGGATATAAGGTATGGGTTGATAAAAACGGTTTGTTAGGTGGTGAACGATTCTGGCCAACCATCCAGAAAGCAATTGACACGTCCATCAAAATACTATTCGTTTATTCTAAAAACATTATCACCTCAGAAGGAATTCTCAAGCCTGGGATAGAGAATGAGATTGAATATGCGAAAAGTGTTGCATATGAAAATAATCTTAAGGATTTCATTATTCCGTTACATATTGACGATTCGAAGTTTCACTTGGCTATCGGTATGCCAAATATAAATCACGTGCCTTTTGATCAGAATTGGGCAGATGGCCTCCGAAAGCTATTGCGCAAACTTGAAAAGGATGGTGTGCCAAAGGATCCAGGTGCTGCTCAATCTTCATTTTCTGAATGGTACGAGAATGAATATTCATCAGATATTACCATGAAAAACAGAGCACGATTGTATTACTCTTCATGGTGGGGATTCAAATCTTTGCCTAAGGAATTCTATATAATAAGATACCACACCGAAGAGCAAGCTAAAAAAGTACGCAACTTGAATCCCGATATTCCTGTGAATCTTCAGAACAATGTCATTACAACTTTTGAGCATGATTTAATTTGTTCTTATGAAGATCCGGATGATATATTCGATACTCTTAAAAAAATACTTCCCGAGGATAGATATATCTGTGATATAGAAGACTTATATTATCCCGAAGCCTTCGGCTCTGAATTTCCCACATATAGAGATACACTTAATGCATTCAAGAGGCTGATGTTAAGTGTATGGAACTCGTTTTTGAAAAAGAATTGTTTACGCAAATATACCTTGTCCGGGAAAAGACAAGCTTATTTTCGACCTAAATATGATGATAGAGTTCGTAAGATTACATTTCAATATCCTTTTTCCAACGGGAAAAAGAAAAAGAAAGCTGTCATGGGAACTTATAAATCCCAAATGTGGCATTATGCAATGTCCGCCAATGTCCTTATTGATCCACAAATATGCTTTTTGATTAAATCCCATATCATTTTTACTTCTGATGGACAAAATGCTATCGATGACGAGAAAAAGATGCATTCATTCCGCAGGGATAAAGGGAAAAGAATGTTTAATGAAGAATGGCGAGATTTGTTACTTGCAATGATACAATCATTGACAGATGAAGAGGGGCGTATAACTCTTAAAATCTCATATAATAATGATTGTATTGAATTGAAACCTTGGCCGGAAACGTTCTGGAGCGATTTAGACTACCGTGATCCTAAAGGACAGATGGGAGTTGAGAACATTTCGGACTATATTGAATCTGAGGAACCCTTTGAAGACGAAGATAATGAGTGAAATGATATATCTCCATGAACCCAAATTAACCTTTGGCTATGGACAACAATCCATCGATCCAAGGGACGGGCTTTTATTATATGGCCCATTTGACAATAAAAAGGTCTTGGGTAAACAAACAATTGGTATAATAGGGCCAAAAGAGTTAAGGACTAAATTAATAAGCTATCTGAGGCGTATTCATACTCCGGTAGTCAATGAAGATTCAGCTCGGCCAAATTTTCCTGGTCTAGATGCAGCTTTTGGAGTTTCCATAAACTTCGATAGTATTCAAGAGATAGATATTCCTAATGAAAAGCTGGAGGTCTACAAACATTACGTAGACTCTCATCAGCGCATTCACAACTGGACAGAATTGTATTTCCAGAAACTCAAAAAATATGTTGAGGAGGAAGAACGATCTGTAACAATGTGGTTCGTAGTCATACCCGATTATGTATTCCAATTTGGACGTCCTAAATCTCGGATTCCCAAGGATGCGTTAAATGTCAAAGTTGGGCTACCTAAAAAAGAAAGAGATTCTAAACAAATAGGCCTCTTCCCAGATTTTCAAGAAGAGGATGATCGTTTGAGAGAAGCATATAAATATGAGCTCAACTTCCACAATCAATTAAAAGCGAAGGTCCTAAGTTTGAGAATTGTAACTCAGATAATTCGTGAATGTAAGATTATCGCTCCAGACCCCAACGATTCTTATGCTGTAAAAATGGAGAGTGCGAAGGCTTGGAATATTTCGACGACATTTTATTATAAATTAGGCGGTTTGCCATGGAAATTGGGTGACGTTAGAGATAATGTCTGCTATCTTGGGCTTGTCTATAAAAAGACTGAAGAATCAAGTTGTAGCAAAAACGCATGTTGTGCTGCTCAAATGTTTTTGGATTCTGGAGATGGAATGGTATTTAGGGGGAATGTAGGTCCCTGGTGGAATCCCGTGACTAAGGAATTTCATTTGTCTAAAAATGACGCTTTTGTAATGATTTCACAGTCACTGAAAGCATTCTACGATAAATTCAGTTACTATCCTGAAGAAATATTCATCCATGCAAAAACGTACTTTGATGATGATGAATGGGAGGGATTTTTAGAGGCTACTCTGGGTAAATCGAAAATTATAGGCGTAAGGATTCGTCCTGTTGGCAATTTCAAATTATATCGTAGCAGTTCTTATTGTGTTCCAAGAGGTATGATGTTGCGATATGATGCCAATCGAGCTTATCTATGGACTAAAGGCTTCATCCCAAGGTTCAAAAGTCAAATCGGGTTAGAGGTTCCAAGCCCGTTGGATATTTCCATCACCCGAGGAGACGGCAACATTGAAGTAGTCTGCAAGGATATTTTAAGCTTATCAAAGTTGAATTATAATGCATGCATATACGGAGACGGTCTTCCGGTTACACTAAAATTCGCCGACTCTATCGGAGAAATATTAACAGCAGGTCGTGATCTCAAAACAGGTGTTCTACCATTCAAGCATTACATTTGAATAAAAATTCCGAAGATATGTCTTTATTGGTAATCAAATTATTAATATGAGAAATCCGTTTGATAATATTGATATGAAAGCATTCATTAGTCAGTTCTCTTCTGATTTTATCAGTGAGCAGAATAAGCGTATGCTTGACCAAACCGATATGGACTACAATATTTTTGGAGAATGTCTCAAGGCTGGCAAGTGCTATCTTTGTGGCAAAAATATTGAAGATGCTTCTGGTGAACCATGCCTTCATTGGTTGATAAATGAACGGATTAAGAAAAAGTCATTAAAATTATTACTTAATTCCAATGTCGGTTTTTTTCGAATATATTCTTATATTGTTTGGTGTGCTAATACAGATAAACCATTTGTTAATATAAACGATTTGAGTTGCAATATTCAACCGAATCGGCACTTTGAATGCACTGTTAGGTACAAAATATGGGAATGGTCTATCTCCATAAGCAAATCTGATTATGAAGGTCATGGTTCAACAAGAAATGGTAATAAGCCTCATTTCCACCTTCAAATTATTCGAAACGGTCAAATCTTCTTTAAGTATAGTGATGCCCATATTATTTTTACGAATGAGGACCTCTTTAAATTTTCAATGATTAAACAAGGGATAATGACTTTTGACCCAGGTTATGGGGCTGGATTAGAAGCTTTAAAAGAAGAAGATTTACAGCGAAGCCTACCAGAATGGCTTAGCCAATCAAAGAACGAAGAAACGGCACAATTCCGCACTCAAACGATTATTAATACAAATCTCCCGAGAACTATCTTAGACGAGCTTTTCGAAATGCACAAGGAGAGTGGTATGGTAATGCCGGCTATTATAGATAAGTTAAACAAAGAAAAAGGCTATAATATAGAATATTATACTCGAACGATACCCAATTCTTTCCCTGAGATGAATCATAGAACTCAAAGAGGAGAATCTAAAAAAAATTAAACCATACAGGTAACATGAATAGATAATGGCATACGAAGATAGATCTAAGAAATTTGAGCAGTACCTTGCTTCCAGGGAACCGGGAGTGGAGGAATGCGCGAGTAACTGGTCAATGGCTTTCTGCTTGAACAGGCGAAAGCTAATATCGAAGGTCCGATTTCGTGCGAAGATAATGGATCTCCAATGATGTTTTGAAAACGCCAGTACCACATGGATAATCAATTCATAAATTTTAAAATATGACAACTGACAACTCGACATACAGGCAGCTTTTTCACTCTTTGATTCAGCATAAGGAATCGGAAGTGGTGGAGTTCAAGAAGGCGGAGAATAACTTCGACTTCGATGACCTCGGTAAGTATTTCTCGGCATTGAGCAATGAGGCGAATTTGCGTGAGCTTCCTTTTGCGTGGATGGTATTCGGCTATGATGAAAAGAAGCATGAAATCGTCGGAACATCTTATAAGGATGGCGAGGGTGCGCTGAACAAGTTGAAGCAAGACCTCACTAATAACATGAGTGACGGTCAGACTTTTCGCGAGATTGTTCCAGTCGAGGTTGACGGTAAGCGTATCCTGATGTTCAAGATTCCGTCTTCGCCGAGAAATATCGTTATGAAGTGGAAGGGCATCGCATACGGTCGCGACGGCGAGAGTCTGAAGCCTCTCAATCAGTCGAAGCAGGATGAAATCCGAAATCAGACACCCTACCAAGACTGGTCTGCGGCGATTGTGCCCAATGCTACGCTCGATGATCTTGACGAAGTGGCGATCGCCAAAGCCCGCAAGATGTTTAAGAAAGTGCACAGCCGGATTCCGGTTGCCGAAGTCAATAGTTGGTCTGATGAGAAGTTTTTGAGCAAATGCGGTCTTATGATTGACGGCAAGCTGAAACGTGCCGCCATTATCCTGCTTGGCAAGATGTTCTCTGAGAATCTGCTCACACCTGCTGTGATCCAGGTTACATGGACATTGCGCGACAAAAACAAGGATGTTGTAGATTACGAGCATTTCTCTGTTCCTTACATCTTGACGGTCGATGAGATTCTTGCCAAAATCCACAACCTGACGCTACGTGAAATGCCGGGCGGCACACTGTTTCCTGATACGATGAAGCAGTATGATGATTATACCATCCGTGAGGCCCTTCACAACTGTATAGCTCACTCAAATTACGTGCTTCAACAAAGAATAAATCTTGTTGAGAATCCCGGATTTCTTTACTATTCGAACGGTGGTTCGTTCATTCCCGGGACACTTGAAGAGGTTCTGACCACCGATACACCACAGCAGTTCTTCCGAAACGCTTGCCTTTGCAAGGCTATGGTGCATTTCAATATGATTGATACCGTGAGCCGTGGCATCAAGAAGATGTTCACCGAGCAGTGGGAGCGCCGTTTCCCCATGCCAGACTATGAGATTGACAACGACCGACAGCATGTGGCCGTACGCATCTACGGAACGTCCATTGACGAACGCTACACGAATATGCTCAAGAACAACGACACGCTGACCCTCTGGGACTGCATCTCGCTCGATGCCATTCAGAAGGGCCACCGTATCGACAAAACCGTGGCGCAGGACATGATTCATCGCGGACTCATCGAAGGCGAAGCTCCAAATTACCGTATCTCACTGACTGTGGCTAAGAAAACAAAACAGCTCTCCGGTTATACTCGCGTTGTAGGCCTTGAACGCGATAAGATAAAGCACATGGTGCTCCAGTACATCCAGAACTCCGGCAGCGATGGTGCTAAGCGTAGCGACATTATGGAATATCTCGCCGGCACTCTCCCCAGCCGAAACACTCCAGAACAGAATAACATATTTATTAGCAATATACTCAGAGAAATGACAAAAGAGCAGAAAGTGTTCTTCAATAATAAAAAATGGTATTATAAACTCTTGTAGTTGGACAAAAATACATGTAAATTCTATTAAATCACATGTATTTAAGCGCAATTACATGTAGTTGGCGTGTAGTTGACATGTAGTTGAATTCAAAAACGAGTATTTGGCGAATAGTTCGCCAACGACATAGTCGTTAATCTTTGGCTGTTGAACGATTCATCCGACTAAAAAGGCCAAATTCAACCGAAAATTATTGGTTGGATAAAGTTTTCTCATGTAGTTGGCGAGGGCTAGCGCGAAATAATTATTTTAGGCCTCATTGCATCCAAGTGGAATGACATTATAGCATCAGTCAATAGGAAGTGGCGGGAAAGAGTCGATGGCGGCTTGTTTGAGGGCATCGACGGCACGGGTGTATTTTTCGGTGTGGGCGAGGCCGCTGTGGCCGAGGATGCTGGCTACGGTCTTGATGTTGGCTCCGTTGCTCAACAGGTTGGTTCCGCAGCTGTGGCGGGCGCAGTGCCAAGTGATATGTTTCTGGATGCCGGCGCGAGCCACCCAGTGGCGCAAGGCTTTCAGGCACATGG
>ERZ836877.180-NODE-180-length-111446-cov-14.977144_pt1 | contig 111446 bp, 90 predicted proteins | sample MGYA00519469_ERZ836877 | MGnify/ENA primary metagenome ERZ836877 (study PRJEB31850, sample SAMEA3708809) | human gut metagenome | biome: human gut; feature: human-associated habitat; material: faeces | place: China | collected 2014 ...
TCCAGCCGCTATGGGCAAACCTGCGGTGGTTTTTTCATATTAATAAATGATATGTCACCATCAGAAGATTTGTACCTTATTGTATTTTTTATCTTTGCAAAGGTAATATGTAAAGCCTTTTAGTAAGACTTATTTTATCTGTAGAGTTTTTTAGTAACGTAACAAAAAAGTGTAAAGTAAATTTAGACATAGTCAATTCCTACTAGGAATGATTCAAAACACGCCGGCTTTTGATGAATTCCCAGCGTGTTTTGATCAAAAGCCGGCGTGTATTTTATTGATAGCTTTCACCCGTTTCCCAAGCATCCGTATCTTGATAAAGTTCCTTCAAATGGTTCAGCCAAATCGTACGGATTTCAGGATAATCACCCAAGCCTTTCATTGTACAGGCATCAGCACTACTATTATGACTTTCTTCCATGTCAATCTGGAAACCCATATTCAAAAGTTTCAATCGCCAGCAGGCATCCGATTGTGGCGTTGCTTGACTAAAATCATCGCCTTCTTCAATTCCCCACAAATCATTGTGTGCATGATCACCCGCTACAGACATGAACGGTGCCAACGATACCGTAACTTCTTCCGGTTGTAAGTTGTTATCAGCACAATACTTCATCAATTTAGAGTAAACACAAGTTTCGTTCGGTTCTGCTTGTGGTGTCTCATCTTCATTCAATGGCCAGAAAAGCATATCTCCATAATCAACTGTCCCCACAAATACATTTTTATGAGGAGCTAAAGCCTGTAATGCTACTTCTGATTCCGTATATTTCGAATTGGCATTGTAATTTACATCCGGATTACCATGTCCCATCAATAACAAGATATGATTCTTAGAAGCCAATTTTTCCTGATAAGCCTTATATAAGACCTCGGCTACTAGCTCAACATCTTCTTCATCATATACCAGACAAGGACTTTTTACAACCTCAACACTCGGATAGCTTTCAATCATAAATTTCTTCTTCACATCTGTGTTCATCAAACTTAAATATTCCTCGCCGGGAATAATGTGCAACGATTGTACTGCGACTCTTTTATATCCGGCTTTACCTAAAGCTTCCAGCCATAAATCCGGTTGATAACGATCTATTCCGGTTGCCGCTTTAACCCTGTTTACACACGTACGTGAAGTAAAAGAAAGATAGACATCTGCATCCGGGAAGGCCTCCTCATAAGCAGCAATCGTAGCATCATAAGTACTAACCGGTTCCATAAACGTACTACCAAAGGTACAAAGCAGAATGGCCGTATCTTTCGTTTTCTGTACGCCGACTGCCTCTTCTGCCGGGTTTGTTGTGTTATCTTCATCGTCATCACATGAAACCAACGCGGTACTACCGCAACAGATGGCTAACGCCATCATCCAATACTTAAACTTTCTCATTTCCTTTAATTTAAATGTGAGTAAATAATTATTTGTTCTTATTCGAAAACTTCACAATAACAGAGGCATACAACGTACGTCCTGGAGAAGATGTTCCCCGATGTCGTCCAAACGGAGTACGGTCAACATAGTTGAATAAGTTGTCAACTCCGGCATGCAAGGTAATATTCCATTTATTTGTATTCCAAACACGATGACTTGTATTCAAACGCCAAAGCTGATAGGCTTTTCCATTGCCGTCGGTGATATAATAACGCGTAGAAGAATAGCGTCCGAAAAGACTGATATCCAATTTATAAGCATTCCATTCATGATTCCATGCTACTTTCCAGTTAGCATTATGAAAAGATGTGCCGTTGATAGGCGTATAAAGCATATAATTTGGATCACTCGGATCGTCGGTATATTGTGCCTTAGCATCAGTATAACTATATCCGCCACGAATAGCCAAAGAAGGAAGAATCTGGTAATCGACCGAAACATCGAATCCAAAAGAACGGGCCTTTGCCAGGTTCTGATACTGCATCGTCGCCTGTATTTCATCCAGTTTATCTTCCGCACTTGTAGGAACTTCCGTCAAGGCTATCATATCCCGGATACGATTATAATATCCCGTAATCGCCACTTGCACACGATTAATCCGATATTCAATACCCAAGGAAACATAATGTGATGTCTGTGGAGTCAAATCCGTATTCCCTTTATAATGCTTCATCGGTCCTCCACCTATCTGAGCCACATAATCGTCATACAGCTCTTTCAGCGTAGGCGCCTTAAAGCCATAGGAATAGGTTCCACGGAGATTCCAATTATTCCATTTATACAGGGCAGAAATTTTAGGAGTCAGCTGTTGTCCGAATTCTTTATGAACAACCCAGCGCAATCCGGCCGTAACATTCAGCCTGTCTGAAATATTCCATTCATCCTGCAGATAAGGAGAAATCGTATAAACAGATGCTTTATCGTCAATAATACGATGAGGAGCTTTCAAATGATTAAACTGATATTCCAGTCCCGCACTTAACGTATGTTCATCTCCAAAATAGAATACACCTTTGGTATGAGCCACCAGTTGTTGTTGAGCAGTCTGTAAGATCCGTTCTCCCGGATAGCGGATAATACGTTTACCGGTTTCTTCATCAAAATAATCGGTAGTTTCCATCTGGTTATAGTCATAATAGAAATTATACTTTCCATATGTCAGATCGAGAGAAAGATAGTCTTTATCATTCAGTTGATACTTGCCACCTAAAACCGCATCGATGTTTCGGTAAAATTGGTCGTAAGCATAATATTTGTAAGGACCACATAGGCGGTACGTCTTACGTTGATAATAGGAAGCATCGGCTGTCAACGACAAACGACGGTTTACCTGATAAGACAGATTTTCTGATAGAGTAAAATTGGTTGCCCGATTGACGGTCTTCGTTACCGAACCATCTACCACTTCATGATGATCCCATTCTTCCGTTGTATTTCTCCAGCCATCCGTATGTTTGACAAAAACAGAAGTCGTACTGTTTACTTTCCCATGCTTAAATCCGATTACCTCACTCTGCTGTATATCGCCATGATAACCTACCCGGCTATTGTTAGTCACACTCACACGGTCTTTATTCTTCTTGGTAATGATATTGATGACTCCGGCAATCGCATCCGAACCATAGAGAGAAGAAGATGCTCCTTTGACGATTTCGATCCGTTCGATGTTGGCTGTATTAATGATACTCAAATCATTTTGCCCACCAACATCTCCGGCCATACGTTTCCCGTTAACCAGAATCAGAATATAGTCATTCCCCAATCCGTTCATTTGAATGCCGCTACCCATATCACTAGCATTGAAGGTTATTGACGGACTCAATCCTTCCAGAATGTCCTCCAAGCTCCAGCCTTGATATTGTTCTAAGGCTTTTCCTGATATCACATCGGTCTGCACTGGAACATCTTTCAGATAATGTTCCGTTCCAGTACCTGTAATAACGACTTCGTTCAACCGGAGATTCATCAATATACTATCCGTTGCTGTCTCTTGAGCCAAGAGACTAGGAGAAATGGATAAAAGCCAAACTAATACCGTAAGATGTTTCATTTTCAATCCAAATAAAGATGATACACGACTAGAAACACCCCACGTCCAAAGAAACGGGATATCCACAAAAACAACTACGTAATAACGTATAATACGGATGTGTACACGACTTCTAATCCTGGAAGTGTTGTGTTTCTGCTAAAACATTAAGGCAGGTCTTCTGGCTTTCTCCTGGTTTGGAAACCTTCCCGTCAATGAATGACAGTGGCATGTGACTTTCCAACCAACACTTCACGATCTAAACCGATCGCTCGGGAGATTACAGCTGCAGGTACAGCTCCGGTTTCTCACCGGATTCCCTTTCATCGCCTTGCGCAACAAAGCGATTGCCTGAATGCACAGCAAAGGTAAGTATTTTTATAAAAACAAATAGAAATAAGAAAAAAAATATGACCTGAAAAGAAATAAAGATTTGAAAGGAAGAGTAAGTGAAGGGAAAAAAGAAGTCCGGCCTTAAAGTCACGGACTTCTCTCTTATGATTTATAATTCAAACGGATCATACGGAAAAAGGACAACTTTACCAGCCTGCAAAGAAGCCTGCACATCGATCAGACGCTGATTGGAACTTCCCCGGAATAACAAATCCTCATCTTTCTGGGATTCGATAAACGGACCGTCCACCAGCACGTCAATCTGTTCGAGCAAGGCTTTCTGATCCGGCATTTTCACAAGGTTTTCAAACAGATAACCGGTATAACACCAGATATTCTTATTACTCTTCGCCTTGATGGCTTGAGCCAGTTCTGTAAAACCTTTTGCCTGATACATCGGATCTCCGCCACTGAAAGTAACGTTGGCGAACTCATCAGCCAGTACGCGTTCCAGGATTTCTTCGGTTTCCATGGCTTGTCCGTTCCCTTGATTCCAGGATTCCGGATTATGACAGCCCGGACAACGGTTCGGACAACCGGCACAATAAATAGTGGTCCGGAAACCCGGACCATCTACCGTCGTATCTTCCAAAATATCTAATACCGAGATCATCTTATTCTCCTTTGTCTGTATGCGTGACACGATCTTTCAATTCAGCCAGTTTAGCTTTGTTCCAACGGTCTGTTGTTCCAACCAGATAACCAGTAATACGCTGCAACTTATCCAAGTGCTTGCTGCCACACTTCGGACATACTTCCAACTCGGCTGCAGAGTTTTCATAACCGCAATCCAGACAACGATTCCGGTTGTGGTTTACGGAGCCGTAGCCGATATTATATTTATCCATCATATCCACCACCTGCATGATCACTTCCGGATTATGGGTTGCGTCTCCATCCATTTCTACATAGAAAATATGTCCACCGCGAGTCAGATCATGATACGGAGCTTCTATTTCCGCCTTATGACGGGCACTACATTTATAATATACAGGGACATGGTTGGAGTTGGTATAATAATCACGATCGGTAATTCCCGACAACACACCAAACTGTTTGCGGTCTTTTGCCGTAAACTTACCGGAAAGTCCTTCCGCCGGAGTAGCCAATACACTGTAATTATGCTGATACTGTTCGGAATACTGATTAGCACGATCACGAATGTAAGTAACAATCTTCAAGCCCAATTCTTGCGCAAAGGCATCTTCGCCATGATGTTTGCCGGTCAATGCTACCAGACATTCTGCCAAACCAATGAATCCGATACCCAATGTTCCCTGGTTGATCACTGAAGCGATCGTATCATTCGGTTTTAATTTCTCACAGCCCAGCCAAAGAGAAGACATCAGCAACGGGAATTGCTTGGCAAAAGCCGTCTTCTGGAATTCCATCCGCTCATGCAACTGTCGGGCAGTTACGTCCAGCATATAGTCCAGTTTGGAGAAGAACATAGCAATACGTTCATCCTGATTTGCTATAGACATACATTCGATCGCCAGACGAACAATATTAATGGTCGAGAACGACAGATTCCCACGTCCGATAGATGTTTTCGGCCCAAAGCGATTTTCGAACACACGAGTACGGCAACCCATCGTCGCAACCTCATGCAAATAACGCTTCGGATCATCGGCTTTCCACTCATCACTCTGATTAAACGTAGCATCCAGATTCAGGAAATTTGGAAAGAAGCGACGGGCAGTCACTTTACAAGCCAACTTATATAAATCATAATTCCGGTCATCCGGCAAATAACTGACACCACGTTTCTTCTTCCAGATCTGGATCGGGAAAATGGCCGTTTCTCCGTTTCCTACACCTCGATAAGTACTTTTCAGTAACTCCCGAATGATACAACGACCTTCGGCCGATGTATCTGTTCCGTAATTGATAGAGCTGAACACCACCTGATTACCACCTCTCGAATGAATGGTATTCATATTATGGATAAAGGCTTCCATGGATTGATGTACGCGGCTGACCGTCCGGTTCACGGCATGTTGCAAGATGCGTTCATCACCAGTCAAACCTTCCAAAGGCTTATCCAGATAATCATCCAACGGAGCCTGATACAAATGTGAATAATCATTCCCCGTCAACTGTTCCAACACTTTGATTTCTTCAATCAAACTATAGCGGACATACGGAGCGAGGTAAAAGTCGAAAGCCGGAATAGCCTGTCCGCCGTGCATTTCATTCTGAGCCGTCTCCAACGAAATACAGCCTAAAATACTGGCTGTCTCAATACGTTTCGCCGGACGAGACTCACCATGTCCTGCCGAAAAACCATCTCTCAGAATCCGATCCAACGGATGTTGTACACACGTTAAGCTCTTTGTCGGATAATAATCCTTATCGTGAATATGCAGATAATTATTCTCAACAGCCGTTCTCACTTCTTCGCTCAGCAGATAATCATCCACAAACGGCTTGGTCGTTTCGCTGGCGAACTTCATCATCATACCGGCCGGCGTATCCGCATTCATATTAGCATTCTCGCGGGTAACATCGTTCGACTTGATATTGATAATCTCCAGAAACATATCCCGTGTCTTTGCTTTCCGGGCAATGCTTCGCTGATTCCGATAAGCAATATATTTCTGAGCTACATCCTTGCGGCTGCTGTTCATAAGTTCCATTTCTACAGCATCCTGTATATCTTCCACCGTCATTTGAGGCGCACCTTTAAAAGAAATGCGGTCCGTTATCTGGCGGATCAGTTGCATATCTTCTCCCATCTGAGTATGCAACATAGCTTTTCGAATAGCCGTAGCTATCTTTTCCTCGTTGAAACCAACGATACGTCCGTCTCGTTTGACTACTGTCTGAATCATGTCTTACTCGATTAAAAAATCTATTGAATTAAACTTCGGCAAAGATAGTTTCATTCTCCATAGATTTTCATTTTGGAAAACTTTTAGACAGTTAAATTTTGTCAATATATTAATTTACAATACAAAAGAAAACATTTTGGGAAAACTTTATTTTAACAATGAAAATTTTGTTTTCCCAAAAGGTTTTATATAGGATTTATCTTTTTACTATTTTCTTCCATTAAATTCCTTGACGGCATCAAACATTGCCAAGATATTTTGAGGAGGAACATCCGGTAAAATATTATGAACGGTATTAAATACAAAACCACCGCCGGCCGACATAATTTCCAAACGTTCCAATACTTGTTCGCGCACTTGTTCGGGTGTTCCGTTATTCAACGTGCCGACAGTTTCTACACCACCACCCCAGAACGTACAGTCTTGTCCGAATTCTTTCTTCAGAAATTCCGGTTCCATTTGACGGGCATTCGTTTGTACCGGATTGAAGATTTCAATACCTGCCTCAATCAAATCAGGCATCAACGAAGAGATCGAACCACAAGAATGGATAAAGGTATGCATTTGGCTATGCGTCTTCACATAATCGCACAGCTGTTTGTGCCGAGGTTTAAACAACGAACGGTAAGTATCTACATCCATAAACGGACCGGAAGTCATACCCAAATCATCACCAAAGCGAATAATATCCACAATATCACCAACCGAGTCACAAACTTTAGCCAGCGTTGCCAAATGTCTTTCCAACAATTGATCCAACATCCGGGCTACCTGATCCGGCTCACACAATAAATCCATCAGGAAATTATCCATCCGTCGCAAGAAAGTTCCCCATTCAAACAGGTTACAACCACAGACAATCATCAAAGCTTTGTCTGTTGATGCTCTCAACTGAAGTGTTTTTTCTCGCAGGGTTTTCCAGAAATCCGGATCTTGAGTATGATCCCACGGACTATGTACGTAACGAGACCAGAGTACGCGGCCCATTTCTTCGTCCAACGTATCATAATTCTCCGGGAATCCATTGATATAAGGGAAGTAAGACTGATCAAAGAATGTCGCACCCTGAGGCATCAAGGCCAACAATCGTTTTCCATCCTCATCATAACAGTGATAGGAACCGTCGGCTTGTTTTACCGGATTGAAATGAATCGGATAAAAGGCTTTATCTCCATTGGCCAGAATTGTTTCATGCCAATCTTTCTCTTCCGTATTAAACGCACGTCCGATATCCAATACATCAACCCCAAAACGATCGATGATCGACATATCCAGTTGTGCCAGTTGTTGTACAACATCATAGATCTGTACCGGAAGATCAGTTCTTCCGATAGCCTTTAACAAATTAGAATAAGCAATAGCCGATATACCGGAACTCGGTGTAGAACCCAAATCAACCGGTACCTGATCGGGCTGTTTATGTGCAATCGCAGCCAATACTCTTTCTCTTGAATTCATAACGAAAATGATTTAATATCTACTTTTAATCAAGCTGATAACTTAACTCTCGATTTATCCTTCCCCACTCATGCCGATGATGAAAGAAGAAACAACCAAAATAAATAACCCAGCATACATCCACCGGTAAATAGAAGGTGTTGCGACTTTCCATTCTCCGCGATATAATCCCCATAACGTGGCAAAGACAATGGTCAGAGACATTAATATTCCCCAAGCCGTAAATGAATACGTACCCATCATGCTCTTTCCCATTCCATAGAAAATCATATTGACAAACCACAAGAAGCCGGCCAATCCACTAAACAGATAATTCGCAGAGAGCGATATTTCCTTCGTCCGGACAAATAAGGACAAAGTTCCGTTCCGTTTGGCCATCACCAAGCACCAAACCAATGTAATACAGAAAGAACCAAAGAACAATACCGTAAAGATCGGTAACGTCAGGAACAGGCTGTCTGTTCCGGAATCAGCAAAAGCAGCAGCTATTTCTCCGCCCTGTTCTATGCCTAAAGCCTGAGAAGCTCCGGTAACACCCACGAAAAGAGCCAGTAATAATCCTTTCGTAAAGTTGAGTTCCGAATCAGCTCCTGCCATCAGTTTATCTTTCTGATAACCGGCATACGCACTGACGGCAACACCCAACGCGGCAATCAGCAAACCTATCAATAACAATGTTCCGCCAGATTGCTGCATCATGACAGACAATCTGCCATCCAATAAAGGAGGAACTATCGTTCCGAAAACCATCATTAAACCCAAAGAGAGCATAAATCCTAATGAAACGCCCAAATAACGCAAGGACATACCAAATGTCAGATTACATATTCCATAGGCAATACCCAATAGAAAAGTCTTCAACAACGTCCCTGTTCCACAAGCCGCCAACGAACCGATAAAGTCTGAACAGAATATAAAACAAGACAGAATCGGGACAAGTACATACCCAAACAAGCTATAAATTAGCCAATAATTCTCCCATTTCCATTCTTTCGTCTTTTCAAAAGGCATGGAAAAACTCCCGGAAGTGAAAGCGCCGATGGCTATAATTCCAATTCCGGCCAACAAAGTCGTGTCCATTTATAAAGTCTTAATCCAAGTGAAATACCTCTTCCATTTCAGCCCACCATTCTCCTTCTTTACGGGTAGCTACCGGATCCTGACAAGGATTACATAATTTCCACCATTCTTGTGTGGTGGGATCGGCAGCCATCTTCTTCATATCCGCTTCATAATCGTTGCCAACATACTCATAATAACTGTAAAGCATCCCATCTTTGTAGTAAATTGAATAGTTGCGGATGTTGCAAGCTTTGATCATTTTCAATACACCCGGCCATACATTTGCATGAAGGCGTTTGTACTCTTCCAGTTTTTCAGGTCTTACCCCAATAATACTTCCTACTCTTTTCATGATAATTAAGTTTAAGTGATTCAGTTGCAAAGCTACAAAATAAATCGATGGATCCATAATTCAAAATACGAGTATATTTTGTCTTTTTCCGTTATTTATCCTGATTCTCACATCTTTCGAAAAAGACTTTCTCATTTGTTACTGTATGGGTTTATTGGTATCTTTGGCAACAAAAACATCAGAAACACATGAAAGCTTTATTTTCCACCCAACGAACAAGCAGACAGCTCTTCTTATTGGTTCTGCTGATTGCTATCGGCAGTCTGTTGTCTTCTTTATTCGGACTGGGTTTGTTCCAGCTTATCTGCGGAACTTCTACCGGAATGGAACAGCATCCGGATATGATGCGCCTGTTTCAATTCATTACGGCTGTCGGAACCTTCCTGCTTCCTGCCTTGCTTACGGCCTGGCTATGCAGTGATCAGCCGAAAGCCTATTTAGGATTAAACGGAATACCCGACGGACGATTGGTGATCCTTGTCGTTGCCGGCATGATCCTTCTCAATCCGGTTATCAGCCTGACGTCTATGCTTAATGAAAGCATGCAACTACCGGCTTGGGCTGCTCCTCTTGAGAATTGGATGCGGCAACAGGAAGATTTGGCCTTGCATTTCACCAACCTGCTAATCGAAGGCGAAGGCATTTCTCCCCTATTCACCAATCTGATTGTTATAGCCCTGACGGCTGCTATCTGCGAAGAATTCCTCTTCCGTGGTACTTTACAGCAGATCATCGGACGCTGGACAACCAACCAACACGCCGTTGTCTGGATTTGTGCCATTCTTTTCAGTGCTTTCCACCTGCAGTTCTACGGATTCATTCCGCGTATGATCCTGGGAGCTTACTTCGGTTATCTGATTATCTGGACCCGGAATATATGGCTGCCGGTTCTGGCGCATTTCTTCAATAATGCCGTCAGTGTTATCGCCATGTCGGACAGTGAATGGAAAGAGAGTGAATGGGTCAGCGGCAAGATTTCGGATGCTCACTTGTGGCCTTATATAGGTATGGCGGTCTTAGCATTGATCGGCTTTGCCTTTATCATCCGATATATCCGGAAACTCAGCATTGATGCCTGAGAAATTATCCGATCCTAAAAAGAATATAAAAGGCAGAATCGGTAAAAAGAAGACCGGTTCTGCCTGATTTTTTATCGTTCCACCCTTGTGGGACGACCGTTTCACCTAGGTGGGACGATCGTATCACAGCCGTGGAACGATCGTATCACCCAGGTGAAACGATAAAAAGCCAATATGATTTGATTATAAATCTTTCTTTCGAAGGACGAAATCCCTACCCAGATATTTTTCCCTAACAATCTCGTTTTCGGCCAATTGTTCTGCCGTTCCTTGGAACAGTACCTTTCCTTCAAACAACAGATAAGCACGATCGCAGATACTCAATGTTTCATATACATTATGATCGGTAATCAGAATACCGATATTCTTATGACGCAAACGCGCCACAATCGTTTGAATATCCTGTACCGCAATCGGATCGACACCGGCAAAAGGCTCATCCAGCATGATAAACTTCGGATTGATGGCCAGACAACGGGCAATCTCTGCACGACGACGCTCACCACCCGACAAACGGTCGCCTAAATTCTTCCGAACCTTCTGCAAACCAAATTCCGAAATCAAGCTCTCCAGTTTTTCCCGCTGATATTCTTTCGTTGTATTGGTCATCTCCAATACTGAACGGATATTATCTTCTACAGTCATTTTGCGGAAGATGGAAGCTTCCTGTGCCAAATACCCAATTCCGTTGCGCGCACGCATATATACCGGAAACTTGGTTATTTCCATATCGTTCAGAAAGATTTTACCTTCGTTGGGCGTAACCAATCCTACTGTCATGTAGAAGGTTGTTGTCTTGCCAGCGCCATTCGGACCTAACAACCCGACAATCTCGCCTTGTTTGACATTGATCGATACATGATTTACGACCGTACGCGCCCGGTATTTCTTCACCAAGTCTTCCGTACGAAGTACCATTTGTTGATTTTCAGCCATCGTTCTCATTTGTTTTGTGCAAAGAAACAGAAATAAATCATGCCAAACAACACTTCCATACCGGATATTTCCCTAACTTTGCCCTCTGCAACAAAAGAAATTCGAGTAAAAATGATAAAAGCATTACATCAAGTAGGAGAATATGTCATGCTGATGCGGAAAAGCATCACCATTCCCGACCGCTGGAACATGTTCTTCAAGCAACTTGTCAAAGAAATTTACAAACTAGGTGTTGATTCTCTTTGGATTGTGGTTATCATCTCCGTATTTATCGGAACGGTAATTGCCATTCAGATCTCATTAAACATCAGTTCACCGCTGATTCCGAAGTTTACCATCGGTTATACTACACGTGAAATTATCTTGCTGGAGTTTTCTTCCTCCATCATGTGTCTGATTCTGGCCGGAAAGGTAGGAAGTAACATTGCTTCCGAAATCGGAACCATGCGTGTAACCGAACAAATTGATGCGATGGAAATCATGGGTGTCAACTCGGCCAACTTCCTGATTCTTCCTAAAATGGTTGGAATGATGGTATTTATTCCTGTACTGGTTATCTTCAGTATGTTTACCGGTATCTTGGGTGGTATTGCAGCCAGTTATTCTTCAGGAACGAACATGACTCCGGCTGCTTTCGAATATGGTTTGCAATTCTATTTCAACCAGTTCTATATCTGGTATTCTATTATCAAATCGGTGGTTTATGCCTTTATCATTTCTTCCATAGCCGCCTACTTTGGATATAATGTGAAAGGAGGAGCACTTGAAGTTGGTAAAGCCAGTACCAATGCCGTCGTGATGAGTAGCATCATGATTCTGCTGGCCGACGTAATATTAACGAACTTAATGTTGACTTGATCATGATTGAAGTAAAGAACATTACCAAATCATTTGAAGGCCGTCCGGTATTGAAAAATATCAGTACTGTATTTGAAGACGGAAAAACCAACCTGATCATCGGACGAAGCGGATCAGGAAAAACTGTAATGATCAAGAACATCATCGGATTGATGCGTCCGGACAGCGGACAAATCCTGTATGACGGTCGTGACCTTACGTTGATGAATAAAGAAGACCTGAAGATTCTCCGGAAAGAAATGGGAATGCTTTTCCAGGGCTCGGCGTTGTTTGACAGTATGACGGTGCTTGAGAACGTCATGTTCCCCTTGGATATGTTCTCAAAAGCCAGCACCAAAGAAAGACAAATGCGCGCTGAATTCTGTCTGGACCGTGTAAACCTGTCGGAAGCCGGTCATCTTTATCCGTCGGAAATCAGTGGAGGCATGATGAAACGAGCCGCTATTGCCCGTGCCATCGCCTTAAACCCAAAGTATCTGTTCTGCGACGAACCCAATTCCGGACTCGACCCTAAAACATCTTTGGTGATCGACGATCTGATTCACGACATTACTATTGAGTTCAACATGACAACCGTTATCAATACACACGATATGAATTCCGTTATGAATATCGGAGACAATATCGTATTCATCAAAGAAGGTGTCAAAGAATGGCAGGGAACAAAAGAAGACATCATTACGTCAGACAATCAAGCATTAAATGACTTTATCTTCGCATCCGATCTTTTCCGCAAGGTAAAGAAAATGGAAGTAGAAGAGCTGAAAGAAGGACATAAATTGTAACAAGCCACAAAAGGGTGTGCCTTCACACCCTTCACAGCAAATAACAGAATATGAACGAATTAGAGGCATACGTGAAGGGTATAAACAAAAATCGGATATGGGATATTAGGCACAGATGACACGGAAAACACGGTTAAAAAAACGGTGGAATCCGTGTAATGTCGTAAAGCCTATTTTGAAGATTATTGCTATAAAGGCTTATTCAAGAAAATGGGGATTACATACATGAAACAACCTTGTTTCGTCCTTTAATCACCTGATTTGGAAAAATAATATAGTTTTTTCCTTGTTGATTCGGAAAACCTCCTTATCTTTGCATCGAATCCGTAGCTGACAGCGGTTGGCGATGAAGCGGATCTTTTATTTTATTGTAAGCATTTTACGAAGATTATTCCAGTTTCTAAAATCGGCAAAATTTTAAACACTGCGGAATAATGGACAGTAAATGCTTGCGCTGACTACGTATATAGGACTTTACTTTCTATAGGTGAAGTGTGTTATATCGTATAAGCGCGGGCTGTTGTTCTGTTATTGCAGTGAGGGTGTTTGCCGATACCTAGAAACTAATAATAGACGACGAGCCCGCGCTTTTTTTATGTCTTTTCTGAAACGAATCGAAAATAACCAAAGCCGGGTTTGTTCTCCTTCCTTCGTAAAATTAATTGGTTGAATTATCCTTTTAATTAACTATTTAATTTTATTCATTATGAACAAAAAAGTACTTACACTTTGTGCAGGCTTCTTGCTTGCTGGTTCCGCATTTACTACAGTTGATGCGGAAACTTTAGCAGATGCCGCTAAGGTTGAAAACGGTTATTTTACTGTTTATGTAAATAACAGTAAAAGTATTAAAGATGACGCAAATATAGGTGGATCTGGAATTTTATTAGGAGATGGAGCTGCCAAACAGGCAAGTGATGAAGAAAAAAAAGATTTAGCCAATATTTGGAAAGTACAAACGGTTACTAGCAATGGAACAACCCTTGGTTATAAGCTAATTAATGCAAAGTCAAATGCTGCTTTATCTGTAAAAGTTGGAGACATAACTTATGATACATTTGAAGGGAATGACGAAGCATTATGGTTTAATGTTGCTAGCCAATTAGGTTACTTTGGTAAAGCAGATAAAGCTTCGGCGGCAGCTTCAACAAATGATGCTAATTCTGTTTGGCGTTATAACTTACAACAAATAAATCCTGAAGATGTTAACGCTGATGATTTGAACGAACTTTACAATTCTATTGGTTTCAATATGATTGTAAATAGTGTAAAAGAGGAAAAGCAAGCAACCATTAAGAACTTATTTGCTACTAGCGGTCGTGTTTTAGCATTAGAAGTTTCAGCGGATGTTAAATCTCCAAATAATGCTACCGATGGCGCAGCTTATCCAGACGGTACATACTTTGTGACAAGTACGCCTACAGGAAAGACTTGGGCTGAAATTTGTAAAATAACTGATGCTACTGAAAAGAATAACGCTCAATATGCTTTCTTGGAAGCATGTACATTCATTGCTGTTAATTCAGTCGAAAATGATATTAACAGTAAAGCTGACCGTGAAGCAGGAGCTGGCTTCCAATTAACAACTGTATTGGGTCGTGATTTACAGAAATATCAAGGTACTGTTGCTGCTAAACAGCCTACAGGTCGCGACATCGCAGTTGCAAACGCTTGCTTCTCTGTCAAGAAAGATGTAAATGACAAATATGCTATTGGTCTTGAAACATTCTGGTTTAACAAAGCTAAGGCTGCAGATATTCAAGATAATGATGCCCAGATCTCTAAACCTGGTTACTGGTTGAATGTGACAGAAAAAGTAGGAGAAGATAACGACGATAAGTATTTGACAACAGAAGGAGCTACAGCCAAATACATCTTCTCAATGAAAGACTTGGCTACTACAAGCGTTTATTCTTGGTTGAAGAATGAAAAGAAGATGTCTGTTTACAATATCCAGTTTGTAAGCGATAACGATGATATCAACGGTAAATATTTGTTCGTTCCGGCTTATGGAAACAAAGCATATGCTAAGGGTGTTAAGTTTACAGATATAAATATGCCCGAGACACAGTTTATTGTAACTGATGTAGATGCAGATAATAATACAGTAACATTCACCAATCGCGCTAATCGTGCAATGAATGAAGCTGTTAAAATTTATGCAGAAGCTGATGGTACTTATACAATTGCTTTGGAAAATAAAAACGGTGAATTTGCTCCGTTGAATGTATTGAATAATGGTGATATTAAAGCCCAGGCTGATGTCAAACTTCATGGTTTACGTGTAAAGATCACTCCGGTAGAAAGTGTTGATTATTATTATGGTGCTTGGAATGTAGATAACGGTGAAGAAGTAACTCTGTTATTTGCTCGTGATAACACGCCGACTTCTAACAAATTGTATGTAAAACATCCGGGATATAATGGCTCAAACTTGGATATTTCTAAAACATTAAAAGTAACAAATGAAGTAGCTGGTACTTTGCAATTTGCATTGAAGAAATCTAACAAACCAGTTGTTAAGACTTATGGTTATACTTATTATTTAGGTGAAACAGATAAGGAACAGGAAAAGTGGGAAGCTAACGGTGATACTATCGCTTATTATACTTATCAGTTAGAAGCTTATTACGAAGGCGAACCTTGCGGTTATTATCTGCATTTGAATGATGGTAAATATAAATTGTCTACTGATGCCGATAACTTCATTATTAAAGATAATGAAGATGGTTCTGTACAGTTGATCAAATCTTATGATGCAACTAATGCTGTAGTAGTTGATGGTTGGAAGCAAGTAGAGCAAACAATTTCATATTTCGAAAATAAAGAAATAAAGGATGCTCTTTTAACTCAGGAAATGGCTGCTAACTATGTGAAAACATATTTGAACTTAGAATCTCCTGAAGTATCGTTGGATCCGAAATCAACTTATGTAACATTCAAGGCTGAAGAAGGTGATTATATCACCATGAAAGATGACCGTGATGCTGTATTGGTATCAGATCAGCCATTGACATTCCGTGTATTTGCTACTGATACAGAACGTGAAGTTCCTAACTTCCTGGTATCAACAGGTTGGAATGACAATACAAAAGAACGCATGTTCTTATTCAATCCGAAAGACTCTGTCAACTATCTTGTAGCAGAAGGTGATTATGACAAGGCTTATCAGTGGAGCGAAGGTATCAACAAAGCTATCTTCAAATCAGCTCGCATGGCTGAATCTTGCGATACACTGTACACAACTATTAAGGGCAACGCTACAGCTGTAGCAACAGTAGCTGACCAGAACAAGAATGTACAGGGTGGTTTGAACTACTTCAAGTATCAGATCATTGAAGATCCGGAAAATGAAGGTTACTACATGATCCGTCAGAATGGTTACTTCTTAACAAGTACAAATGGTCGTATGGGCTTCACTAAAAAACAGGGTGCTCGCAGCTTAGCAGTTCGCGTAGAAGTAGATAATGTTGAATCTCCTACCGCTAACGAATCAATCAACGCTGCTAACAATGTTGTTGTTGCAGGTGTTAACGGTGCTATCGTAGTGAAGGGTGCTGAAGGCAAGAACGTAATCGTAAGCACCATCTTAGGTAAGGTAGTTGCTAACGAAGTCGTTTCTTCAGACAATGCTACCATCGCTGCTCCGGCTGGTATCGTAGTGGTATCCGTTGATGGCGAAAGCTTCAAGGTTGTCGTTAAATAATTGACAATTGACGATTGATAATTGACAATTATAAAATCTATAGAGACGTGGCGTGCCGCGTCTCTATAGATTTCAAGAAATAATTCATAATTAAATAAATTAATTGTTTATCCACCAGCCGACAACGGTTTGCAGAGTATCCCGCGAGGGCGAAAGTGGAAGTTGTTAATAAATAGAGTTAATAGTCACAGACTTTTGTTTTTGCAAAGGTAAAGTATCCTGCGAAGGTGAACAAGTGGCATTAGTATTAATAATAGTGTAATATAAAGTTTATGTTCCGCCGGTAGCCTTGCGAAAGACAAAAGCGGAATCTCAAAAAGAGGAAATCCCTGTCGTTCTGTTTCGGATGGCAGGGATTTTTATTTTAAAGATCGTATTCGTTACTTTTGGCTTGACCCAAAAGTAACCAAAAGGTCAAGGCTTACACTCCGTTAGGCCGATTTTACTCCTTCCATTGAAAATCCTATCTTCTGAAAACGAAGGACTAACTTTCTAAAAGGAAAGCTTTTAACATTGTCAGAAGGATTAAAAATAGAAAAGCAGGAGTTCCGAACTTTTCAGTACCCCTGCTTTCTAATGACATTCGTTATAATCTAATAGATTTAATACTATTTCCTTTTCTGCAAGCGGAAAGAGATCCACCCTAAGTACAACAAACATAAGAGTAATAAAGACAAGCCAGCCACTTGTCCCAAGGCATCCGACAATACGCCCATCAACGGAGTAATTAAGGCTCCTCCTGAAACTCCCATGATCATCAATGCAGAAATCTCATTGTCGCGTTCCGGCAGATGTTGCAAGGCATACGAAAAGATAATCGAGAATACATTGGAACAAGTTAATCCTACTATCACAACCAGAATGGAAATCCATAACAGGCTATCGACAACCAATAACAGGATGAACCCGACAATGGCGATTCCCATACTGTATTGCATAAAACGATCAGACGCAATCCTTGCCAATAAAAAGGCACCAACAAACGAGCCGATGGTTCGAGCCGAGAAATAAAGGCTACTACCCAAGCCGGCTTCGCTCACCGACATACCGGTTTTCTCCATCAGTAACTTGGGAATCGTCGTATTCAAGCCTACATCAATCCCGACAATAAAGAGAATACCCAAAAACAACATCACGATATATCGGTCCTTGAATAACGAGCAGACCGTAGCAAAGGTTGAGGCTTGTGCCGACTTCTTCTCTTCTTCATGAACACCGGCCAGCAGCCAGGTAAGAGAAAGTAAGGTTGTCACAGCATAAACAGCAAAGATCCATTTCCAATCACCCCAGAAAGATGCTGCCGCCCCTGCAATCAGCGGACCTAAAAAAGAAGAGACCGCTTTCAGAAACTGCCCCAACGTCAGGACACTGGTTACTTTTCCGGGAGAGACCACGCTGGCTACCATCGGATTCAAAGAGACTTGAAGGATCGTATTTCCAATTCCCAACAAAGCAAAGGCCAGCAATACACTGGCAAAATCATAGAGAAACAAAGGTAACAACATCGCTACAATCGTGATACCCAACGAAACTGCCACTGTATTCCGCCGACCAATCCGTCCCATCAACATACCGGTCGGAATGGAAAAGATAGCGAACCACAAGAACACCATCATCGGTATCAGATTGGCCAACGTGTCCGACAAACCGAAATCATGCTTGACATAATTCGTCGAAATACCGACAACATCCACAAATCCCATTACAAAGAAACCGAATAGGATCGGGAAAATAGTCCATTTGGAATTTGATTGATTCATAATATCTGATTTAACCGTTAATACAAATCTTTGGGTTGACTACCCATTTCCATCTCCAAAACACCACCTTCCGCGAATGAAGCAAAAGGTAAATGAGGTTCATGCAACGTTTCCCCGTTCAACCGGTATTGCTGAACGTAACCATTCTCCGGAGTATTTCCTTTGACCTGGATAACAAATTCTTTTCCGGAATAATATTTCGGATTCAATTGAATCGTAATCTTATCAAATAGAGGAGCACCTAAACCGAATGAAGGTTGTGAATCCGTCAATCCCTTGACATCAAACAAGCCCATTGACGAGATAACATACCAGGCACCTAATTGTCCCTGATCTTCATCTTGTCCGTATCCATAACCATGAATACCGTCTGTTCCATAGAACTCATTCAAGATTGCCCGTACCCATTTCTGCGTAAACGAAGGACGACCGGCTTCATTGAACAGCCATGAAATATGGAGACAAGGTTGATTTCCTTGGTTATATAATGTCTGCAGACCGGCAAAAGCCCCGACTTCTTTTCCTCCACTGAAAATCATCTTCTGGGAAACCGTAAAGATACTGTCAAGACGAGCATTGAAAACATCGGCCCCAACCTTACCGACCAGTCCTTGTACATCATGTGGAACATAGAACGTATATTGCCAAGCATTTCCCTCTTGGAAGCCACGCCAGACTTGCATCGGATTGAAATTATCGACAAACTGTCCGTCTTTCTTTTTCGGACGAATAAAGTTTACGGACGGATCATACAAGCGTTCCCAACCTTTGGACAAATACATCAGCTGATTATAATGTGCCGTATCACCTAATTGTTTAGCCCATTGTGCTACAGCCCAGGCACTATAAGAATACTCCAATGTATGAGAAGCTGAGAACATGAAAGTCTCATGATATCCTTCTCCTTCATCTGCATGTGGCACATAACCATACTGAACAAACTCCTTTGTATTGACTTTCCCCGCACCAAAAGGACGGTTCTCACCATCCAGCTCATTCTTCAGACAAGCTTCATAAGCCAGTTTTGTGTCAAAGTCCCGAATACCACATTCATAAGCTCCGGCAATAATCGTAGGCAACAGGTTTGTTCCCACTCCGGAAACATAACGGTTATTCGCCAAACCGTCAGCCAACCATCCGGCATCTTCATAGGCTTGTAAATGACTGCTGATATAATCGGAAATATATTCCGGATAAGCCATGATCCACAATTGGGAAAGATTCCACTGAGCTCCCCAGGCAGCATCTGTATTATAGATGTTATGAACCGGCTTTCCATCCTTCATCTCCAATTGTCCTATCGAACCATCATTCTTCGGATAAGCACCATTGACATCATTTACCAAGCCCCGTCCCAACAAGGCATGATACAGGCCGGTATAAAACTTCACCTTATCTTCCTGTTTGGAAGTCTCCACCCGGATACGTCCTAAGTATTCTTCCCAAATCCGATGTGCCTGTTCTTTGGCCTCATCAAAGGAAAGATCTTTGGCCTCGGCCTCTAAATTCAGACGGGCATTCTCCACGGATGTATAAGACAAACCGATCTTAGCTGTTACCGATTCAGCCTCCGGAAAATCGTAAGTCAAGTAAACACCGGCACCAACCCCTTTGAGTTCTCTGGCTCCCGGCTGTTGTTTCTCTCCTTGGAACGTACCAAACGATGATGGCTGTTTATCCAATACGGCCGAGAAATATAAAGGGACTTGCGCTCCCGGCTGGTACTTCTTGACATATTCCGGCAAGGTAATCACCCAACCTTCTACCCGTCCGTCTTCTGTATAAGAGACAAACGCATCTGCTACGGCACCACTTTCTCCCTGACGGTTCCCGATGTCAAACAAAAGGTGATTGTCTGCTCCTTTCGGAAAATGAAAGCGCTGATAAGCCACACGCGGAGTAGCGGTCACTTCTGCCCGTATCTGATAATCGTCCAACAATACAGAATAATAACCCGCCGTAGCTACTTCGTTCGCCCGGTCAAAATGCGAGCGATATCCGGTTTTGATACTATCGGTTGGCAAGCCGGGAACAGTGATCAGCTTTCCGGTAGTAGGCATCAAGACAATTCCCCCGACCTGAAACTCGTGTAAACATGGAAAACCCTCAATCGAATTTTCCCGATAATCATACCCCGTAGCTTCCCAACCGGAAGCGTTGCCCAAATGCCCGTTCGTGGAAGGTCCCGGTTTCGCCATTCCAAACGGCATCGCGCCCGGCGCGAAATGGAACCAGCGGCAATGTGCCGTTCCGATACGCGGTTCTACATAAAAAGTCAGTGTTTCGGCAGTTTCATCCTTCGTCGCGGCAGTTCCACAGGCCTGCAAAACAGCCAAACACATGATAAATGCATAATAAATTGATTTCATACTAGCTTCTTTAATGTTCTAACTATATCAAAAAGTCGTGCAAAGTGCCAGAAAGCCTCTGTCTCGGGCTTTGCAAGTCGTGCAAAACGCCAGAAAGACTCTGTCTTGGACTTTGCAAGTCGTGCAAAACGCCAGAAAGACTCTGTCTTGGGCTTTGCAAGTCGTGCAAAACGCCAGAAAGACTCTGTCTTGGGCTTTGCAAGTCGTACAAAACGCCAGAAAGACTCTGTCTTGGGCTTTGCACGACTGCGAGAAACGATTTGGAGGTCTTTCTCGCACTTTACACGAGATTCCAACCCTTATTTTAACTTCGCCAACGCATATTGGTAAGCGCCTAAAGCAATGGAACGGCTCGCCCCTTGCCTGGAGATCGCAACACCAATACGTTTATAAGGATCATAATCCACCCAGCGGTCCGTTCCCGGTACTTGTACCTGTGTAACTTGCCCTTTCAGGAATTCCTGCAACTCCTTCGGATTCTCCAAATTAAAAGGCTTCATCTGCAAACGGGCAAACCGATTTCCGTTCATCATCCCTGTTGTTCCCGACAATTCCCGCATCAATGCCGGAAGAATATACTTCGAAGCACCAGACAAACCGCCTCCTATCACAACCAATCCATCAATCAATGTAATGGCAGAAGCAATGGCCTCGCCTGCCATTTCACCCAGTTCTTCAAAGGCTGTTATTGCGGCCTGCCGGTTACCCGGACGACAACCTTCAGCGATATCAAATATATCTTTAGGAGTCAAATCGCTAGTATCACCCGAATGTTCCTGATATACCCGTTTAACCGCCCGGATACTCACACTTTCCTCAACAATATAATCCGGATATTTCTTGTTACGACAGCACCAGACATCACCACCGGTACCATTATCACCAATCAACAACTCGCCATTGATCACCACACCGGCACCGAATCCGGTACCTAATGTAATTCCCAATAGGTTATGATACTGCTTACAACTGCCTGCCTCCTTCAACTGGCGGTTCACCTCCGGTAAAACACCGGTAAGCGCTTCTCCGTAAGCGAACAGGCTACCGTCATTGTTGATGAATACAGGAATTCCGAAATGCTCCTGCAAGAACGGACCTAAAGCTACACCACCCCGGAAAGAAGGGAAATTGGGTAAATCTCCAATAATCCCTGCTTCATAATCGGCCGGTCCGGGAAAAGCAAAACTGATGGCCACAGGTTCTTCCGTCAATGCTTCTTTTACTTGACTAAATCCCTGCAATAAAACTCGTAAGCAAGCATCCAAATCATTCACTTCCGAACGCAGATGTACGGGCGTTACTATCTCTTCATTATTACGGATAGCGGAAAATACCAGATTGGTTCCTCCGGCATCCAGTGTCATCACGATACGATTTTCTGTCTTCATGGCCTTTATTGTCTGAAACGTACATACGCTTTGATAGTTCCACATTCCTTTCCTTCCGAAGTTCCATACGGGCGGATGGTATATTCTCCTACTGATGCCGGAACGATAAAGGTTTCCGCATAATGAACAACAAACGGCTCAAAGGCATTCGTCGGACTTTCCACGATCAGTTCATCGCCTTCTATTACATTAAAGACATTCACACCATCATCGGTATGATGAGTAACCGGTTTGGTAAACCAATGACGACGGGTTTCGATGAATTCATTTTCGTGCAATCCGGTCCGTTCTTCCCGCCAGCCGTCTCCTTCGGCAACCGGTTTAACCTGGTTTACCAAATTATCACGGGTAAATTCTGTCTGACGTTCCCACTGGATAACATGTGAGCCATGACCAATATTAATCGGACGAGGAAGACCATCCAGTCCGAGACGTCCCCAATCCCACAACTTGAAGGTAAATATACTTGGCGTAGCACTGATCTCCAAGACCATCGCTCCGGCTCCGGAACAATGGATCGTTCCATTCGGAATCAGGAAATGATCATGCTTCTTGGCCGGCCAACGATTCACATACTTTTCTGCCTCAAAAGGTTTTCCGGTATTCTGCGACTCCTGCAGGGCTCCGATCATTTCCTCCGGATTTACACCAGTCTTTAATCCTAAAAATACCGTAGCTCCTTCTTCCGCATCCAGCAGATAGTAACTTTCATCCTGTGTATAATAAATACCGAATGTATCACGGATGTATTGTGTCGTAGGATGAACCTGCAAACTCAGATTTCCACCACCAATTGTATCCAGAAAGTCAAAACGAATCGGGAAATCTTGTCCGAAACGAGATTCTACCGGGCCACCCAGCAACGCACGGGTCTGATGGAAGACCACATTATTGGAAGGCATCTCAAACAATTCTCCTTCTACATTCAGATACAAACTGTTCTCTTCGGGTACGCAATCGAAACACCAACCATAATTAGCCGGTTCCGGATCCAATCCACAAACCCGTTTCATCCATTGTCCGCCCCACGGAGCCGGATCAAAGAACGGAACTACACGGAACGGCTGATGCGCAGTCTTAACCAAACCTGCCAACATCGTTTCTCCTGTAATCATTTTAGGTTGTTCCGGCATGTGTGTATCCAACCAATAATCTACCTTCGGCAGCAATTGTTTCTTTAATGTATCACAAACAATCCAATCTACGAAATAACCTCTCTTATAATGATATGAAGCTCCTTCTTCTTTATTCTCTACTCCTAAACCATTGATTTCATGACGGCGGAAGCGAAGCTGTATTTCCCAACGGGCCATATCCACATATACCAGGATATCCGATTCGGGTGCTACAACGGCAGCTCCATGGCCATAAACCAAGACCAGACCTGTTGCCTGACTGATTTGCTGACGCGCATCCGCTACTCTAGAAGCATCCAGGAAATCAGCATAGGTAAAATGTGCCCGGTATCCGAACAAACGGTCGTCCGTTACATAAGGATACGTCATGGTTTCTATCTCATTCACTGATTTGAATACAGACTGCGTATCCACCCATAAAGAAGGATTCAAGGCAGACAGTTCCCGTGTCAGTTCTTCATGATGAACACCCTGATAACATTCCACAACAACGACTACCGACTTCTTACCAACCAACGATGCACAGCGACGGTTTATTTCATCCCGTACGGCCTGCCATCCTTTCCATAACTGACCGGCTATTCGAGTAGCCGGCTGCTTGTCATAATTGCTCTTTCGCATGATTATATCTTTTTTATTTGTTATCTATTTTTTCTTCTGCCCAATCATTCATCATCTCAATCGCTTTAGCCAATACTCCGGCAGAGCCTTTGAAATGTCCTGAACCACTCGGAACGCCTCCCATACCATACCATTCAAAGAAACCCTGGTTCTTGATTACCCGGTCAATCATCGGACGGATTTCATCGTAGGCTTCTTCAACAAAACCATTCGCAACTAACTGCTGAATCATACGTCCTCCGAACCAAGTCCAGTCTCCACCGTTTTGGTAAACGTAGGGTTTAGCCATTCCTCCCCGGAAAAAGCCTTCCGGATAAGTCGGATAAAGAGTTAATCCGATACTTGGCATACCCGACAAACGGACGTTCTCGAGCATCTGGGCATTGACCACGGCAATTTCTTCCTTCGATAACAAGCCGGCTTCAATGGCGACGGCAGTTCCTCCATGATAATGAATCTGATTCTCATCGAATCCGGCAGGAATCGGAGACGGATCTATATACAGATGAGGTATAAACTTCTTCCGTTCGGCATCCCACAAGTGCTTCCGCACATGCTGAGCAATCTGTTCACGGATGCCTTTCCATTTCTTCAGCAACGAGGCATCGTCTGTCATTTCCTGCAAATAATCCAAAGCGATCAGGAACATGGCATTATCATACACATCAATGGCTCGCGAAGAAAGCTCGTTCATGTCACAACCAAAATCATCATTCGGCTGTACATCTCCCCAATCAGCAGTCATGGCACCGAACAATAAGCCATACTGCTCGCTATAACGTTCCCGCATCAGATAATCAACCATATCATCCATCCGCTCCAGTACAGTTCTTCCGGCTACATCTTCTCGTAAAATCGAAGTATCGCCTGTTTTACGGATATATTTACCTACAATCTGAATCAGGGAAGATTCCTGATCGGTCTCGACGGTATTCTTGAATCCCACATGATCAGGTGCTGCATCTGCATAATAAGGATGATTATCATACCAGGTAAAATCCGGTTTCAGCACATAGCCATCTATCATCTCATCATTCGGTTGCTGAAGAGCAAAGAACAACAGGATAGCATTCCGGATATCCGTCTGATTTGTTTCTTCACAGGCTACTTCAATGAATGTATTCATATCCCGGGCCCAAATCTGGGAATAACCGCTACCCGCATTAAATCCCTGACTGATTATCGAACGGGCCATACTATCTACCTGATGCAAGGTTGTATCATTCAAAATTGTCTCTGCCAACTGTTGTTGTGGGTTTGTGGTGGTACAGGAGAGAAAAGCCACAGAACCCATCAACATTAAACCAAATTGTTTCTTCATATTATCTTGATTTTTCTGCAAAAGTAACACCACGATACCAAAACAAACCTTACCTTTGTTTCGATTTACTTATACAATCTTACGATTTTCTGTTATGATCAAAATTAAAGAAGGTTTTAAGGGGGAACGGTTTGCTTCTCTACCCGATGACATTCTGCAAGAATATAGCCATAATCCGTTGATCCGCAATCTGTATATTCGGAAAATAGGATTCTTTCCGCATGTAAAATATCATTACGTACAAAAAGAAAAAGGATGTGATTATGGCATGCTCATCTATTGTACCGGAGGAAAAGGCTGGTATAAAATAGAAGAAAAGACTTATGAGATCAAAGAGAATCAATATATCATCATTCCTCCAAATGTTCCTTATTCATTTGGTGCCGACGATTCCGATCCGTGGACAATCTACTGGATTCATTTCAAGGGAGCCTTGACCGAACAGTTCATTCCCAAAAGTCATGCGCCTAAAAACATCCTTCCCGGAGATTATTCCCGGTTACAGGACCGGCTGGATTTGTTCGAAGAGATTTATAACAGTTTCTCGATGGGTTATACACTGGAAAATATGATTTATTCGTCCATGTGTCTGTACCAGTTCCTGGCTTCGTTTTTATATCTCGACCAATACCGGTCGATTAATCTGCCTACTCATAAAGAATATTTGTTGTTGTCGGCCAGAGCCGTTCATTACATGCAGGAAAACATCCATCAGAACCTGTCGCTCGAACAGATCGCCAGCTATTTCAAATACTCGACCTCTCATTTCTGTACCCTATTCCAAAAGGAGACAGGCGTTTCACCCATCAATTATTTCATTCGCCTGAAGATGCAGAAAGCCTGTCAATATCTGGAAATGACCAATAGGAAGATTAACGAAGTTGCCGCCTTGCTGGGTTTCGAAGAACCGGCCTATTTTACCAAGATGTTCACCAAAATGATTGGTATCACACCTTCACAATACAGGAAACGCGAATCAGCGGTCCATCAAGGCGAAATAAAATAAATCCGCAGCAGCCATTATGAAGCTGGTCATTAACTGCATTGTTAACCAGCCCATTTTCAATTTATCATTCAGATTTTATTGGCCTGTTGAATCACTTCCTTGATATGATTCTCGTCGTTGAGCGGACAAATCATCAGCACATCTTCCGTATCAGCAATCATATAACCGGAAAGGCCGTCGATAATGACTTTCTTGTTAGGATTGGTTTCCTTGATCAGGTTCTGTCCGGCATGAGAGAACTGCGAATCAGCCCCGGAAACGGCATTGGCAGCAGCATCTTTTTCCAATAAGGAATACAACGCGCCCCATGAGCCCACATCACTCCAACCTAAATCAGCCACACAACGGACGTACACCTGAGCCGCTTTTTCCATGATTCCATAGTCGATGGAGATAGAAGGCGACAGGTTGAAAGCCTGATTGACGGCTTCCTGTTCGTCACAAGTTCCATATTTCCTGTCAATGGAAGCAAAGAGAGAAGCAACTTCCGGCAAATACCGTTCAAAGGCACCGATTATGGTTTGTGCCGACCAAATGAACATACCGGAATTCCAGAAATAGTCTCCTTCTGCCAGATACTGGGAGGCAGTTGCCAAATCCGGCTTTTCCTTAAACCGCAATACCGGCGTAATGGCCGATTCTGGATCCTGTTTCGTCTGAATATATCCATAACCCGTAGCTGGGAAAGTTGGCGTAATACCCACCGTCAATAAAGCCGGATGAGAAGCTGCAAAAGCCAGTCCTTCCTGCATAACCACAGCAAAACGATCTGTATTCGATATATAATGATCCGATGGAGTAACGACGGCCACAGCCTCCGGATTTATCTGCCGTAATTTATACATTGCATAGGCAATGCAAGGAGCCGTATTCCGCCGGCAAGGCTCCGTCAGTATTTGTTGGGGCGACAATTGGGGCAGTTGTTCCAATACCAAATCCTTATAAACCTCGCCCGTCAACACCAAGAAGTTCTCCGAAGGAATAAAGCCGGAAAAGCGATCGTAGGTCAGTTGGATGAAAGTACGTCCGATGCCTAAAGCATCCACAAACTGTTTTGGTTTTTCCTCCCGGCTCAATGGCCAGAATCGGGATCCAATACCTCCGGCCATAATAATACAATAACAATTATGTTTATCGAATGTCATGTTGTTTCCAGTTTTTCTGCAAAGTAAATAAAAATCAAACGTAGAACATCTCAAATACGAAAAAGATCGTGATAGGAAGTCAGATTTATACTCCTTTTCCAAAAGGAGCGCTGTCCGAGCCCAGATTTGTACTCCTTTTCCAAAAGGAGTGCTGTCCGGGCACAGGTTTGTGCTCCTTTTCCAAAAGAAGTGCTGTCCGGGCACAGATTTGTGCTCCTTTTCCAAAAGGAGTGCTGTCCGAGCCCAGATTTGTGCTCCTTTTCCAAAAGAAGTGCTGTCCGCACCCAGGTTTATAGAAAAAATGCCGGATCACCGTTTGTACAAAGACAAACCTCGTGATCCGGCATCACCTTTTTGGAGAAAGATGAAAATCTATCTTCTCCCTTTATTTCTTCACCTGATAAGTCTGATGGATAGCCTTATCAAATTCAATCCAATGTTCATCCGTCATATTACCCGGCACAAACAGACAAACGCCTGTTGCCCCAGCTTCCATAGATCCTCGTACAGCCTCAGCTATTTCAGAAGGAATCAAACCATGACCTTCCGGATCTTTGATGTTGGCCTTGTTCTTCCAGTCGTGGCAAATGAACAATCCGCTGTAAACCGGTTTCTCTCCATTCACAGAAGCTACTTCCTCAGCCGTTACCTTACCAACCCATGAAGCCGGTTCCAAATAGAAATCGTTGTAGTTCATAGGGAAGAAGGCATCGATATTCCATTTGTTCCATTCCTGACGTACCAACTTCTTCGCATACGAATCCGGACCCGGGAAAACAGCTGCACTCACCTTCTTTCCTTTCGCGTGAACTGCATCGGCAATCTTGCCTACCAGCTTCGTAACTACATCATAACGGAACTGTTTCCATTCTTCACACTTCGAAGGATCTTCCACTGCCTTGATATCGATACCCGTAGCAGCCTTGAAATCAGCCACACACTTATCGCAATAACAATAGTCGGCAGTCGGATATTCTTCATTCATGACCAAGCCGTACTTTTCCCACAAGCCACGTGCCAGAATCACATCCACATAACGGATATAATCCAAATGAACATAATCAACTTCAGGAATTTCTGCAATTTTCGAATATTCGGTTACCAAGTAGTTTGCCACATCATCATTGTTAGGACACATGCACTTGTAGTAAGGCACATAAGCCTGTACCTTATAAGCAGATTCACCCTTCCGGTTCACGGCATACCAGGTAGAATCGGCATCTCCTTTCAACATAGTAGGAATCCAGGCATGATATTCCAACCCATTGGCATGGGCGATCTTGGCTGCACGAGCGTGCTTCTCTACATGAAAGCCACCGGCATTGTAACACATACCATCCAGGCCATGCGCTTTCCACTTGCTGAAATCAGCCTGAATAGATGCTTCTGTGGCATCGCCACCTTCACCTTGCCAGCCATACACCGGAATCTTGGTTCCTGAACCACCCGAACAAGCAGCCAAACCCACTACGGCTGCCATCATTACTAAAAATTGCTTTACCATAATATTATTATACCTTTAGATTAAAATGCGTTTAATAGCCGAACAACGCTTCCTGAGTCAGTTTCTCTATCGGGCCATATTCAGACAATCCCTTCATGTTCAAATCCTTCTCATCACCCAAGACTACATACACGTATTTACGATCCTTTACCCATTTCTCCTGGAATGCCTTTACATCAGCCAAGCTCATTTGTTGAACTTGCTCAAACAAAGCCTTCCGGGTATCCACAGACAATCCTAAATCCTGAGCATACATATAAGCCCAAAGGACATCAGACTTCGTAATTCTTTCGGTACGCAAACGGGTTATCAATGCGTCTTTTGCCAGATCAAATGCTTTTTCCGATTCAGGCATCTGATTAATGATCTCATCAAAGGCCTTCATGGCATCCAGCATCTTGTCGTTCTGCGTGGCGATAAAGGTACGATAAATATATGGATACTGCAACTTTGACGGAGTAATTAAATAAGCTCCAGCCGAATAAGCCAAACCTCTGGCTTCACGCATTTCCTGGAAAACAATCGAATTCATGTTTCCACTGAAATATTCATTGTACAAATTCAATACCGGATCGATCGTTGCATCATACTTTTCTCCCCGATTGGAAATAGCAGAGAAGTAAATCTGCTTGGCATCATACTGAGCAAACAAGACTTTATTATCTGTTGTCTCCTGCATCTTGAAGTCTGCCGGAGCCGGAACCGGATTCAGTTCCTCAGGAACTTTATGCTGTTCATTGATAATTGCTATCACTTTTTCAGCTGTTTCCGGACCATAATACAAGATCTTATGCTCATAGGTATTGATCTGATGGATACGATCTACCAATTCCTGCGGATTCATCTGCTGCAATTCAGCCGTAGTCAACACATTTGTAGTCGGAGATTTAGGTCCCCAAATAGCATATTGAATCAAGCGGTTGAAATTCTGTCCTTGATTTAACTTAGCATCTACCCGTTTCTTCAGCATATCTGAAGCCAAATTCTCGTATGCTTCCTTGTTGACCTGTGCATCAGCCAGTAATTCTTCAAACAAAGCCATTGCCTTCGGCATATTTTCTGCCAAACCATCCAATGTCACATACGTACGGTCAGAACCCGGATGAACACCGAACGAACAAGCCAATTGATAAAACTCCATATTGATTTCCTGCAATGACTTCTTCGATGTTCCCAGATATTTCAGGTATTCGAAAGCAGTGCCCATGGCTTTATCATTGTTATTACCCATATCGAATACATACAACAGCGAGAACAAATCGTTCGAAGTATTCTGCTTGTATAATACCGGAATACCAGACTTTGCCGTCAACTTACTCAAATCTTTTTCAAAGTCCAGGAATACAGGTTCGATCGGAGCGACCTGCGAAGCCTGAATCTCTTTCAAGAAGGCACTTGAACTATCACGGTTCATCACAATCGGTGTGATCTGAGGTTTCTCAATCTTCTTTTCATTCGGATCTTTTCCCTGACGTTTATATACCAAGGCATAATTATCCCCAAAATACTGATTAGCGAAATCAACCACCTGCTGTTTAGTCACCTTACTCATACGAGTCAGCTGTTCCACTTCATCCTTCCATTCCGACTTACTGATAAATGCATTCACGAACATATCAGCACGTCCGCTGTTCGAATCCAATTGATACATCTGCATCAATTTGAAGTTGTTGATGGCAGCTTCCAACAGACTTTCGTCGAATTCACCCTTCTTCAGTTTTTCTACTTCAGCCAAGAACAAATCCTTTACCTCATCCAGCGTCTGTCCCTGCTTCGGTGTTCCTGCAATAATGAAAGCATCATAATCAGCCAAACCGTATGTTCCGGCATAGCAGTTCAACACCTTCTGCTGCTGGATCAAATCCACATCCAGCAAACCAGCCTTGTCGTTGTTCATAATCAACGATACCAGATTCAATAAATCTTCCTGATTCACTGAAGAAGATCCGGGGAAACGCCAGCCCAGCATAACATTCTCGGCTTCCAAGCCCAACACTTCCTTTACAACCGGAGCCTTAATCGGTGATTCGTGTGTAACCGGTAAAGCCGGCAGGTTTGGATTAGGTTTCAGATGACCGAAATATTTCTGAATAGTAGCAATCGTCTGTTCCGGGTCCAGATCACCCGACATACAGATGGCCATATTATTCGGCACATACCAAGTTTTATGATAATTCTTGATATTTGTAATCGACGGATTCTTCAGGTTTTCCTGTGTTCCCAACACCGTCTGCGTTCCATACGGATGATCAGGGAACAAAGCCGATAAGATCGCCTCAAATACTTTACGGTTATCGCTGGTCAGCGACATATTCTTCTCTTCATACACTGTTTCCAATTCAGTATGGAAGCCACGGATCACATTGTTCTCAAAGCGATCAGCCTGTATTTTCGCCCAATTCTCTATTTGGTTAGACGGAATATCCTCTACATAAACTGTCTGGTCAAAGCCTGTATAGGCATTCGTTCCTGTTGCTCCGATAGCAGCCATCAGTTTATCATATTCATTCGGGATAGCCAACTTAGACGCTTCGTATGATACACTGTCGATCTGATGATAGATGGCTTCCCGTTCTGCTTCGTCGGTAGTCTGACGATAGACTTCAAACAGATGTTCGATCTCATCCAACATCGGTTTTTCCTTTTCATAATCCTGCGTTCCGAAATGAGTCGTTCCCTTGAACATCAGATGCTCAAAGTAATGCGCCAATCCCGTTGTTTCTGCCGGATCATTCTTTCCCCCCACTCTTACCGCGATATAAGTCTGAATTCGCGGAGTTTCTTTGTTTACGGTCAAATACACTTTCAGCCCGTTATCCAAAGTATAAATACGGGCTTTCATCGGATCATTGGGAACCGATTCGTAAGGAACAGATGTACTCTTCGTACATGCAGACAGCACACATAAAGAGATAGCTATTCCTAACCAATAACTAATTTTATACATACCCATTATGTTTTTATAATACAATTGCAAATATCTACAAAAAACACCACAAAAACACGGACTTATCCAGAAAAAATCTCACGAACGTCATTTCCATAAATCTTTACTGACAAAAAGATACTTCCGACAGAAAACAAAGGGAACGTTTCCGGACATTGGATATCCGAAAACGTTCCCTCGTAAGAAATATGAAGTTGTACTTACTTCAATCCAAAGGCCTCTTTTACCTTATCTACATAATCCAGTTTTTCCCAGGTAAACAATTCCACTTCGCAGACAACTGGTTCCGGAATATATCTGGAATTAAATACCTTCTTCACTACCTGCGGCGTACGCCCCATGTGACCATAAGAAGCCGTCTCGAAATAAATCGGATTCCGCAACTTCAAGCGTTCTTCGATTGCTTTCGGACGCATATCAAAGATTTCCCATACTTTGGCAGCGATTTCTCCGTCTGTCATATTCACATGCGAACGACCGTATGTGTTTATGAAGATATTCATCGGCTTAGCAACGCCAATAGCATACGATACCTGTACCAGAACCTCATCTGCAACACCGGCAGCAACCAGGTTCTTGGCTATATGACGTGCAGCATAAGCTGCCGAACGGTCCACTTTCGACGGATCTTTTCCAGAGAAAGCACCACCACCGTGTGCACCTTTTCCACCGTATGTATCTACAATAATCTTTCGACCGGTCAGTCCGGTATCACCATGAGGACCACCTATAACAAATTTACCTGTCGGATTGACATGATAAGTGATCTGATCATCAAACAAAGCCTGTACATGTGGAGGATATTGTGCCTTCACACGAGGAACCAATATATTCTTAACATCGGCCTTGATCTTATCCTGCATGGCTTTGTCGGCCTCTTCCTGAGAAATACCCTTAGGACCGATGAATTCGTCGTGTTGTGTAGAAACAACAATCGTATCAATTCGTAACGGACGGCCGTTATCATCGTATTCGATCGTTACCTGGCTCTTCGCATCCGGACGTAAATACGGCATCAGGCGAGATTCCTGTTTACGAATCTTAGCTAATTCCAACAGCAAACTATGTGCCAGATCCAAAGCAAGAGGCATATAATTGGCTGTTTCATTGGTAGCATACCCGAACATCATACCTTGATCACCAGCTCCCTGATCATATGGATTCTCACGTTCCACACCGCGGTTGATATCACCGCTCTGTTCATGGATTGAAGAGAAAACGCCACACGATTTCGCTTCAAACTGGTATTCACTCTTGGTATAACCGATCTTCTCGATTACATTACGGGCTACTTCCTGTACATCTACATACGCATTTGATTTAACTTCTCCAGCCAAGACAACCTGTCCGGTTGTAACAAGGGTTTCGCAAGCTACTTTCGAGTTCTTGTCATAAGCCAAAAACTCATCCAGCAAAGCATCCGATATCTGATCGGCTACTTTATCGGGGTGTCCTTCTGACACCGATTCGGAGGTAAATAAATAACTCATTACTCAGATAATTAATGTAAAATAAATTCGTAATGAATTGATTGGGGAAAGAAACTGTTTGCCAAACGGCACAAAAAGAAAGATTGTTTTTAGCATTTTTTCCTGTGGTTGCAAGCGCACAAATCTATCCACGTCAATTCAGGGTGCAAAGATAGTGATTTCTATGGAATAAGATCACACCATCTAACGTTAATTTCCCTTTATTTCTTCTTCTGTGTATTACGCAGAGCTTTTTTCAACTTAAAGCCGGCTCTCATTTTGGCAGCTCCCGATCCGTGTGTTCCGCGCAAGAAGTCGGACATCTTCGGTTTACGCTCTCCTTTCGGTTCCGAAGCTTTCTTCTTGAACACCATGCCGCCACCTGTTATGATTCGTTCTATATCGTTCATATATATTGAATTTGTAAGTTCTTTATCCATCAAAACTGATCAACCTGTCCATTTGTTCACAAGTCAACCGTTTACTTCATTACTTTACTTCTGAATCTTCTCCGTCCAATAAATCCATATATAGATCATACATACTCTTCTGCAATACCGGATGAACCAACGAAGGAGCGATCTCTGCCAATGGCTGCATGACAAACAAACGCTGCTGCATCAGTGGGTGCGGTACGACTAAATCCTCACGATGTACAACCTCATTACCGTACAACAAGATATCAATGTCAATAATCCGGTCATGATACGAACCGTCACTTTTCTGCGTCCGTCCCATTTCCCGTTCTATCAGTTGAGTCAGACGAAGCAATTCCATCGGAGAACAGGCGGTTTCCAATTCCAACGCAGCATTCAGGAATGTATTCTCTGAAGCAAATCCCCACGGCTCAGTCTCATAAAAAGAAGAAAGGGACAGGACATCTCCTGCCCTTTCTGCCAACAGCGCAGCGGCTGTTACCATATTTTTCCGCTTGTTACCGATGTTTGTACCCAGTCCCAAGTAAACTAATGCCATACGTTCTTACAGGATTAACATGGCGTCACCATAAGCACCAAACTTATAGCCTTCTTTCAAAGCCACATCGTATGCATCCATAATCAACTCATAACCACCAAACGAAGCCGTCATCATCAGCAAAGTAGATAATGGCATGTGGAAGTTAGTCACCATACTGGTTGCCACGCTAAAATCATACGGCGGGAAGATAAACTTATTAGTCCATCCTTCAAACTCTTTCAGATGACCATCCGTACTTACAGCTGTTTCGATCGCACGCATAACCGAAGTACCAACCGCACAAATCTGATTGTTTGAATCTTTGGCAGCATTGACAGTAGATACGACATCCGCATTGACAAACATCTGTTCTGAATCCATCTTATGTTTTGTCAGATCTTCCACGTCTATTTCGCGGAAATTACCCAAACCGCTGTGTAATGTCAAGAAGGCAAAACGACAATCCTTAATTTCCAGACGTTTCATCAGTTCACGGCTGAAGTGCATACCAGCAGCAGGAGCAACAACGGCACCTTCTTCCGTAGCAAAAATATTCTGATACCGTTCTTCATCATCTGGTTCTACCGGACGATCGATGTATTTGGGCAGTGGAGTTTCACCCAAACTATACAATACTTTCTTGAAATCGTCGTGGTTTCCATCATACAAGAAACGCAGGGTACGGCCACGCGATGTGGTATTATCAATCACTTCAGCCACCATCGAGTCGTCTTCACCGAAATAAAGCTTGTTCCCAATACGAATCTTCCGGGCCGGATCAACCAGCACATCCCACAAACGCAACTCTTCATTCAATTCACGAAGCAAGAATACTTCAATACGAGCCCCTGTTTTTTCTTTGTTACCATACAGACGAGCTGGGAACACACGAGTATTGTTGAAGATAAACACATCTTTCGGTCCAAAATAATCCAATATCTCCTTAAAGATCCGATGTTCAATCTTTCCTGTCTTCCGGTTAACAACCATCAATCGAGACTCATCTCTGTTCTTCGACGGGTATAAAGCGATTTGTTCCGTCGGCAAATTAAATTTGAATTTAGAGAGCTTCATACTTTATTTATCAATTTATCTAGTTTTATTTTTTACTTTGTTTCCTCTGCCGGAATCTCACGATCCAAAAAGGCATCTATATCTTCCGGATTCATGCATTGATCCAGCGTGACGTCGCCAACACGGGTTCTTTCCAAAGCGATCAGGTGTGCTCCCGAGTGCAAAGCCACACCAATATCACGAGCCAAGGCACGAATATAAGTTCCTTTACTGCAAACTACCCTGATTTTAACGACCGGCAGTTCGCATGCCAACAATTCAATCTCATCAATCACCAGTGTCTTTGCCTTCAAGGGTACTTCTTCACCATTACGAGCCAACTCATACGCTCTTTTTCCTTCTATCTTGCAAGCCGAAAACACCGGAGGAACTTGTTCGATCGTTCCAATGAACTGTTTCAAGACCTCTTCCACCAATTCCCGGGTTATATGTTCGGTTGGATAAACGGCATCCACTTCTTTTTCCAAATCAAAAGAAGGAGTCGTTTCGCCCAGCTTCAACGTCGCTATATATTCTTTCGTCTGAAACTGGAATTCATCAATCCGCTTGGTGGCTTTTCCTGTACACACTATCATTACACCCGTTGCCAAAGGGTCTAATGTTCCGGCATGACCTACTTTTATTTTCTTTACCTTCAACTTCCTCGACAACTTATACCGAAACTTGTTCACCAAATCGAACGACGTCCAGGTCAGCGGTTTGTTGAAGAATAAAACTTCTCCAGCAATAAAATCCATCTATTATCCTTTATTCTCCAGAACAGAACAGGTCCGTCACGCACCTCTGCTGTCTGTCAAAACTTATAAACTTAAAAACTCAATAACTTACAAACTTAAAAAGATCGTTACCGCACCGACGATGGCACAATAAATGGCAAAATAGATCAACTTCCCTTTCTTGACTATATTAATCATCCATTTACAAGCCAGACAACCGGAAACAAAGGCTGCCAAAAAGCCGATTAACAGAGAACTGGCAGGAATATCTCCACCCAGACTTTCTCCCTGCATCATCTTCAAAGCATCCAGCAAGGCTTCACCTAAAATAGGCGGAATCACCATCAGAAACGAGAACTGAGCCAAATGTTCTTTCTTGTTCCCTAACAACAAACCGGTGGCGATTGTACTACCCGAACGCGAAAGTCCCGGCATCACCGCACAAGCCTGAGCCAAACCGATGATAAAAGCATCCCGCAAAGAAATCTTTTCCTTCTGACGAGGCTTGGCATAATAGGAAAAAGCCAACAACAAAGCAGTCAGTAACAGCATACAGCCTACTATCAACAGTCCCGAACCGAAGATGGCTTCGACCGTATCTTTAAAGAAAACACCGACAATACCTACCGGAATCATAGAAACCACGATATTCATCACATACCGTGTTTCATCGTTCATTTCAAAACGGAACAAACCTTTGAAGATCCAGGCTATTTCTTTCCATAAGATAACCAAGGTACTCAACACTGTCGCTATGTGTACCAAGATAGTAAACGAAAGACTTTCCTCTCCTTCTATACCAAACAAGGCAGAACCAATAGCCAAATGACCACTACTACTTACCGGCAAATACTCTGTCAGACCCTGCAACAATCCCAGGATCAAGGCTTCCAATCCATTCATTCTTCTGTCGTTGTCTTATCGTTACTCTTCTTCAGGATACCATATACTACGGCTATAAAGCCAATCACCGTCACAATAGGAGCTATTACAATCCGACGGGTATCAAATATAGCCGGATTAAATGTATCATCGCCCGAACCTCCTCCACTCATCAGGATGAAACCAATGATAATCAGCACAACGGCTCCGGCTATCAGGATAAAATTCTCTTTTCCAAAAGCAAAATCTTTCTTCGCCATAGTTTCTTTACTCTTAAATATAATATAATTTGTCAAAACTCATTCGCAGATATTTGTTGACCGATACGATCGTTGCCAAAACTGATAAAAAGATACCCAGCAACAAAACAGCTGCATACACTATTAATAACGTAGGAATATCCAATATTTGTATAAAGCCCGTCAATTCTGCCTGCAAATAATATAAAGAAGCCGTCAGCATGCAAATAGCCAGTATGGCTGCAATAATTCCGCTAACCACATTATACCAGATAAAAGGCCTTCGGATAAAACTGGCCGTTGCTCCTACCAGACGCATCGTATGAATCAGGAAACGCTTGGAATAAATCAGCAAACGGATGGTATTACTGATCAGGACAAACGAAATAATCATCAGCATAGCCGCCAGTCCCAACAGCACCAGTCCGACACGTTTCATATTATGCTGTACCAGCTCCATCATATCCTTCCGATACAGCAACTCAGACACCGAAGTATAGTTTTTAATCTTGTTCTCAATCAACTTCAGACTGTCCGGATTGGCATATTCCGAATGCAACTTCACTTCAATAGACGCCTGCAACGGATTAAACCCTAAGAAATTCTCCGGATTTTCGCCCAATTCATCTTCCAGTTCCCGGGCAGCTTGTTCTTTAGAAATGTATTCAGTGGATTTAATATAAGGAAGGGACTCCAGATTCTTCTGCATCCGCTTTACGTCCAAATCGCCAACATTATCCTTCAGGACAATCGAAAACGACATATTCTCTTTCACATATACCGATAGTTTGTTTCCCAGCAATCCCATCAGGATAATCAACCCCATCAGGAAAAGAACCAGCGCGATACTTATTATCGAAGTAAAGCGGGAATGAAAGAAAGAAACAGAACTAACTTTTTTATTATCAGCCATTCGTAGCAATATTATTCACATTCTTCGTATCAGGAAGAAACATACAGGCACTTTCTTCCCAAATTTTCTGCAAAAGAACGAATATTTTGCGAGATAGCGACCTATTTTGTGTTATTTAACGATTTGAGGACAAGATCACATTTCCAATCGGATATTGTCCCGGTCTCCGATGAAAATACAACCCCGATCTTATAAAGACTCCGAGGATCAGCTTCATATTCTTTCGTATATCCTTTTTCTTCTATTTGTTGTATTGCCTCATCTACACATCCATCCAATTTGAACTCAAAAACATAAACAAACTTAGGCGTTTCCACAATACAATCTACCCGTCCTTGACTTTGTTCTTTTTCTGTATAAACCGTATAAACACTCAGCAAGCGCATGATCAGATAAAACGTATAGTGGAAATAGCGTTCTTTTTCCCTTTCGTTTTCTTTTCGCCGCATAGTATACGGAATACTGGCAAGAAAAGAAGCAAGACCTGTACGAAAATCATCCAGTTTCCCATCTTCCAACAGATAAGCAGCATTATTAACCCACGAATAAATACTTTCTCTGGTCTTAAAATAGCTGGATGCTATTAAGGAGAGAAAGCCTTTCTTCACTTCATTATTAGGATAATCAAGTAAGAACATGTTCCGTCTGATATCAAATTCCTTAATGGTCAGATAGCCACTCTGGTAAATCATGGGCAGAGGTTGCTCTACATTGGCCTTATAATCAATAAACTCTTCCGGAGCATAATATTTACCAGTAATATCACTCATGTTCTCATCTGTATGCGAAAGCAAACGGATAAGATAGGTTGGTGTACCACTCTTAAACCAATAATCACTGATCCTCTGAGCATCAAAGGCATTCAGCAGACTAAACGGATTATATATGTCTGTCATCGAATCGCTGAAATGATAACCATCATAATGAGACTTAAGCATAGCTCTCATCTCCTCATACGAACATTTATATACTTCAGACATACTTTCAACAGGCTTTCTGAAAGTAGCATCAAGCTCTTCTTGCGATATGCCGCAAAGAGCTTCATACTTGCAATGCATACTTATATCATTAGGCTGATTAAACCCGCTGAACACACTTACCTGGGAAAACTTCGTTACACCGGTAAGGAACACAAACTGAAGATGTTCATCTGCGCCTTTGAAAACTGAATAGAAACCTTTCAGGATATTCCGATGTTCTTCTTCCAGATCTTTATTCACATCCAGCACATCCAATATAGGCTTATCATATTCGTCAACCAAGACAACAGCACGCCGACCTGTAGCTGTATGAGCATACTTGAGTATTTCCATAAAGCGCAATCCAACAGGAAGATTTGCATCTGTTCCAAATCCAAAGTCTCGTTCCCATGAATCAATATAAGCCTTTATCCAAAGATTCAATTCTCCCGGATTGGTAAAATTTCCTCCATTAAAATCTATATGAAATACCGGATATACAAGCCAGTCCTTTTCTAAGGCCTCTATCTTCAAGCCTTTAAAAAGATCTTTCTTCCCTAGAAAATAGTTCTTTAATGTGGATACCAACAAGCTTTTACCAAAGCGGCGAGGACGACTCAAGAAGTATATTTTACCCTCTTTGACAAGAGAATAAACCAAGTCTGTCTTATCAACATAGACATAACCATCTTCAATAAGCTGATCAAAACTTTGTATTCCGATTGGGTATTTCATATTCTCATAAGTTTACATGAAACTGCTAATTACAAATGTAGTGATTATTTATAAATGATATAATAATCACTACATATATAAATTCCTATGAGCCCAATATTACATATTACATATTCCAGATTCTATCATTAACTCGGCATAAGAATGGCTTTAATTTAAAGGAACACATTCAACCATTTGTACATTTCTAGAAGGAACCCAATCAATCCAGAATAAGACTTCCATATCAATGGGTTCACCTCCTTTTGTTCCAGGTATAAAACGAGGCATATTGGAAAGGAATGTTTGATCAAACGAAGCTTTTGCGGCAACAGAGCTAACCCAAGTTCGCACATTTCCAACATTCCCATTACTCCTAATAACACATTTATACTGAGCCCTTCCTCCTGCATAAGCAATTTCTCTTGGAACATTATATTTAGAAATATATCGACGTATTTCATCTGTAAACTGAGGAGCTGTAATTTTGTTTGCTGCAGTTATCTTCTCATCATATTCAAATTTCCAGTCTCGCTGATAAGGACGAGCTTCATCATATCCATCTTTAACTAATTCATCAACAATTGTTAGAGCTTCAGCCAAATAAGTCTTTCCAGACACTCCATTTCCATGTATTTTTTGCTTATATGTGCAAGGATATGATTCGATAATATTTGTTGTACCTATTCCATCATGCAAAAATTGTGCTGTCAATAAACGAATTTCAGGAGAATATTTTACACCCGTTTGAGTCCAATATTTTAAAGCTTTTGAATAATCTTTAGAAACACCTTCTCCTTTAGCATACACAAGCCCTAACCAAGCACAACGACTTTTATTTCCTAAACTAAAAGCAGTTTCAGCATATTTAACAGCTTGTTGGATGTCTTTAGCTGTTCCTTCACCTGCAGCATAATATTTACTTGTTGCTGAACAAGCTGCCGGATTACTCATATCAGCTGATTTTTTTGCATATTCAAACGCTTTATTCATGTCTTTTTGAACTCCCTTACCTTGCTTATACATAAGAGATAATCCATATATACATGTAGCATTCCCATTTTCAGCTCCACGTTGAAACATATTCATTGCTGCCGTTGTATTTACGGTTGTTCCTAATCCTTCCAAATACATATTTCCTAAATAAGGAAGTACTTCTATGTTTCCTGCTTTTGCTGCTCGCTGCAAATACGGTAAAGCAGATGTATAACTTTTCTGTTCATAAAGACGAATACCTCTTTCTGCATCACTATTCTGTCCGTTACCATTCAACGGGATGAATAACATCAGATTACATATAAAAAACCATACAATTCTCTTTTTCATACTATTATTCATTTTTAACGTGAAATATCTATTACAACACTACTTTTCCCTTTACATTGTATATTAAATTTATAATTTCCATATCCTTTATTAAGAGCCTTCAATAAGCCATCTTTCACTTCCTCTGAACGTCCGGCTGCAACATAGAACAAATTAACATGTAACTGTACTTTATCTGCTTTTGCCTGTTTATCTATTACACGCTTAGTTCCCCACCAGCCATCTGATACTTCTTTGTAAAAATAACCGTTCAATATTAATCTAGCACTTATATTTTGCCCCCAATAACCTAAGTAAGTTTCCAAATCAGAATAAACCGGCACCTTTGAATCTTCAATTTTATAACGTACTTGTATTTCTTCAACAGTAGGAGGGAAACTCATACCGTCTAGCATATTATTCGCCAATAATGTTTCTATTTTATCTACTATCTTGTCTATATCTATATATTGAGATTCTACACGAATGAACGGTGTGTTTTTTATCTCATCTACATTATACGAAAAATCATTAGCTATAGACTGGAACTGAGGATTAACCACATATTTTCCCTCTTGATTTATTATTCCTATTTTCTTTCCTGAACTTGCTAAAGCATAGTTATGAACAAAAAAAGTAGCAGCTTCAAATTGAGGTGGTATAACCATAATACCTTTTTTATTAATATAACCTACAGAACCACCAACAAGAACCGGAGCCAATTCCCCATTTCCAAAAGTAGAAGCTTCTGCAAATTGTGGATTAATTGTCAATTTCCCTTTTGTATCACAATAACCAAAATCTCCATGTTTTTCCATTTGAACTAAAAAACCATCATTATCAGGAATTAAAGTAGCAAACTGCGGATTTATAACAAACTTTCCATCTTTATTAATTACACCATAAAGATCATCATCTCCTGTTGTCTGTACAATAGCTAAACCACTCTTATTAAATTTTTCACCATTTGCATATTGATGAGCTATCTTTAAATTCCCTTTTACATCTATATAGCCAGACAAATGATTATTGTCTTTTACAGAAGCTAATCCTTGGCTAAAGAATCCAACTTCTTTATATATAGGAGGTATTACAACTTTTCCTTTTTTGTCCAAATATCCCCATTTAATATCTCCATCATCTGTTCGTACACTAAAGCCTGCTAATCCTTCAGAATAACAGAAAACACTATAAGATTCTTTCACTGTGAATAATTCTTTTCCATCTACATCAATAGCAGTCGGTGCTCCTTTTTCTTTAACAACCCAAGCAATTCCTTCTTGAAAAGGCGTTGCACTTATATAAGTTGGCAAACAAAGGTAGCTTCCATCTTTACGGATGTAACCATACTTTCCATCTTTCTTCACACGGGCAATTCCTTCTCGAAACATTGTAGCATCATCAAACTGTGGATTAATTACATATTCTCCTTTCGGATCGATATAACCAAATCTTCCGCCCTGCTGAACTGGTATCAGATTATAGTCTATATCTCCAGAAGAAGATGTACCACAGGATACACAAAATAGGGCAAGTAATACCCATACTATTACTTCTCTCATATTTATTATTGATTAAATGGTTAATACTTATTTGACTTGAATTGTACATGGCTGGCAGTAGATTGTATCTCGACACCAAGGTGATTCAGTCTGATTACATACAACTGAAAATGAAGGGATTTTTTGTTCCCCAACTTCGGGATAACTCAATTCACATTCCCATAATGTAATCATGAAGCTATTATTTTTCCGTGTTACCTTTCTTTGAGATGGAAGATTGGATAGAGATAGTATATACTTCAAAGGAATGTTTGGTGATTTTATCGGATTAATTTTAAAATTAAACTTTTGAAAACATAGTACATAACGGAAACGAAATGGAATGCCAACCTTAACAGTTTTAGGATATTCACAAATAAGATGCATTCCTTCATTCCAATTAGCTAAAAAGAACTCATAAAAGACATTTGACTTATCAAGATATTTTTTATCTTTTTCTTCTTTATCTAGAACCTGTACTGGTTCATATTCTGGTAAAACCCGAAGTAATAACGGTTCTGATTTTACAATTCTATTATGCAATTTACTTTTCCAAATAACAGATTCAAGCAAATACACTCCAGCCTTCGGATAAGTAAATAAGCACGTATATGTAGTAGTTCTTCTAAGAACTTTAGCCTCATCATTTGAAACAGAAACAGTTGGAGCAGATAGCAATTTAATATCACCTAAATCTTCAGGTAAAATCAATTCTCCTTCTTCATTTCCTTGAATAGTAAAATCTACTCTTATAGCTTGATTAAGATATGCAGGCCTTGCATATCCAATTAATTTAAGCTCTTCCCCTAATAAAACCGTTGGAAATATTAAAAGCATCCAAATTAAAATTCTCATAACTTTACTTTTATACGCTCCAATTCCCCAAGCGTGCGTGGTTTAAACAAAAAAAGCGTGGAACCGCAATACATAAAAACAAGTGGTTTAGTCCAGTCCAATTTCTATAGAATAAACTAAACTAAACCACTGTTTTACAATGGTATCACAATTTCCCAACCTAAAATTTCTTTCAATTCATTTCAAGTTTTTTCGGGATATATGGGAACATTTACGGGAATTTATATACCTTTGCATCGTGATTAAAAAACGTATGCAATGAAAGTTTCCATCTATCTCAAAAAACAAGTATCTTTAGACAAAGAACTCTCACGTTCCAACCTGTGCTTTCGCGTCCGTGAGAGAAGTATAGATATTAAAGTGGTATCCGAACTTGTGGTGTATGACAAGTATTGGGATGTGGAAACTCTGCAATACAAGCGTACTACGATTCTCCCCATTGTAGAGCAGAAACGCATCGCCGAACAAATAGCATCTATCATAGAAGTGATAGAGAGAACTTACAATGACAAGGCTGACAGTTCTTGGTTAAAGCAGTCTATTGAGGATGTGCTACACCCCAATATTGCATACGAACGCACCCATCCGAGTCTGCTTAAACGTATCGAAGAGTATGCCGAAAAGTTTGAAGGCACAGATGGTGCCCGACAAGCCATCTTGCGTTTTGAACGTCAGATGAAGCGTTACCACGACTATCATCGTGAGATTTTGGGCGAGCAAGATTTTACCCTCTTCGTTGAGACACTCACTATTGAGCAGATGAATGAGTTTCGGGAATATATCAAATCAGAATATCTTCTTCGTGAACAATATCCTGATTTCTATTCCAGCCGTTTGTACTACAATACCAAACGCAAGGAGCTGTCCAATACTACCATCATCAATCTGATGAATCTCTTTTGTGTTTTCCTCCGTTGGTGTAAGAAGATGCAGTATTCCAATAATGATGTTTTTGAACGATATGGCTGTAAAGTTCCTATCTATGGCGACCCGTTCTATCTCACACGTGAGGAAAGAAACGTTCTATATGATGCCGATTTGAGTGATTATCCCAAACTGGCAATAATCAGGGACATTTTTGTCTTTCACTGCTATGTAGGCTGTCGTGTTGGCGACCTTTATAGGCTTACCAAAGACAATATCGTTGATGGATTCATAGAATACACACCGCAGAAGACCAAGAAATGTCTGGCCAAGACCGTGCGTGTTCCTCTTCATGACAAGGCCAAGAAGATTCTTGAACGACATAACTGTGAAAACGGAAAGCTTCTTCCTTTCAAGCAGATTTACCAATACAATCAAGGAATCCGTGAACTGCTGAAACATTGCGGTATTGATAGAATGGTCACCCTGCTTGATACTCATGGTTACCAAACTGTCCAGAAACCTTTGTATGAAGTGGCAAGCAGCCATACGGCACGCAAGACCTTTGTCGGCAATCTCTATAAACAAGTTCCCGACCCCAATCTCATCGCTTCCATGTCAGGACATGTAGAAGGAAGCCGAGCCTTTGCTCGTTACCGTAATATTGATGACGATATGAAGCGACGTTTGGTTGAGATGATAAATTAAGAACCTATAATACTACCCACGATGAAAGTTACAGCATTTATAAGAAAGACCTCGGCAAAGAATAATGTAACCGAGATGGCCCGTATATATTTCCGTGTACGTGATGTAGGAGGTGTAGACCTGAAAGCCGCCAGTGAATTATCCATCAATCCCAACCATTGGAGTGCAGAGAGACAGGGCTACAAACCCCGTGTAGTTTTGGTGTCGGAACAGAAACGCATGAGCCTTGAACGTGATATACAGAATATCACACACCTTATTGCAGAGAAATACCAACGTGGCGTAGACGGAGCCTGGCTCAAAGCACTCATCGAGGAGTATCATCACCCCAACATCAATGCCCGTGGTGGTAATAAGCGAGAGGAGTATCATCTATCTTATCAGATTCAGAAATATATAGACGAGACACCGCTTGCAGCCGAGAGCAAAAAGCATCATCGTGATAACCTCTGCAAAGTATTGCGTTATGAACGGTTCCGTCACGAAGTGATGCACCAGCGTGGATTCCATCTTTGTGTGGACTCGATAACAGCCAATGATATAAGAGAGTTCAAGCATTGGATACAGGAAGAACATAAGTATGTAGAAATGTATCCTCTCTTCTATCAGAACGAACCTCGCAGACAGGTAGAACAGGTACGTTCCGAGAATGCTATATCGGGAAGCCTCTATCGTATCCGTACCGTCATCAAAAATTGTATCAAGCAAGGACTGACCAAAAACAATCCTTTTGACCAATATCAGATAGCACAACCCATATATGGCGACCCGTTTTATCTCACTCTGGAGGAACGTGATAAGGTTTATTATGCAGACCTAAGCGAACTGGGCGAGAACTATGCCGTCTATCGTGATATATTCATGTTCCAATGCTTAATTGGTTGTCGCGTCAGCGATTTGAACCGACTGACCAAAGCCAATATCATAGATGGATGTGTGGAGTACATACCGCAGAAAACCAAACATGAAAATGCCAAAACTGTCCGTGTACCACTTAATCAAAAAGCCTTGGATATATTGGAACGATACAAGGACTTGGAGAATGCACTGCTACCACGCTTCTCGGACTTCGGTTATAACAAGAAGATAAAGGCCATTCTAAAGTTTGTGGGCATAGACCGCATGGTTAGAGTCATTGACCCCAAGACACGTGAAGATGTGGCCCGTCCACTCTATGAGGTGGCCACTACACATACTGCCCGTAAGACCTTTATCGGCAACCTTTATAAGCAGGTTAAGGATCCGAACCTTATTGCTTCGATGTCCGGTCATACGGATGGAAGCCGAGCCTTTGCCCGTTACCGCCACATTGACGATGAGATAAAGAAGGAACTTGTGAATTTACTGGATTAGGAACTTCATTGCAACGATTATGGATACCACAGATAACAGATATGCCAACTTCAATGCCTTCAAGGAGGATTTGTTGCAATGGAAGAACTCCCATCAGGAAGAGTACGCACTATTTGCTCGTCAAATGAACGATGAGGATGGATTTCAGTTTGTCCGATTCTTCTATGCTGCCAACCAACAGTTGCCCGGCCTTATTAAAACCTGGCAGACCTTTTACGATGACGACACGATGGATAACCTCTCGCAGATGACGCTATACTTCAAAGAAAAGGCTATCCCCCAACAGATCATAGAACAATTCCAGCGTCAGAAGGATGAACCTCCGATTGTACAGCCGGAGCCCCAAGGGAGATTTAGCCAATGGTTCAACCAGCAATCCTCAGCAAAGAACAAGGAGCAGATAATGCTATCCGCCCCATTGGTGCTGAGCTGGCTTATATTCGGGCGCAGTTTTGAAGCGATGGCGGATGCTTTGACTTCCATGGCCAATGATCCATCTGCTGGTATATTCGGTAGATTTGCATGCAGTTGTACCATCAAACATATTGTCAATGCTTCAATAAAAAGTGGTTATCGTACCCATGAGTCGTGGAGGGAATATGTAGAACTACATGAATCTATAAGAAATGGTAAAATCGCATCTTGGGCACTGAAGTCCATTAAGGCTGATGATAACGACAAAGCGACATCGGTTCAGCCTTCAATTATCCAAGAGGAAGAGGTTAAGCCAAGAGGCAGACGAGCAGCACAAGAGAAATCCCTCATAGAGTATCTGAAGTGCGACAATATGGAAGGTGTCATAGATGTTATACGGGATTTTGTCACAACACATAACACCTCCTATGGTCTTGCTCTCCCATACTATGCACTCAGCGAACTTAATTTGTTCACAGAGTTGATTAACGCCAAAGAATACAGCACAGGTCTTGCTCGTGAGTTTAGCGATATTGAGGGACTGAAAAGCGAAAGCTCATGCCGTCAGGCTATAAAATGGCTGAAAGATGAAAAGCAAGTAGAGCGTGATGGCAAGATGCAGATGCTACCGCTTATAGAGAGTGATGAATACCAGCGTCAGTTGCAAACACTCAAGACAAAAATTACCGAAGTCATAAATCAGGAGTCTCTATAGAAAAACAACCTTACATTGAATAAATTGAATCAAATTATAACGTTTTAGCATTGTCATAATTGTCTTTTTTGTCATGCCAATTAAGACAATCCATTATTTTTCAATACGTTGCATTTTGACTATACTTTTGCACCGTCAGGTCTTCCCAGGATCTGGCGGTGCTTCTTTTTATATGCCATCAAAAGGAGGCATCGGGAACAAGAGTGATGGCTAATGAAAATATCAAAACCATAGAATTTATGTTATCGATTGAATCATTGGTCGCATCGGGTGCAAACGTAAAACTGGAGATTTCGCCCTCAGACCTTAAGATGTTTGCCGAATCCATTGTAGAAAAAACCATAGAGGCCCAACGCCTAGAACTGATGGTACAGGTTGAACAGAGCGAGGAGACTTATATGAATACCCGTGAGGTCAAGCAACTGCTCAAGGTGTGTGACGGCACACTGAACCTATGGGCGAAGCGTGGCTACTTGGTTCCCATTAAGGTGGGCAATAAGAATATGTATGCCAAGTCGGACATCAGACGTGTTCAGACTGGTAATAAATGTGAGAGTGTATCATCGTATCTGAAACGAAAGGACAAGTAGCCATGAATATATCACAAACGGATATTTGTAACAGGGTGCTCTCCGAAGCCAATGGGATTCCTGAGTCGGGTTTCCCGTTGTATTGCTTCCCTGCAAAAGTACAATCCATCATATTGGATATGGTAAGTCATGAGAACTATAAGGTGGAGTACATCGCCACATCCATGCTCTCCGCTGTAGCTACAGCCCTCGGGAACAGTTACCGTATTCATATCAAGGGTGGATGGAACAGCAATTCCGCACTCTACATCATCCTTGTCGGAAGACCGGGACTAGGCAAGACACCGCCACTAGAAGCGGCATTTAAACCTATACGCAAGCGAGACAATGAACTGCTGGAGAAGTTCAAGTTCGAAATGGCAGCGTATCAAGCGGAAAAAGAGAAAAAAGGGAAAGGAGAAAATAAAGAATTAGAGAAGCCCACACTGTCACGCACCATCGTATCGGACTTCACTCCTGAAGCGTTGATGCTCTCCCATTATAACACACCTCGTGGCATCGTCATCTTTGTCGATGAGATTATGGGGATGTTCAACTCTGCCAACCGTTATAATAACGGTCAGCTGATAGAGCAACTCCTCACTGCATGGAGCGGAGGGGCCATTGATCTGGTAAGAGTAAGCAACCAGATGCCTATCCATATAGAGGACCCGTGTATCAATATGATAGGTACGACACAGCCGATGCGTATGTTTGAACTATTCAAGAAGGGGTATGAGGAGAATGGATTTTTGGACAGAATCCTTTTTGTCATGCCCATATCACAGAAGATACCCCGATGGCAATTGAGTGATGATACACCAAACAGCAATAAGCCCTCATCCTTTTATAAATGGGAAGAGATCTTGAACAAGATACTATCCCTTGAGTATGACGTAAATCCAGAGACCGAGCTTCCTGTATCCCATCTGATAACGATGGACAGCGAAGCACGAAGGACATTCTATGAGTGGTGCAACCAGACCATTGACCATTCAAACTCTATTCAAGACGAAAGGCTTGTTGAGTCACGTCCGATGAAGCACTTCGTACATGTGGCACGTCTTGCCCTGATTATTCAGACCCTGCGCTATGCTTGTGGTGAGAGCAATCTTCAAAATGTGGATGTGGTATCCGTTAAGGCAGCCATTAAATTGAATGACTATTTCGAGGATTCCTATCAGCGTATACGACATTTCCTGTCCGTGGAATCATGCGAGGAGCCTCAAATGGAACTTCTAAGCCTACTTGAAGAAACCTTTACCACAGCCCAAGCCATCGAGATAGGCAAACAGTTGCACGTAACCGAACGTACTGTAATGAACTATCTGAAGGGGCTAGAAAAGAATAGGCTCATCCATAAGGTCAAGCAGGGAAACTACCAAAAGCTAACTCTCGAGGAGAGAAACTGCAACAAATAATCACTGAATGCAGCTTTCAGTTCTTTCAGTTTTTCAGAAATCGGGTGGAAATATAGGTCAGAAACTGCAAAACTGAAGAAACTGCAAACTGAAATGACGCTTCAAAACTTTCAGAAACATGAATAAGTACAGATTTCATTTGGAAAAATATCATACGGGCAGTAAAACTACTTGCCCCAAATGTGAACGTAAAGCCTGTTTTACACGTTACGTAGATGAGCAAGGTGAGATTACCTTTCCATCTCACGTGGGCAAATGCGACCATGAGAATAGTTGTGGCTACCATTTTACCCCCAAGGAGTATTTCAAGGATAATCCTCAGGTTAGTATCTTAGAATCTCCGGCCAAGCCAAAAGCACAAAGCATCGTACAGGAAATGGAGGCATCATTCATTGAGGCTGACATCATGCAGCAATCGCTGAAACTGTATGACTCAAACCCTTTATACACCTTCCTGGCACGTACCATCGGCAAGGAGAACACAGACAAGTTGTTTGCTCTCAACAAAGTAGGTACATCCAGAAAATGGAATGGCGCCACGGTCTTTTGGCAGATAGACAATTTAGGAAAAGTCCGCAGTGGCAAGATAATGCTTTATGATGCCAATACGGGACGAAGAGTGAAAGAACCACATGCCCATGTCTGTTGGGTACACTCCGAACTGAAGAAGCAGGGATTCAAACTGCAACAATGTTTCTTTGGTGAGCATTTGTTGCCTCTCTACCCTGACAAAAGAATCTTTATCGTGGAGAGTGAGAAAACGGCACTCATCGCAGCACACTTCATTCCTGACGGATTATGGATTGCCACGGGAGGCAAGAATGGTTGCTTCAATGCACAAGCGGTAAAAGTTCTCGCTGGCAGAGATGTGATTCTGATGCCAGACCTTGGGGCAACCTCCGAGTGGCAAGAGAAAGTTCAAATGCTTCGGCCTATATGCCGTAGTGTCAGCGTCAGCTCCGTGCTAGAAGATGTGGCAACAGATGAACAACGCAAGCAAGGTCTTGACATTGCAGACTTCCTATTGATGAAAGATACTCCGCAGATGATACTGCAACGGATGATTGACAAGAATCCTGTATTGCAACGACTCATCGACGAGCTGGATTTGGTGCTGGTGGATGAATCATAATAGGCAAGAGAACCCTTTAAGGAAAAGGCTTTATAAAATGCCGTAGCTTATTAGGGCATTTTCTTCTCTTCCACACCCGATGTGGCAGAATGAAAAAGTCCCTATAAGTTCTTGAGGATACCAGCTGAATGAACATCGGTATTATGGTATCGGCATTTTATATAGCAATCGTTTAACTAAAAAACAAATCAAAATGAGTAATATTCAATATGCAGTATGCCACCTTCAACGTGGCAGTGGTAGTGACAGCGGTATGTCGTGCCACATAGAGAGAAAGGATGCAAAGGGTAAAACATATGTGCCGGATAATGCCGATGCGAAGCGGACACATCTGAATAGGGAACTGATAAAATTTCCGCAAGGGGTTGCCAACAGAACTGAGGCTGTTCAGAATCGTATAGAGCATGCCAATCTGCATCGAAAGGTCGGAAAGAATCAGACCAAAGCTATACGCATCATCTTGACAGGAACGCACGAGCAGATGATGAGACTTCAACGTGACGGTAAACTTGACCAATGGATCAAGGCTAATCTATCATGGCTCAAAGATACATTCGGCGAAGAGAATCTTGTATCGTGTGTGCTGCATATGGATGAGAAGACACCCCACCTGCATGCCACCATCGTACCTATCGTGACCACAGAACGCAAACGCAAGGAGCGTGAGGGCGACAAGAAATATGTAACCAAAAGCGGACCACGATTATCTGCAGATGATGTGATGGCTCGTGGCAAATTGTTCCAATATCAGAACACCTATGCCATTACAATGAAACCATTCGGATTGCAGCGTGGCGTGGTAGGCTCTACTGCCCGTCATAAGACAAACGGCCAGTATTATCGTGAGCAGATGTTGAAATACGAAGATGATATAGAGAGATTGCAGGCTGAAGTGGAAAAGGCACGAGAAGGACGTTCCAAAATTTTGTCATTCTTCGGTACGGGAGAATTGGCCGAAGCAAAGAAAAAACTCTCGGACAAGGACAAGCAAATTGAAAAGTTACAGCAACGGATTACTCTATTAGAGCAGAAATACCTACAACTAAAGGAGCAACATAAGGCTGAATTGGCGAAATATCGCAATGGTTATATGGTAGAGATTGACAAGGCTATTAAACGTGCCGAAGTGGCCGAACGAAAGAACATGGCTCACGAAGCTACCATTGAAAAGCAGAAGCAGCGTGTCGAAGCCCTTGACAGAAAAGCTAATCCACATCGCTATCGCTTATCATCGGGTGCAACGCTCACGAATGTCTATATGTCTCCCAGATACTCAAACATACCAAGTCTTCATATCTGGACAAAAGTAGAGAATGAGACTTTTGATGATGCGAAATATTTTGATTGGTACAATCCTGTTATACAAAAGTATCTGAATGGCGAACTTACAGACCATGAACTGGTCAATGAAATCTTCGAGCCATTTGAGCAAGTAAGTCCGCTTCAGGCCCAATTGCTCGGTGCTACTTTTGAGATGCTCTCTGGTGGTCCTGCACAAACTCATGTTGGAACTGGCGGAGGTGGTTCATCATCTGATATGCCTTGGGGCGAAAAGAAGAATGATAATTATATGGCAGCATCTAGACGAAAACGGTGACAATTGGTCGTAAACAAATAAGAAAACGAACTTTTTTTTAATTAGAATTGCAGATTTTCGGAGTTTTCTTCGTGAATCTGCAAATCCTTTTATAAATTTGTGTTCAAAATTTGACAATTCAATAAAATTACAACAAAGTGATACTATGGATAAATTTCTGAATAGTCTTCTTACAGGAAGTAATAACCCACCAGAAGGAACTGTCGTATTTGATTCTTCAGACCATATTCGTTTCCAAAATGGACAGAATGTTTCTGGACACAACTATGGTTGTAATCGTAGACTTGTAATAGAAAAAAACATTCAAGGTGAAGAGGGATATACCGTGACTATGTATAATCTTGACGGCATTCATCCATTATGGCAAAATAATATTCAAATGGCTCCAAAACGTATGCGAATAATAAATGTTGATAGCAATATTATACAATTACGAGGCTATGGTTGTGATATGATGGGAGCCTCTTTTGCAGACTATGGGGTCTCTCTTCTTATCGAAAATAATGTTATTTCTCGAGTTCAACTCGATATGTATGACAGAAACATAAGTATTGTATATCTAAAATAAAAAATACTATAATCATTCGAGATTTGTTAAATGTTAATTTTTAATTCGTTATGGCAGAATTAGACATCAGGCAGCCCGAGTCCAATATCTACAGCAACGTTGAAGATAGTGAAGCTCTTCCTTTGTTTGTAAGATATACTAGTGACGATGCCAAATTTCATGACAAAGATGCAACGGTGTCATTTGAAGATACAATTGCACAATTGTCTGGTACCCATACATGTTACCTTATTCACCGTCGCCAAAAGGGACGAAATAAGGTATATGAAGAACTCGCTATAAAGTTCGATGAACTTCCTTTTTGCATGACTGCACAATTAGCAAGAGATGAATACACTTTACGCGCTCCTCATTTCACAGTCAAGAACATGGTCTTGCCTGAAGAAAAAGACCAATTTATGGTTAGAAAATGCGAAGTCCGTTTTGTCGATTTATATGAGGATTCATTCAAATTGATAAACGGGGCTGGGCCTTATTGGGTTGGTCATGTTCAAGAAATTACCCAGTTCATGAAGGACTGCTTCTCGCTTCCAATACCCCCTATTGAGATTCAAATAGAGGAGGATAAGGAAATGTGGCAAGCTTATCTTGATGGTCTTAATGCTTTATTGGAAAACAAGAGAGACTTGATCAAAATCCAACATGTCAGCAAACAAAAAGGTGGTTTGCTTAAGTTGGATTTTGACATGGATAGTTATGCTCAAAACCTTAACAATGCTATTACTGATGAACTCAAAGGGAAGTGTGAAGCAGAGGCAAACGTTTCTATAGACGATGGTGAATGTCTTATTACATTTGATAGCTACCAATCAATCCCAGAAGACACTATTGAGAATATAAAAAACATTGGTAGAGACTATTGTTTCCAAGCCGACTCAGAGCCAACTAATACCGTTAGTGGTAAAATTGCCATAATTTCCGATCCAGAAGAACTTGCGGGTATAACATCTTCTATTGATGCAGAACTGACAGAATTTGGTGTTAACCTACAGAAAGATGAATCAGGGGAATTCCTTCTTACCTCTGACAAGGATATTGTTTATCTACAAAAGATTGTTGATACACACTATAGGGGTATTGCAGAAGTTGTATGTACAACCAAGCTCATCATGCCATTGACTCCATCTCCTAATTCTTTTGATAGAAATAGCTTCTCGAATGATCTCCCTGAAGATGCACAAGTCACGACACACGGCAAGCACTTTGTTATTACTTCTAAGCGCCCTTTGGATACCGAACTTTCAATATTCAAGAAACTTCGTTTTGCAAGTTGCATGATTTCTGTCGCGCCAAAACAGATAGACACAAATATTGAAGTTGAAGGTTCAAATATTAAAAACAATGCCTATACATGGATTGTAAACAATACTTCAGAATTAAATAAACTTGGACGTTTATTCAATTTGGTAAGAAAGAACTATCCAAATCAATATATTAATAGTACTTACCACTATGCATTTGCTCCACAAATAGAAAAGTCTGTACTTGCCGAACTAAAGTTCAATAATTACGGAAAGACTTCTCTTTTAATCGACGTACCTAGGTCTTGTGTAATATTCTCTCCAAAATCACAGGAAGATTATTCTACACTCCAAGAAGACATATTTGCACAACTTGACGAATCTATTTGTGCAGATGCTCCCAAATATCAGCCTACTGCAAAAATCGAGTTCCTTTGCGAGAATGAACAGTACCGAAGAAGTGTGTTCGAGAAGGTAAATGTCGCACTAGCTGATAAGCGTGGTAATTTTACCACAAACAGATTAAGTAAGGACGCTAAAGAACTGAAATTTGCATTTAATTTCGAGGATATAGACGAACGAGACAACATTGAAACAATTATTGAGGAAGCTCTGGCACCTATTCATGGAGTAAAGATTCTGTATGATGGCAATAACAACAAGGGCGTAACCCAGTGGTCACTTTCAGAAGACCTTTCTTTGTTGCAGGAATTAGATCGTAAACTACAATCAGATTTCAGGAATGAGAATGTTAATCTCATAAATGGTTCTAGTTACGATAAGTTAAGCGAAGTGGATGAAGAAGAACTGGCTCATAGTCAGTATTCAAAGGAAAGTATTATTCGACGTAGTCGTCGTCAATTTCTTCAAAGAAACAGTCTTTCCATTGGTAATTGTGTACGAAGAACTAGAGACTATGCAATCATCGAGCCTAGTGAAGATATACTGGAATTATTATCTTCAAAAGAATTGAAGATAGTAGCAGGTGATTATATTCAATTCCCGGCCATGGGTGAAACCATGGAATTGATGCGTCAAAGTAAGGCTATGAATCGTATTCTAAAGCCAGAGAGCAAATACAATCATAGACCTATTAATCCGAACTTGCCAAACTTCATCTTTGATCCTAAATATGCAGGAGAAACTGTGGTTGATCTTAATGCCGCTATGGAGGACATTCGTTCACATAAAATTGGAAATCTAAATGATAGGCAACTAGAAGCTGTAACAAAATCAGTTCTTGCAAAGGATCTTGCGCTCATCCAAGGTCCTCCGGGTACAGGTAAAACTACTGTTATTGCTGAAATTATCTGGCAAGAAATTCGCAAAAATCCAGATTGTCGTATTCTCCTTACATCTCAGACAAACCTTGCCGTCGACAATGCGCTTGAAAGATTGCAAGGTCAATCAGGAATTAGACCCGTTCGCATAGGAAAACCTGATAAATTAGAACCAGAGGGAAGACGATTCTCTTTGCCTGTGATGGATAGTTGGGCTAACGATTCAAAAAATAGCGACGATAACGCAACACGAATATGGATAGATAGAATTGTCAAGAAGATTTCTAACGATCCTAAGTATTCATCTGCTGTCAGTTCATGGAAAAATGAGCTAGAAGCAAAAGACAAACATTCTCGAACAGAGTTCAGTAGGTTGTATCGTAGCAATGTCAATCTTGTGGCAGCAACATGTAGCATTTGTGGCTCTCGTGACTTTATGGAGTCATATTCAGACATGTTTGGAGGGAATGAACGATCAGACATGTTCTTTGATGTGGTAATAATGGACGAAGCCAGTAAAGCAACTCCACTTGAAATGGCTGTACCCCTTGTATTAGGAAAGAAAATCATTGTCATAGGTGACCACAAACAGTTGCCTCCTATGATGGACGAGAATACGATTGATAGTGCTCTTGAGAAAATCGGAAAAAAGAATATAGCCGAAAAACTTCAAAAAGCAGAATCTCAGTTTAAGCGTTTGTTCGAAGCTGCCGCAAAAGTACGAAAAACCATTGTCGCAACTTTGGATACTCAGTACCGTATGCATGAACAAATCATGAATACTATTAAGCAGTTCTATCAAGAAGAACTTGCTGCTACTGGAGGTTTGAAATGTGGTATTTCCGAGACTATGGACATCCCTGATTTAGCAAATAAGGGTAGTAGATGGCATGGTATTACTTTGAATCCAATTATCAATCCAAGCACTCATGCTGTATGGATTGATGTCCATACTCCTGAAACATATTTGAGTCCTGGTTATAAAAATGAAGGTGAACTTAAGGCTATTGATTTAGTTCTAAAAGCTCTTCAACAAGCAGATGGCTATTCTGAGTTTATTAATGCTCAGCAAAAGCTTGAAGATAAGGAAATTGGCATCATCACATTCTATAGTGCACAAAGTCGGGAGATAAAGAAAAAGTACAAAGGTAAAAACTATAGAATGGATGTTGTCGACAGATTCCAGGGCATGGAACGTAATATTATTATCGTTTCTACAGTACGAAGTAATCCTAAGAACAACATTGGTTTTGCAAAGGAGATAGAACGTATAAACGTAGCATTCTCTCGTGCAAGACGTCTTCTTATTGTCGTAGGAAACAAACGTCAATTTGAAAGCAATAGCAATTATGCAGCTTCCATAGCAAACATGGAAACTGTTAGTTTTGAACAACTTAAAGATGCTGTAAGATGAGCAAGATAAAGAAACATAACAATACAGTTCCAAAGAAGATCCAAGAACCTATAGGAACTCGCATTGCAAAGGCTGTCTTCGAAGAAAAAAAGATTTCAGAAAGAATTTTCGGATATATTTCTTACGATATCAGTTTTGTAAAAGCTACTTATACAGGAAAAACTCAAAGGCCTGCTAAAATCACATCGTTAGAAAAAGGTATTGTTGGCATCCTTCTTGCTGATGAAACCTCCTCCTTTGATAAAATGGGACTTATATTAGGATTGGATGTGGTCAATGATAAGGCAGAACAGTCTATATTACGCACTGCAATAGAAACGCTTCGCGGATTTAATGCCATCGAAGGTGATGATTCATGTATGGCGCTTACAGATGCTGGACGTACATATGCAGACAAAGGAGAACGCCCTGATACCTATTCCAAGACTTTTGATATTTACGTAGATAAATCTCATATGTCTTGGCTAAATATCAAAAATTGCATTGGCGATAATAATTCTAAAATTACAGAAATCAATACACCTTGTGATAATCTTGACCTCACGTTGGACCAGATTAAACAATTTGCAGAATGTCAAGCACAGGATGTGCATTTCCCTCAAAATCGCTATCTGTTGGAAAGTGCTGTTTGGAGTGAAGGCCATGTGGCAAGTTACAAAGTGTATGTTTGCTTTGTTCAAAGTGTAGCTTCATCTGATCAGGTACGTGCATTCGTTTTCGATGAAAACACTAATGCCCTGAATGAAACCATGGCTGAGCAAATCAATTCAAATGTAGAGTTGATGTCTGAACTGCTAGAGAATTGTATTAAGTTCGAATGTGAAATTGATGAAGAAACTATTGTGCTTGAAGGTGATGAAGTAGAGGTTGCAAAGTCTGAGATTTCTGAAGACATTAAGGAAGCAGAAAAACAACTTGTCATTGAAGAGGAAAAAGCACAAAATGCTGATTCTATCAACACACAAGATTTTCCAATCACTATACCTTCATCTTCTGGTAAAGAAAGATTGCATAAAAAGGCTCTATACGACTCATTGTCTTTCGAATTAGAACTTCAAAAAATTTTCAACGAAGACGATCCGGATGAAATCTGGCTTATCAGTCCGTGGATTAGAAAAGGAGCATTTATGCATGACCGAGGACCATTGATTGAAAATTTCTTGAAGGATGAAAACAAGAGAGTTTTTATCGCTTATTCTGAACCTGCGTCAAATAATGACGGAAAGCCAATGATGGACGAGGAAGTAGAACCTGGTATTAAGCAATTAGATGATCAATATCCGAACTTCTTTTATGTACAGTTGCCAGAGTTTCATCTTAAGAATGTAATCGAGGTCAAAGGAGATCAGAAGGTCTTGTTCTCAGGAAGCTTTAATGTCTTATCTTTCTCTGTGTCTGAACAACAGAAGCATGTTCGAAGAGAAGAAATGACTTTAGCTCATCATACAGTTGCAAAAAACAAATATGCAGATTTTCAATTGGAATTTGCAGAGATATATGCGTCAAGAATTATGAAAGAGATTGAAAGCCTTGACATTGAATCTCTTAACAACTATAAAAATGAGCGTTTGGATTATTTTTTAGGCATTGATAATCCTGAAATTCATAAGCTATTCAGTCCGATTGAAGACTTGATAGAAGAAAAGACCTTGGGATGCCTAAAGGAGGCTCTTTACAAGCAACTCACTAGAATCGGTCATGAGTTGGTGGCTGCATCAAATATGGGTGGCCTTAATGCGAAAGACAAGAAGAAGTACAAGTCTTCTCTTGAGAACATATCAAAAGAACTCTCTTCAAACGCAATTGATGATCCTTCTACTTTAGAGTTGCTGGAGAATAATCTGAAATTAGTTGATGCCATACCTGATAAGAAAATATTCCCAGGCAAAACACAAAGAAATACGGGTTCAATAAATCAGTCAAAAGCCCAAAAGCCAGTTCCTTCTGTTTGTGATAGCGTTTCTATCTCAGAAATAAAGGTATTAGTATCTGACGCGATGGACAAAACACAAGGTGCTCGAATAACTATGGAATCTGTGAATACGGCTAAGAAAATGTGCTCTCCAACAAATCTTAGTCTCGAAAATGTTGATAAACTTTTCAAAGTATTAGCTGGTGCTAACGTTTTAGCTTCAGCAATAAAATTGGGCATTGAAAAGAAAATGGGACTTTCCGACGTTCATAATTCTCTTAGAAGAATAATAAAAAAGTGCGATGATTTTAACAATCTGAGCATAATATATAACGAAAGTCAGAAACGTATAATATTTGATATTGAAGGGGTTCAATTTCAATATGAAAAATTTGAATTGAATGACGAACTTCTAGTAATCATAAACGCACATGATAATCATGTGACACGATGGAACGGAAGCAAAACATTCTTGTACTCAACAGAGATATTGGATATTGCAACAAAATATGAAATAGAATAGTTATGTCAAGATTCGAGTCCTCTAGATTTGTACGTAACCCGAAGGTGATGCATGTAGACGTTTTAAAGTCCGCATGCGACAGCCTCGGGTGGTCATATTCCATTAAAGGGAATGAGTTATTAGTAACAGATGCAAAACAAGGAACTAAGTTGTATGGAGAATATGCATTAAAACTGAACCTTGCAACTAATGAAGTTACATATAATACATACTATATGCCCAATGCAGAACAAAAAGTCGAAGAATTGCAAAATCAGTTCTATGCCCTTAATGCAGCATATGCCAAAAATTCATTAGTCCAAGAATTTAAGAAAAAGGGATTCACCTATAAATCCAACGAACGTTTTACACCAACCACAGAGGAAGTATACAGCTTCTTTATGGTCGGACGTTCAAAAGACAAAAACGAGGATGAACCTGTTGCTCAAATCAAATTTGTCATCTTAAAGGATGGTACTATTGTAACAGATTCTGACTACCTCCCTAATGATGTAAATGAGAGGGCTCATGATGCAATGGATGTATTAGAGCAATTGTTGGGTAATAAGAGAATCATGACTAAAAAAGAAAAAATTCCGGCTAAGTACTTAGCGAAGATGAAACCACGTCGAGTAAATACGCAATCTATTGAACAAAAATAAAATGGAAGCTATATATTCAAAAATCAAGGATATGCTTAAGGCATATTACCCTGTATTATATCTTACGAGCTACGAATATGACAGAACCAAACAAAAAATTGAAGGGATTGTCAATACTCTTAGATCAGAGAATAAGAATTTGCGCTTGTTTAATTGGAACTGCGTTGATGGTCTTAGATTAATAGATGGTATTACCCCATCTCCTATTCTAAATAAGGATGGAGAAGAAATTGTTGAGCCAGAAGAGACTCTTAAATATATTCTTAATGATAGAGAATCCAGTAAGGATATATTTATTCTGGAGGACTTTAACAATTACATTGAAGAAGAAAATGTAAAATTTTACATACGTTCAATTGCCGAGAAAGCGAGACATACAAACTCTCATGCTATTGTTTTATCAGCTGTTTACAAACTGCCTATTGAACTAGAGAAATATGTTACCGTATTGAATATCCCTTTACCAGACAGAGGAGATATGGAAAAAACTCTAGGTGTAGTTGAAAGACAATGCAAAATTAACCTCACGATAGAAATGAGAAACCGAATGGTTGATGCTGCATTAGGAATGACTTCAATGGAAGCTGATTTGGCTTTTTGTCTTGCCGCTGTTAAGGATGATCTTGGCCCGAATGCACCTTACACTGTATCATCTGAAAAGGAACAGATTATTAAGAAATCTGGAATTCTTGATTATTTCCCTAAAAACGAAAGTCTAAAAGACGTAGGTGGTATGGAGGTACTTAAGGATTGGCTGTTTAAGAGGCAAAAAGCGTATGAGAAAAAAGCTCGAGACTTTGGATTACAGGAGCCAAAAGGCTTATTGCTTTTAGGTGTTCCAGGTTGCGGTAAAAGTCTCACAGCAAAGAGCATAGCTTCATTTTGGAATATGCCTTTACTTCGATTAGACATTGGTAAAGTCTACCAAGGATTAGTGGGTAGTAGTGAAGACAATATTCGAAAGGCTATTGCTACTGCTGAAGCTGTTGCTCCTTGCGTTTTATGGATAGATGAAATTGAGAAAGGCCTCAATGGTGTGCAATCTAGTGGTTCGACAGATGGCGGTGTGACCTCTCGAATATTTTCAACTATCCTTACATGGATGCAGGAAAAAACTTCTCCTGTATTTGTGGTAGCTACAGCAAATAATATTAATTTACTACCTCCAGAACTACTGAGAAAAGGAAGATTTGATGAAATATTCTTTGTTGATTTGCCAACTACACAGGAAAGACAAAACATTTTTTCCATTCATCTAAAAAAGAAAGGTCAAGACCCAAGTAAGTTTCCTTTGGGTATTCTTGGAAAGAAAACCGAAGGATTTAATGGTGCAGAGATTGAAGAGTGTATCAAGGAAGCAATGTTTGCAGCTTATGTACAGAATCCTGATGAACCAAAGTTAGAAGCAGCCCATATTGTTGAAGCTATAGAAAAAACTGTTCCTCTGTCAACAACAATGAAGGAGCAAATAACAAATCTGAGAGAATGGGCAAAAACAAGAGCTAAGAATGCGTCTAATGAAATATCTATTGATGATAGAAAAGGTATGCCGATTTTATTAACTCGTCCTGAGTTGGAATTAGAACGTTCTTTTGATATTAAACGTCCAGATAACGAAAAATAATATTGCGACGGTGGATATAGCATATAGGGATCACCTCTTTCCATTCCGAACAGAGAAGTTAAGGCTATATGCGCCGATGGTACTGCGAAAGCGGGAGAGTAGGTTCTGCCAAAGGTCAAGTGGCTGAAACTCATGGAGGCCCTGCAATTTGAGTGAGTTTCATAGTTAATAACAATTTAAACCTTTTGTAAAATGAAACAAAAAACATTTTGCGTGTAGGTTAGAGAGTTCTTTTCTAAAAGAATTCTTCCTACATTAGAAAAGATGATTGCAGACAAATCATCGAAGATTTGCTCTTTATCGTTAGTCTTAACGACATTGTCGGTAATTCCGCATTGGGGGAACATTGCCTATGCATGCATAGCTTTAGATGCGTACTGTCTCAACGATGCTATAAAATAGCATTAGATAATAAAGTGGTAGTCTGCAGTAAGTGTATTGTCTATTAGTCTATCTGTTTGTAGCCTAATATTGTCCTCTAAATTGGCACTAATTATAGGAATAACCTCAGTTATGTTAGACATTTTAATGCTTGCTTATGCTATATTAAAGATGGATTGGTAGACCGTAGATACAATGTGCAAATCTAGTGGCGTAGATTCTTTGCCTAAGAAGGAAAACTGAACAACCCGTATGGTAGATTCGTCTGCCATACGTATTTTAGAAAGTTATAACTGAACAGCGATATAATACATAAACAAGATGGCACTTGCAATAAACATAAACGACCTGCTCAGCAAGCAGAAGATAGAATCCAACCGAATTGAGTTTAAGAAGGGTTGGAATCCAGCGAGTATATACCATAGTGTATGTGCGTTCGCTAACGATTTTGATGATCTTGGAGGTGGTTACATAGTAGTAGGTGTTGATACTGACGATGCAACAGGAGTAGCCATTCGTCCAGTCGAAGGAATACCTACAGAAAAGATCGATGGTATACTTCAAGATATGGTAGGCTACAACAACAAGATTTCTCCTTATTATATGCCTCGCACTAGCGTTGAGGAGGTAGATGGCAAATTAGTGCTTGTAATATGGTGTCCAGCAGGCATCAACCGACCATACTCTGTTCCAGAGAACGTAACTGCCAAGAGTAATACAAAGGAGTATTTCTATGTTCGTAGTGGCACAAGCAGTATCATAGCCAAGGGGGAAGTTCTTGATGAACTGCGTGAATTGGCAAGCCGTGTGCCATTTGATGAACGTGGTAATCCTGATATTAAGATTGAAGATATTTCGACGCTATTGTTAAGAGAATATTTGGTGAAGGTGGGTAGCAAACTTGCCAATGAGTTATATACAAAACCTCTCGAAAGTATCTTGGAGCAAATGGATTTGTATGTCGGCCCAAAGGAAAATCGCATGCTTAGAAATGTGGCAGCTATGATGTTCTGCGAAGACCCTAGCAAATTCTTTAAGCGTACACAAGTTGAAGTGGTATATTTCCCTGAAGGACGACTGAATAATCCCAACAATTTATATGAAGGTCCTGTAATTAAGGGTTCTATAACACAGATAATTGATAGAACATTGGAATATCTGAATCGTATGCTTGTTATGCAAACGGTGATAAAACCCAAGGATAGTAGTAGAAGTCAAAAGTTTGTCACCTATCCATACCAAGCATTGGAGGAGAGTGTAACAAACTCACTCTATCATAGGGATTATCGCGAATGGGAGCCAGTGGTTATCACTGTAGAACCTCAAGGAATCACCATACAGAATGTCGGTGGCCCCGATAGAAGTATTTCTGCTGCCGATATTTCAAGGTGCGAGATCTTAGTATCTAAGCGTTATCGTAATCGCAGGCTCGGTGAATATCTTAAGGAATTGGATTTGACGGAAGGGCGCAGTACCGGTATTCCGACAATCCAAAATGTTTTGGAAAACAATGGTTCACCAAGAGCCACTGTAGTTACTGATGATGAACGAACCTTTTTTAGAATAACCATTCCTTGTCATGAAGCTGCAGGTAATATTATCGTAGACATTGCTCATAAAGATGGTTCACTAAAAGCATCTAAACGAGGTTCACTAAAAACTGCACTACAAAGTGCACCAGAAACTGCACTGCAAAGTGCACCAGAAACTGCACTGCAAATTATCAATGAAATCAGGAATAATCCTAATTTAACCCTTTCTGAGATTGCAGAAAAGATTGGTGTATCTCGCCGTTGGATTGCCACTAATATGAAACACCTTCAAGATACAGGTGTTGTTAAACGAGTTGGACCTAATAAAGGTGGTCATTGGGAAATTATAGGTAAATAGTAAAATTGAGATAAAGATGCTGTTAGGACAAAAGATAAAAGAACTAAGAATGGAGAATGGAGTGCTGCAACGACAATTGGCCTCCCTTCTTGAGATTGACACCCCAATGTTTTCAAAAATCGAAAGAGGTGATAGACGTGCAAAACGTACACAAGTTATTCAAATAGCTAACTATTTCAACATTGACGAAAAAGAACTTCTCACTCTATGGGTCGCAGATAAAGTCCTCGATGCAGTGGAAGATGAAGAAGAATTAAAGTCAGATGCAATCAAAGTAGCTCAATCAAGCATCGCATTGTAATTACAAAACACGGGAACTCTATGGTATCAATTCATAAAGTTCCCGTTATTGTATTGCTGAATATCAGCGTAATATATTTTATATTTCGGTTCAAGCGTGGGAACTGTACCTGTCACTTATCCCAAGTTTCCAGGCCTTCGCATTGCCTACAGCATAAGGATAAGCAACGAAGAAAGCCCACGCCAATTGTATGTATGTGCATAAGTTCCTGCACTACAAAAAAGCACAGGAACCATACTTATACAAAAACGCAAGCATCTACCGTTACCTTATCTTCTTATGCTGTTTCTAAAGTTGCGAAGTTTGGAAACTTAGAAGACAAGACGTCAAGTAAACGCCTTCAAAAAATATTTAGTTTTCCTTCCACATTCATTATAATTGATTTGGTAAGGAAACACAGCAAAGATATAAATCTTTTTATTTATTTTACTGTTTTATACAAGATTTTTCCCTAAAAAATAAGCTTTATCAAAACAATAGTTGAACGGACCTTTCATTTTTCTATAAAAGAACGAATATTTTGCGAAATAGCAACCTATTTTAGGTTATTCGCCTATAATCATTAAAAACTCGCTATCAGACATAAATGCCCTCCTTTTCTATCCTACTCCTTAAAAAAGAATCCATATGTTCACGTAAACGGACAAGATCCACGCGACAGCCAAATAAATCTTGTAAATCTTCTTTTATATGTACCATGGCAAACATACTTGGCTTTGAAGTTTCCAAGTAAACATCTATATCACTATCTTCCGTTTGTTCCCCTCTTGCTACAGAACCAAATATTCCCATACGAATAATACTATATTTAGCAGCATTCTTCGTTACATAATCTCGTAAAAGATTTATACACTCAACTGTTGATTTCATAGCCCTTATTCTTTTCCTACAAAGATAGAAAACATCTCAAGAATCCCAATAACACGCTGCATTTTATATGTATGTCAAAGAGAAAAAAGGAAACTACTCTTCAATCCATCTGATAATACCCAAAAACAAAACCCAAGCAGAGAAAAGTCAAAAGTAGGTGAACCAACCATGTTGTTCCTGCATCCAATTCTTTAGTTCACGGCGTGAACTAAGTAATCCACAGCGTGAACTACTTAATCCACGGTGTGAACTAAGTAAACCGCGCCGTGAACTAAAGAATTCACTGGAGGCTTCATACTTTTGGATAGTGGATATGGAATCTTTGATTTGCCCGGTAGAAAAATTATTTCCATGAATGCAGTATTTTATGGAAAAAGACATTTAGGAGATAAAAAACCTCTTAAATTTGTTATACGATGAAACAATGGAAACGAAAACTTTGGAAAACCTGTAATGGCGTCTTAGCCACGCTCCTTGCCTGGCTGGGCTTTTCCTGCCTGGATGAAAACGGAAATGAACCGATTGTCTGTGAATATGGCGTACCGACCGCAGCTTATTCGCTGAAAGGCCATGTTGTCGATTCGCAAGGGAATGCAGTAGCGGATATGCCGGTTGTTATCAGCGACGGGACTTTCCCGTACAATTATCTGGTTGGCGATACGGTGAAAACGGATGCCAACGGAGAATTTATCTGGGAAAACAAGCGTGTCGAACCCAGGGATTTCCAGACTATCCAATGGAAAATTGTAGATACTTGCCGGATCTATCAGGATACGACGGGTATTACCGTGTTTGATCCGGAGAGTGCCGTAGGAGCCGACGGATGGTTTATGGGAAGACTGTCCGCTGAAGAGACGATTCGCCTGAGCAATTATCAGGAGTCGCATAGCGAGCCGTACCTGCAATACCGGATTTACGGGCGAATCACCAATTCCATCAACCGGGGTATGCCATTGGTTTTCCTGTCGGCCCGGAAAGCGAATGGACAGGAACCGAAGGAATTCTTCGACATCTCCAACTGGAACGGCGAGTATTCGTTTACCTATGAAAAAGCACCGGGCAAAGGCGATTCGCTTGTCGTTTATACCTCTCCGGTGACTTCAGCTGAAACGGGCTGGAGCCAAGATATTCCGGAAGACTCGGTTGTGATCCGTTTCGACGGCGTGCCTTTAACCGAGGGTTCGGGTCTATTGAAAGGAAAAGGAAGTATAGAGCAAAATATATCGTACAGTTATGAAGCATATCCTTACTAAACGACTCCGTTTTCTCAACGGAATAGGAAGTTTTCTTCTGATGTTACTCGGCTTCGGTTGCTCAGCAGGAGTTGAAGAATATGGCACACCGTATGCGACTTTCCAAATCAAAGGCCGCGTGGAAACAGGCAATCAGGAAGGCATTCCGAATATTCAGCTGGCAAGTATCTTCGGAGAGAATGACACCTGCGCTATAACCAAGACAGAAACGGATGGTTCTTTCGAGATGAACTTCAGTTATGTTCCACTTACTGATCTGAAAATTGCCGCAGAAGATGTGGATGGCGATAAAAACGGAAGCTATTTGCCGGAAGTTCAGGAGATTCATCTCTCGGAAAAAGATTTTCGGGGCGGAGATGGCAATTGGTACGCGGGTGAAGTAGAGAAAGAAATTACAATCAGCCTGAAAGAAAAGGAGAAACATGAAACAGCAGATTGACTTACGCAAACGGCTTGGTCTGGAAATCTTCCGGAAGATACATCAGAACCGGATCAAGCTGCATGAACTGAAGACGCTTTTCTGGGAATGCACGCTGCGTTGTAATGTGGCTTGCCGACACTGTGGAAGCGATTGTCGCGTTTCTTCGGCTTTTCCCGACATGCCAGTTGCCGACTTTCTGCGCGTCGTCGATGAAATCACTCCGCATGTGAATCCACATGAAGTATTAGTCATCTTCACCGGAGGAGAAGCCTTGGTGAGAAAAGACATCGAAAGTTGTGGAATCGAACTGTATCGCCGGGGCTTTCCTTGGGGAATCGTTTCCAACGGACTTTATCTGGACCGGAAACGGCTGGACAGCCTGCTGGCTTCCGGTCTGCATGCCGCGACAATCAGTCTGGATGGATTCGAGAAAGAGCACAACTGGCTGCGTCGTCATCCACAGAGTTTTGAGAAAGCGGTACAAGCCATCCGGATGTTGGCAGAAGAGAAAGAGATCATCTGGGATGTTGTCACGTGCGTGAACCGACAGAATATTTCATACCTGCCGCAGTTTAAAGACTTCTTGGTCAGTATCGGCGTGAAACGCTGGCGGATATTCACCATCTTTCCGGTCGGACGAGCCGCCACAATGCCGGAATTGCAGTTAGACAACCGGCAGTTTGTCTCCGTACTCGACTTCATCCGTCAGTGTCGCCAGGAAGGTGTGATACGAGCCAGTTACGGCTGTGAAGGTTTCTTGGGGAATTATGAAAGCGAGGTACGCGACGGATTCTATGAATGCCACGCCGGCATCAGTGTAGCTTCGGTGTTGATAGACGGTTCCATTTCCGGTTGTCCCAGTATCCGCTCGAACTTCCATCAAGGAAACATTTATCAGGATCACTTCATGGATGTCTGGAACAATCGCTTCGAAGCCTATCGCGACCGCAGTTGGGCCAAACAAGGAATATGCGCAGACTGCAAGATGTTCCGCTACTGCGAAGGCAATGGCATGCATCTGCATGATGAAGAAAAGAAATTGCTGGTCTGTCATTATCATCGGATTCAAGGACAGACGAAAGATTAACTTAAAAAGGCTGTCGCTTCCGGAAATGGAAACAACAGCCTTTTTAGTTAATGAATTTATTTCTCACGAATAAAGATATTGATCGGAGTTCCGGTGAAATCCCAGTTATCACGGATCTTGTTTTCCAGGAACCGCTTATACGGATCTTTCACCCATTGTGGCAAATTGCAGAAGAAGACAAACGAAGGAATGCTTCCTGCCGGCAATTGTGTCACATATTTAATCTTAATATACTTGCCTTTCCAAGCTGGTGGCGGATAATTCTCGATAATCGGCAGCATGGTTTCGTTCAACTTCGCTGTTGAAACACGACGCTGGCGATTCTCATAGACTTGCTTTGCCGTTTCCAGCACCTTAAAGATACGCTGCTTCGTCATCGCCGAGATAAAGATAATCGGGAAATCTGTAAACGGAGCCAGACGTTCGCGAATCGCAGTAGTGTAAGAGTTGATGACTTTCTGACTTTTATCCTCAATCAAATCCCACTTGTTCACACAAACCACCAGACCTTTCTTATTCTTCTGTATCAACGAGAAGATATTCAGATCCTGACTCTCGATACCTCGGGTTGCGTCCAACATCAAGACACAGACATCCGCATTCTCTATCGCCCGGATCGAACGGATCACAGAATAATATTCCAAGTCTTCAGTCACCTTTCCCTTCTTACGGATACCAGCCGTATCCACCAGATAGAAGTTCAAACCGAACTTGTTGTATTTCGTATAGATCGAATCACGCGTTGTTCCGGCAATATCCGTTACGATATTCCGCTCTTCACCAATAAAGGCATTTACCAATGACGACTTTCCGGCATTCGGACGACCTACTACGGCAATACGCGGCAGTTCTTCTTCCAAGGCCATCGGTTTATCGTCGGGCATTACTTCCAGAATCTTATCCAGCAAATCGCCGGTACAAGAACCATTGATCGCCGAAATACAAACCGGATCACCCAAACCTAACGCATAAAACTCGGCCGAACCGATATGAGCCTCGAAGTTATCTGCTTTGTTGGCCACCACCAGAACCGGTTTACGGCAACGACGCAAGATATTCGCCACTTCCTGATCCAAATCCGTCAGACCGTTTATCACATCGACAACAAACAAGATGACATCCGCTTCTTCGATAGCGATTTTCACCTGCTTATTGATTTCTTCCTCAAAAACATCCTCCGAGTTGACAACCCATCCACCGGTATCCACCAGCGAAAACTCTTTTGTCAACCATTCGACCTTGCCATACTGGCGGTCGCGTGTTGTCCCGGCCTGTTCATTTACGATAGCCTGCCGCGTCTGCGTCAGACGATTGAACAAGGTGGACTTTCCTACGTTGGGCCTACCAACAATTGCTACAAGATTTCCCATATACTTAGTTTATTGAGTTTTTAGTTTATGAGTCCTTCCGTTTATCCAAGTGTGTGGCTCATAGATCCTCACCCACTTATAAACCTTATTCCAGGCGATACCCGAAAGCACGAAGCATATTGTCGCGGTTTCGCCAGTCTTTTTCTACTTTGACAAACATCTCCAGAAAGACTTTCTTCTCAAAGAAGCGTTCGATGTCTTTGCGTGCCATCGCACCTACTTTCTTCAGTGCCTGTCCTCTATGCCCGATGATAATACCTTTCTGCGAATCCCGTTCACAAATGATCAAGGCTTTGATATGGATCATTTCATCATCTTCCTTGAACAATTCCACCACTACTTCCACAGCATACGGGATTTCTTTCTGATAATACAAGAGAATCTTCTCGCGGATGATCTCTGTCACAAAGAAGCGGGCCGGCTTGTCGGTCAGCGCGTCTTTCTCAAAATAAGGTGGTGATTCGGGCATCAGCTCTTCCACCCGTTGTTTGACATAATCAACATTGAAGTTCGACAAGGCCGAGATCGGGATAATTTCTGCCTGCGGAAGAATGGTTTTCCACTCCTGCACCAAGGCTTCCAGCTTCTGCTGGTCGGTCATATCGATCTTATTGATCAGCAGCAGGATCGGACATTTTTCCTTTTGCACCTGCTGCAAGAACTCTTCGTTCTTATCGATGGTCTCAATCACGTCTGTCACATACAACAACACATCTGCATCATCGAGGGCAGACTCTGAGAAGTTAAGCATAGACTCCTGCAGCTTATAGTTGGGCCGCAAGACGCCGGGCGTGTCTGAATAGACAATCTGCATATCTTCGGTATTCACAATACCCATGATGCGGTGACGGGTTGTCTGCGCCTTCGAGGTGATAATCGAAATACGCTCACCGACCAACCGGTTCATCAAGGTTGATTTTCCGACATTCGGATTACCGACGATGTTGACAAATCCCGATTTATGCTTTTTTTCCATCATATCCCCATTTCAGGTAAATTGATCCCCAAGTAAATCCTGCTCCGAAAGCAGCCAGAATCAGGTTATCACCTTTCTTCAACTGGTCTTCCCATTCCCACAGACACAAAGGAATTGTGCCGGCACTGGTATTTCCATATTTCTGAATATTGATCATAACCTTTTCTTTCGGTACACCCAATCGCTTGGCTGTCGCATCAATGATACGCAAATTAGCCTGATGCGGTACGATCCACGCGATATCGTCTTGCGTCAGATGATTGCGTTCAGCAATTTCAGCTGCCACATCAGCCATGGATGTCACCGCATATTTGAATACGGTTTTTCCATCCTGATAAACAAAATGTTCTCTTCTATCAACAGTCTCATGAGTAGAAGGATAAGCCGAACCGCCAGCCTTCATAATCAAATGAGAAAATCCGATACCGTCTGTACGAAGGATCACATCCATCACACCGATTTCTTCCGTAGTCGGTTCCAGCAAGACAGCTCCACAACCGTCTCCAAACAACGGACATGTCGTACGATCTTCATAATTGGTAATAGATGTCATCTTGTCGCCAGCTACAACCAATACTTTATGATAACGTCCGGTACGAATGTAGTTCGAACCAGTTTCCAATGCATACAAGAAACCTGCACAAGCTCCCTGCATATCAAAAGTCATGGCGTTCTTACAGCCTGTCTGATAGGCAATGATAGAAGCAGTCATCGGGAAATGATAGTCAGGTGTTGTGGAAGCAAACAAGACTACTTCAATGTCTTCCGGATTGACTTGTGTCTTTTCGAATAATTGCTTTACGGCTCTGATTGCCATATAAGAAGTGCCAAGACCTTCGCCTCTCAAGATTCTACGTTCCTTGATACCCACACGTGTCATGATCCACTCATCTGTGGTATCTACCATCTTACATAGATCCTCGTTCGTCAGAACATCTTCGGGAACATAGCCTCCGATTCCCGTGATTACTGCATTAATTTTTTCCATTACATCAAGAACTGATAAATGATTGATAAATTAAAATAGCCCTAAAAATTTGATTTTTTAGGGCTATTTCTTCCACTTAGTCAAATTAATCTTCTGAATAATTAAACTGCAGCTTCTTTAACGATTGCTAACTTACCTCTGTAATAGCCGCATTCGCCACATACAGTGTGATAAATGTGCCAAGCTCCACAGTTCGGGCAGATAGCCATTGTCGGAGCAACAGCCTTGTCATGAGTTCTTCTCTTGGCTGTTCTTGTCTTACCTTGTCTTCTTTTAGGATGTGCCATTTTATTATTAATTTTAATTGTTATTATTCTCTATCAAATCCTTCAGAGCATCCCAACGCGGATCAGTAGGCTGATCAACGTCCGAATCGTCTTCATAGAAACCGTCGTCCGAGAAGTCATCTTCTTCGTCTGAGCGGACTGCCCGATGTTTCCTCAATTTCGAAGACATCTCCTTATTACATTTTCCCGGTGCATGCACATGCTTCATCGGGACGGCCAAAGCAACGAATTCATATAAGAACCAAGCCAGGTTGATCGTTCCATCATCTTCGGGGATGATCAACACCTCGTCGCTTTCTTCCGCATATTCTTTGCCGAACTTCACTATCAGACGGGCATCCGTATTGATAGGCTGTTCCATATCGTCCAGACAACGATCGCATGGCACAATGGCTGTTCCTTCCAAATGGAAGCTTAGCTCAAACATCACAGCCGACTTGCGAAGAGTCAGATGTACCTGAACCTTACCCTTTTGCACCAAATCTCCTTCGATGTCCGCAAAGAACTTGTTCTCCAATAAGTAGTCATATTCATGTACTCCTGGAGTGAGATTTTTCAAATCAATATGATATAATCCAAATTTTCCCAAAGCCTACTTATGTAAAAACCTTGCAAAGGTACGAAAAATATTAACAGAAAAGCAATAGGTATGTAGATATTTTTTTCTATAATGCATTTTTGACACCATATTCACGGATTTTAACGTGTCAGACGGCGTAATTCGATACGAAATGTCGTCCCTTTACCGATTTCCGAGCTTTTTACATAGATTTTTCCGCCATGGTATGACTCAATAATCCGCTTTACCAACGACAGGCCTAAGCCCCAGCCGCGTTTCTTCGTTGTGTAACCCGGATTGAATACAGTCTTGAACTTCGACTTCAGGATGCCTTTGCCGGTATCCGTCACGTCGATGCGCACCTTCTTGCCTTTTTCTTCGATATGGAAGGTGATATTTCCCTGTCCTTCCATCGCATCCACGGCATTTTTACACAGATTCTCGACCACCCAGGCAAACAGAGCCTGATTCATCAGTACCATCACCGGTTCTTCGGGCGCTTCGACTGTTATTTTCACCTTCGACGAGATGCGGGTTTCCATATAATCAAGGGCCGAACGGACCGATTCACAGATATTCACCGGAACCGGCTCGGGTGTGGAACCGATCTTCGAAAATCGTTCAGCTATCATTTCCAGCCGTTTGACATCTTTCTCCATCTCAGCCAGCAGTGTCGGATCGACTTCTTTCAGCTTCAGATACTCAAGCCACGCGATAAGTGAGGAAATAGGTGTTCCCAACTGATGAGCCGTCTCTTTCGACAAGCCGACCCAGACTTTGTTCTGCTCGGCCTTCTTGGTGCTTGCCAAGGCCAGGAAAGCAGTCAGGATGAAAACGGCCATCACCGTCAGCTGCGCATACGGATAGACCAACAGCCGTTTCAGGATGAGTGAATCATCATAATATAGGTATTGGTAGGTGCCGTCTTCCATATCAATCACGATCGGGTCTTTCTTTTTCTTCAACTCCTGTACTTTCTGCTGCAGGAACTCATCCACATTCTTTTCGGGCAGCTCCAGATTCTTGTAGTTCATCACACTGTCCCGGTCATTGCACAGCATCACCGGAATGGCGGTGTTGCCCTGGATGATCTGCAGAATAAGGTTCATGTTCAGACTCGGATCTTCGCTGGTGAGCACACGTGTGGCTTCGGCCCAGACTTCAATCTTCTGGCGTTCCTCACGTGCCAAATCCTTGATCAGCAGATCAGATACAAAAACGGAAGCAATGGCTATCACCACAGCTGCCACGATAAACAGATATTTCAGCAATTGCCGGGAATCGTATAGGCTATTCATTCTTCATTATCTTTTTTTCTGTCGACAAAGAGACAAGACAACTCGTCAACAAAGCGATGTCAACAAATCTATTTTACTCTCCGTCACTGTAAATTTAACGGCGAAAAGATTGTTTTAGTGTATCCTATTTCTTATTTTTGGAAAGTATGTCGATATCTTAATTTCCAAAGAAAGAGAGTTATGAAAACAGTCCGATTAATTACTTGCGAAAATGATGCACAGGCACATATTCTGCAAGGTGCACTCGAGAATGAAGGCATTCCTGCCATCCTGCATAATGAGATTACAGCCCGCGTTCTTAACGGATACATCGGTCATCTGGGAATTGACATTCTGGTTCAGGAAACTGATTACGACCGGGCACTTTCCTTATTGGAAGAGAATCGAATGATTCCTGAACAACTTCGCTATTGTCCTTATTGCCATTCCGACCAAATCCGACTGACTTATAAGAGAAAATACCGTTTCCAGGCTTTCTTCAATATGCTGTCGGGACTCATCACCGGGAAAGCTGTCAATCCGTTATATTGGGAATATCATTGCCAGACGTGCCAGAAAAATTTTCCCAAACCGGTAAGCAAGAGTACAAGTCGGCAAGGAATCTGAACACCCTGTCCGAAGGCCCGAAAATTCATGCCTATGAATGCGCTAAAAGACGCCGGCTTTTCATCAATTCCCGGCGTCTTTTGATGAAAAGCCGGCGTCTTTTTCAAGATATACTTAGTCTTTTACATAACTGTCCGGGAAGATCGTGTATTGCTCTACTCCTTTCTTCGTGCGAATCCAGGTTGCATATTTGCCGGAAGCTTCGTCCAGTTCGATGATACGGGCACCGTTGGGCAAATGGTTGTATTCGGTCGGACCACCGCTGAAACGGCCGTAAGCCAACAGAATGCCTTGCCAATACACGGCATAGTCGTTGTCGTGATCATGACCGACAAACACGCCTTTCACATCACCTTGTTCTTTCATGGCTGTAAACAGACCGGAGTTCAGGGCCGGCGCACAAGCTTTCTCTCGCCGAATTCCATAAACAGTAGCATTTTCATCGGCTATTGCCTGGTGATATTCGGGCAACGGAATATGGAAGAACGCCAGGGAAAGCAACGGAGTTCCGCCATTGGCCTCGGTGAAAGCCTGGCTGCGGCTACGGTACCAGTCAATCTGGTCGAACTTGATGTAATCATATCCATCAATGCCTTTGATGGATGAATAGGCATTCGAGTCGAAGCAGTACAAGACAGCCGCGTCTTTCTTATCGTCCGACGAGCGGACAGCGAGGGCATAGTTGCCGTCGCCCGATATTTCGGGTACCTCATCGACAGTCAGGTTATAAGGCAAACTTTGGGCTACTTCCAGCAATTCTTGATGCGGTGTACCCTGTTCGTGATCGTGGTTTCCGAAGACGATCGAGAACGGGATCTTCCGGTCTGATACGGTTTTCAGTACCCGACGCAAGTTGTCTTTGGCCGGCTGACTGTATATAATATCTCCGGTGAAGACCACCAGATCTGGTTTTTCTTCGTCCAATACCTGATTGATGCGTTCATACGCCACTTCCGACCGTTCGTCCTGCCACTTCAGATGCAAGTCGGTGAATTGGACAATCTTGAATTTCTTGCTGTCGGTGTGAAACTTCAATACGGGTTTCTGCGCCCAGGCGGCGATTCCCAGAAAGGCAGTCGCCATAAAGCCTAAGATAAGTTTTCTAACCTTCATATTTTATATCCGTTTTTTAGATTGATTCGTGTCACAAAGCTAACCATTTCACCCCATTTTTGCAACCCTATAAAAATAATGCCTGTCTTTGCTTTCTTTTCTCGAAGATTTCTCCTACCTTTGGTTCGTCCGGAAACAGACCGGACGAAATGCATTGTATTATTCATTAAAATTACCTGCTATGAAAAAGTTTCTAGCCTTTGGGAGTGCCGCCCTCCTTCTGATCTGTGGCGGTTGTCAAGAAGAATCCATCGTGAATGAACCTGTTTCTGCCCAGCCAGTGAGCGTCCGGTTTGCCCTGACGTTGCGGGAAGACATCGAACCGTTTCTGCGAACCCGCAATTTGCCCGGCGGACTGCCCGGCGAACCTTCGGCGGCCAACGCCTCGCCCGACGAGGAAGAGACTCCTTCAACCCAACCCGTATCCACACTGTCGTATATCGAATATGCGGTTTATGATAATGACACGGAAGAGCTGATCGAACACCGGCGTTATGAAGTGGACGGACAGGACGGAAGCCTGCAAGTGCAGGACGAGCTGACGGCGGGTATTTATAAGGTATGTTTCCTGGCGCATGGTGTGACGGATGCGACCTTTGCCGAAGAGAACAGTCTGGTGACGTTCCCGGAAGTAGAAGATACGTTTTGGGGATTTCAGGAGATCGAAGTGGATGCCACACAGACCGACCAGTCGTTCAGCGTCGGACTGGCGCGTGCCGTGGCGGGTATCGAACTGGTGCCGACCGATGCCGTACCGGAACAGGTGGATCAGTTCCTCATCGAGACGTCGGGCCGTTATCACCAGATCTGCCTGCTGGACGGAAAGACGCCAGCCGTGACCGAAGCCTTCTCGCTGACCGTTGCCTTCGAGGCAGAAGACAAGCTGCCCGATACACGGGTGAAGCATTTCTTCTATTCGTTCGTGCCGGAAGCGGCTCCCGAAGCAGCATCGGCCTTTCTCGATGAAATGATCCTGACCTCACAAAGCGGCTCGGGCGAGGTGCAACGCCAGCGCACCATCACGCAGGTGCCGTTATACCGCAACCGCATCACGCGTTACACCGGGACACTTTATACGCCCAGCATCGTAGATGGCTTGTTCGACCTGCAGATTGATACCAACTGGGGCGAATATGTGGATCAGGTGTTGGAGTAAAAAAGAACAAGTTGACAAGGTTTATTGAAGAGACAAGTTAACAAGTTGACGAGTTGACAAGGCTTTAGATAGATTAGATAAAATATCATCACCTTGTCAACTCGTCCCCTCATCATCCTTGTCAACTCATCAACGGGAAATCCCTGTTTCCTTGTCAACTCGTTAACTCGTCAACTTGTTACCTTGCTTTCATCTGCTTTGCCCAGATATTTCCGGGATAAGCTTCCAGCGCTTTGGCAAAGGAAGCCTGCGCAGCATGCTTGTCTTGCTTCAGCAACTGGATCAAACCGGCATAATAGTCGATTTGGCTTTGCCGGATGTTCTGGGTTGCTTCCCCAAACTTGGCATACGAATCCAGCGTGCGCTGACGTGTCTGTTCCAGGTATTTTTCCATTGCCTGCAAAGCAGATTGAGCTTCTTCCGTCTTACCCAGTTTCTCCAAGGCTTTCACCCGGTAGTAAGCCAGATCCGACAAGCCGCCCGGATATTTGGCAGAAGCCGCTTTCTCAAAGAATTCCTGTGCCTTCGCTTTTTCGTTCAAGCCTTCATAGGCTACACCAGTCAGGTAATAAGCCTTCACTTCATAGCCACCGCGATGCGAAGGAGCCACTTCCAAGTTGGTCGGATACTGATTGGCCAAGTCAAACTCGCCAATAGCTTTCTGATAACTCTTCTTAGCCAGAAGCGACAAACCCTTCAACAGATGTGAATCCACATAAATATCGTGAATCTGTCCGCCGCCTTCCCACAAATGGAAATGACGTTTGTCCATGATCTGAATAGCCTTGTCGTACTTACCCATGACGTTATACAACGACAACAGGCGCATCACTGCATCGTCATGTTTCATCACTGTCTTCAAATGACGTTCCAGACGTTTCAGACGGGCATCCAAAGCAGCATTGGCCGATTCATAAATCTTATCGGATTCTGTAAACAGCAGGGCATCATTCGGATTGATCTCGATAGCCCGGTCATAAGCCGCCATCGATTTTTCCCACTCGCCCAACTGACCATAGGCAAAGCCGACATTTCGCCACGAAATGGCAAAGTCCGGTTTCAGTTCAGTAGAACGTTGCCATTCAGCCAGACCTTTGTCTTTCTGTCCGATATAATACAGCAAGTTACCGTAGGCATAATGTAACAGGGCATTATCGGGCTGTGCCTGCAAAAGAGCTTCAAACAGATTCACTTCTTCCAGACGCAACGGATAGTTATGCAGCGGCGAGCAAGCATCTGCCTGTGCCAGTGCCGATGTCACAGCCGACTGATCACCTGTCTGCAAAGCGACAAATGCCCGATAATAATGTACCATTGGCGATGAAGCAAACGGTTCGCCCAACTCGATGGCTTTAGCCAATAGTTTTCCGGCCTCATCTGTTGCTCCGACCAGCAAGTAATTATTGACCACTTCCAGCATTTCCTGGATTGCCACCAGTCCTTCTGTCTGTCCATTCAGGCGCGAAGCCAGTGCCGATGCATCACCTTTTATCAGGAAGCTCTCTTCTATCAGGCTGCCATAATCCAGCGGATCAATACTACGCACATAAGCCAATACGGCTTTCGCCTCTTCCGTACGTCCTAATTTACGCAAGATAAAAGCTTTCAGGTTCTGTGCCTGAATATCGCGCTGACCGACATACAGCGATTGGGTAATCATATCCAGTGCCTTTGGATAATCCTGTTGCTGCAAAGCCAGAATAGCCAGTCCATAGAAAGCCGGATGTTTATAATCAGGTGTCCAGGTGGCAGCCCAATAATTGTTTTCTGCCTGGTGCTTGTCGCCCGTCAGCTGATACAGATAACCTAAATAATACAACGCTTCCGCATCTTTCACCCGGGTATAATCATGTGACAGACGAGTCTGAGCCCGCAACAAATGTTTCTCGGCCTCAGCCCACCGTGCCTGACGCAAGTAATGCTTACCGACTTCAATATTCACGCGGGCATCCATCGAGTCACGGCGCAGGGCTTCGTTATAGAAGTCCATGTAGTCCAGACGGGCATTATTGAACTGATCCACACGCAGACCAGCCAGATACAGTTCTTCGTTCGTCTTATATTCGTCCACCGGTTTTGTTCCGTCGATCACTTTCGGCAGCGGTTTATCCGCGTCCAACTCGATCGGCCGGTAATCTACCAGCAGATTTCCTTCTACATCATACAAAGCGGCATATAAATCAGAAGCCTTGGCTCCTGCCGGAACAGCTACCTCATCCAGGAAATAATGATCGGGATCAATATCGATAGTCTTCTCCAGACAAACCTGATCCTGGTGTTTGACTACCACACGTGCCTGTTTATATAAGGTAGTCGCACAAAAACCTACCCGATATTTTCCGGCATCACCCGGTTCAAAATTAACGGCCGCATCCATGGTCGCATTCTTACAGCCTTTAATACCTTTGATCGGATACCAGATCTGGCTGAATTCGCGTGTTTCACCCGGATTGACCCAACTATAATCCGGCTGATTGTCTGAATATGCACCGACCATCAGCTCCAGATAATGTCCGTCTTTATCCGACAGAATCTTGTTCCACATGTGGCCGTTCGGATTATTTCCCCACAAGAAGAACTTCTTTCCCGGTACAACATGGCGATTCGCCACATGCACGGTTCCGGCATCCTTGGCATAATCATATCCGGCCAGGAATTCCATTTCGCTGCCCCAAGCAAAGATCGAGCGCGAATCGCCCTTATAATTTCCCCAACGGGACAGATCGACCTGTTCGCCGCTACCCAATACCGCTTCGCCCATCGGCCATTTTGTAAAATAGACTTTATGATGATCGGCACCAAACTGTACATCGGGTGGGAAAATCACCTGATAATGTTCATCACAGTGTACGGAAACATTCGCCCAATACAGCATTGACTGGATCATTTGCGTCGGGTTTGTCACCATAATCTTGGCTTCCACCCACGAACGGTTCGGATACACCGAAACACCCACCGACCATTTCAAGCGATGCCGCAGTTCGGTCTCACCTACCCAGATCGTCTTGCTGCCATCCGTATTTTCCTGCATCTTCCAGTTGGTCGGCAAATACGTCGTTGCCCGGTGATGGTCCGGAATATTCCATTCCACACCGCCCGACAACCAGGCGCCCAGCATACCGATCAAAGCCGGTTTTGCACCGGTCTGTGTATAAAAGAAATGATAATCATTGGTTTTGTCGGTCGCCGAGAAAATACGACCGCCTATTTCCGGCAAGACAGAGATATTCACATACTCATTTCCCAACCGCAGCACATTATACTCTTGATCGACCACATTCTCGGTCAGTACATCATACAACGGATACGGATAAATGTAACCTTCCGCTCCCTGATAAACACGTCCGGTAAAAAAGATGGGATCCACTTCCGGACTTCCAATCTGATAGGTCGGAATCTTTTCCTTCACGGCTTTCATTTCCACCTGTTGTCCCCAGGCAGGAAGCGAAAGCACTGCCAACAAGGGCAAAACTAACTTTGCTTTCATAGGATATGACTTAAAGTGTTTCTATATAATAAAATAATCATGAATCTAATTTGAACTAAAGAAAAAAAGACGAGTTGACAAGGTACAAGGCTTCAGACAGATTTCAAATCCATTAGCCTCATAACCTTGTCAACTCGTATGATCACACACTTGTCAGTCTACCGACAAGTACCTTTATCTTTTCAAATTCGGATTCAACTGAGTATCCGTTGAAGGATAAGGCAAATAGATTGACTTTTCACCCTGCCATGTTGTACCTGCCGAAATCTCTACCTGATTCTTACGCATAACACCCGGAGCTACCTCAATCGGCTCATTTGCCTTACGCTCGTTAAACGTCTGTTCTAATAATTCCATACGCATCTGATCGTCGCGACGAGTTACCAAAGCAACCCAATAACCAGCTACTTCCCAACCATGTTCTGCCAACGCTGCATTGGCAAAGGCATCACCACTCAAACCTTGCTGTAACGGTTCCAGTCCGGCACGTTCTCGCACCTTATTGATACATTCGTAAGCCATTGTATTCGGAGTCCCTTCTGCACGAGCCTGAGCTTCTGCATACCATAATAATACTTCTGAATAACGGATCAGACGATGACGATGATCGTTTGTCATCCATCCTGTATTGGCCGGCTGTGTATAATCGTAATCGCCGCCATCTTCAGCTATAGTGAAAATACAATACATCGGGTGTTGTTCAGGAATTGATTCATCCCACCAGTCAACCAATGGATTACCGGCTTTATTACCCTGTAAGATTTTAGGATTAAACGTTGCGTCTTTACGCGGACCAGCCGGGAATTCTTTCCAGAACTTGATTTCACCCCAACCGTCACCCCATCCGCCAAGCGATTCGAACAGGTTACTAGAAGTCATCTGTGAGTCTTCTACCCAAGTAAAATCACGTGAATAATTGATGCCAACAACTGTTTCATTGGTGTAATTATGACTCGGAGCATATACATATTTGTATTCTGATTCCAAAATATATTCATACGTTCCTGCATTCACACCATCAATAACCGCCTTGGCTTGTTCAGCAGCCTTTGCATAATATTCCGTTTTCTTTAATGGCCAACCAGCCATTGCCATGTAAACGGCAGCTAAAGTTGATTGAGCAGCCTGTTTGGTAATATAAACATTGGCTCCATTCATTTTACGTGGAGCAGAAGAGTAATCAGTCGGAAGCGTATTGACACAATCTACCAGATCCTGCTCTATTTGAGCGTAGATTTCTTCGACCGAAGCCAACGGACGCTCATAACTCACTTCGTTATCCAGCACCAACGGAACTTGTCCCCAACGACGTACCAACCAGAAGTAATTCACTGCACGCCAATATTTAGCCTGTCCAATAGCAATATTGATTTCCACATCAGTTGTCGGAGTTCTTTCCGCATTCAGGATAATGTAGTTGGCAGCCTTGATACAGGTATAAGAAGTTTGCCATGCTGCTTCCACTCCTTTGTTGGCATCCGTCGGGCGGAAAGCATCCACTTCTGCATATGCCTGTTTGTTACTACCCGGATTTGTCGTCAAATCATCACCCTGCCAAGATGGAATGGTCGGGTTTGTATTCGTTTGTATCAAACATACTTTCTGATACAAAGCGTATGTTGACATGTCCAATTCTTCTTGCGTAGAGAAGAATGTTGAGGGGGTTAACTGTCCTTTCGGATCTTCTTCCAAGAAATCACTGCAAGAAGTAGAGAACAAGGTAAACAAAGCCCCACTTAATAATAAATATTTTGCTTTCATAATTCTTATCTTTGACTTTACATAGTTAGAAATTCATACGTACACCCAGTGTATAAGTACGTGTCAATGGGTAAGCTCCAAAATCAATACCGTCGTTCACGTCAACACCGCTACTCATAAATGAGATACCGGCAGGATCCATTCCCTTATAACTTGTAATCGTAAACAGATTCTGGCAACTGAACGTAAAGCGTAAATCAGCAAATTTTGCCACCGATTTAGGCAAGTTATAAGACAAGCTCAAGTTGTCCAAACGGAAATAACTGGCTGATTCCAGGAATTTGGTAGATGTTGAAGCCGACTGGTAATCGTTACTAGTAACTGTTACAGACGGATAACGAGCAGCCTCCCTTGCCACATCATAATTATCATTCAAGTACTCACGCAATGTAATGAAAGCAAAGTCACCCGTCATAGCTGTTCCTGTAAAACGAACCAAGTTCAAACGGTCTGCACCAAACGAACCTGTGAAGAAGAGATTCAAATCCCAGTTTTTCCAACGGAAGGTATTGTTCCAACCCAATGTAAAGTCCGGATTTGCTTTTCCGATAAACGTACGGTCATTACTGTCAATCGTACCGTTTCCATCCAAATCAACAAACGAATCGTGGCCCGTCTCATCCAAACCATTCCATATATATCCATAGAATGCACCAATCGGTTGTCCTACTTCTACTCGTGTCACACCGTCATTCGGAATCATACCTGCAGCCGGAGTTGTACCGGAAACAAAGTCCAGACCACCCAAACCAGTTACTTCATTCTTCAAATAGGTACCGTTCAATGTGGTTGACCAAGTAAAATCAGGTGTATCAAATACAGTCGCATCGATTGAGAAATCTATACCCCGGTTACTTACCTCTGCGGCATTCACCCAGTAGGAACCACCACCGTCATAATTGGCAATCGTACGCTGCAACAAACCGTCTTTTGTCTTTTTATCGAAATAGTCGAACGAGAAATTCAACCGATGATTCAAAATAGAGAAATCAAGACCCAAGTCCAACTGATGCGTCGTTTCCCACGTCAAATCAGGTGTAGCTACTGATGTACCGATCCAATAACCGGTATATTGAGACGATCCACCAAAAGCATACATAGCCTGTTGCATCAATCCCAATGTTCCATACGGATCAATAGCTTGACTACCAATCACACCATAGCTGGCACGGATTTTCATATCCTGAACAAGATTCTGATTTTGCATGAAGTCTTCATTACCCAAAGACCAGGCAGCAGCGATGGATGGGAACCAACCCCATTTATTATTCTGGAACTTGGAAGAACCGTCGGCACGAATCGTACCAGTCAGCATGTAACGATCTTTGTAATTATACATCACACGTCCTACTCCAGACATCAAAGCCCACTCTGAATAAGAGTTACTTACGGTTCGGCTACTAGCCATATTAACATTCCACCAACCACACTTTCTGTCAACAAACCGCTACCGTTCAATGCCATATAACGGGTTTCCGAATGCGTTGCTTCATAAACAGCCGTAGCAGTCAAGGCATGATCACCCCACTTATTTGTATAAGTCAAGTTGTTTGTCGTCTGCAATGTCATGCGGTACGTATCATTATTACCCATGCTATTATTGCTGTTTGTTACCTTCTTGGTAGAGAAAGAGTAGGCTTTCAGATCATTATAGTCAATACCGTTACTTGTCGTAAAAGTCAAACCCGGCAGAATATCGAACTTCAAATCCATACGGGCATTTACGATGTCTGTAATTGTTTCACCCGTCTGTTCTTTTAACATACCCACAGGGTTGTTTTGAGTTAAAGCACTATATGGGTCACGCGTATATGAACCGTCTTCATTCAAAATTCCAAGTACTGGTGAGTAGTTCATAGCAACGTTCACGATATTACCTTTCCCGGCACTGAAGTCTCCACTATGACGAATATTATGCGAAGCATTCACATCGGCTGTCACATGCAACCAGTCTGTCACCTGTGAAGTTATATTGGCACGAGCCTGGAAACGCTCATTCTTATTTTCTATAACAACACCATCCTGTCCAACATAATTACCAGAAACCAAATACTGGATTTTATCACTACCACCAGAGAATGTCAATTTATAATCTTGAGTGATACCGGTTTGATAAATCTGATCCTGCCAGTCTGTCCCGGCTGTTCCATTTTGGAATGCACTTAACTGTTCATGAGTAAACGTATTCGGACGATACGTATTATACAAATTAGCAAATTCATAAGGACTCAGGGTTTCATAACGTTTGGCAACGGTTCCGATACCCACCTTGGCATCCAATGTAATTTCCCGAGTATTCGCCTTACCAGTTTTGGTAGTAATCAAAACAACACCGTTCGCACCACGCGAACCGTAGATAGCTGTTGATGAAGCATCCTTCAATACCTGCATTGAACGAATATCTTCAGGATTCAAACCCGTCAGTCCACTTTCACGAACGATACCATCGATCACATACAACGGATCATTACTGCGGTTGATTGAACCCGAACCACGCACACGGATTTTAACCGTTCCACCCGGCACACCGCTATTCTGCACCTGCACACCGGAAACACGTCCTTGCAATGCGTCTGATACCTGCACAATCGGCTGATCTTTAAAGTTCTTACTGTCCAATACAGCTACTGATCCCGCCAAATCGGCTTTTCGAACCACACCGTAACCTACGACTACCAATTCATCCAAATTCTGTGAATCTTCCTTCAATGTAATATTCAGTTTTGTCTGGTTGTTCACTACAACTTCTTCGGTTGTATAACCGATATAAGAAATTTGCAATGTAGCATTTCCCGGAACCGACAAGGTAAAACGACCATCCATATCTGTCATGGTTCCATTGGTTGTCCCTTTTTCAATTACATTTACGCCCATTAGCGGTTCTCCATTCTGATCAACGACTGTCCCTGTTACAGAAATGGATTGTTGTTGTTCTTGTACTACCGGGTTCAATTCATTGGCAACAGCTAAAGTAGTGCCACCCAGTAACATCCCCGCCATCAAAGGCATTGTTTGAAGAAGTCGCTTCAAACCGGGATAAAATAATCCCGCAGGTATCACATTCTTTTTCATAAATTAATTATATAAGTTTTTTTCGTATTTCAAACCATCAGGCCGGAACGGTTAAACATCCTGCTCTTTTTTTTTAAAAATCAACGCGCTCTATTTATAAAAGAATAAATTATATTCATCAATAAACAGATCTCTTTTAAAATCAACACTGCAAAATTAAACCATTTTTAAATATTTGACTCATCAAATAGTATGTTTAATAACATGTATTTGAAAAATATTAAGGATCATTTATTGAAAACAGGCAATATGTATAATAATTTTATTAATCCAACTTATAAATAATTCTAATCTAAAAGAAAAACGGCGGTATTTATTTTCGAATTAACAAACAAAGAAATAATGCGCTTTTTGTAAACAGCAAGTATTTTCTTGCTAATAACTAAAGTTCTTGCATCGGAAAGTAAACTTGCTTCAAAATTATTTATACTCGTTCTCCAAATGTTTTATTCAATCATAAACGATTGATCGCTCTCACGCGCGCACGCGTTTTGTTGTGTGTTGTTTAGATCTATACTTTGGTTTAGTTTTCTTGCTTTAATTTTCTTTCCTTTGTTTTTTCTTTCCTTTACTTTGTGCACTTTTCACTGCGATAACCGGGGTTTTCACTGTGATAATGAGACTTAAATTTACAATAAGTATTTTTATATACACCTGTAAACAAGTAACTCATCTATATATTTTATATTTTATTTAGAATTTATGTTTTAAACAGTATGTTTTGCAAATATTCGTTAACACAGCTAACTCTCAGCATACAATCAATAAATAAACAGGCTACTTTGCATCCTTTATAAAGAAGAATCACTAAGTTAAAAGTGCTAGTTTAATATCCAATTCTTCAAAACATACAATGAAAATGTATCTCCCGGGAAAAAGCCCAAAAAGTTTGGCGATTTACTGAAAAGGTCTTACTTTTGTTCCCTCAATCCTTGCTGCCCTTGTAGTTCAACGGATAGAACGACGGTTTCCTAAACCGTAAATTTGGGTTCGATTCCCAACGGGGGTACATTTCAATTGACAATGGATAATTGACAATGGACAATTAACAAGGACAAACAAGAAATATTTGGCACGGATTCCACTAATTTCACGGTAGGAAAATATTTACCGTGTTAATCCGCGAAATCCATGTCTTTTCAATGGATAATTGACAATGGACAATTAACAAAGACAAACAAGAAATATTTGGCACGGATTCCACTGATTTCACGGTAGGAAAATATTTACCGTATTAATCCGCGAAATCCATGTCTTTTCAATGGATAATTGACAATGGACAATTAACAAAGACAAACAAGAAATATTTGGTACGGATTCCACTGATTTTACCGTAGGAAAATATTTACCGTGTTAATCCGCGAAATCCGTGCCTTGACAATGGACAATTGAAACAGAGGATGAATTGAAAATTACGGATAAATCTCCCCAAAAATATGTTGAAAACGATTATTATGGTAGGCATGGGCAGTTACTTAGGAGGCATTGTGCGCTACCTGGCCTCACGTTTCATCCAAGAGCATGTGATGTGTTCTTTTCCTTTAGGAACCTGGGTTGTGAACATACTGGGTTGTTTTGCCATCGGATTATTCTATGGTTTATTTGAACAGGCCCATCTCATGAATTCTCATCTCAAGTTGTTTTTAACCGTGGGTTTCTGCGGTGGTTTCACTACTTTTTCTACCTTTATGAATGAAAACCTACTGTTGATACGGGATGGGAATTTCTATTATTTCGCACTCTATACCGGTTTAAGTCTGCTGATCGGTTTTCTGATGCTCATGGCTGGTTATTCACTTGTCAAACTCTTTTGAGAACAACCCCGTTCACCCTACCAGCCATTCTTTAAACTCCGCCACCCGTGCCTTGCTGACCAGTACTTTTTCGGCTGTCGGTGTTTTCAGGTTGACCGAGAGCCGGCCGTTGAACCACAGATCGATATCGCGTATGGACTTTTTGGAGATCAGGAACTGCCGGTTGGCACGGAAGAAGCGCTGCGGGTCCAGGCTCTCTGCCAGCTCGTCGAGGGTTTGCGGGAAGAGGTATTCGCGCAAGTCGGTATCGACGGCTTTCACCTGTCCGTCGGCGATATAAAAGAACAGGATGGAATCGACCGAGATCGGGAGTAGCTTGTCGCCCTTCATCGGAATGAGGAAATGCGTCTGGAAGCTCTCTGCCCGTTTCAGTTCCTGAAAGACTTTCCGGAAATCGGGCATCTGTCCGGTTGCTTCAGACGACGGAAGGGCAAATCGCCTCAGCTTGTCGAGTGCCCGCTGCAAGTCCGGCCGGTTGATCGGCTTCAGCAGGTAATCAATACTGTTCACCCGGAAGGCACGCAAAGCATATTCATCATAAGCCGTAGTGAAGATGATGGGGCACGTGATGGTGGTGTGTTCAAAGATCTCGAAAGCCGAGCCGTCGGCCAGATGGATATCCAGAAACACCACGTCGGGCATGGGCGATGCCTGAAACCACGCCAGGCTGTCGAAGATACTGTCCAGTTCTCCCACCACCGTTATCTCGGGCGCTGTCTCTGCCAGCAAAGCCTTCAGGTTACGCAAGGCCGCTTTCTCGTCTTCAATGATCAATGCATTCATATCAAAGGCAGTATAACGATAAAATGATTCTTCTCTTCCTTCACTTCGATTTCCCTGCCGAACAGGAGCTGATAGCGCTTCGATAGGTTACTCAGTCCGATATGCGTCCCGCTGCTGGCTGTCAGCTTGGGCTGGATCGGGTTGGAGACGGAAAGAGAGTCCTTGTCTGCCCGGATGCGGATATGGAGCGGATGCCGGTTACTGATCTCGTTGTGCTTCACAGCATTCTCGACCAGCAGCTGGACCGACACCGGCGGCAGCGTCTTCGACAAAGCTTCGGGAGCGACCTCCACCTCAAAGACCAGGTTCTCTTCAAACCGCATCTGAAGCAGGTACATATACGAGCGCACGAAGTTCATCTCTTCTTCCAGCGTCACCCTATGGCTGTCGCTCTCCTGCAGGGAATAGCGCAGCACCTTCGACAGCTCTTGCAAATAATCCTGGGCTTTCCCGGGTGTTTCGCGGATCAGCGAATTAAGGGTATTCAATGAGTTAAACAGCATGTGCGGATTCAGCTGACTCTTGAGGGATTCGTATTGATTGACCAGGTTGGCCGTCCGGAGCATCTGGTTCTCGACCAGCATCCGCCGGCTCTTCCGGTTCAGGTACATCAGGTAACAGCTTCCGGTAACGATGATGGAGATCAGCCCGTCGCGCAGCGGATGCAGATAATGATGCAGGCTGGCATCGATGGCCGGGATCGACAGCCAATGATGCAGACCCACATAACCTTGCCCCAACAGATTGCTGCCCATCCAGGTGATCACCAGCGAACAAACCACCTGAGGAAAGCGGATACTGACGGAATCGCGGTTGAACTTGAAGAGCCACGTATTCAACCCAAACAACAGGACCAGCGACAGATAGGTAAAGATCACCTCGTTCACGACATCCACCGGATGCATGTCCGGAAAGAGCGTCTGCTCGGAGTCCGGATCCAGCAAGGCAATCAGCTCCGGAAAATGCGTGAGGAACGCCACCATGATGGAGATGACGTTCATCAGGAACAGATATCGGTCGAATCGGAAGAGTTTCATGCAGCAAAGTTAATCGTTTTTCCGGATTTTCGCACTCACGTACATACCCGGACGGAAACGGCTGTTCGGTTCCTTCACCCGGGCATAGACCTGCAAGGAACGGTTGACATCGTCCACTTCCTGCCCGATCGTGATGACCGTCGCTTCGAAGGTCTGCGCGCCCATGCCGTTGACCTGGAACTCGACCGGACAGCCCACTTGCAGGGAATCGAGGTCTTTCTCGTAGGCCGTCAGCTCCAGCAAGGTCTCGCCTTTGTTGACTACATCACACACCGGCTCGCCCGCATTCAGATACGTGCCCAGGTTGATGTGCATATTGGTGATATATCCGCTGAGCGGAGCCTTCACTTCCAGATAAGGCTGGATGCCTTGTTCGTGCAAGCGGTTGACATCCATCTGCAACAGCTTCAGCTGGGCAGCAGCGGCTTCCATCCGACTCTTCATCGAGAGGTAATCGGCCTTGCTCTGCTGGAAACGCTTCTGCGAAGCCGCTTCCTGCTCCGACAACATCTTCTGCCGGTTGTATTCTTTCTCCAGATATTCCGTCTGGGCTGCCGATTCCAGATAAGTCTGCTGCAACTGGATAAACTCCGGGTTCTCGAGCGTAGCAATCACTTCGCCCTGGCTGACATGGTTGCCCGGCAAAAGGCTGGTGCTGTGAATACTTCCGCCCATCGTCAGGGTAACCGTAGCCTGCCGCTGGGGCGGAACAGTGATAACGCCGTTGTAGGAAGCCGACTTGGCCACATTCGTAGCCGCACTGACGGCATCGGTCTGCGGGGTTGAATCAGCCTGAGCAACCGTTTCTGTGGCAGGAGCAGGAGCCACTTCTGCTTGCTGGCTGGCGGGTTGCGGATCATTACAGGATAAAAGGAACAATCCGAGGGTACTTATCAAATATATCTTTTTCATCTTCTAAAATATTTACGGTTCGTTATTAGTTATTTCCTTCAGTATATAATTCCAGTTCCAACACCGAGATGTTGTAACCATACACCGTCTCGATATAGTTCTGCCGGATATCGCGGGCGCTGTTCAGGCTCTGCACGAACTCGACAATGTCGATCTCGCTTTCCTGAAACTGCAACAGGGCATTCTTCTGTAAAGAACCAGCTTCGCGCAGGGCCGCCGTCGTGAAGTAATTCAAGCTCTCCTGTTGCTGGCGCAGCTTGTTGTGCAGTTCCACCACCTTATTATTCAGCTGGCGGCGGTTATCGTCAGCCTCGAGCCGGGCAATGTGCCAGTCGATCTTCGCCTGCCGGCTCCGGCTCTGCTGCGGGAAGAACAAGACCGGGAAAGACACGCCAACCATCCAGGCATTCAGCCCGTTCAGCGGAGAAATCTTCTGCCGGGTATAACCGAGCGACAATTCCGGGAAGAACTTGCTCCGCTCGACACGCAACAAGGCCTGCTTCTCGTCCACCCGGCTGTTGAAATAATCCAGGTGAATCTGCGACGGTGTATGCGTGAGCGGCACCGGGAAACAAGTCGTCGTTGTATCGGCCGGAAGAACCGGTTCGTCGGCATAACAGCTCCAAGCAAAACGGCGGCCGGCAAGCGACAATTCTTCTTTCGCCTGTATCCACCGTGTATGCAGGTCGGCAGCCAGAGTCGAGATCATGTCGCGCTGCAGCCGGCTGATGTCGCCTTGCTCATAACGCAAGTCGCCGGTCTGTTGTAGCTTCTCGGCCAGCTGGTGCTGCTCGTCATATAATTTATAAAGCTGGAAAGCATAGAGATAATAAGCCCATGCCCGCTTGACTTCAGCCACAATTTCTTTCTTCACCAGATCCCGGTAATGCGTTCCTCCGGCAATCTGCGTCTTGACCAGGGCATTCCGGTAGAAAGGAGTCAGCAGCGAGCCCAACGACTGCTCGATGGCCAGTTCGTTGTCATTCCGATACGCTCCGTTCAGCTGTCCCCACGAATAATTGAACGCCATGTTGCCGCCATCCCAGATTTCGCCCCGGGCAGCCCGACTTTTCTCCAACGCCGCTTCGGCCGTCTGCAGACGAGGATGATGCTGCAGGGCAATCCCGACAGCTTCGTCCAGCGAAACCGTCTTTGCTTGTGCCGAACCCGCTGCCGGAAGCAAGAGGCAAGCCACGAACAAAGCCGCTGCCCCATAGTTCGTCTTCCGGCTTCTCTTCCGCCGCCAGCCGGCAGCAATCTGATTCACCAGTTTATAAAAGGCTGGAATAATAATCAGCGTCAACACCGTTGAGACCAGCAATCCGCCGATCACCACCGTTGCCAGCGGGCGCTGCACCTCAGCACCGGCTGTCTTGGCAATAGCCATCGGCACAAAACCCAGCGACGCCACCAGTCCGGTCAGGAACACCGGACGAAGCAGATGCGGGCAACCTTTCCTGATAATACGATTCGTACACATGGTATATAGGTTATGTTTCCGTAAGTCATTGAAATGATTGATCATCAGAATACCATTCAGCACCGCCACACCAAAGAGGGCGATAAATCCGACTCCCGCCGATATACTGAACGGCAAGCCACGCAACCAGAGAGCCACGATACCACCGATGAGCGACAAAGGCACCGTCGAGAACACCACCAGCGTATAAATGACACTCCGGAAAGCAAAGAACAGCAAGAGCAGAATCAGCAGCAAGGCAATCGGGATGACCACCATCAGGGTACGGATCGCGTTCTGCAAGTTCTCAAACTGACCACCGTATTCGAAATAATATCCCGGTTTCAGCTGGATATTCTTATCCAACGATTCCCGGATCTGGGATACGACCTGTTGGATATCGGCATCGCGCACATTGACACCGATCACGATACGCCGCTTAGTGGCATCCCGATTGATCTGCAATGGTCCGTTGACCAAGTCGATCGAAGCCACTTCGCTCACCGGAATCTGAATGCCTTCGGCTGTGCGGACAAACAACTTATCCAGATTCAGGTCTTTCACCTTGTCATTATCCAGACGCAAGACCAGATCGAAGCGCCGTTCGTTCTCAAAAACGACACCCGCCGCTTCGCCGGCATAAGCCGTACGGATGATGGTATTCAGCTCTTCAATATTGATACCATAGCGGGCAATCTTCCGCCGGTCATAATTCACCACCAACTGCGGCAAGCCCATTGCCTGTTCCACCAGCACATCGGCTGCACCCGGCACTTGTTCGACATAGCGGGCCGCTTCCTTGGCCTTGCTATACAACTCTGCCATATCTTCACCATACAGCTTGATGGCAATATCCGCCTTGGCACCGGTCATCAACTCATTGAAACGAAGCTGGATCGGCTGACTGAAGTTGAACTCAGCTCCGTCGATCGAAGCCAGTTCGGCCTTCATCTTCTCCACCATTTCCGCCCGGCTGCCGGCTGAAGTCCATTCGCTGAACGGCTTCATGACGATCATGATATCGGCATCTTCCACCGCCATCGGATCGGTCGGCACCTCAGCCGTACCGATCTTGGCCACGACGTGTTTGATTTCCGGGAATTTCACTTTCAGCTTCTTCTCGGCTTCCAGCGATATTTCAATACTCCGGCTCAGCGAACTGCCGGCCGGCAAAGTCATCTGCATGGCAAAGTCGCCTTCATCCAAGGTCGGAATAAATTCGGCACCCAACCGGGTAAAGAGAAGCAACGAAGCAGCCAGCAAAGCAAAAGAAGACACGATCGTTCCCCAGATATGCTTCAGACAGAAGCTCAGGCAACGCCGATACAGCTTGTTCAAGCGGTCAAAGAAGCGGTCGGCCAACGTTGGCTTCACCGCAATCTGCCGTTTCAGGAACAGCGAGGCCATCATCGGCACATAGGTGAGCGACAAAAGCAAAGCCCCGATAATACAGAACACCAGCGTCTTGGCCATCGGGGTGAAATATTTTCCTTCAATGCCCGTCAGAGTCAGAATCGGGAAGAACACAATCAGGATAATCAGCACAGCAAAGGTCGCACTGCGCACCACTTGTCCGGCACCCGTTTCCACTTCCCGGTCCATTTCTTCCCGGCTCAGCTGACGTCCAGCCAGTCTTTTCCCATAAATATGTGCCAGGATTCCTTCCAGGATAACAATCGAGCCATCCACCACAATTCCGAAGTCGATCGCTCCCAGACTCATCAGGTTGGCCGATACACCAAAGATGCGCATCAGGATGAATCCGAACAACATGGCCAGCGGAATGACCGATGCCACAATCAGTCCGGCACGCACATTACCCAGGAAAACAATCAGGACCACAAACACGATCAGCGCGCCTTCGATCAGGTTGCGGATCACGGTCGAGATATTCCGGTTCACCAGTTCCGAGCGGTTCAGATACGGCTCGACATGAACACCTTCGGGCAACATCTTCTGTACTTTCTCCACCCGCTTTTCCAGTTCCTGGGTGACGATATTGGCATTGGCTCCTTTCAGCATCATGGCAATTCCGCCCACGCATTCGCCTTCGCCGTCTTTCGTCATGGCACCAAAGCGCTTGGGAGCGCCGAAACGGACTTTCCCGATATCGCTGATATGAATCGGTATGCCGCCCCGGTTGGTAATCACGATCTTCTCAATATCTTCCAATTGTCCGATCATACCTTCCGAACGGATGTAGTAGGCACGATTCACCTTCTCGATGTAGCTTCCACCCGTGTTTTGGTTGCCGGCTCAAGGCTTCGAATACTTCGCCGATCGTGATATTGAGCGAGTAGAGCGCATCCGGATCGATCGCCACCTCATACTGCTTCAGATAACCACCGAAGCTGTTGATCTCAACAATCCCCGGAATACCCGACAACTGGCGCTTCACAATCCAATCCTGAATCGTGCGCAGTTCCATCGCGTCATACTTCTTCTCATATCCCGGATCCACCTTCAGTACATACTGATAAATTTCACCCAGACCGGTAGTTATCGGCATCAGTTCCGGTGTTCCCAGTTCGGGCGGAATCTCACCGGCAACGGTCTGAATCTGTTCGTTGATCAGCTGGCGAGCATCCAGCGTGGGCACATTCTCCTTGAAAACCACCGTCACCAACGAGAGGCCGAAACGCGAAACAGAGCGGATTTCTTCCACGTTCATGATATTGCTCATGGCAATCTCGATCGGGAAAGTGATCAGCTGCTCGACCTCTTGCGGAGCAAGTGTTGGCGAGACCGTCACAATCTGCACCTGATTGTTGGTAATGTCGGGCACGGCATCAATGGGCAGTGTCAGCATCGAATAAATACCTCCGATCAGCAGGAAAACCGTAGTCAGCGCCACAAACAGTTTCTTGCGGATGGAGAAACGGACAATAGATGTAAACATAATATTAGCATTTTGGATCGGATGGCGAATGTACAGATTATGTATTGTCTGTCTAGCCGAAACCCGGTGAAGCTGACAAACCGAAGGGTGAACTATCTGTTTTGGCTTGTGATTTTTTCAGACACGACCCGAGAGGCAGAAAATCCATGCCTATGTTTTCATCATTTCATGCCTATGTTTTTATAAATTCATGCCTACCTTTTGATGAAAAGCCGGCGTATTTTCACAAAAAGCCGGCGTATTTTGAAAGGCTCTGTATCAGCCCGTTATCAATCAAACAGGGATTGCAGAATCTGCAAAGAACGGATCTCCTTGAAATCAGGCAGATGCAATTGATAGTACTCAAAAATCCGGTGTAAAATCCGGACACGATCCTGACGGGAAAAAGCATACAGCGACATATTCTCGTAGCTCATCTTCAGCAAACGCTGAAACACCACCGTTTCTGCCGGCTGCAAATAATAAGGATGAGTCGGCTGCTGGCAGACGAAGATCCCATTCAGCATATCGAAGTATAACGCATCCCGCGGATGTTCCACATTCGGGAAAATCCCCAAGTAATGCAGGAGATTCAACAAAAAAGCCACATGAAAATTGGCCAGTCCCTGTTCCACCGAATCCAATATCCGGACCGAATCTGTCAGGAATGCATACATGCGTTCGTCGGGCTGCGTATCTTTCACCACCCGGAAAAGGACTTCCGACAAGAAAAGAGCCAGCACGTTCTTGACCGGATCCAGCTGAAAGGACGAAGCCGAAAAAGCCAGATGCACTTCCTTGATGCGCTGGATATCCCGTTTGTTCTGATGCTCGACTTCCAAATCCAGCACCGAAAGCGGCATGAACAAAGCCTGCGACACCGAAGACCTTTTCCCCCGTTTGCGCGCTACCATATATGAAACCCGCCCGAAGTCTTTTGTATATATATGTAAGATCGTATATACATCTTTATATGGAAGAGAATGCAGCACGATCCCTTGTGTTTTATAAAGCATATTCTCGGTTTTTAAACAAAGATAGGAATTTTGAGGTTATAAGATTATAAGGTTCTTATTAAACTTACAATTCAAAATGCTAGATCTGACAACACCTTCACTTCTGTTTTCGGCCATATCGCTGATCTTATTGGCCTACACAAACCGCTTTCTGGCGTATGCCAATGTCGTGCGCAGCCTGAAAGACAAATATCAGCAAAGCGGAAATCCGCAAGACATCGAGCAAATCAAGAATCTGCGGAAACGGCTGTCGCTGACACAAAGCATGCAGATTCTGGGTATCGCCAGTTTGCTGCTATGCGTAGTAGCGATGTTCTCCATCTATATTAATCTGCCAGAGCTGGCCATTTATCTATTCGGTTCAGCCCTTGTGCTTTTGGCCGCTTCACTAGGCGTATGTATCTGGGAGATAAACATTTCCGTCAAGGCATTAGACATCCACCTGAAAGATATGAGTTCCAAACAAAAGTTAAAAACATAACTATTTGCAAAATTTCTATAGCAAAAGCTTTGCCAGTAAAAAAAGAAGCTCTATCTTTGCACTCGCAATCGGGAAAACAACAGCCCAAAACGCTAAAAGAGAAATCATTAGCAAGATGGCCCGTTCGTCTATCGGTTAGGACGCAAGATTTTCATTCTTGAAAGGGGGGTTCGATTCCCCCACGGGCTACAATAAACAGGATTAAAAAAATTAAAGAAGAATTTCTGAGAAATGGCAAATCATAAGTCATCAATTAAAAGAATCAGACAGACAAACGCAAGACGTCTTCACAATAGATATTATGCGAAGACTGCTCGTAACGCAATGCGTGACCTGCGTGCTACTGAAGATCAGAATGAAGCACAGACTTTGTTCCCTAAAGTATGCTCTATGTTGGATAAATTAGCAAAGAAGCACATTATCCACAAAAACAAAGCTGGCAACTTGAAATCTAAGTTGGCTAAGCACGTGAATTCTTTAGCGAAGTAAGTTATTTACTGACCATATTAAGATCTTCGGATCTTTATCGGATGGCCCGTTCGTCTATCGGTTAGGACGCAAGATTTTCATTCTTGAAAGGGGGGTTCGATTCCCCCACGGGCTACGTGGAGAGAGTATATCAGAAAGATATATTCTCTCCTTTTTTTATTTCACTTTTTCACTTTTTTACACGCCTAAAATTCTCTACTCTCGATAATTATCAGTACTTTTGTTAGCTTAATAATTAGAAAGATTTTTACTGATTTAAAACGTAATAAGCTCATGAGTGAAGAAATTAAGAATACATCTTCAGACTATTCTGCGGACAGTATTCAGGTACTTGAAGGGTTAGAAGCTGTACGCAAAAGACCGGCGATGTATATTGGCGATATTAGCGAAAAAGGCCTTCACCATTTAGTGTACGAAGTGGTTGACAACTCAATTGATGAGGCTTTGGCCGGTTATTGTTCCAACGTCGATGTAATAATTAATGAAGACAATTCTATTGTTGTGACAGACAACGGGCGTGGTATTCCGGTCGATATTCATGAGAAAGAAGGAAAATCAGCACTGGAAGTTGTTTTGACCGTGCTCCATGCCGGAGGAAAATTCGATAAAGGAACGTATAAAGTTTCCGGCGGTCTGCATGGTGTGGGTGTTTCGTGTGTGAATGCCCTTTCAACCTATCTGAAAGCCGAAGTTCGCCGAAACGGTCATATCTATATGCAAGAATTCTCTTGCGGCAAACCGTTGCACGACGTGCAGATGGTGGGTGACGCCGACACAACCGGAACAACCATCACGTTCAAGCCGGATGGCAGCATTTTCACGGTTACTGAATACAAATATGATATTTTGGCTACACGTCTGCGCGAATTGGCCTTCCTGAATGCAGGTATTACCTTGCGTCTGACCGATAAGCGGGTACAGAAAGAAGATGGCACATACAAATCAGAAACCTTCCATTCAAACGAAGGTCTGAAAGAATTTGTGCACTACATCGACCGCTCGAAGGAAAAACTGATTCCGGATGTGATCCATATCGTAACGGAAAAACAAGGTATTCCGGTGGAAGTAGCCATGACATACAATACATCGTACAATGAAAGTGTATTCTCGTATGTCAACGACATCAACACGATCGAAGGTGGTACACATGTGGCAGGTTTCCGTCGTGGTTTGACTCGTACGCTGAAGAAATATGCCGAAGATTCCAAACTGTTGGAAAAGGCAAAAGTAGAAATCCAGGGTGATGACTTCCGTGAAGGTCTGACTGCCGTGATCTCTATCAAGGTGGCAGAACCGCAGTTTGAAGGACAGACCAAGACAAAGCTGGGTAACTCGGAAGTGACCGGTGCTGTTGACCAGGCTGTTGGCGAAGCTTTGGGCTATTATCTGGAAGAACATCCGAAAGAAGCCAAGACAATCGTCGAGAAAGTTGTTTTGGCAGCATCAGCCCGCCAGGCTGCCCGTAAGGCACGCGAACAAGTATTGCGTAAGTCGCCTCTGACCGGTGGTGGACTGCCCGGAAAGTTGGCCGACTGTCAGTCGAAAGATGCTTCTTTATGCGAGTTGTTCCTGGTCGAGGGTGATTCGGCAGGCGGAACAGCCAAGCAGGGACGAAACAGTAAGTTCCAGGCTATCCTTCCGTTGCGCGGAAAGATCCTGAATGTGGAAAAGGCAATGGACCACAAGGTATTCGAAAGCGAAGAAATCCAGAACATCTATCGAGCAATGGGTGTCACCATTGGTACGGAAGACGATCCGAAAGCCTTGAACATGGATAAGCTGCGTTATCATAAAGTCATCATCATGACCGATGCCGATGTAGACGGTAGCCATATCGCTACGCTGATCCTGACCTTCTTCTTCCGCCGTATGCGTGCCCTGATTGAAAACGGCTATGTATATCTGGCAACTCCGCCGCTTTATCTGTGCAAGAAAGGCAAAGTAGAAGAATATTGCTGGACTGACCAGCAGCGTCAGGCATTCATCCTGAAATATGGTGGTGGCGATGAAAAGCAGATCCAGACACAACGATACAAAGGTTTGGGTGAAATGAGTGATCACCAGTTATGGGAAACAACCATGAACCCGGACAACCGTACATTGAAGCAGATCACCATCGATAATGCAGCAGAAGCAGACCAGATCTTCTCGATGTTGATGGGTGAAGACGTAGGTCCGCGTCGTGAATTCATCGAAGAGAATGCTACGTATGCCAATATTGATGCCTAAGTAACAGAAGAGGACAAGTCGACAGGCAGACCGCCCGCCGATTTATGAACTCACAAATTATAATCTACAATGAGCCAGCTGGAAATATATACCGCAACCGGGAAAATTCCTACTGGCTCTTTATTCTTTATAACAACGATCAAGAAGTAAGTAAATGATGAATTCTTCTTATCAACTGGCCTCTGTACTAAAAGAAGCCGATCAGTACCGATTGATAGAGTCGAGACCCCGTATTGGTATATCAGCCAACCGGAAAGACGGTCAGGCATGCCTGGCCGAGACTTATATCCAAGCCGTTATCCTGGCAGGAGGAGCGCCGGTGGTCATCCCGGCAACAACCGATTTGTGTGTGCTGAGTGCCGTAGTGCAAGAACTGGATGGAATCCTGATGAGTGGCGGTTGTGACATCAATCCGCTCTTCCTCAACGAAGAGCCGGTTCCGGCCTTGCAGGATGTGGATACGTTGCGCGACCGGTATGACTTGTCACTGATCCGCCTGGCTTCAAACCGCCAAATCCCAATCATGGGAATTTGTCGGGGACACCAGATGCTGAACGCAGCCTTCGGCGGAACGCTATATCAAGACATTTATACACAAGCCGAACAACCGCCCATCCGCCATAGTCAGAAAATGGCACGCGAAGAAGCATCGCATACAGTCCGACTGGAAGACGGCTGTGTCATTGCCGTCAATTCATTCCACCATCAGGCTGTGAAAGATCTGGCTCCGGAGTTTGTGCAGACTGCCGTAGCAACCGATGGAATCAATGAAGGTATGCGCCATCCGGAAAAATCCATCTTCAGCGTTCAATGGCATCCGGAAGCGATGGCAATCCATGGAGACGAAGAAGCCCAGGCACTCTTCAACCACTTTATCGAAGAAGCCCGCATCTTCCGTCAAGCAAAAGAGTTACACCAACGGATCGCCACGATCGATTCGCATACTGACACGCCCATGATCTTTCCGGGACATTTCAATATCGGAGAGAAACAAGGCGGGAAAGTGAATCTGCCCTTTATGGAAGAAGGCCGGATTGATGCCGCTTTCATGGTGGCTTATATTCCACAAGGAGCACGCGACGATGCTTCTCTGGCCAAAGCGACAGCCTATGCCGAAGAACGCCTGAAAGAAGTAATCCGCCAGGAAAAACTGAATCCGACACGCATGGGCATTGCCCGCACACCCGACGATCTGTTTCTTCTGAAGCAGGCTGGCAAAAAGGCCATCTTCTTGGGAATCGAAAACGGGTATGCACTGGGAAAAGACCTGGACAACATACGGAAATTCCGCGACATGGGTGTCAGCTACATCACCTTATGCCACAATGGCGATAATGATCTATGTGACTCGGCCCGCGGCAAAGGCGAATGGAAAGGTTTGAGTCCGCTGGGGAAACAGGCAGTAGCCGAAATGAACCGGTTGGGTGTCATGGTCGATATTTCCCATGCAGCCGAATCGACTTTCTACGATGTGCTGGCTTGCAGCCGCTATCCGATTATTGCCTCGCACTCATCAGCCCGCGCGTTGTGTAATCACCCACGGAATCTGACCGATGCCCAAATCAAAGCATTGGCAGAACAAGGTGGAGTCGTACAGATATGCCTTTACAAAGGATTCATCAATCCGGAAGCTGAAAAGGCTTCGGTCAGTGACGCGATCCGGCATATCGACCACATCGTCGATTTGGTGGGAGTCAATCATGTCGGGATCGGCTCAGATTTCGATGGCGACGGCGAACTGATTGGTTGCCGGTCAAGCAACGAGTTGATCAATATCACCATGCATCTCTTGAAAGAAGGTTATTCAGATGCAGATATCAGCCAGATATGGGGTGGCAATTTCCTCCGTGTCATGCGCAAGGTACAATCTGCAAGACAGTAAAAAAACTCAAAATAGACAAGATCATGATTCGAATTCTTTATCTATTGGTTGCATCGGCCCTCTGGTCATGTAGCAACAAACCGGCCGAAACGGTGAGTGAACAACCGTCGAACCAGCCGGTGGTCACACAAGCTTCAACAAACACGCCCGTATTTAACGCCGACAGCGCCTATCAGTTCGTGCAACGGCAAGTTGATTTCGGTCCCCGTGTGCCCAATACTTCCGCCCATAAACAGTGCGGGAACTATCTGGCCAGCGAATTGAAACGCTTCGGTGCACAAGTACATGAGCAAGAAATGACACTTACTGCCTACGACGGAACAGCACTCGAGTCGAAGAATATTATCGGAACTTACAATGCGGAAAGCAAAAAGCGCATCCTGCTTTTTGCCCATTGGGATTCGCGTCCATACTCGGACGAAGATCCGAATAAAGAAAACCTGCACAAGCCGATCGACGGAGCCGACGATGGAGCCAGCGGCGTGGGTGTCTTACTTGAGATCGCCCGTCAGCTGCAACAGAAAGCACCGGCAGTCGGTATTGATATCATCTTCTTCGATGCCGAAGATTACGGTATTCCGGATTTTGCCGAAGAAAAGTATGGTTACAAAAGTGGAACGTGGTGCCTTGGCAGCCGTTTCTGGGGAAAGAATCCACATATCAAAGGATACAAGGCCGATTTCGGTATTCTGCTGGATATGGTTGGAGCCAAAGATGCCGTATTCTATAAAGAATATATTTCCATGCGCCATGCTGCCCGTTATGTAGATAAAGTATGGGAAACAGCACGCAACTTGGGTTTCGGCAAATACTTCATCAATGCCAATGGCGGAGGTGTGACAGACGACCATGAAGCAGTCATTGAAGAAACCGGTATTCCTTGCCTCGACATCATCAATTATGATCCGCAGTCGGAAAAAGGATTCCGTGCACACTGGCACACGCAAAACGACAATATGAAGAACATCGACAAAGATGTATTAAAGGCTGTCGGACAGACCGTACTGGAAGTCGTTTATCAATATCAATAACCATATCAACAGAATTCACGGCAGGCATAAAGTCTACCGTGAATTCTGTATTTATATCCTCTCTTATCTCCCATTAAACCGATACCCCAAACCCAGCATGAGGTTATTCGGGTCTTTGAAATTACGCAACTGATAGCCGACATGCAAGAATAGCCGGCGAGTAATGGAAGTCTTCAAAGCTGCTATCTGATAAAATCCTTTCAAATCCTCGCCCTGATAGAACACGTTATGGCCAACTCCCAGATTGATGGAAAAGATAGGCATCACCAGTTCGGCCCGAAGAGATAATCCCACACCGAATTGTTCCCGGAAAGGCGGACGGTAAAACCGGATATTCTCTGCAGACCGATCATCTCCAACCACATGGTCTTTGATGTTTGCACTCTCATCATACTGGGCATCCAACGAAATACCGGCCCGGAAACAGGCATTCAGATTATACATCGGATTGATATTAATGCCGGCAACACCAAAAGCCCCCGGCACCAATACCCGATCGTCGGGCCAGATGACACCCTTTCGCCGGGTTGCACCATAAAGAACTACATCATAGCTGAAATAACGTTCAATCTCCGCCCGTGCTTTGCGCCGTGTTTCGACAGAAGCCTGATACGAATGTGTTCCGAATGTCCGGATCAGACTCACACGTCCGCCCACAGTATTGACACCGGCATTAGGATAATGCGTATTCCCATTGGAAAAGTGCGTCACATCCACACCGGCAGTCAGACGCCAGTCGTTATTGATCTGCCAGTTTAGCAACCAGCCCAGGTTGATATAAGCATTCATCTTCGAGCCGACCACCATATTGCGCGGATTCAATTGCGGATCGTATTTTTTCCAGCCCCACGAGACGCCGAAGTTCCATTCGTAATCCAGCGTAAGCGAAGGAGCAAGCCGGGCAATAGGCGCTCCCTGAAAGACATAGGCACTCCAGGGCACACCGATTTCCTCCCGGTTCCGGAAGGTATGGCAAGCCAATCCAATTCCCTGATAAACATCCGGGTATTGACTTCCCCACCGGGAACGAGGATCAAAGCGGAATGCATATTTTAGATGAACCGATCCGGCACTTCGCATAGGCTCGTTAAATTTATTCTCTCCACCAAAGAAAGGATGCGTGTTCAACAAATATCCCTCTCTTAAATTGAACTCCAACTGATGCGACAACCGATGCCGTTTCAAACTGTCTGCTTCTTCCGATTTTACGGGCAACGGCACGATCTGACAAAGAATGAACATCACCCATGCCAGAAACAATTGATTTCGACAATACATACTGTTTATTTTCATGGTTGAATTGCCCAAAGATACGGATTAATTCCACGAATCGGTATTCCTTGCCCGAAAGTTTTTTCACCACGCAATCTCTGCCTTTCTTATTTGCAGATGTCAGAATATTTCCCGAATATTGCAGCGAATTTAAAATACAGCAAATATGACTATCAACGAAATTCAAGACAATGTGATCGAAGAGTTCTCGGCATTCGACGACTGGATGGATAAATATTCCCTGCTGATCGACCTGGGAAACAGTCTGCCGGCTCTTGACGAACGATACAAAACGGAAAGTAACCTGATTGAAGGTTGCCAAAGCCGTGTATGGCTGCAAGCCGATTATGTGGATGGTAAAATCATCTTCCAAGGTGAAAGCGATGCTGTAATCGTGAAAGGAATCGTGTCGCTGCTCATCAGCGTCCTGTCCGGCCACACACCGCAGGAAATTCTGGACGCCGACTTGTATTTCATCGAGAAGATCGGACTGAAAGAACACCTCTCGCCCACCCGTTCGAATGGTCTGGTGGCGATGGTAAAGCAAATGCATCTGTATGCAGTGGCTTTCCGTGCCAAGGAAATGGAATAAAATCAACGAGCCACACTCGAAATTATAGACTTCTACTATGAACACGGCAGCGTTCTCCGGAATGTTGCCGTGTTTTTTTTATCTCATCCCACTAAATATATCCCGATTTCCACAGAAAGGGATATAATGCGACAGTATATATCCCCCCGAACAAAATTCGGAATATAGTGAGACGGCGTATATCCTTCCGAACAAAATTCGGGATATAATGCGACAGCGTATATCCTTCCGAACAAAATTCGGGATATAATGCGACGGCGTATATCCTTCCGAACAAAATTCGGGATATAAATATGGTTTTTATATCCCCAAAAAGAAAGAGAAGGAGATACACGTGCGTGAATTTTTAGTATATTCGCAAACAGACAATCAAAACGAAGGAGGAGACATGAACTATTTGATACGACCCATCGCACTGAAGGAGATATACATCTCGGTATTGAAGGAAAAGCGTGTGACGAACGAAGAAGGCTGGACCCGGAAGGTTCCCGTGAGCCACGAGGTGCGGCCCAGCGGTTCGATCATCTTGGACACGGCCATCCGCGTGATGTACGAAACAAAGACCCGCAGCGCGAGCGAACTGGCAGAAAAAATGGGCGTGCCACTGCCCGACCTGAACGGTGCCTTGCGCATTTTGACCAACTTCGGCGCAACGGAACTCATCGAACAATACCGGTTGATGCAAGCCCAGGAATACTTGGCTTGTACCGACCTCACATATCAAGAAATCGCCCGGCGATGCGGATTCACGCACTATAACTCTTTCCACAAGATGTTCAAACGCCTCACCGGGATGTGCGTCCTGCCTTTCCGGAAGAAATACCGCCCGGCGAATTACCGGGAATTATACGGGTGGGAATGAACGATGCTCATTCCTCGACCCGGATGACTTCCCGCAAGCGGATGTCTTTGCATGAACGGCCTATCATCAGACGGAAATCGCCCGGTTCGACCACGCGCTGCATCGACTGATTGAGCATCGAAAGATCATCTTCATCCACCAGAAACGACACTTCCTTCGTCTCGCCCGGATTCAATGCGACCGACTGGTAATGAATCAGGCGGGTAATAGGCTGTGTAACCGACGCCACCTTATCGCGTATATACAACTGAGGCACTTCATACGCCTTATATTTCCCCTGATTCTGGATAGAGAACGATACCTGATAGGTATGCTTTCCAGCCGGCTGCACCTTCAGATCACGATAAGCAAAGTCACAATAACTCAATCCATAGCCGAAGGGGAACAACGGTTCGCCCGTCAGATTCAGGTAATCATCACTTCGGCCTGTCGGCTTATGGCTGTAATTCAGTGGCAACTGAGCCTCGTCAATCGGATATGTGATAGGCAGTTTCCCCGAAGGATTCGCGTCGCCCAGCAAAATATCGGCTACCGCATCGCCACCGTCCTCGCCCGGATACCAGGCATTCAACACAGCCGGAACCTGATCCAGCCATTCCGACATCACAATGGCACTGCCTCCAATCAGTACGACCACAACCGGTTTTCCGGTAGCTGCCACCCGGCGGATCAGTTCTTCCTGCCGACCAGGCAAGGTCAGATACCCCCGATCACGGAACTCGCCTTCTTCAATACCAGCCACCACGACAGCCACATCGGCCGACTCGGCAGCCATTGCGGATTAACCCGACGGCAACCTTCCTCGTAAATCACTTCCGTTTTTCCCGCCAGTTTCTTCTTCAAGCCATCCAGAATACTCACTTTATCCACACCCGGACCACTATATCCACCCAAGCGAGCCTCGGCAGCATCCTGCCCGATCAGAGCAATCCGTTTCACCTCACGGGAAAGAGGCAAGGTCTGATGCTCATTCTTCAGCAAGACCATCGAACGGCAAGCTGCTTCATAAGCCAGCGCCCGATGTTCGGCACAGGCATTCCAACGGTCGGCTTCCGACTCATCCATATAAGGATGCTCAAACAATCCCAAGCGGAACTTCGCCTTCAGGACTTGACCGACAGCCCGGTTCAAGGCTTCCTCGGTAATCAAGCTTTGAAAGGGACCAGATGCGTTTCCTCCAAGAAGCGTTCGGTATAATGAATCGGATTACTGTCCCGACCGCCATCACCCGAATTCACGGCAAAATGCTTGGGTGTGGTGATAACTCCCAAGCGCTCAAAGTTCTTGACAAAGCTCACACCCATATCGGCCGACAAACGAGGATCTTCGCCATACGTTTCCTCCACGCGTCCCCAACGCACATCTGTCGCCAGATTGACAACCGGCGAAAGAATCTGGCGAATTCCCCGGCTTTTCGTTTCCATAGCAATCGCATGAGCAACCCGGCTCACCAAAGTCGTATCAAATGTTGCCGCCAAGGCAATCGCCTGCGGAAAAGCCGTAGCTCCACCTCTCACCAGGCCATGCAAGGCTTCGTCAAAAATAATCGCCGGAATACCCAGACGCGTTTCTTCCACAAAATAACGCTGAATCTGATTGACCTTCTTTACCGTTTCGGCAGCCGTCAATTTTGGATTATACTGAAGCATCTGGCGCATCTGCGGATCATCAGCTCCTACCGTCGAAACCTGAAAGCCAAAGATTCCATCCTTAAACCGTTCTTTACCGGCATCTAGATCGCTCGGCATCATATAAATCTGCCAGAACTTTTCTTCGATGGTCATTCGCTTCAACAAGTCATTCACTCGTTCCTCTATCGGAAGGTTCGGATTCTTATAAGGAAGCTCTTCGGCCTGTACGGAAACACTATACCCCCAAAACAAGCCTATCATTAATGCTGTAATCTTTTTCATGATAATAAAATTAAATGTCTAATGCAGATTGGTTCTTCAAATATACAAACTAATGATAAAGATAGGCATGTTTTTCAGACGAGAATACTATAAATAAAAAGCCCCGCAATTCCGAAGAATTACGAGGCCATTTTGGAAGCAAGAGCGGAAGACGGGACTCGAACCCGCGACCCTAACCTTGGCAAGGTTATGCTCTACCAACTGAGCTACTTCCGCATAAAAGCTGTACTCGAAGCGGGACTTGAACCCGCACAGCTGCAATAGCCAAAGGATTTTAAGTCCTTCGTGTCTACCGATTCCACCATTCGAGCATCCCTTTCACTTAAAGTGATGAGCGGAAGACGGGACTCGAACCCGCGACCCTAACCTTGGCAAGGTTATGCTCTACCAACTGAGCTACTTCCGCAATTTTCGCTTTCGGTGTCTTAATTCCCGATTGCGAGTGCAAAGGTATATATATTTTTTATACTACCAAACTTTTTGAGAGAAAAATTAATTGGTGACATACAATTTTGTTCCGCTCAAGGCTGTTTGATACTGTTTCAATCCTCGTGTAGCCGGACCTTCCACCAAACTTCCATACCCTTCGAACACGTTATACTTCGAACCACATTTCGGACAAACGGCATAAATAGCATCATCATCCATTTCCACACGAACGCTAGCTTGTGTTTCATTAGGACAAGCCAAATCATAGGCATGATACCCATCCACACTGTGATAAACCAAAATACCACCTAATCCGGTACGCTCTGTTGCTCCCAAGCCCGAAGTCTTCCCCAGAATATACTCCTTATAAGCCATCACACCATTCAGATCCTTATCTTCAAAAGTAAGATCCAGTTCCAGATAAACAGGATAAGACGGGAAATAACTGTGCTCTGTCTTAGAACAAGACAAAGCACAGAATAATATAAGTAAGGAAATAAACTTTCTCATCAGGCTTTCTGTAATAAAGCATCAACAGCAGCATTCATTCTCTCGAAATGGAAACCATCAACTGCCTTCTGCATCAAAGCTGCGATTTCCGTATTACACAAATTGCCGATACTGCCTTCATGCGTATGATGAACCTGTTTGTCGGCCACAAATTCTCCTGCTTCGATAGCTAATCCAACCTGTTTATAAGCATCCCGGAAAGGAACACCAGCCAAAACACGACGATTCACTTCTTCCACACTGAATAACAAAGAATACTTGTCATCATCCAGAATGTGTTCGTTAACCTTTACTTCGCGCATCATGTGTGTTACCATCCGCAGACAATCCTTCAGCTCATCAAACGAAGGCAGGAATACTTCTTTGATGATCTGCAGATCCCGGAAATAACCCGAAGGCAGATTATTGCAGATCAATGTAATCTGGTTGGGTAAACCTTGGATTTTATTACATTTTGCACGCGTCAGTTCAAACACATCCGGATTCTTCTTATGCGGCATGATACTCGAACCGGTTGTAAACTGATCCGGCAACTTGATAAAACCAAAATTCTGACTGTTGAACATACAAGCATCAAAGGCCAGCTTAGACAATGTTCCAGCAATGCCAGCCAAAGCAAAAGCCACCGTACGTTCCATCTTGCCACGTCCCATCTGTGCATAAACAACATTATAGTCCATAGAATCAAATCCCAACAGATCAGTCGTCAGCTGACGATTCAAGGGGAACGAAGAACCATAACCTGCCGCCGAACCCAGAGGATTCCGATTACAAATCCGATAAGCAGCCTGCAATAACAACATATCATCGGTCAGACTTTCGGCATATGCTCCAAACCAAAGTCCGAAAGATGAAGGCATAGCAATCTGCAAATGCGTATAACCAGGAAGTAACACCTCTTTGTATCGTTCACTCTGTTGCTGAAGCACCTCAAACAACTCCTGAACCAAGTGCACCAATTCCTGTATTTCAGCACGAGTATAGAGTTTCAGATCCACCAAAACCTGGTCATTCCGAGAGCGACCACTGTGAATCTTCTTGCCCATATCACCTAACTGGCGAGTCAGCATCAGTTCCACCTGAGAATGTACATCTTCAATCCCATCCTCAATCACAAACTGTCCGGCTTCGGCAATTGCATAAATCTTACGCAGTTCAGCCAGCAATTGCTTCAACTCATCTGCTTCCAGCAAACCGATCTTCTCCAGCATCGTAATATGCGCCATCGAGCCCAGCACATCATATTTAGCCAAGTATAAATCCATTTCACGGTCACGTCCTACCGTAAAAACATCCACTTCATGATCTACTTGAACATTTTTTTCCCAAAGTTTTTGAGCCATAATTATTCTCTTTAAATATATAGTAGCGAAAGAAGCAGAGAGCCGAACTTCGATGTCCAAACTCTCTGCTTCCCACTATTTAGAATCAAATTTATCAATAAGGCAATGAGGCCAGCACCGTAGAAATCTTGTCCAATGCATCTTGCAACGGTTTTGAAACCATTGGCTTTAAGAACGAATTCAACTCAGCACGAACAGTCAGACGCATACGAGTGTCCATTTCCTGCACTTGCTTTAATTGAATCCAAAGGAACAAAGGAACCGGCGAATTGGTTGTTTGAAACTTAATTGTCTTGCAAGGTTCACGATCTACAATCTGGAAAGTAATCTTTCCGACAGGGCTCACCGAGAAACTACAAGAATCACTGTCAAACTCAAAGTCCTTAATTTTATCCTGAGGTATGCGATCTTTGATCCGTTCTAAATTAGAAAGATCAGAAAGCATGGCATAAATACGCTCATCGTTTTGTGGGATCTGTTTGATCTCACTCACAAATTCTGTCATTCAATCAAATATCAGTTACCTATTATTTATTAGGATCCCAAGCTGACGGATCTTTTCTCCACTCTTGCAATACTGCAATTTCTGATTCAGCGATATAATCTGTACGAACAGCTTCTTCCAAAACTGCATCATAATTACTCAATGTATTCAGAGTAACTTTAGCTTCCTTGAATGCTTCAACAGCAACAGGGAAACCATACGTAAAGATTGCCACCATACCGATTACGTCACAGCCAAAGTTACGTACTGCTTGCACTGCTTTTAAGCTACTTCCTCCTGTTGAAACCAAATCTTCAATGATTACTACCTTTGATCCAGGTTTCAATTCTCCTTCAATCAAATTTTCCAAACCATGATCTTTTGGAGTCGAGCGAATGTAAACGAAAGGCAATCCCAGCAAGTCAGCTACCAACGCACCTTGTGCAATAGCACCAGTAGCAACACCAGCAATCGCATCTACATTTTCATATTTCTCACTTATCATACGAGCCAATTCCAATTTGATAAAACTACGAACTGCCGGATATGAAAGTGTTTTGCGATTGTCATTATAAATAGGAGATTTCCAACCTGAAGCCCAGGTAAATGGATTCGCAGGCTGCAATTTGACAGCCTTAATCTTCAATAATTTTTCTGCGACTAATCTTTCCAGTGTTTTCATACAATCCTCATTCTATTTATTTGTTCTGCAAAAATAATCAAACTAGCCGACAAACGATTGTTATTCTTCTTTTATTTTTCAGACTTGACTAAAAAATATTTTCAGGATTTAAAACAACAGATTATTTCGTTCTATCAAACCTTGGCCAATGCAAAAGCACTCAATTGGATTCCTGGTATATTTCCCAGTATAGCAGCACAAGCATTAAAGGTAGCTCCAGTCGTCAGCACATCATCTATCAGCAGAACTTTCAGATTTTCCAACTCTTTAGATTCAACCAGCTCAAATACTTCCTGCATATTTGTCCATCGGTCATATACATTCCGATGAGTCTGGGTTTCAGTCTTCACTTTACGTGTTACAGCCGAAGTATTTATCGGAGCCGGTAAAACCGACTGTATGCCTTTTGCAATCCATTCCGCTTGATTATATCCACGCTCTTGCAAACGCTTTGGATGTAATGGAACTGGTAAAAGCACGTCAAAATCACAGATAGGATGTTTTTCATACAGAAGCGTTCTAAAAGCCAAACTACCCAAACTATAAGCTAATTCCTTATTGTCATAATACTTCAAGGCATGAATTAATTGCTGCACATGACCTCCCTTTTCAAAGACATAAAAAGCATATGCCTGTTTAATATCGGATTTACCCACAAATAAAGATTCCCATGTTTCACTTTCCTGATGCCGGACTCGGGGTAAATCACATAAACAATTCAAACAGATCTGTTCTTCTCCTTCCACCAAGGGTTCTTCACAAAGGAGACATAATCTTGGATAGAACAAATGCAGAAAGTCAGTCCATATCGAATTCTTCATGGTCGCCTCCTTTCAACAATCGCTTCAAACATGCTCCTGCTTCAGCTGGCTGAAATCCTCTCCCCACTGCAAAACGTAATAATTTATAATAGCGTTCCCGTTCATCCTTTGCCTTAACAGATTTCATTTTTGTCTTCAACAAATCCATCAAGACCTGGTCATATTCTTCCATTTCTAAAGAAGACAAAGCTAATTCGATCTCTTCTTCGGAAATTTCCTTACGCAGTAATTCACAACGAATCTTATATTTTCCCCAATGATTAAACCGGAATTTATCACTTACAAAAGCACGTGCAAAACGCGCTTCATCGATAAATTTTTCCTGACGCAAACGATTGATGATCCGGCTAACAGCCTCTGGTTCTAATTCTGCCTTGACCAACTTTTGCCGGACATCCTGTTCACATCGTTCTGCCGAAGAACAATAGGCAGCCATCCGATGTAACATTTCCTGTTCATTCAACTTTTTCATAGTACAAGTTGTGCTTTTAACATTCTATCTTTTCCAAAATAATCTTTTATAATTGTAGTCTGACTGAATCCGGCACTATTTAATAATTCGAGCATCGCATCACCACATTGTTCATTGATTTCAAAATACAACCAGCCACCTGCCATTAAATGACTCTTTGCCAACTGTACAATCCGCCGATAAAACAATAAAGGATCTGTATCCGGTACAAAAAGAGCCTTATGAGGCTCATAATCCAATACACTTGCATCCATCTCCAGCTGTTCATGCTCCATGATATAAGGAGGATTACTCACAATGCAATCATATTGCTCCAAACAAGATTCAGCCTCAGAAGACAATATATCTACACAAGTCCAAGAAACGGAAACATGATTCAATGTCGCATTATCAGCCGCTACTCGTAAAGCTGATGACGATACATCCAAAGCCGTCACACAAGAAGCAGGAAGTAATGAAGCCAATGAAATAGCGATACATCCACTGCCTGTTCCGATATCCAAGATACGTGGTGATGGGCAAGAAGAAAAATCATTTACAATCAGACGGACCAGTTGCTCTGTTTCCGGACGAGGTATTAATACGTCACGACTCACATGAAAAGGCAACCCACAGAATGTTGTTTCACCCCAAATATACTGAATAGGTTCCTTCTTCGCTAACCGATCAACAATCACTTCTATCTGAAGTCGCTGCTTATCCGTCAATACATCATCTGCCAATAATAAACGGTAAGGAGGTATTCCCGCCACTTCTTCCATCATCCAACGGATCAATTCACGCAATTCCCCTGGCGGATATAAAGCATCTAACTGTTGATGTATTTTTGCTAATGCCTTCTTCATTCAGTCGTCTCAATTTTTGTATAAAGATACAAACCTCAGATTGAGAAAGCAAGATTTTAACACGAAAAAAGCCGATCCAACAAGTGTTGAACCAGCTTTCATTCTCTCTCTAAAACGGCGGCTACCTACTCTCCCACTGTTACGCAGTACCATCGGCGTGACGAGGCTTAACTTCTCTGTTCGGAATGGGAAGAGGTGGATCCCTCGTGCTATAACCACCTTAAGCTCTTTTTTATCTATCTTTTGAACTTGCCGTACATTCCGTAAAGTCTCCAAGAAGACTTCTTTCACTTACTGGATATCAATCCTTATTCCGATAAGAAAGTTTCGGGCTATTAGTACTGCTCGGCTTCGCCATTACTGACCTTACACCTGCAGCCTATCAACGTCATCGTCTTTGACGACCCTCGTAAGGAAATCTTATCTTGAGGTTGGCTTCGTACTTAGATGCTTTCAGCACTTATCCTTTCCAGACTTAGATACCCGGCGGTGCACCTGGCGGTACAACCGGTAAACCAGTGGTCTGTCCAACACGGTCCTCTCGTACTAGTGTCAGATCCCCGCAAATTTCCTGCGCCCACGATAGATAGAGACCGAACTGTCTCACGACGTTCTG